>Ga0080006_1242182_pt1 | contig 107686 bp, 109 predicted proteins | sample RS3BMetagenome_FD_69209 | JGI IMG/M metagenome (GOLD analysis project Ga0080006, IMG submission 69209) | Ferric oxide microbial mat and aquatic microbial communities from Rainbow Spring, Yellowstone National Park, USA - RS3B (SPADES... ...
GACCGGGCCACGCCTGGCAGGTGGCGATGAAGCGCGGAAGGGACGCAGCCGCAAGGCTGCCGAACAACCCCGAGATGGGGTGCGAGTCGCGTGAGCACTAAAGATCACTCACTCGCAACGGCGGAGTCGCCGCAAGAAACACGCACGAACCCGACTTGGTGGCCGCTCGAGTGCACGGAGCGACGGTCCGCGTCCGGCGGTGGGTCTAGGCTGCCCCTGATGACAGTCACGCGTACCGAACACGCCTTCGACGGTGTCGACGACGTACGCATCGTCTACGACGTCTGGACTCCGGACACGACGCCGCGCGGGGTGGTGGTCCTGGCGCACGGGTTGGGCGAACACGCCCGACGCTACGACCATGTCGCTGCGCGGTTCGGCCGCGACGGGCTGATCACCTACGCCCTCGACCATCGCGGCCATGGCCGCTCCGGCGGTAAACGGGTGCTGGTCAGGGACATCTCCGAGTACACCCGAGACTTCGACTCCCTGGTCGGCATCGCCGCCAAAGCGCACCCGGGCCTCACGCGCATCGTGCTCGGCCACAGCATGGGCGGTGGCATCGTGTTCGCCTACTGCGTCGAGCACCCCGACGACTACGACCTGATGGTGCTGTCCGGACCGGCGGTCGCGGCGCAGCTGGCGGTCTCGCCGCTGCTGGGCTGGGTCGCGAAGACCATCGGTGCGATCGCGCCCGGACTTCCGCTGCAGGCGCTCGACGCCGGTGCGGTATCTCGCGACCCGGCGGTGGTGGACGCCTACAACACCGACCCGCTGGTCCATCATGGAAAGATCCCTGGCGGCGTCGGCCGCGCGCTACTGGTGGTCGGCGAGACCATGCCGCAGCGCGCGCCCTCGCTGACCTCGCCGCTGCTGGTCGTGCACGGATCCGAGGACCGGCTGATTCCGGTCGAAGGCAGCCGTCGACTGGTCAAGGCGGTAGGCAGCAGCGATGTCGAGCTGAAGATCTACCCGGGCCTCTACCACGAGGTGTTCAACGAGCCGGAGCAGCAGCAGGTGCTCGACGACGTCGTGCGCTGGATCAACGCGCGACTGTGAATGGCTGCATCGGAATGTCGTACGGTTGAACTAGTTTGGTGCTATGAGCGACGACAAGATGCTGGCGCGCATCGCCGCCCTGCTGCGCCAGGCCGAAGGCACCGACAACGCCCACGAGGCCGAGGCGTTCATGTCGGCCGCGCAACGGCTGGCCACCGCGACGTCCATCGACCTGGCGGTCGCCCGGTCGCACGCCGACACGCGCACGCCCGCGCAGACGCCGGTGCAGCGCACCATCACGATCGGCCCCGCCGGCGCCCGGGGGCTGCGAACCTATGTCCAGCTTTTCGTGGTGATCGCCGCGGCCAACGACGTGCGCTGCGACGTCGCGTCGAACTCGACGTTCGTCTATGCCTACGGGTTCGCCGAGGATATCGACGCCACTCACGCGCTGTATGCCGGCCTGGTCGTCCAGATGGTCCGCGCGTCGGACTCCTACATCTCGTCGGGGGCGCACCGACCTACCCCGACGATCACCGCCCGGCTCAACTTCCAGCTGGCGTTCGGCGCGCGGGTCGGCCAGCGGCTGGGCGAGGCCCGTGAGCAGGCCCAGCGCGAGGCGAAGAAGGATCGGCACCGCCCGCCAGGAACGGCGATTGCCCTGCGGAACAAGGAAATAGAGCTACACGATTATTACCGCACGGCGTCAAAGGCGCGCGGCCGCTGGCAGGCCAGCCGGGCCGCCGCAGGGTATTCGTCGGCGGCGCGACAGGCGGGGGACCGGGCTGGTAGGCGGGCGCGACTGGGAGGCGGCCCAGAGTTGTCCGGAGCGCGGACCGCCCTGGAACGGTGAACGTCGAGCGCGACTCGCAGCGCTCCAAGGTCTATGCCGCCGAGGCGTTCGTACGGACGTTGTTCGACCGCGCCGCCGAACACGGTTCGACCAGCATGGATTTCTTCGGCACGCAGTTGACACTGCCGCCGGAGGCAAAGTTCGGGTCGCTGGGCGCTGTGCAACGCTACGTCGACGAGGTGCTGGCGATGCCGACGGTGCGGCGGCAGTGGGGCGACCCGGCGCCGCTGCGCGTGCGCGCCCGTCGTTCGTCGACCGCGGCTCACTACGAAAACCGTTCTGGCACGGCGATTATCGCGGTTCCCGACCAACGCGATGCCGACTGGGCGATGCGCGAACTGGTCGTGCTACACGAGATCGCGCATCACCTGTGCCACGCGCAACCGGCGCACGGGCCGCAGTACGTCACGACGCTGTGCACCCTGGCCGAACTGGTCATGGGGCCCGAAGCCGGGCACGTACTGCGGGTGGTGTGCGCGAAAGAAGGCGTACGCTAACCGACCTCGACCATCTCGTCGCCGCACTTGCAGATGTAGGCGTGGTCACCGGAACAGTGGCAGGCCACCTCGATGCGCACCCGGCATCCGCAGCCGTCGTGACCACAGCTCAACAGGGTGCCAGCTTCGTTGGACATCTTTTCCGCCTTTCGCAATGAGTACCGGACAGTGTCCAATGTATACCCCAGGGGGGTATCAAGCAAGGACGATCGCGGTGGCGCGCACGGGCTAGTCTTGACGCATGAGCCAACAGCCGACTCCCGCTGACGTTGACGAGTTTCTGGATGCCACCGTGCTGGATGACGACCCCGCGTTGACTGCGGCCCTGGCGGCCAGCGACGCGGCCGGTTTGCCGCCGATTGCCGTCTCGCCGCAGCAGGGCAAGTTCCTGACCCTGCTGGCCGCCGCGACCGGGGCGCGCCGCATCTTGGAAATCGGGACGCTCGGTGGTTACAGCACGATCTGCCTGGCCCGCGGCGCCGGCCCCGACGGCCGGGTCACCACGCTGGAGTACGCGCCCAAGCACGCCGACGTGGCCCGCGCCAACCTCGACCGCGCGGGGGTCGGCGACCGGGTCGAGGTGCTGGTGGGCGCGGCCCTGGACACCTTGCCGACCGTGACCGACGGCCCGTTCGACTTCGTGTTCATCGACGCCGACAAGGAGAACAACCCCGGCTACCTGGACTGGGCCGTCAAGCTCACCCACCCCGGCTCGATAATAGTGGTGGACAACGTGATTCGCGACGGCGAGATCCTGTCACCCGGCGACGATCCGGTGCTGGTCGGCACCCGGAAGGTGCTCGAGTTGATGGGTCAGCACCCCCGGCTCGACACCGCGGTGCTGCAGACCGTCGGCGCCAAGCACTGGGACGGTCTGGCGTTCGCGCGGGTGAAGTAGCCGCTACCCGCAGATCGCCCCGTCGGCCGCCGAACCGACCAGCTTGACGTACTTGGCCAGCACGCCCGTGCGGTAGCGCGGCGGCGGCGGGGTGAAACCGTCACGACGGGAAGCGAACTCGTCGGCGTCGACCAGTACGTCGAGGGTGCCGTTGGCGACGTCGAGCCGGATCCGGTCGCCGTCGCGCAAGAAGGCGATCGGTCCGGCGTCGACCGCCTCGGGCGCGACGTGGCCGACGCACAGCCCGGTGGTACCACCGGAGAACCGGCCGTCGGTCAGCAGCAACACGTCCTTGCCGAGGCCGGCGCCCTTGATGGCACCGGTGATGGCCAGCATTTCCCGCATCCCGGGCCCGCCCTTGGGGCCTTCGTAGCGGATCACCACCGCGTCGCCGTGCGTGATGGTGCCGTCTTCCAGGGCGTCCAGCGCCGCCCGCTCACGCTCGAAAACCCTTGCGGTGCCTTCGAACACGTCTGAGTCGAACCCGGCCGACTTGACCACGGCACCTTCGGGGGCCAGCGAGCCGTGCAGGATGGTGATGCCGCCGCTTGCGTGAATCGGGTTGTCCAGCGCCCGCAGCACCTTGCCGTCCGGGTCCGGCGGGGCGATGTGCGCGAGATTCTCGGCCATGGTCTGTCCGGTCACGGTCAGGCAGTCGCCGTGCAACAGTCCGGCGTCCAGCAGTGCCTTCATGATCACCGGAACGCCGCCGATCCGGTCGACGTCGAACATCACGTGCCTGCCGAACGGTTTCACGTCGGCCAGGTGCGGCACCTTGGCGCCGATCCGGCTGAAGTCGGCCAGCGACAACGTCACGTCGGCCTCGTGCGCGATCGCCAGCAGGTGCAGCACCGCGTTGGTCGAGCCGCCGAACGCCATCACCACCGCGATCGCGTTCTCGAACGCCTCGCGGGTCAAGATGTCGCGGGCAGTGATCCCGCGGCGCAGCAGGCCGACGACCGCTTCACCGCTGCGCCGCGCGTATCCGTCGCGACGTCGGTCGGTGGCAGGCGGCGCCGCACTTCCGGGCAGCGACATGCCCATGGCCTCGGCCGCGCTGGCCATGGTGTTCGCGGTGAACATGCCACCACAAGCGCCCTCACCGGGGCAGATCGCCCGCTCGATGATGTCGACGTCCTCCCGCGACATCAGTCCGCGGGCACACGCGCCCACCGCTTCGAAGGCATCGATAACCGTCACGTCGCGCTCGGTGCCATCGGAGAGTTTGGCGCGGCCGGGCAGGATCGAGCCGGCGTAGAGGAAGACCGACGCCAGGTCCAAGCGGGCCGCCGCCATCAGCATGCCGGGCAGCGACTTGTCGCAGCCGGCCAGCAGCACCGATCCGTCCAGCCGTTCGGCCTGCATGACGACTTCCACGCTGTCGGCGATGACCTCGCGTGACACCAACGAGAAGTGCATGCCCTCGTGGCCCATCGAGATGCCGTCGGACACCGAGATCGTGCCGAACTCCAGCGGGTAGCCGCCGGCGGCGAACACGCCTTCCTTGACGGATTTGGCCAGCCGGTCCAGCGACAGGTTGCAGGGCGTGATCTCGTTCCACGACGACGCCACCCCGATCTGCGGCTTCGCGAAGTCGTCGTCGTCCATCCCGACTGCACGCAGCATCCCGCGCGATGCGGCCTTCTCCAGACCGTCGGTGACTTCGCGACTGCGCGGCTTGATGTCGATGGTTCCAGAGGAGGGAGTGTCGGTCATTGGTCAAGTATGCGGCTTGGGGAGGGCTGGCCAAAATATTTAAAATACCCCAGTGGGGTATGTGTTGCCGCCCCGGTAAAATGCGGCCTTACCAGGGTGGCGTGGCGCAAACCCGTGCCGATCGTTGACAATGGTGACAACACCGTCGCCGCCGCAATGGCACGAGTAGATCTTCACGACCAAGACGCTGGAGGGGCAGATGGCACCCACACACGGATACTCGTCGCAGAAAGACAACTACGCCAAACGGTTACGGCGTATCGAGGGCCAAGTGCGCGGTATCGCCAGGATGATCGAAGACGACAAGTACTGCATCGACGTCCTCACCCAGATCAGCGCGGCCAGCAGCGCGCTGCAGTCGGTGGCACTGAACCTGCTCGACGAGCATCTCGGGCACTGCGTCACCCATGCGGTGGCTCAAGGCGGTTCGGAGGCCGACCAGAAGCTCGCCGAGGCATCGGCGGCCATTGCTCGACTCGTCCGGTCCTGATCTTTCACGGGATAGTCGCCACCCGTGGTTGAGTAGTGCCCGTGGTTCCTGCTCGTGCCGGCGAAGGGCGAACCGCTACCAGTGGGCCCTGGACTCCCCGAATTGCCCTGCAGCTGGCAGTGCTGGCCGCCGCGGCCTTCACCTACGTCACGGCTGAACTGCTGCCGGTCGGTGCGTTGCCGGCGATCGCGCGGGATCTCCACGTCAGCATCCCCATGGTCGGCACCCTGCTGGCCTGGTACGCGCTGGTCGCCGCCGTCACGACGGTTCCGTTGGTCCGCTGGACTGCGCACTGGCCGCGCCGCCGCGCGCTGCTGCTGTCGCTGTGCTGCCTGACCGCCTCCCAGCTCATCTCCGCGCTGGCGCCCAATTTCGTGGTACTCGCCGGTGCCCGCGCACTCTCGGCGGTGACCCACGGTCTGATGCTCTCGGTGATTGCCCCGATCGCCATCCGGCTGGTTCCGGCCAGCCACTCCGGGCGCGCGACGACATCGATCTATGTGGGCATCAGCCTGGCCGTGGTCGTCGGTAGCCCGGCCACGGCGGCGATGAGCCTGGCGTGGAACTGGCGGGTCGCCGTTGTGGCGGTGACCGCGGTGGCCGCTGTGGTGACCGTCGCGGCGTGGGTGGTCTTGCCGGCGATGACGCTGCGTGACCAGCAGTTGGCCGCGGTCGGCCGGGGGGCGCGGCATTACCGCAACCGGCGGCTGGTGATGGTGAGCTTGCTCACCATGGTCGCGGTCACCGGCCACTACATCTCGTTCACATTCATGGCGGTGATCATCCGCGATGTGGTGGGCATTCGCGGACCGGATATCGCCTGGTTGTTGTCCATCTACGGGATCGCGGGGCTGCTCGCGATGCCGCTGGTGGCCCGGCCGATGGACCTGCATCCCCGGGTCGCGGCGATCAGTTGCATGGTCGGGCTGTACCTGACGCAGCTGGTGTTGACGATGCTGACCTTCCACCGGTTGCCGGCGTTGGCGACGGCCCTGGTCGGGGTCGTCACCATCGCGTTGTGGGGCGCCTTCGCCAACGCGGTGTCGCCGATGCTGCAGGCCGCGGCGATGCGAGCCGGCGCCGACGATCCTGACGGCGCGTCCGGTATGTACATGGCGGCGTTTCAGGGGGGCATCATGGCCGGGTCGTTCGCCGGCGGCCTGTTCTACGAGCATGGCGTGCTGGCGATGTTCGCCGCGTCGGCGGCTTTGATCGGCCTTGGCGCGGCCGGCATGACGGCCGAGCGGCGCCTCTTCGACGTCCCGGCCGATGACCGGCAGTGACAGCGAAACTGCAGCTCAGGGGCCTCGGCGCCGCGTGCTCTCGGTCGGGGCGGCGCTCGCTGCATTAATAGCCGGCCCCGCCCCTACGGCATACTGGTGTCAGACCGTGACTTGGAGGGGATCAGATGTCGCGATGGCCGAAGGGTCCTCTGGCCGCTGTGTTCAGCGCCGTGGGAGTGACCGCCGCGCTGATGACGGGTACCGGGTTGGCGTTCGCCGACCCGGAGCCACCCCCACCCGGAGTGGACGCCCCGGTGCCGTCGCCACCCGGTGACCCGGTACCGCCGCCGGCCGACCCGCTGGCCGGCCCACCACCGCCGTTCGGGGCGCCCGCGCCTGCACCCGGCGACCCGGCCGCAGTGCCGCCCGCTGTTCCGGTTGCCGCGCCGGCCGGCCCGGTCGTCGGGCAGAACCCCGAGCCGTTCATCGGCCCGCCGCCGTTCGTGCCGCCGACCTTCAACCCCGTCAACGGCTCGACCGTGGGCATTGCCGAGCCGATCATCATCAACTTTGCTCGCCCGATCGCAGATCAGCGGATGGCCGAGCAAGCGATCCATGTGTCGTCCACTCCACCGGTGTCCGGCAAGTTCTACTGGCTGACACCCAGCCAGGTGCGCTGGCGTCCGCTCAGCTTCTGGCCCGCCCATACCGCGGTGCACGTCGACGCGGCCGGCACCCAGGAAACCTTCTTCATCGGCGAAGCACTGATGGCCACCGCCGACGACGCCACGCATCAGTTGGTCATCACGCGCAACGGCGTGGTGGAGCATAGTTTCCCGATGTCCATGGGGATGGCCGCGGGTGGTCACCAGACGCCCAACGGCACCTACTACGTGCTCGACAAGAAGGCCAAGGTCGTGATGGATTCCTCTACCTACGGCGTGCCGGTCGACTCGACATACGGCTACAAGGTCAACGTCGAAGACGCCGTGCAGTTCGACAACAGCGGCGACTATGTGCACAGCGCGCCGTGGTCGGTGTCCGACCAGGGTAAGCGCGACGTCAGCCACGGCTGCATCAACATCAGCCCGACCAACGCGAAGTGGTTCTTCACCAACTTCGGCGCCGGCGACCCGATCGTCGTGAAGAACTCCGTCGGCACCTACAGCAAGAACGACGGCTCCAACGACTGGCAGCTTTAGTTCTTGAGTCGCTAACGACATCGAAATCCACGTTGGCGCGCAAAACTGCGAGTGGTCAGCACGTTAACGTCGATTTCGTTCAGAGATAGGCCGGGCATTCCTAGTTCCAGATGCGAACCCGGCGGTCCGGATCCAGGAACAGCTCGTCATCCTCGGTGACATCGAAGGCGTCGTAGAACAGGTCGATGTTGCGGATCACGCCGTTGCAGCGGAACTCCGGCGGCGAGTGCGGGTCGATGGCCAGCCGCCGGATCGCCTCGGCGTCGCGGGATTTGGTGCGCCACACCTGCGCCCAGCCGAAGAACACCCGTTGCACGCCGGTCAGCCCGTCGATCACCGGCGCTTCGGAGCCCTGCAGTGACAGCCGGTAGGCCAGCAGCGCGATCGACAGCCCGCCCAGATCGCCGATGTTCTCGCCGACGGTGAAGGCGCCGTTGACGTGGTGGGAGGCGTCACCGGATACCAGTTCACGCGGCACGTACTCGTCGTACTGTTCGATGAGGGCCTTGGTCCGGACGCCGAATTCGGCACGGTCAGCATCGGTCCACCAGTCGACGAGGTTGCCGTCGCCGTCGTACTTGGCGCCCTGGTCGTCGAAGCCGTGGCCGATCTCGTGGCCGATCACCGCGCCGATACCGCCGTAGTTCGCCGCGTCGTCGGCCTCGGCGTCGAAGAACGGCGGCTGCAGAATCGCGGCCGGGAAGACGATCTCGTTCATCCCCGGGTTGTAGTAGGCGTTGACGGTCTGCGGCGTCATGAACCACTCGTCGCGGTCGACCGGGCCGCCGAGCTTGGCCAGGTCGCGGTCGTACTCCAGCGCGTAGCCGCGCTGGTAGTTGCCGTACAGGTCGTCGCGGGCGATCACCAGGGCGGAGTAGTCGCGCCACTTCGCCGGATAGCCGATCTTCGGGGTGAACTTGTCCAGCTTCTCCAGTGCCCGCTGCCGAGTCTGCGGCGTCATCCAATCCAGGTCGGTGATGCTCACGCGGTAGGCCTCGCGCAGATTGGCCACCAGCTCGTCCATCCGCGCCTTGGCCTCCGGTGGGAAGTGCCGTTCGACGTAGAGCCGGCCGACCGCGTCGCCCATCAGGCCCTCGACCAGCGCGACGCCACGCTTCCAGCGGTCGCGCAGTTGCTCGGTGCCCGACAGCGTGCGGCCGTAGAACGCGAAGTTCTCGTCGACCAAGTCGTCGGTCAGCATCGACGCCCGGCCGCTGATCACCCGCCAGCGCAGCCAGCGCCGCCAATCCTCGATGTCTTCGCTGTCCCACAGCGACGCGAAGGCGATCAGCGCGTCGGGTTGCCGCACGACCACCTCCGCGGCCTGGTGGGTAGTGGCGCCCAGTGCATGGAACCACACTGGCCATTCGAAACCTTTTGCATCCCAACATAACTCGTCGAAAGTGCGCAGGTTGTAGGTCAGGTCGGCGTCGCGGCGCTTCACCACGTCCCAGTGCGCGGCCGCGATCTTGGTCTCCAGCGCGACGATCTGCGCGGCGGTCGCGGCCCAGTCGCCATCGTGCTCGCCATAGACCAGCCCGAACATCCGCGCGATGTGCTTCGGGTATTCGGCGAGAATCGCCGCGTGCTGCGGATCGCGGTAGTACGACTCGTCGGGCAGCCCGAGCCCCGATTGTGTCAGGTGCAGCAGGTAGCGGCTGGAGTTCTTCGAGTCGGTGTCCACGTAGACCCCGGTGCCACCGCCGATGCCGGTGCGCTGCAGCTCGCCGAGTTCGGCGGCCAGCTCGGCCGGCGTCAGGGCGGCGTCGACGCCGGCGAGCTCGTCGAGCAGCGGGCGGACGCCGAGCGCGGCGACGGTGTCGGTGTCCATGAAGCTCGCGTACAGGTCGCCGATGCGCTGCGGGTCGGTGCCCTCGGCGCCGTGGGCCGCGGCCGCCTCGGTGATGAGGTCGCGCACCTGCTCCTCGGCGCGGTCGGCCAGCAGCCGGAAGGCGCCGTCGGTGGCCCGGTCGGCGGGGATGGCGTAGTCGGCCAGCCAGCGACCGTTGACATGACCGAACAGGTCGTCTTGAGGGCGGACGTCCGGGTCGACATGGCTCAGGTCGAGGCCCGAGCGGATAGCTTCTACCGTCACGCCACCATTGTTGCCTAACCAACGCGGTAGCTTTACCGCCATGCCCGACGAGGAGCAGACCGTGCCAACCGACGATGGCGCCGCGAAGGACACCCCGGACGACGCCGGCGGCCCGACCTTCTCGCCCTACGGTGTCGCCTCGGCTGTGCTGGCCGCGCTGTGCGTCGCGGCGATCGCGCTCGGCGTGGTGATCTGGACCGACCACCGAAACGACGTCGACGAGCGCACCTATCAGACCCGCGCCATGCAGGCCGCGGCCGACTGGACCGGCGTGCTGATCAACATGAACACCGAGAACGTCAAGGAAAGCCTGCAGCGCCTGCACGACGGCACCGTCGGCGAACTCAACGCCGATTTCGACTCGTCGATTCAGCCGTATCAGCAAGTGGTGGAGCGGCTGCAGTCGCGTAGTCGCGGCGAGGTCGAGGCGGTCGCCTTCGAGACAGTGCACCACGACCTGGACGCCCAACCCGGCGGGCCCAAGCCGCCCGACCAGTTGCCGGCCGCCGTCGCACGCCGCACCGACTCCGTCATGGTGGTGGCCACCTCGGTCGCCGAGAACGCCGGTGGCAAACCGCAGACCGTGCACTGGAATCTGCGGCTGGGCGTTTCCGACGTGGACGGCAAACTGATGATCTCGCGGCTCGAGTCCATCCGATGAGAAACGCCTGGCGGGTGCTGGCCTTCGACATCGCGGCGCCGCTGGCCGCGATCGCCGCGCTGCTGGCGATCGGATACGTGCTGACCTGGCCGGCGTGGTGGGTGTCGCTGTGCTCGGTGCTGATCCTGCTCATCGTCGAGGGCGTAGCGGTGAATGTCTATCTGATGCGCCGCGATTCGGTGACACTGGGCACCGACGACGACGCGCCCGGGCTGCGCCTGGCGGTGGTCGCGGTGACCACGGCGGCGGTGGTCGCCGCGGTGCTGACCGGCTACCGGCACTGGGCGACGCCGGACCACACCCTCAAAGTCGACTCGGCCGAGGTGGTCCGCATCGCCGTCGAGATGGCCCAGGCGACCGCGACGTTTTCGCCGTCCGAGCCGATGGCCGCCGTCGACAAGGCGGCGGCCATGATGGTGCCCGAACAGGCCAACACGTTCAAAGAACAATTCGGCAAGGCCACAACGGATTTGGCGCGCCGCAACGTCACCGCCACCGCGGCGACGCTGGAGGCGGGCGTCGAGGCGATCGGTCCCGGCGCGGCCGCCGTGGCGGTCGTCATGCGCGCCACCCAGAACGAGCCGGGCCAGCCGCCCGACAACGCCATCCTTGCGCTGCGGGTGACGCTGACCAAGCAGAGCGGCCACTGGCTGGTGGTCGGCGTGTCGCCGCTCAACCCGCGCTAACGCAGCCGGGCGTGCTCGAGCATCAGCGAGATTGAGTGTGGGATCAGATCTGGACTCGCTGACAACCCCTTCCCCGCCGCGGACCCAGCCGGTCCTACCGCCATGAGCAGACGAACGGTGCGGTCGCAGGGCCGACCATTCAGCGACCTATAGCGGCACACCGGATTAAGGGCCGTCACTGCGAACGACGGATCAATCGGCTTTGAATGTATAGGAGGACAAGCGGGTCAGCGCCCGGCCGTCGGCGAGCTCCTGGCGGTGTTCGGGGTGCTGCCAATAGAAGCGGACCATCTCACGAAGGGCCTCGCCGCCCGGCGTGTACGAGCCGGCTGCCAGGGTGGGCGTTTGCCCATCTGCCATCACCATGACGATCGATTTGGTTGCCGGAACGGGCTTGCCCGGCGCCCGGTCGGCAACATCTTTCACCTGGGCCCACTCTCCACACGAGGGTGACGCATTGGAAATCTCGAATCCTTGTGGAGTCAGCCGGAGGTAGCCTCTCTCACCGCGGCCAAAGGCTCGCCACAGGCCTAGCGCGCCCATCACCGCGCCGGCCGCGCTCATGAACGGAAGGGAGTACCGAAACGAATGGGGCACCGGGATGTCCAGCTTGCCTAATGGCCAGAAGATCGCGAACAGCCCCATGCCGATGACTCCGGCGAACAGGAACCCTAGGGTGAGGAGCTCGACCCGTCGGTCTTGCCGGATCACGGTCCCGGCGCCGTCAAATGTCCCCCGCGCGGTCACCCTGCCCGACTTGACAATCATTGATGCGACAACGGGGCTGAAACAAAACCCCGCAAATCCCAAAACCGTGATCGCGGTCAGGTATTCGCCGCGGCCCAGGGTTACTACGGCCCACACGATGCACAGTGTCCCAAAGCCACCAAAAAATATGACACCCAAAATTATTGGAGCAAACGACTTCATGGGCGGCACACAACATTCCCGACTATGCCGCCCAAATATCCGAACGTCCATGTGCCGAGAATGTTGCCTCCCATGGCCGCAAAAGGAATGACCAGCGGAATCTCTGAAATTGGTGCCGCTAGCGCGACGCCTAACGTACCTAAACCCTCGCCACCGGCCACCCCTGCGGTTCCCGAGAATGCGGCGACGCAGGCGTCGTGGAGCGTAGTTGCCGTGACAGTGTCATACAGCGCTGTGGCGACACCGAGTGCCGGTCCGGCGAACTTTGCGGTTTTCCCGATGTCCTCTACTGTTTGCGGGGTAACCAGCGGAATTCCGCGCTCGCTTTGTTTCTCCAGCGCGGTCAACGCGCCGCCGACCTGGGTCAGCGCGGGGTGGGTGAAGAACTCCTCCGGCAAAACGCCGTGGCGGCCGTCGGCGGTGACCACCCCGCCATCGAGTTTGCCATCCGCGGTGCGCAGCATTGTTACGGTGGTGCCGTCACCGAATCTAATCGACGTCGACTGAGCACCGTCGTAGCGTTGCTGTGAGAAGGTGTCCGAAATCAGCGTTCCGTTCTTGTCGTAATAAATATCGCTGACGCTGGGATCGTAGGTTCCCCATTTTGCGATTTCATGGCGGCTGCCATCCAGCATCGTCAGTGTTTGGCGCTGGTTTCCGTCCTGGTCGGTGTACTCGCGGCTGTCACGCACAGTGGTCGCCATGTCCTGATCGCGCACCATCCCCTGCTGCATCAGACCCTGCAGGGTCCGTGGATTGGGAACCTCATCAGCAGGTGGCACGTCGTGCTTACCTGAATCCTGGCCGTAAAAGGGCGAATTGCGGTCGGGAGGTTGGAAGTCGAAATCTTTCCCGGCGGCGAACATCGCCGCGGCGGTGGCGTCGTCGGCGTCGCCCACCGCCAGCAGCAGCCGATTGACCTCGGCCTGCTCTTTCGCGGCATCCTCTTGCAGCTGGGCCGCCTTCTGCGCGGACATCCGCGCTGGTTTGATCAACACCACCCAGGCGTCGGTGACCTGCAACTCGCCCGCGTCGATATCGTCGGCGGCCCGCAACAGCCAGTGCCGCGCCGCCCCGATCGTCGAGTCGCCTTTGTTCAGCGCCCAGGGTTCCGGCGTTGTTGACTTCTGGCGCGATGACCAGCGGTGATGAACTTTGGTGATGCGGCGTTTCGCTGTGGGGCAGGCACGGGCTTCTCGACGACGATGGAGTTTGCCGCTGCATCGATCATTTGGAGTCGCCCGTGCCTGCTGGTTCAGTATCACCCGTCGAGTCGATCACGCACGCCTTGGATCGCTGGCGCGCCGGGGAGCGCGCGCCGACATTGAGTTCGGAGTTGCTGGACGTGCTGGCGTCGGTGCCCGACCCGCGTGATCGGCGGGGACGGCGCTACCGATTGGCCGCGCTGCTGGCGATCGCGATCCTGGCGACCGCGGCCGGGATGCGTTCCTACGCCGGGTTCGCCACCTGGGCGGCCACCGCCCCCGCCGAGGTGCTCGCCCAGTTGGGTATCCGGATGCGCCGGCCCAGCGAGAAGACGTTCCGCGCGGTGCTGGCGCGGCTGGATCCGGTCGATCTCGACCACCGTCTGGGCGCCTACTTCACTACCGTGGCCACCACGCAGGCGAGCGAGTCGGGCGGGCTGTTGGCGGTGGCGCTGGACGGCAAGACGCTGCGCGGGGCACGACGGATGGGCGCGGCGGCTACACATCTGGTGTCGGTGTTCGCCCATCATGCCCGGCTGGTCTTGGGCCAGCTCGCTGTCGCCGAGAAAAGCAACGAAATCCCGTGCGTGCGACAACTTCTGCGGACATTGCGCCGGGTGCGGCTGCTGGTCACCGTGGATGCGATGCACACCCAGACCGCCACCGCGAAAATGATCTGTTCCACGCTGAAATCGCACTACCTGATGGTCGTCAAGTCTAACCAGCCCAAGCTGCTCGCCCGCATCCACGCGTTGCCGTGGGCGCAGGTGCCGGTGACCGCCACCGACGACAATCACGGCCACGGCCGCGAGGAACGCCGCACCCTCAAGGTGCTCACCGCTGCGCGCGGCATTGGCTTTCCCTACGCCAAACAAGTCATCCAGATCACCCGCGAACGCGTGATCGCCGCGACCGGGCAACACAACCGCGAGATCGTTTACGCGATCTGCAGCCTGCCGTTCGAGCACGCCCGCCCCGCCATGATCGCCGCCTGGCTGCGCGGGCATTGGGGCATCGAAAACGCGGTCCACTACGTGCGGGATGTGACCTTCGACGAGGACCGTTCCACCATCCGCACCGGGACCTCCCCACAGGTCATGGCCAGCCTGAGGAACACTGTTTTGAACCTGCACCGCCTGGGCGGCGCCACCAACATCGCCGAAGCCTGCCGCGTCACCGCCTTCAGCGCCGACCGCGGACTCGACCTGCTCACGAACCATCGAAACGCCAGTTCACAAGCGTGCTAGCCAACAACGCCGGAGCCCTGGTTCAGCGCCGCGGCCTCCGCGTCGACGTAATGGTCGAACTGTGCGGCCTGCTGGGTCGCACGGCCAAACATGGCCGTCGCCGCCTCATGGGACTTGCCTTCCCATACCCCCGCCTCGGGCATCCGGTGGATGTTGTCCTCCAGATCGCGCACAGCGTGATACACCGCCCGCCCGCCCGCCTCGACGGCCTTCGCCGCCGCCGCCAGCGAATCGGCATTCCAGGACCGCAGGCTGGGCCGTGAGGGCAACATCAGCGAAACAGCCGCCCGAAACCACCCGCCAAGGCATCATCGGCGACCTCGAATCGATCACCGGCACCACGCACCGCCGCCCCCATATCGGCGACGTTCTTGGCGATCGCGCCCTCCACCGCGCCGACATGCGCACCGACCAGCCGCGCCGCCCACTGCGTCGACGACCCCGCCAATCCATCAGCGGCGGTGGCGATTATGTGCCCGACATCGGAGCGGCCCAGCGCCGTGGAAGCCGTCTCAACCTGCGTGGCAAAACCACGCAACAGCTCCGGTCTGACCCGCACAGCTACCCTCGTCTCTGTCGACAGTCGGTCGACGCTGACATGAAAAGTCCCGTAAAAGCAGCGCTCAGCGGATCGAGAAGTTCGCTGCCTTCGCCGCGGACAGGTCGTCGATCTCGCCCCAGTGCGAGGCGATGTCATCGACCGTCGGCGGCTCGGTGAAGGTCACGCCCTCGTTCTGGAACAGCGCGGTGCGCTGCACCTTGCCGCCGCCGACGATGAAGATCGAACCGCTGTCGGGCACCTCTTCGGTGCACAGGTAGGCCACCACTGGGGCCACGAACTCCGGCGTCAGGTTCTTCAGAATCTCCGGCGGCAGGATGTCCTCGGTCATCCGGGTGGCGGCGATCGGGGCCAGCGCGTTGGCCTTGATGTTGTACTTGGCGCCTTCCTGGGCCAGCGTGTTGATCAAGCCGACCAGGCCCAGCTTGGCCGCGCCGTAGTTGGCCTGACCGAAGTTGCCGAACAGTCCGCTGGTGGAGGTGGCGACGAGCACCCGGCCGTAGCTCTGCTCGCGGAAGTGTGGCCACGCGGCGCGGATGACGTTGTACCCGCCGTAGAGGTGCACCTTGAGCACGGAATCCCAGTTCTGATAAGACATCTTGTGGAACGTGCCGTCGCGCAGGATACCGGCGTTACTCACCACACCGTCGATCTTGCCGAACTCGTCGAGAGCGGTCTTGATGATGTTCTCGGCGCCCTCGGCCTCGGCCACGCTGTCGTAGTTGGCCACCGCACGTCCGCCGGCGTCCTTGATCTCCTTGACCACCGCGTCGGCCATGTTGTGTCCGGCGCCGGTTCCGTCGCGGGATCCACCGAGGTCGTTGACGACGACGCTGGCACCCTCCTTGGCCAGGGTCAGCGCATACTCGCGCCCCAGACCACCACCGGCTCCGGTGACGACGACAACGCGATCCTGCACTCCGGCCATGACATTCCTATCTCTCGATCTTGGACGACCAACACGTGAAGCGGGACGAGCTAGAACAGCCGGCGGGCCAGCTTCCACGCCTTCTCGGTGTACGGCGGGTAGATGAAGCTGGCCAGATCGGGCCGGGTCGGCTTGGTCAGCACCGACTTGCGGTGGCTGAACTCCTCGAAGCCGAACTTGCCGTGGTAGGCGCCCAGGCCGGACGGGCCGACGCCACCGAACGGCAGCTTGTGGGTGGCGAAGTGGAACAGCAGATGGTTGACCACCATGCCACCGGCCGGCACCTCGTTGATCACGCGGTCTCGGACGGCTTTGGCCTTGGTGAACACGTAGGCGGCCAGCGGCTTGGGTCGCGCGTTCACGAAAGCGATTGCCTCGTCCAGGTTTTGGACGGTCAGCACCGGAAGGATCGGGCCGAAGATCTCGTCGGTCATCAACGGCTCGTCGACGGACGGGTCCACCACCACGGTCGGCTGGATGTTGAGCTTCGACGCGTCCGAGCCGCCGCCGATGGCGACCGTGCCCTGGGTCGCGGCCAACGCGGTGGTGAGCCGGTTGAAGTGCCGCTCGTTGACTATGCGCTTACCGCCGGTGGTGTTCTTCGCTTCGAACGTGCTGACCGCCTTCTGGATCTCGTCGACCAACTGGTCGCGGATCGGCGCCTCGGCCAGGACGTAGTCGGGTGCGATGCAGATCTGGCCCGAGTTGATCAGCTTGGTCCACGCGATCCGCTTCGCCGCGACCTCGATGTCGGCGTCAGCCGAGACGATCACCGGGCTCTTGCCGCCGAGTTCGAGAGTCACCGGCGTCAGGTGTGCCGCCGCGCCCTCGTACACCTTGCGGCCGATCTCAGTGCCGCCGGTGAACAACAAGTGGTCGAAACCCTGGGCGATGAGTTCCTGGCTGACGGCGCCGTCGCCCTCGATCACGGCGATCGCGTCGTTGTCCAGGTAGCGCGGCACCAAATCGGCCATCAGCGCCGACGAGGCGGGCGCGACCTCAGACGGCTTGAGCACCACGGTGTTGCCCGCGGCGATCGCGCCGACGGCCGGACCCAAGGTGAGCGCGAACGGGAAGTTCCAGGCGCCGATGATCAGCACGGTGCCGTACGGCTCGTATTCGACCCAGCCGCGGCCGGGCAGCTGCGACATCTCCAGCCGGTGGTGCCGCCGCTTGGCCCACTTGCCGACGCTCTTCGCCGCGTAGGCAGCCTCACTGCTGGTGCTGGCGACGTCGGCGAGCCACGCCTCGAACGGCGACCGCCCCAGGTCTTTATCCAAGGCGTCGGCGATCCGGGTCTCGTTCTCGACCATCAGTCGCTTGAGCGCGTTCAGTTGCTGTTTGCGCCAGTCCAGGTTTCGGGTACGACCGGTGGCGTACGTCTGACGTAACCGCGCGACCGTCTTGGCGACGTCCGGGCCGGGATCGTCAACAGTGGGCGCAGTGATCTCGGTAGCTTCGGTGGTCATCGGGATTCCCTTCCTCGCGGAACCCCAATCCTAATCAACCACCCGGTTGGGCAACAGAGGCGCTGCGGCTAGGGCCGACTGCGCCCGACTATCTACGGGCCGCCCGCACTGAGTTCCGCTGCCAAACCGTATGCACATCACGGTGTATGATGGTGTCATGTCGCGGACGAACATCGAAATCGATGACGAACTTGTCGCCGCCGCCCAGCGCATTTACCGACTAGGTTCCAAGCGCAGTGCCGTGGATCTCGCTCTGCGCAGGCTCGTCGGCGAACCGTTGAGCCGCGATGAGGCGCTCGCCCAGCAGGGCAGCGGTTTCGATTTCACCAATGACGAGATCGAATCGTTTTCGGACTCAGACATCGGGCTCGCCGACCGGCCTTAGATGATTGTCGACACGTCGGTCTGGATCGAATTTCTTTCCACCACCGACTCATTGGCCAGCCGCTGGCTCGCAGATCGCATTGCCGCTAACGCGACGGTGATCGTGCCTGAGGTCGTCGTGATGGAGTTACTGATCGGCACGACTGACGAGTCCAAAGCGGCACTGCGCCGGCGACTACTGCACCGATTCCATGTCGAACCGCTCGCCCCCGTGCGCGACGCAGAAGATGCGGCGGCCATCCACCGGCGCTGTCGTCGCGGCGGTGACACCGTACGCAGTCTGATCGATTGCCAGGTGGCCGCGATGGCGCTACGAACCGGGGTCACCGTGGCACATCGCGATCGCGATTACGAGGTGATCGCCACTCATTGCGGACTTCACACCCAGCCGTTGTTCTAGGGATGTCTCAGTTTGGTTGCCCTCACGCCCGTTCGGCGGTCACGAACTGCGAGAACGCCTGCCTGTCGTCGGCCGCCGGCACGCCCTCGACCCAGCGGTTCAGCCGGCGCATCTCGTCGTCGGAATTCTGCGCGTCGGCCCGCCAGCCGTGGTCGTTGAGCCAGGTGGCGACGTCGGCGCGGTCGGCGTCGTGGTAGATCAGGTCCTGGATGTCGATGTTGCGTTCGATGCCCAACGTGGCGGCCACCCGTTCGAGGCGTTCCCGCATCTCCTGACGACGCTCGTCAGCGTGATTCGCCGCGGTCTCGGCAGCGGCCCGGCTACCCGGCGCGCTCAACTCGGTGATCTGGGCGAACAGCCGATCCTGGGCGTCGGCGGGCAGATACATCAGCAGCCCCTCAGCCAGCCAGGCCGTCGGCGCCGCGGGGTGTAAGCCCGCCGCCTTCAGCGCCGCTGGCCAGTCTTGACGCAGGTCGATCGCCACCTCGCGCCGGTCTGCCGTCGGCTTCGCTCCGTGCGAGGTCAGCGTTGCCGCCTTGTACGCCAGCACCTTGGGCTGGTCGATCTCGTAGACGGTGGTGCCGGCCGGCCAGTCCAGCCGGTAGGCCCGCGAGTCCAGCCCGGACGCCAGGATCACCACCTGACGGATGCCTGCCGCCGCCGCCGCCGCGAAGTGGGCGTCGAAGAAGTGTGTGCGCACCGCCTGGTAGCTGCGCATGTGCTCGAAGATCGCTGCGGCCTCGGCGTCGACCTCGGCCACCTTGTCGAGCAGATCGCTGTCCAGCATCTTTTCCCACATCCCGGTGCCTGCCTCGCTGACCAGGATCTTTGCGAACGGGTCGCGAATCAGCGGGTCAGGCTTGTCGGTTTCGGCGGCGCGGGCGGCTGCCACCATGACCGCGGTGGTGCCCACACTTTCGGTGATGTCCCAGGTGTCGTCGTGACTACGCAGCGCGCTCATCGCAGCTCCTCTTCAATCAGTCGCGCCGAGTTCGGCGCGAAGCAGTGTCGTGCTGAAGGCCTCGTCGGCCAGATCGGCGGGAATGCCCCGGCCCAGCCGCGCCCACGGCCGTCCCGCGGAGGAGACCACGCTCTCGGTGATGTCCCAGCTATCACCCTCGCAGCGTTTGGAAGTCGCGTCCGATACATCCGCCATTGCGCCCACATGCTACCCAACAACTTAGGCAATCTATATGGTTGTGTGCGCTACATCACTCGGACCGCCGGCTCAGGCTGCGGGCCAGCAACAATTTCAGCTGATCGGTCAACGGGCCGAGTTCGCGCGGGCTGGCGATGAAACCGGCATAGAACCCCACCCCCAACAACACCGCGAGCAGTATTTCGGTGAGCGCCGCGGCATCGGTGTCGGCATCCAGCTCGCCCCGCTCGATACCGTCGTTGATCGCCCACAGCAGGAAGTCCCGAGTGGTGCTGACCGAATCTGCCCCGGGTCGGCTCAATTCGGGATGACGCTGCGACTCCAACGTCGCGGCGATCAGGAACGCCGAGGCCTTCCAGTTCTCGATGTCGGCTTGCGTTGCGCCCTCGACGAAAGCCGCGACCCGGCCCGTCAACGTCGTCTCGTTTTGCGCTCGCTCAGCGCTGGCGGCGACGACGGCTTTGTTGGTCTCGTCGAGCACCTGGCAGTACAGCACCCGCTTGTTCGCGAAGTAGTGGTTGATCGCGGGCCGGGTCAGATCGGCCCGAATCGCGATCGCCTGGAACGTCGCAGCGTCATACCCACGTTCGCTGAATATTTCACGAGCAGCCCGCAGAATGCGCTTACGCGTTTCAGCCGCCTTTGCGGCTGGGGGGCGACCCGGCCCCCGGTTCGCTGGCTGAACCACTTCTCGATTGTGCCATAGCTCACAGTCGCGGCCCGCACAAAACGGACCAGCCAGTTAGTCGACCACGGTGTCGGGCATCAGCCGTTGGGTGGAATGCTGCCGAATTTGCCGGCGTGGAAGTCCTCGAGCGCCTCGAGCACTTCGGCCTTGGTGTTCATCACGAACGGGCCGTAGTGGAACACCGGCTCGCGAATCGGCCGACCGCCCAGGAGCAGCACCTCCAGTGCGGGCACCCGCGACTCCTGCGACGGCGTGGCGTCGACGGTGATCCGATCGCCGGGCCCCAGCACCACCAGTTGCCGCTGCTGCACCGGATGCGACACCGGCCCGACCGAGCCGCGCCCGGCCAGCACGAAGACCAGCGCGTTGTAGTCACGATTCCACGGGATGTCGAGTCGTGCGCCAGGTTGAATCGTCGCGTGCGCCATCGTGATCGGCGTATGCGTGACGCCGGGTCCGAGATGGCCGTCGATCTCGCCGGCGATGACGCGGATCAGCGCGCCGCCATCATCGGACGACAGCAGCGCGACATCGTTGCCCTCGATGGCCTGGTATCGCGGAGTGGCGAACTTGGCCTTCTTCGGCAGGTTGACCCACAACTGGACGCCGTGGAACACCCCGCCGCTTTCGACCAGTTCGGCCGGCGGCGTCTCGATGTGCAGGATGCCCGCACCCGCGGTCATCCACTGCGTCGCGCCGTCGGCGATCAACCCGCCACCACCGTGCGAGTCCTGGTGGGCGAAGCGGCCGTCGATCATGTAGGTGACCGTCTCGAAGCCGCGGTGCGGATGCCAGCCGGTGCCTCTGGGCTCCCCCGGCAGGTATTCCACCTCGCCCATCTGGTCCAGGTGGACAAACGGGTCCAATGCGGCGGTGCTGACGCCATGAAACGCGCGGACCACGGGGAATCCCTCACCCTCGTGGCCGCGAGGGCCGGTGGTGATGGAACGGACCGGCCGTTCGGTGTCGACGGGACCCGCCGCGGTAACCCGTGGCAAGGTCAACGTGTCTGCGGTGATTGCGGGCATCTCGGGCCTCCTGGATTCGGATACCCGATATAACCGGACCGCGGTCCGATTATTCCGCGACGCTTACCGCACCGACTTCGCCGCGCCCTTCTCGGTCGAGGCGCCCTCGTGCACCAGCGACCCGCCGGCGTTCTCGAGATGTGCCCGCACGAACCACTGGAACTTCTCCAGCTCGGCGGCGTGGCCGATCAGGATGTCCTGCGTCACCGGGTCGAGTTTTTCGGTTTCCCCGATACCCCTGCGGGTGTCCTCGATGACGCCGTTGTAGACCAGGTCGAGCGCGGCCAGGTGCGCCGGCACGGTGTCACGGCCCACCGAGTAGTCATCCCAGGTGCGGTCTTTGAGGATGGCGCCCGGTGTCCCCTGTGGCGAGGCACCGAGCGTGGCGATCCGCTCGGCCACCTCGTCGGCATATCCGCGGACCAGTTCCACCTGCGGGTCGATCATTTCGTGCACCCCGATGAAGTTGGGGCCCACCACATTCCAATGCACATGCTTCAGCGTCAAATGCAGGTCGTTGTAGGTGCTCAGCTGCTTTTGCAACAGGTCGGCAATGGTGGCGGCCTGTTGGTCGGTCAGGCCGGGCACAGTGAATGTAGTCATAGGCCTCAAGTACCCGATGCATCCGGGGTGTAACCACCCTGAGCCGGTCACAACCCGCGGATGTCCTGCAGCGGCAGTCGCGCGCCACGACGCGGCTCGTGAGCCAAGCCGCTGGCTTCCAGCAACCGGACCACCCGGTGCCGATGCGGGCGCATCGGTTCGAGGAGTTCGATCATCTCGGCGTCGTCGACCGGCCGCCCCAGAAACGTCCAGCCGATCATCTTGGGAACGTGGTAGTCGCCGACCGACAGCGCGTCGGGGTCGCCGAACGCCCGCTGCGCCGTCTCGGCCGCTGTCCAGATCCCGACGCCGGCCAGCGACATCAGTGCCTGGCGGGCTTTCTCGGCCGGCCACGAGGTGAGCCGTTCCAGCGACGGCGCCCGCTGCGCGCAGCCGACGACGGTACGGGCCCGCCCCGGATCGACGTTGGCGCGGTGGAATTCCCACGACGGGATGCGCCGCCACACCTCGGCCGACGGTGGCACCCGCATCCGCTCGGGCGCCGGTCCCGGGGCCGGCGTACCGAACTTGGTCACCAGCAGGCGCCAGGCCCGGAAAGCGTCCTTGCCCTGGACGCGCTGCTCGAGCACCGCGGGGATCAGCGCCTCGAGCACCTGATCGGTGCGGCCCAGCCGCAGATGCGGCACCCGCCGATATGCCTGCACGACAATCGGGTCGACCGGCTCGAAACCTGACCGGTCGTCGCGGGCGCCGAGCATGGCCGGCAGCGCGTCGAGGAACTCCTGCGCCCCGGCCCCCCATGCCGTGCAGCCGACCGCGTCGGCGGCGGTCCGGCTGATCCGCGCGGTCACAGATCCGCTGCCCAACAGGCTGGTTCGCCAGATGGCGCCGTCGGCGTCGATGCGAAAACACGGGTCGCCGGGACCTCGGCGCAGCGGGAAGAGGGTATTACTCGGGCTGACCGCACTAGGGAATGTCACCGTGCGAGCGCTACTCACCATCTGCTCCCGCCGCTGCTCGATCCTGGCGATCATAAATCCGGCCCGCCGTCATTGACCGACAGCTGACATTCGCGTGAGGATGACGAGGTGACCACCCCATTCGACGCTCCGTCCGCCGAGTTGGCGTGGATGTTTCTGCAATGTCTCTCCGGGGGCGCCGACGTCGACGAATGCTTTGAGCTGCTCAGCGACGACTTCACGTACTGGAGCATCGTGACACGTCACGCAGTCGACAAAGCGACGTTGCGCGACGAGGTCGATCGGCGCCCACAGGGGGTCACGCTGAAGCTCGGTTTCCTGCGGTGCTTCAACGACGGCGAGAGCGTCGTGATCGAGGCGGAAGCCGACGGCGCGACCAGTGCGGGCGTCCGGTACCACAGCCCTGCGGTGTTCATCTTCGAAACCCGAGACGGCCTCATCACGTCGCTGCGCGAATACAGCGACACCCAGCTGGCCGCGCACCTGTTCGGTCTGGCCGGCGCCTAACCGACGGTGATCTCCGCCTTGTCGGGGTAGAACGCCGCGTGGCCGGCGATCGCCGCAACCGCCGGGTAGGGCTGCTCGTAGAACCAGATGGCGTCGTCGACCGTGCCGCCGCCGACGGTCACGCTGTAGTAGCCGGCTTCGCCCTTGAAAGGGCAATACGTGCTGGTGCCCGTCCGGGTGAGCACGTCTTGGACCAGGTCTTTGAACGGGATGTACTGCACCGCGGGATAACTGGACTCTTGTAGCTGAAGGGCTTCGGTGCTGTCCGCGACGATCTCGCCGTTGACGCGAACCACCACCCGTTTCCCGGTCGGGTTGACGGTGATCGGGTGCTCGGCGGTGGGTTCTAAAATGGGTCGACTGGCCATGACGCCTCCTCAGGTGCGAATAACTGTGTCAACACTGTCGGCCGCCCAAGATTCCCGACCCGGATCAACCGGCCGGCGCGAGCATACGTTTCCATCCGTCCTCGCCGATGTCCCGCGAGTCCTGTAAGGAGTACCTGGCGCCGTCGGGTCCCACCACGTCGCCGCTGGACGGAACGTAGATCGCGCTCGGACTGGCCGGGGTGTAGATGCACGGGTTGGGTTGCTGACCATTGCATTGCACTCTGCCCGAGCCGGGCCGCTGCAACGGATCGGTGACCGGACCGGGCGGAGCCGGCAGCCGATCTGCCGGTAACGGGTTCATCCCGTTGTCGACCGACGGCGCCGGTATCACCCTTCCGGGGTCGACAGGCTGGTCGCAGCGCGCGCCCGGTGCCGGGCAGTTGCGGATCTGGTTCGGATCGCCGTACCAGGGGTTGGTGCCCAACGGCACGTACGGTTTGTCGTCGCGGCACTCCTTCGGCGTCGCCCTGCGCTTGCCGGGGACGTCGGCGCAGGGATAGTTGCGGGCCCCGCGGACGTCGTTGGCCGGGGTGTCCTGCGGGATCTTGCAATAGGTTCCGGCCGGCAGCGGCGCCGGACTGGTGTCTGCCGGCGAACGCCACTGTGATGCGGGCAGGAATCCGGTCAGGCACGGCGGCGGGTTGTTCAGTGACAAGTTGAAGTTCAACAGCACCGATCCCGGCGCCGACGCGACCAGCGTCTGGGCCACCGAGCCGATCTCGGGCAGGAACACCAGCAACTGCTCGATGCCTTTGTTGTAGCGCTTGAGCATGTCGGCGACGACTTCCAGGTTGGCGATCGTCTGCGGCAACGACTCGCGAACGTCGCTGAACACGCTGTTGACCTGATCGGCGGTCGGCGCGGCGTTGGCCAACAGGCTCTGTAGGTGCGGGTCGTTGTTCGCGATCTGGGCGGTGAGCACTTTGAGGTTGCGTGACCATTGCGCAATCGGATCGCCCGAACTCACCTGGCTGTCCAGCAGCGGTGCGGCATTGTCGATGATGTCGTCGACGTCGGACAGGTTGGCCTCGAAGTCGCCGACGATGGACTGTGTCGAGTCGACAAGTCGTTGCAGCGCCGGCCCCAATCCCCCCACCGCGAGCGCTGTTTCGTCGAGCAGCGACGCGATCTTGTGTTTGGGGAGTGCCGACAGGCCGCGGTAGGCGGCGTCCAGCGCCGGACCTATCTCGCTGGGCACCGTGCCTTTGGTGATGGTCTGGCCCGGCGCGAAGAACCGGCCCGGGTCGCCGGTGGAGACCAGATCCACGTACTGCTCGCCGATCGCCGACACCGAGTGCACATTGGCCGATGCGTCGATCGGGATCTTGTAGCGGTCGTCGATACTCAACGTCGCCTGGACACCGTGTGCCGTCGGCTCGACCTTGATCACCTTGCCGATCTGGATGCCCCGATATGTCACGTTCGCCGTGCGGTACAGCCCGCCCGATGCCGGCAGCTCTGCGGTCAAGCGGTACTGGCCGAGCCCGAGTTGGCTCGGGATACGCAGGTAGAACCAGCCCAGCGCGATCAGGGCGGCCACGGTCAGGGCGGCGAACACAATCAGCTGATTGCGGATGAAGCGCGTCAGCATCACTCGCCTCGTTCCACGGGGGCGTCGGCGGGGTTCGGCGTGTAGCGGATGTCCGGAATCATCGTCGCGGGGTCGCGCCCCCAGGACTGCTCGAGAGCGCGCAGCGCTCCGGAGAATCCCGTCCCGGTGAAGATCGCGTTGTCCACAGTGCTCAGCGTGAGGTCCAGCGCGCCGGAGACGTTGATGTAGTCACCGCGCACGATCTTCGGCACGCTGTCGATGTTGAACGGCGGTGACAGCAGCAGCGTCAGCGCGTCGACCAGATATGGTGCGGATCGGCCGAGTTGTTTGAGCGGCCGTTGCAGGTCTGCCAAATCCTGGTGCAGGTCGGCCCGCGAGGCGGTGAAGGTCTGATCGGTGACGTTACTGATCCGGCCCACCGCTTCGACGGTGTCGGCGAACAGATTGCGTTGCTTGTCGAATTGCTCTACCAGCGGCGGGAATTCGGTCAGGGCGCGATCCAGGGTGTCGGCGCGTCGTGCCACGTGGCCGAGCAGGCGGTCGGTGGAGTTGATCGCCTGGTGGATGTCCTCACGCTGTCGGTTCAGCTCGCTCGCGAAGGTGTCGAGCTTGCCCAGGAAATCTCGGATCTGCTGCGCCCGCCCGGCCAGAATCTGGTAGACCTCGTTCTGGATCACCTCCAGGTTGGGGATGCCGCCGCCGCGTAACACCATTGCCAGGCTGGCCAGCGTCTGCTCGGTGGAGGGATAGGTCGCCGAGTTGTTCAGCGCGATCGTGTCACCGGCTTTCAGCGGCTGCGGCGACGGGTCAGGTGGTGCGGCCAGTTCGATGTGTTGCGAACCCAGCAGGCTGGTCTGGCCGATCTTGGCGGTGGCGTTGCGGGGCAGCCGGACACCCTTCGCCAGGTCGACGGTCAGGGTGGCGACCCAGTTCTTCAGGTCGATCGACCGGACCGTGCCGACGAAGACGTCGGCGACCAGAACCCGGCTATTTCCGTTCAGCGCGATGGTATTGGGCATCTGAACGAAGATCTGGTACGAACCGGGCCCGCTGCCGGGCCCGCCGGGCAACGGCACGTTGGCGATGCCGCGCCAGTTCCCGCACGATGCCAGCACCAGCACAGCCGTCGTGGCCGCCAGGGCTTGCCAGATTTTGCGGCCGATCAGCCGCGCCATCCTCATCGGCTGTCTGTTCGGCTTGCTCCTCGCGCGTACCGCGCTCGTCGCGCGCCTCATCGGCTGTCTGTTCGGCTTGCTCCTCGCGCGTACCGCGCTCGTCGCGCGCCTCATCGGCTGCCCGGCAGCGGCTGCGGGTACCACGGCGGCGGCAGCGGATTGTTCTCGTCGTAGGCGTTCGGCGGTCCGGCCATGGTGTGCCCGGCAGGCGGTGGCGGAATATCGGGCCCACCCATCAGTTCCGCCAACGACGCCGCCGTCAGGAGGTTCCTGGTGGCCGGCTGCACTTGCACCCCTTGCATACCGGGGGCCACGATCCAGCCCGGCTCCGAATTACGGTGCGACCATGGGGTATCCGGAGAGAAAATGCCCGGCACGGTGGTGTCTTTGAAACCCGCTGGCGGCTGCAGACGCGGCTCGGAGTAGGCGATGTTCTTCGGCAGGGTGTCGGCGGTACTGAACAAGTTGATGCCGTAAGGGAAGTAGTTGAATTTTATCGCGTCCAGGATCGGCGCCAGGTATTGCGCGCAGAGTTCTGCCGAGTCTTGGTAGCCGAGTCGACTGCCGGCCTGAATCACGCTGCAAATGAACTCCATCGGGTTGGCAAAGTTGACGAGTGCGGGCACCCCGCTGAGTCCGCCGTGCGCCGGTTCGTAGATTCCCAGCACATTGGCGGCCATGTTCGGCAGGATGTGCAACGCGGTTTCCAGACCGTCGCGCGGCTCCGGCTGCATGATCGCGGTGGTCACGTCGGCCAGGTTGTCGACGTCGTGGGTCAGCGCATCGCGATTCTCGGTCAGGAATTTCTGGGCGGTGGACAGCAGGCTGTCGGTGTCGCGAATGGCGTTGGCGGCAGACTGATCCGAGCTGACCAGATTGTCGGTGAGCGCAGCCAGGTCGGTGTTGAGCGCGACGAATTGTTGATCGTCGCGGTGCAACGCGTTGACGAACATCGCCAGGCTCTTCAGGACGGCGAAGAAGTCGCCCCGTCCCTGGTCCAGGGTGCTCAACGCATTGGCCAGGCCGTTGAGGGTGGTGTTGATCTGCTGCCCCTTACCGGCCAGCCCGTCGGCGAACGCCTCGATCACCGCGCCGAAGGGCCCCTCGGGCTGGTCCTTGGTCGGCCCGAGCTTGTCGATGATGTGGGTGACGCTGTTACGCAGCTCATCCCACTCCACCGGGACCTGGGTGCGTTCGATGGGAATCACCGCGCCGTCGGCCAGCACCGGCCCGGCTTTGTACGCCGGCTCCAGCTGAATGCTGCGCGAGGCGACCAGGGTTGGGTTGAGCACCACCGCCGAAGCGTCGGCGGGCACCTTGTACTTGTTGCGGTAGTGGAACGTCACCTTCATCCGGTCACCGGTGGGCTCGATCTTGTCGATCGCCCCGACCCGGAGCCCCATGATCTGGACCTTGTCCCCGGCGTAGAGGGCGTTCACCGCGGGGAAGTAGGCGACCACTGTGTTGTTGGTCAGCTTCTGATAGAGCTGCCAACCCACAAGTCCGGCAACAAGACCCACGGCCACCACGATCGACCCGATGACGACCGCGGCCTTCGACAGCTGGGGCAACCGCAGCTTGCGGATGTCGAATATCGTGCTCATCGACCGCTATCCACCGTCCCCGCCGGGCGTGATGAAGGGAACCGGAAGCTGCGGACCGGGACCGGGCGCGGGCACGGCGGCAGCCGGCGGTGACGGTAGAACCGGCGGCGGCAGGCTCTCCCGTCTGGCTCCGGGCGGCGCGTTCGGCGGCACCAGCACCGGCGTGCCCGGCGCGTTCGGCGCCGCAGCACCGGGTAGGCCGGCGTCCGGCACACCTGGACTCGGCGGTGGCCCCTGGGGGTTGGGTGGTGAGGTAAGCACATCGGGCAGAGCCGGATACGGACCGTTCAGGCCGAACGGGCCCTGGGACTGGTCCACGCCGGCACACGGCAGCGGGTTGGCCGGGCGCGGCGACATCTCCGCCGGCGGCGCATACGAGCACGGCGAACCGGGCGCCACGGCCGGGCCGGGGTGATCGGGAGTGCCCTCGAGCACTGTCGGCGACGGCGGCGGCGCGCCGTTGGCGAACCGGGTGCCATTGGGATCCGGGTACCGGAACGCGGGCAATCCTGCACTGCGCCAGAAGTTCTCCGGGTCGATGCCGCGCTTCTTGAACGCCGCGTCGACCCATGGCTGGATGATCTGGTACGGCAGCAGGTTGCCGATCATCACCTTGAAGTAGGGCCCGGAGCCGACCGCCTCACTGAGCGCTGCGGTGTACTTGCGCAGCGTGTCCAGGACGGCGACCAGGTCGTTCTTGTGTTGGGCCAGCACGTCGGTGACGCGATGCAACTGCTCGAGCAGGTGGTGCAGGTTGGGATTGTCGTTGATCAGACCCTGCACTTGTGTCGAGAACGCCGCGACGTTGGCCAGCAGTGCCGCAATGGCTTTACCGCGCTCGTTGAACGACGCGAGTAACGTCTGGGTGTTGCGCAACAACGTGTTGATCTGCCTGCTGCGATCGCCGAGCACACCGGCGACCTTCCTGGCCTCGGCCAGCAGGTGCTTGAGATCGTCGTCGCGTTTTCCGATGATGTCGGAGAACTTGGCCACCCCGTCGAGGGCAGCGCTCAAATGCGGATACGTCTGATTAATGGTGCGCGACAGCACATTCAGCGATTCCTTGACGGTGTCGATGTTCCATCCGGCAGCGGCCTTGGTGACGTCGGAGAACGCGTCGTACACCTGGTACGGGGTGGTGCTCTGGCTCAGCGGCAGCGTCTCGTTGGGGCGTAGCGGCGTGCGGCCGCGCGGTTCGATTTCGAGGACCTTCTTGCCCAACAGCGTGTCGGTGCGGATGGACACCCGGCTTTCGGTGCCGATGGTGTGCGTCCCGGTGGTGAACTTCATCAGGATGTGATCGCCGTCGATGGACATGTCCCCCACGGTGCCGACATCCAGTCCGACGATGCGCACCTTGTCGCCCTTGCCGATGCCGGCCGAGTCGGTGAACTGGGCGTAGTAGCTCGCGGTCGCGAACACCACGGGCAGGCTGCTGAAGCTTTGTCCCACAACGACAACGAGGATCACGACGGCGATGGCCAATGCCCCGACCCGGACCCGGTTGGCGGGCTGCAGCGTTCTCATTGCAGCGTGCACCTACCCGAGGGCTGGGCGAACAATTTGACCGAGCGGACGGGTCCGCCCGGCTGCAACCCGTTGACTTTCAGCGACAGGTCGCATAAGTAGAAGTTGAAGAAGTCGCCGTATATTCCGGCGGAGCGCCCGATGATGTTGAACGCGGCGGGCACTTTACCGATGAGGTCCCCGACCCGGCCGCGTTCGTCGTCGAGCGGAGTGACCAAGGTTTCCAGGTGGGCCACCGCGTTGCGCAGCAGCGCCCGGTTGTCGGCCAACAACTCGGCGACTGTCCCGGCCGCGTCGCTGATGTGTGCGGTACCGTCGGCCAGCGAACCGGCGCGGTCCTTCAGGCCGGTGATCAGGCCCTCGAATTTGTCGATGGTGGAGTCGAGTTGGTCGTGGTGACGCTCGGTGGTGTCCAGCACGACGTTCAGGTTGTGGATCACGTCGCCGATCGCCTGGTCGCTTTCGGCCAGCCGGCCGGTCAGCTGTGCGGTCTGGTCGAGGATGTCGTTGATAGTGCCGCCCTCGCCCTGGAAGACGGTGATGATCGAGGACGCGATGGAGTTGACCTTCTGCGGGTCCAACGCGTGGAACAGCGGCTTGAAGCCACCGATGAGCGCGTCGAGGTCCAACGCCGGCTGGGTCCGGGCCAACGGAATGAATCCATCGGGCGGCAAGTGTTTTTCAGCATCGTCGCCGGATCCGCGGCTGATCTCCAGGTAGCGGTTACCGATCAGGTCTTGGTAGCGGATCTGCGCGGTGGTGGACTGGTAGAGCTGCACCGAGCGGTCGACCGTGAATTCCACCCGGATCCGCCGGTCGCCGTCCACCAGGTCGACCTTCTTGACCTTGCCCACCTCCACCCCGGACGCGCGAACGAACTGCCCGGCCCGTAAACCGCTGGCATTGCTGAACTCCGCCGAATAGCTGTTGGTGCGGTCGAACCGAATTTGACCGAAAACCACGACAATGACTGCGGTGAAGAATAATTGGACGGATACGACTGCGGCGAGTCGCGCGACGGTGCCGGTGATTTTCATGGGTTGATGGTGTACTCCCCGTATTGGCGGCCCCACACGTATTCGTTGACCAACGGCTGGCCGAGCTCGAAGTGGGTGTAGGGCGCAATGCTGTTGCCGGAATCCATCACCAGATACGGCGCCGGCCACAGATCACGGCTGATCGGAGCCCAACATCCCGGCTTGCCGCCCGGACCCCCTCGACCGTTGACCCTGGGCAGGTTGTCCGGATACACGTAGGGGTTTTCCGCGCCGGTAATCGATACCCCGAATTGCGCCGCATAGTGGTTGCCGCTCTCCAGCTGGCCGATCTTGGGAGCGATCTCGGCGAAGTTGCGGAGGGTGCAGAACACCTGCGGGCTGTAGGTGTCGAGTAGCTGGGCAGTCGGTTTCAAGTCGGTGATGACGCGTTCCAGGAACGGCTTGGCGCGGGTGAACACGTCGCTTCCGGTTTTGGCGAAGCCCAGCGCGGCCAGCAAGGCCGCGTCGAGTTCGGCCCGGTGATGGTTGAGGGTGCGGGCCGTGGTCACGGCGTTGTCGACCGCGTCGAACAGATCCGGCGCCGCGTTGGCGTAGATCTCACCGAGCGCCGCGAGGGCACGGATGTCGTGGCGGATCGTCGGCATCCGCGAGTTCACGTGGTCGAGGATCCTGTTGCCACTGACGATCGACCGGCCGAACTTGTCGCCCAATCCGGTCAGCGCCTGCGCCGCCGCAGTCAGGGTCAGGTTCACCTTCACCGGGTCGACGTTGTCGGCCAGCTCTACCAGTGTCTCGAACACGGTGTTGAACTCCGTGGTGACCGAGGTCGCATCGATCACCGATGATGGCGTAATTCGCTGCGGTGAGGCGTCTTTCGGCGATGTCAGGGAGACGTACTTGTTGCCGAACACCGTTGTGGCCTGGATTTTCGCGACGACGTTGCGCGGGATCAGGTCGACGAACCGGGGGTCGACGTCGAGGGTGAAACGTGCGGCCGGCTTACCGCGGTGCTCGACCTCGGTGATCCCGGCGACGCGCCCGATGCTGACGCCGTTGTAGGTGACCTTGGAGCCCTGGTCCATCACCAGGCCGGCTCGCGCAGCGATCATCGTCAACGTGGTCTTGGGGGTGAAGTCGCCACGAAACTGGCCGTATATCAACGCAAGGAGTGCCGCGCACGTCAGGAAAAGGCCCAGACCCGCAGCGGTGTCCGGCCAGGTCCGGGACTGTCGCTGCTTCTTGGTGGCCATCGCCCGCTACACCGTGAGGTTGAAGTTCGGGTCGACGCCGTAGAGCGCCAGCGATGTGAGCAGGACGACGATCACCGTGGACACCAGCGAGAAGCGCATCGACCTGCCGACCGCTTCCCCCACCCCGACCGGTCCGCCGCTGGCGGTGTAGCCGTAGTAGCAGTGCGTGATCATCACGATCACCGCCATCACGATGACTTCCCCGCCCGACCAGAACACGTCCTCGGTGCGCAGGAAAGTCCGGAAATAATGCTCGTAGGTGCCCTCCGACTGTCCGTAAAACAGCGTGGTGACAACCTGTCCCGACAGAAACGACATCACCAGCGCCATCGCGTACAGCGGGACAACGACCACCAGACCCGCCACCAATCGGGTGGACACCAGAAACGCCACCGACTTGATGCCCATCACCTCGAGCGCGTCGATCTCCTCGCTGATCCGCATCGCGCCCAGCTCGGCGGTCGCGCCCGCACCGACCGTCGCCGCCAGCGCAACGCCGGTCACCACCGCGGTGACGACGCGGACGTTGGCCAGGGCGGCGAAGAAGCCGGTGAAAGCCTCGACGCCGATGTTGCCCAGCGAGGCGAAGCCCTGGATGGCGATCAGCGACCCGCCGGACAGCGTCACGAATCCGACGATCGCCGCGGTGCCGCCCACGACGGCCATGGCCCCGGTCCCCATGCCGATCTGGGCGATCAGTCGCAGCGTCTCCCGGCGGTAGCGGCGCAGCGCCCAGCCGGTCGACCAGGCACTGTTGACCGAGAACCGGGTGAGTTGTCCGGCCTTGTTGACACCCCGGATCGCGCCGCCGCCATAGTGACTGACGTTCGCGACCGCGCGCGGGAAGCGCGCTCTTAGGACGACGGCTGCGGAAACATCAGCCATGTCAGCGGCCCGTCCCGAACCGGACGCCGATGGTGGTCAGCACCACGTTGACCGCGAACAGCGAGAGCACGCAGAGCACCAGCGTCTCGTTGACCGCGACGCCGACCCCTTTCGGGCCACCCTTGGTGGTCAGACCGCGGTAGCAACCGACCAGGCCCGCGATTGCCCCGAAGATCGCGGCCTTGATCGTCGCGATCACCACCTCGGGCAGGCCGGTGACCAGCGTCAGCGTGGCGAGATACGCTCCGCCCGAGACGTTTTGAAGCTTGACGCCGAACAGGAAGCCGCCCACCAGTCCGATGGTGATGACGGTTCCGTTGAGCAGGGTCGCGACGACGGTGGCGGCCACCACCCGCGGCACCACCAGCCGATGGATCGGGTCGATGCCGAGCACCTCCATCGCGTCGATCTCTTCGCGAATCGTGCGGGCGCCCAGGTCGGCGCAGATCGCCGTCGATCCGGCGCCGGCCACCACCAGCACGGTGGTCAGCGGGCCGAGCTGGGTCACCGCTCCCAGCGCGGCGCCGGCACCGGAGATGTCGGCGGCGCCGAAGGCGGCCAGCAGGGTGTTGAGGGTGAACACGATCAGCACGGTCAGCGGTATCGAGACGGCGATGGTCGGCAGCAGCGCGACCCGGGTGATGAACCAGGTCTGGAGGATGAATTCGCCCCAGTGAAATGGCGGCCGGAACAACGCTTTTCCAACCAGCACGCACATCCGGGCGAAGCCTCCCACGGTCGCCAACGGTGGCGTGATCTGGTCGCGCAGATAACCGACCAGACCGGCCGGCGTCGTGGCGGTCATCGCATCGCCCACCGGGCGCGTGAGTCTGCGCACGGCACAACGGAGCATGCATCAGCGCAACGGCGCCACTGCTTCACCATGGGGCACACTATGTAACAAAAATCACACCGACCACATGAGACACGCGCAAGATCGGGCGTAAGAAGTTAAGGGCGGTTCCCGTTCAGTCGGCCGACGCAGCCCTGCGGTTACGTCCGGCATTTTTCATGTTGACCCAAAATCGGGCGGCCTCTCGAATCGAATCCTCGACCGGCCTTGGCTGCCAACCTAATTCGCGGGTGGCCTTGCCGTGGTCCACCGGAGCTTCAGCGCGCATCATCCGCACGGACTGCATGCTGAGCTCGGCGTCCTTGCCGGTCAGCCGGGCCCTCACACTGCCCAGTGCTCCCATGGCGTACAGCACCGGCACCGAAATCGCCCGCCGTGGCACCGGCACACCGGCTTCGTCGGCGGCGATCTCGACCACGTCTTTCAGCGGAATCATCCGCTCGGAGATGATGTACCGCTCGCCGTTGCGGCCCCGCTCGGCGGCCAGCAGCATTGCTTTCGCCGCGTCGTCGACACCGACGACCTCCAACTGGATGCCGTTCATCAGGAACGGCAACTTGCCGAAGACCGCCCCCGCGATGAACGCACCGTGCGGGGTGCGGCCCCAGTCGCCGTCGCCGTAGGTCGTCGACACGCACATGGCGACGGCCGGCAAGCCCTTCTCGGCCGCATATCGCAGCACCAAATCTTCGGCCAGCACTCGCGATTCGACGTAGGGAGTCAGCTTGCGGCGGTCGATCTGCTCGGTCTCGGTCGCGACATGACCGTGCCGGCGGGCCATCGTCGCGTAGGTGCTGGTGAACACGAACCGCTTCAGGGTGGCCGCGACGGGTTCTTCGACGGCGACATCGAGGACGTTGCGTAGTCCTTCGACGTTGGTGCGGTACAGCGGCGCCGGGTCCTGCAGCCAGGCCCGGGTATCGACCACGCAGTAATACACCTGCTCGCAACCCCGCATCGCGTCGCGCACGGTGGCTGTATCGAACACGTCGCCGTGGAAGCGGGTGACGTCGAGGTCGTCGATGCTGCGGGTGTTGGCGCCTTCGCGGACCATGACGCGCACGTCGGCGCCCGTCGCCACGAGCTGGCGGGTGACGTGCGAGCCGAGAAAACCGTTGGCACCGATGACCAGCTTCGGTGCGCTCATTGCGTTCCGCCGAACTGGCGCATCCAGCTCGCGGCGTCATCGTCAAGCGTGCCAAGGCTTTCCGCTTTCCTGCACCACTTGACTGCGGCCGCCACGAACCGCAGCGGGTTGTAGATGTCCTCTTGGCGAGACCATGTGCCGTCACCGGCGTAGGTGACGATCGAGATGTTGGTCGCGCTGATGATGGTGCCGTCGCCGGGATCGCGCATCGGGTTGTCCAGCTCGCAGATGATTCGCCCGGTGGCCTCGTCGATGACCGACCACAGCGAGGGGAACTCCGTCATGTGGCTTCCCGGGAACGTCGTCATGGTCTTACGAATCCAGGTCCGCACTTCGTCGCGGCCCTTCATGGTGCCGGCCGCATGCTCGATGTAGTCGACGTCCGGGGTGTAGTGCTGCACCCACTCGTCCCAGTTCTTGGTCTCGGCGGCGTGCGCCACGGTCTGCTCGAACGTGTCGAACGCGGTGGCGAGTTCGGCACGGCTGAAAACCTGCTTCACACAAGAAACTAGAACACGTTCTACTGGGGTTTGTCGAGGACGTGGATAATCGAGAAGATGACGGAGTACAAGAAGGCAATACTGGCCGGCGGCTGCTTCTGGGGCATGCAGGACCTGATCCGCAAGCAGCCCGGCGTGGTTTCGACCAGGGTCGGCTACACCGGCGACGCCAGCGTCCCCAACGCCACCTACCGCAACCACGGCAACCACGCCGAGGCCATCGAGATCGTCTACGACCCAGCGCAGACCGACTTCCGGGCGATTCTGGAGTTCTTCTTCCAGATCCACGACCCGACCACGAAGAACCGTCAGGGCAACGACGTCGGGCCCAGCTACCGCTCGGCGATCTTCTACCTCGACGAAGACCAGCGGGCCGTCGCCGAGGACACCATCGCCGACGTCGAGGCCTCAGGTCTGTGGCCCGGCAAGGTGGTCACCGAGGTCAGCCCGGCCGGCGACTTCTGGCAAGCCGAGCCCGAGCACCAGGATTACCTTCAGCACTACCCGAACGGATACACCTGCCACTTCGTCCGGCCGGGCTGGAAGTTGCCGCGACGGGCGGCCGCCGACCGCGGGTGAGCCACCTCAACGCCGACGGACCGCGATCCTTCCGCCGTCCTTCGGGGTGTAGGCGACACCGCGCGAGTGGAACTTCTCCCCTGGGGCGTCCGTCGTCTCGATCGTGAAGTGCCGCAACACTGTTCGCAATACGACATCCATCTCCATGTTCGCGAACACCGCGCCGACACAGCGGCGCGCGCCGCCACCGTAGGCAAGCCAGCCAAAGCTGGGCGGCTTGGCGCCGACGAAGCGCTGCGGATCGAAGCGGTCCGGATCGGGGAACAGCGTGGGGTCGCTGTGCAGCCGCGAGATGCTGACGATGATCGTGTGCCCGCGCGGCACGGACCATTCGCCGAGTTCGAAGTCCGGCGCGTGCACGTGCCGGCCGGCGGCGTCGATGACCGTCCGGTGTCGCTGGACCTCAAGGATCGCCGCCTGGCGCAACTCGTTGCCGTCGGTGTCGGCCTCGGCCACCAGCGCGGTCAGCAGGTCCGGGTGCCGGCTGAGCCGTTCGAACGCCCAGCCGAGCGTGGAGGCGGTGGTCTCGTGCCCGGCCGCCAGCAGGGTCAGCAGCTCGTCACCGATATCCTTGCGCGACATGGCCGAACCGTCCTCGTAGCTGCTTCGTAGCAGCATCGCCAGCACGTCGTTGCGATTCTCGAAGTTCGGGTCGGACCGCTCGTCGTCGATCAGCTTGTCGACGATGGCGTCATAGCGGCGTCGGTACTGCGCCAGCCGGCCCCACGGCGAGTGACGACCATAGGTGCGAGCAGGTTTGGGCAGGGTGGCCAGGCGCGAACCCAGCGTGACCCACGGCGGGATGATGCGCCGGAGTTCGTCGAGCGCGGCGCCCTGGGCGCCGAACACTGCGCGCAGTATCGCGTTGAGCGTGATGCGCATCGTCGACGGCAAGGTGGGGAACGTCGGTCCCTGCGGCCACCCGTCGATCTCGCGCAGCGCCTCCTCTTCGATGATCGACTCGTAGTTCTTGATGCTCTTGCCGTGGAAGGGCGGAGCGAGCAGCCTGCGCCGCTGCCGGTGATCGTCACTGTCCAGCGCGAACACCGAACCCGACCCGAGCAACCTGCTCAAGTTCGGCTGGATGTTGCCCAGCACATCTGGGTTGGCGGTGAAGACCTGCTTGGCCAGCTTCGGGCTGGCCACCACGACCATGGCGCCGTACACCGGTACGTGCAGCGAGAAGGCGTCGCCGTAGCGATCCGCCATGGCGTGCATGAACCGCCGTCTGCCGAAGGCGAATGCCGCGCCCTGCAACGCTTGTGGGATACGAGGCCCCGGGGGCAACGTGCTGACCGACGTCGTCGCGTCGACGGGCGTTTCGACGGTCCGCATAGCTGTGCACTCCCGTGATTGGTGTGGTACCGCGCCGTACCGCGACTCTTTCCGGTACGGTACCGTCTGGTACCACAGGCTGGCAAGGGTCGAATCTGCAGGAGGCCCGGGTGGCGACAAGTGTCGCTGACGACGCGGCGTCGGCCGCAGCGTCGAACGAGCCTGTCGACATCGACCCGTTCCGGCAACGGTTGCTCGACGGGTTGGCGGCCTCGATCACCGAACGCGGTTACCGGGCCAGCACCGTCGCTGACATCGTCCGGCACGCCCGCACCTCCAAGCGCACCTTCTACGGCCAGTTCGCCGGCAAGGAGCAGTGCTTCCTCGAACTGCTGCATGCCGACGTCGGGACACTGGCCGAAAACATTCGCGACGCCGTGGATCGCGACGGCGACTGGCAGACCCAGATCCGTCAGGCTGTGCAGGCCTATGTCGACCACATCGACGCCCGGCCGGCGCTCACGCTGAGCTGGATTCGCGAGCTGCCGTCGCTGGACGCCGCGGCGCGCCCGTTCCAACGTCGCGGCATGCAGCTACTGACCGACCTGCTGGTGAACCTCAGCGACAACCCCGGCTTTCAGAAGGCCGGCCTGCCACCGTTGACCCCCGCGAAGGCGGTGATCCTGGTGGGTGGGCTGCGCGAACTGACGGCTCAGGTGGTCGAGGACGGCCGCAGTCCACGCGACATCGTCGAGCCGGCCGTGCAGGCATCTATCGCGCTGCTCGGGTATCGGCACTGAGCTCGGGAAGTTCACATCATCGAACGCGTCGTAGCCCGATCACCGGCAGCTCAGGCGGCGGCGAGCTCGCGTTCCTTGGGCTTGACCTCGCCGCGGTCTCTCGGCGGCAGGGCCAGCTTGACGATCTTGCGCACGACGGTGCCGAACTGCTTGGGCAGCGATCCCGCGTTGTACGGGATGCCGTAGCGCCGGCAGACCTGCTGAACCTCGGACGCGATCTCGCTGTAGCGGTGTGCCGGCATGTCCGGGAACAGGTGATGCTCGATCTGGTGCGACAGGTGACCGGACAGAATGTGGAAGAGCTTGCCGCCGGTCAGGTTCGCCGAACCCAGCACCTGGCGGAAGTACCACATGCCGCGCGACTCGTCCTGCGTCTCTTCGACGCTGAATTCCTGTGTGCCGTCCGGAAAGTGACCGCAGAAGATGATCATGTACGACCACACGTTGCGGATCAGGTTGGCGGTCAGGTTTCCGGTGAACACGAACGGCGCGAACGGTCCGGCCAGCAGCGGAAAGGCGACGTAGTCCTTGAGCATCTGCTTGCGGGTCTTGCCCCAGATCTCCTGCAAGATCTCCTTCTTGTCCGTCAGCCGGATCTCGCCGGAGACGATGCGTTCGGATTCCAGCTCATGCAGTGCGACCCCATACTGGAACAGCACCATCAGCAGGAACGCATAGACCGGGTTGCCCAAAAAGTAGGGCTTCCACTTCTGGTCCTCGCTCATCCGCAGGATGCCGTAGCCGATGTCGCGGTCCATGCCCACGATGTTGGTGTAGGTGTGGTGCATGTAGTTGTGCGAGTGCCGCCACTGGTCGGCCGGGCACGCGGTGTCCCATTCGAATTCCTGGCCGCGGATCGACGGGTCCCGCATCCAGTCGTACTGGCCGTGCATGATGTTGTGGCCGATCTCCATGTTGTCCAGGATCTTCGAGATCCCCAGCATGGCGGTGCCGGCCAGCCATGCCGGCGGCAGGATGCCGGCCATCAGCAACGCGCGGCCGCCCACTTCAAGGGCGCGTTGCGTGGTGATGACGCGACGGATGTAGTCGGCGTCGCGCTGGCCGAGGTCGGCCATCACGCGTTCCTTGATCGCGTCGAGTTCGGCGCCGAACGCGTCGGCCTGCTCGGGCGTCAGGGCGATCTTGGGCTGGGTCATGTCGAGCCTCCGAATCTGTTTAGAGAGCGATGTCGACGTCGCCGACGGGGACAGATACGCAGATCTGTACGTCCTCGCCGGGGGCGGTCGACACCGCACCGCTGGTCAGGTTGCGCACCACACCGCTGGTCTTGCGGCGGGTGCAGGTGTGGCAGATGCCCATCCGGCATCCGCTGGCTGGATTGAGTCCGGCCGACTCGGCCTGCTCGAGCAGCGAGCGTCCGTCGTCGGTGACCTCGATAGCGCTGTCGGAGAACGTGACTCGCCCGCCGGACGGCTTCGCCGGGATGTCCAGCGCGGGTGGCACGAAGCTTTCCGAGTGCGCGTCTGCGCACTGTTGCCGGACGGCCTCCACCAAAGCGGCCGGGCCACAGACGAACACCGCATCCGGCTCCGGCATGGCCGCCGCGAGGTGGCCGGCGTCGAATCGACCCTCGAGGTCGCCGCCGCCCGACCGGGTGTAGCCGTGCAGCACCCGCACGCCGGGCAGCGCGGCCAACTCGTCGTGGTAGCAGGCCTCGGCACGGCTGCGGGCGTAGTGCACGAACGCGATCTCGCCCGGGTGGCCCTGGTTGACCAGCGTGCGCACCATCGCCATGACGGGGGTGATCCCGCTGCCACCCGAGACGAACAGGATGCGACGGGGGCGCTGTGCCGGGAGGACGAAGTCGCCGCCCACCCCGGTGAGCCCGACGACCATTCCTGGCCGCGCGTGGTTGTACAGGTAGGTCGAGACCAGGCCGCCGTCGTGCTGTCCGATGGTCAACTCGAGGTGCGCCGCACCCTGGGCATTGGCCGGTGAGTAGCACCGGGTGTGCCGGCGGCCGTCGATTTCGACGGCGAGGTTGACGTATTGCCCGGCCGTCACCGTGTCGGTGAACGCTTGATTCGGCACGAGCATCAGGGTGACGCTGCGCGGGGTGTCCCGGCGCACCTCGACGATCTTGGCGCGACCCTCGGCCCGCGTCCACACAGGGTCGACCACCTCGGTGTACCGGTCAACGCCATGCGGACCAGTGAGCAGGTTGACCAAGTCGGAACCCAGTACCCGCTGCTTCAAAGTTTGGGTGAACATGTGTATACGGTGCGCCGAGATGCTGCAGTTCGTCAAGACTTTTACCTGCTCTGTGTTACGGTTCACACAGTGAACAGTCGTGTGCCTAGCCCACGGCCGCACCGGCCGAGCCGGTCACGTAGCCGCGAAGGACCATCCCGCGAGGAGCGCAAAGAAGCGACTCGGCGGGCGATTGTGGCCGCGGCGCTCAAGCTCCTCGACGAACGCAGTTTCAGTGGCTTGAGCCTGCGCGAGGTCACCCGGGAAGCGGGCATCGTCCCTGGGGCGTTCTACCGCCATTTCGAGTCGATGGAGTCCCTCGGGCTGGTCCTGATCGACGAGTCGTTCCGGACTTTGCGTGACATGCTGCGCGGCGCGCGGGCCGGCAAGCTCGACCCCAACCGGGTGATCGAATCGTCGGTCGAGATCGTGGTCGCCAGCGTCACCGATCGCCGCGAGCACTGGCGGTTCATCGGGCGCGAACGGTCCAGCGGCGTGACCGTGCTGCGGTATGCCATTCGCACCGAGTTCCGGCTCGTCACGTCCGAGTTGGCCACCGACCTGGCACGCTTCCCCGGCCTGAACACCTGGAGCACCGACGACCTCAACGTGCTGGCGCAACTGTTCGTCAACTCGATGATCGTCATCGCCGAGGCGCTCGAAGACGCCCAGAGCCCGGAGGCTATCGAGGAGATCCGCCACACCGCGGTCAAGCAACTGCGGATGATCGTCATCGGCATCAACGGCTGGCGCAGCAAGCCCTAGGCGCCCTCCATATTCGCAGCGCAGCGTAGCAACACCTCAGCAACACTCCGCCTTTCGCGCGCTGAAGTACCTTGCAGCATTACGGCTTCGACGGCGAACACCGCCTCGTGAGCCGCGCGAAGCCGCCGCGAGCCAAGGCGAGTCAGAGCTAATGATTGCGCGCGGCCGCGAGGTTCGGCGTCGGCGTTTTCGATCAGACCTGCGGTGCGCAATCCGATTCGACATCATCGTCGACAGCCGACGCCGACAGCGGCCGATCACGCCGTTCTCCCACTGTCGCACTGTGACCGCCGCACGTCGCCGCGAAGGCAAGCTGGCCGACCTCACCGGCCCTGACCTCACCGATCGATGGGGCGTGCGCTGCGCCGACCTGGGTGCGTCGGTTATCGCACTGGATGGCTGACTGGTGTCGGTCTTCGGCGAAACGTTCTCCGGTGACGTTGTCGGACAAGCGATACCACGAAGCCGTCACCTGTCGACGTTGTATAGCGAGTCGCCGTCCTCGGGGGTTCCGTCGATCTGACCGCGATGCACGCGATCCGGCCGCTCGGTCGGGGGCCCCGCGTCGGGCGGCACGTCGGGTTCCTCAGCGGCGAGCTTGTAGTCGAGAGACTCGCCCTCTTCCTCTTCGCGCGCCGTCACGCCGAACCTGTTGGCCTCGCTCCAATCGTCGGGTGGGTCGACGACGATGTCGCCGTCGTCGTTACGAACCTCATCGGAATCGGTCGACTCGCTCGGGCTCAGGGTGTCGTCGTCGGGCATAGCGGTTCGATTGCCCCTGAGCTCGACGAACTAAACACTGACCGAGGCTTACCCACACCGCCGAGTGTGCGCTCACGGCGGACCCTGTCGGCGTGTCGTCACCCTGAGTGCACACTCGATGCGCAAGACGCCGCATCACCGCGGCGCCCGCCACATCGGCCACAGTGTGGGGCCACCGCTCGGAACGACGAGCTCGCCGGTGACCTCGAAGCCGAATCGCTGGTAATACGGCACGTTTTCGGCCTTGCTGGACTCCAGGTAGGCGGGGGCGTGTTCGGCGTCGACGCGGTCGAGACGGGACTGCATGAGCGCCTGACCGTAGCCTTTGCCGCGGACCGACGGGTCGCTGCCGATCACCGCCAGGTACCAGTGCGGCTCCTCCGGGTGCTGGGACTTCATGTGATCGAGCAGTTGGTTGAGTTTGCGGCCCGTCGCGACACTCAACCCGAAGCCCAAAATGAACGAGGGCAACATCATCAGCTGTTCGCGGGTCGACTGCTGCCATCGTCCCGGCGGATCCCACAGCGCCGCCGCACCGATCGTGGACCCGTCGGTGGCCACTTCCACGCCCCCGCCGGCCAGGTGGTGGTGTCGGGCGATGGCCGCGAAGAATCTGCGCTGGCGGGCTGCCCGGGCTTTGTCGTCCGGCATGATCCAGGTCGACACCGGGTCGTCGTAGAAGGCGCGGCCGAGTGCGTGCGAAAGCTCGGTGACGTCGGCTTTGCGCGCCGGACGGGTATGGATGGTCATCGGCAGCCAGAGTAGTAGCGTCCAACTCATGTGGGACTTCGAAACGGACCCGGAATACCAGCAGAAACTCGACTGGGTCGAAGAATTCATGGTCGACGAACTCGAACCGCTCGACCTGCTGTCGCTCGACCCGTACGACAAGAAGGATCCGGAGACCATGGCGGTGCTGCGGCCGCTGCAACAACAGGTCCGCGATCACGGCCTGTGGGCCGCGCACCTGAAACCCGAGCTCGGCGGCCAGGGCTACGGCCAAGTCAAGCTCGCGCTGCTCAACGAGATACTCGGCCGGTCGCGATGGGCCCCGTCGGTGTTCGGCTCGCAGGCACCCGACTCCGGCAACGCCGAGATCCTGGCGCTGTTCGGGACTGACGACCAGAAAGCCCGCTACCTGAAGCCGCTGCTCGACGGCGAGATCACCTCGTGTTATTCCATGACCGAACCGCAGGGCGGCTCCGACCCGGGGCTGTTCGTGACGAGCGCCGAACGCGACGGCTCAGGAGATGGGGACTGGGTGATCAACGGCGAGAAGTGGTTTTCCACCAACGCCCGGCACGCGACCTTCTTCATCGTCATGGCGGTCACCAATCCTGAGGCGCGCACGCGCGACAAGATGTCGCTGTTCATCGTTCCGGCCGGGACACCGGGTGTGGAGATCATCCGCAACGTCGGGGTCGGCACGGAGTCACACGCCACCCACGGCTACGTCCGCTACACCGACGTCCGGGTGCCCGCCGACCACATTCTCGGCGGCGAGGGCGAGGCGTTCGCGATCGCGCAGACCCGGCTGGGCGGCGGCCGCATCCATCACGCCATGCGCACGATCTCGTTGGCCCGTCGAGCGTTCGACATGATGTGCGAGCGCGCAGTGTCGCGGCAGACCCGGATGGGTCCGTTGTCGAATTTCCAGATGACCCAGGAGAAGATCGCCGACAGCTGGATCCAAATCGAGCAATTCCGGCTGCTGGTGCTGCGGACGGCCTGGCTGATCGACAAACACCACGACTACCAGAAGGTGCGACGCGATATCGCCGCGGTCAAGGTCGCGATGCCCACGGTGCTGCACGACGTCGTTCAGCGTGCGTTGCACCTGCACGGCGCGCTCGGGGTGTCCAACGAGATGCCGTTCATCAAGATGATGATCGCCGCCGAATCGCTGGGCATTGCCGATGGTGCCACCGAGCTGCACAAGATGACTGTCGCTCGTCTTACCCTACGCGAATATCAGCCGGTGTCAACGCCTTTCCCGTCGCAGCATCTGCCCACCCGGCGCGCCGAAGCGCAGGCCCGGCTGGCCGAACGCCTGGAGCACGCGGTCGCCGAGTTCTAGCTTTCTGCGGTCACCCGGCCGATGTGGGCGAGAAAGTGCGTCAGCACCGCATCGGGCGCTTCGAGTTGCGGCCAGTGCCCGATGTCGTCGTCGAGCATCACCACGTCGGCGCCGGCGATCACCTCGGCGTAGCGGCGCGCCATGTGCGCACCGGAATTGGGGTCGATCGGCCCGTCGATCAACCGCATCGACACGTCAGTCTCACGCATGGCCCGCACCCACCGATTCCGGTGTGTGTGGCGGTCTTTGATGAATCGCCCGACCTTGTGCAACACCCGGCGGCCGTCGTTGTAGCCCAGGATCTGGTGGAATACCTCCATCATGTGCGGACTCGGTTTGGTGTTCGGGCCGAACATCTCCCGGATCGTCGGCTCCAGCACGCGACGCGACACCGGGCTGTTCTGCAGCGGACTCAGGATGTCGCCCAACGGCGATCCGGACAGCAGCTTCTGCGCGGCCCGAGGCGTGTAGGCCTCGACGAACATCCCGCCGTTGAGCCAGGTGATCGAATCGATACTCAGCGCACCGTACGCGTGCTGGCCGAACTCGTGCCGCGCCAACAGTTCCTGGCCCACCGAGTCGCCGAGGTCGTGAGCCAGGATATGTGCGTGACGAACACCCAGGTGATGCAACAGCGCCTCGTGCATGTCGGCGTGATCGTGCACCGAATATTCGTAGGCAACCGGCTTCGCAGAGAAGCCCATCCCCATCATGTCCGGCGCGATGACGGTGAAACGCTGCGTCAGCGCCGACCAAATCGGTTCCCAGTCAAAGGAGTTGAACGGATACCCGTGGATCAGTAGCAGCGGTGGCCCGCTGCCCTCGACCCGATAGAAGATGTCGAAGCCGAGGTAATCGAAATACAGCCCGGCGTCCAGCCAGGAAACCAGCCCCGCGTCCACGATCCGGCCGGCCTAGGAGATGTAGCGGACGACGCTTTCGGCGACACACGCCGGTTTGTCGCTGCCCTCGACCTCGACGGTGGTCGAGACGGTCGCCTGCGTGGCACCGTTACCCAGGTCCTCGACGTCGACCAGCGAGCTCTTCGCACGAACCCGCGATCCGACCGGGACCGGCGAGGGGAAGCGAACCTTGTTGAGGCCATAGTTGATTGCGAGTTTGATGCCGTTGACGGTGTACATCTGGTGCTGCAGGCGCGGCAGCAGCGCCAAAGTCATGAAACCGTGCGCGATGGTCTTACCGAACGGGCCTTTCGCCGCCCGCTCCGGGTCGACGTGAATCCACTGGTGATCACCGGTTGCGTCGGCGAACAGGTTGACGTCTTCCTGGCTGATCGTCACCCAATCGCTGGATCCGATGCTTTCACCCTTGATCGAGGCGAGGTCGGCGACTGATTCAAAAGTGCGCATAGCGTCTTCTCTCCTTTGAGTCGCGCGGTCGGCGCTGCCTAGCATCGTGCCACTCGTCAGGTTTCGCCGGACACCAGGCCTAGCGCAGGATGGTCGGGTGAAGCTGCTGCTGCTCGCCGATACCCACGTTCCGCGACGGGCTCGCGATCTGCCGGCGCGGGTGTGGGACGAGGTCGAGCGGGCCGACGTGGTGGTGCATGCCGGCGACTGGGTGGTGCCCGAACTGCTCGACGAGCTGACCGCCAGGTCCGCACGGCTGGTGGCCTGCTGGGGCAACAACGACGGGCCAGAGCTGCGTTCGCGGTTGCCCGAACGGGCCGATGCAACGCTCGACGGGGTGCGCTTCACGGTGACCCACGAAACCGGCGGCAGCGCCGGACGCGACGCCCGGATGTCGCGCCTCTACCGCGACACCGACGTGTTGGTGTTCGGCCACAGCCACATTCCGTGGGACACCACGACCAGCACCGGCTTGCGGTTGCTGAACCCGGGCTCGCCGACCGATCGCCGGCGGCAGCCGTTCTGCACCTACATGACGACCAGCATCGCCAACGGGGTGCTGGGCGACGTCGTCGTGCACCACCTGGAGAAGTAGCTCGCTGACAGCTCTCTGACTGGGCTCAATTCGGTTGAGCAGGGCAAGTTTTCGTTTCGTTACCTGCGGGTGACAGTTGAGCCTCAATCGTTAGCGAATCGCGATCCCACACCCCGTATCGAGTGACACGCTTGTAGTTACTGGCGTGTTTGACTGCCACAGACAGCTATTCGACCGCTCGTGCGGCAAATGAAAGTTGGGATAGGCGCTATGAAGTTCGCAGAGAGATTCCGCGGTGCGGCAGCACATGTGCCGCGCAGACTGGCAATCGCGGCCATCGGTGCAGCACTGCTGGCCGGTCTGGTCGGTGCTATCGGCGGCTCGGCGACCGTGGGGGCATTCTCCAAAAAAGGTCTGCCGGTCGAGTATCTAGAAGTCCCGTCGGCGGCGATGGGCCACCCCATCAAAGTCCAGTTCCAAGGCGGTGGACCGCACGCGGTCTACTTGCTCGACGGGCTGCGGGCCCAGGACGACTTCAACGGCTGGGACATCAACACTCCGGCGTTCGAGGAGTACTACCAGTCCGGTCTGTCGGTGATCATGCCGGTGGGTGGACAGTCCAGCTTCTACAGCGACTGGTACCAGCCGGCGTGCGGCAAGGCCGGCTGCCAGACCTACAAGTGGGAGACGTTCGTGACCCGCGAACTCCCCACCTACCTGCAGGCAAACCGGGGCATCTCGCCGAACGGCAATGCCGTCGTCGGCCTTTCGATGTCGGGCGGGTCAGCACTGATCCTGGCCGCGTACTACCCGCAGCAGTTCTCCTACGCGTCGTCGCTGTCCGGCTTCCTGAACCCCTCCGAGGGCTGGTGGCCGACGCTGATCGGGCTGGCGATGAGCGATGCGGGTGGCTACAACGCCACCAACATGTGGGGTCCGACCAGCGACCCGGCGTGGAAGCGCAACGACCCGATGGTGCAGATCCCACGGCTGGTGCAGAACAACACCCGCATCTGGGTCTACTGCGGCAACGGCACCCCGAACGACCTGGGCGGCAACAGCATGCCGGCCAAGTTCCTGGAGCAGTTCACGCTGCGTACCAACGAGCAGTTCCGCGACAACTACATCGCCGCGGGCGGCCGCAACGGCACGTTCAACTTCCCGCCCAACGGAACGCATGACTGGGGTTACTGGAACCAGCAGTTGGTCGCCATGAAACCCGACATTCAGCGGACCCTGAGCGGTGGACCCAACGCCACCTGAGAGACCCGCCCCCTCCATCGGCCGCAGCGCTCCCCCCGCGCTGCGGCCGATGTTTTTTGCGCAGGCGGCGTTGAGTGTGCAGTCGGCGATCGACACAGCGCTAATTGACCAAAAAGCGCCGATCCAGATGGAAATAGGTGTAGGCGGTCGCCAGCGTGCACATCACCGACGCGAACACCAGCATCCCGGTTCCGTTGACGAACAAGCTGATCACACCACCGAGGGTTGCGCCGACAACGAAACTGAGAAACAGCAGGAAATAGCCGAGCCAATCCGCGAGCTGTCCTCCTGCGATGTGGCGTTCGATGCCCTGCGCCATTTTCACCAGTGTTCCGGTCACATAGCTCAACGGCACCGACACCTCGCCGTCTTTGACGAACGACGTGTTGAGCGCGCCAATACCGAAGGCCACCAGCATGATCGGCGGAAAGTCCAATTGCCTTTCCGTCCAGCCCTCGTCGATGACGTCGACCACGGTGGCGGCCAGCAGACTGAACGTGGTCAGTACCGTCGGACCGTGCGGATGAGCCCTCCAAAAATGCCGGCGGCACACCGACGCCACCACCACGCCGGCGACGAAGCTCAGCAGCAGCAGTCCGGCCGTCACCGACAACACCACGTCGTCGTTGAAAGCACCCAGCACGGCCCGCTGCGCGTTGCCGGTCATGAACGTGACGAAGTAGCCGGCCGAGTGCGTGAAGGCCGTCGCACCGAGCACACCGGCGAGCGCCGCCAGCACCCACGACAACAGCGCCTCACTGTCGAATGTCTCTCGCACCATGAAATCCATCCTCCCACCGCGGCTGCATCGGGTACGGAGCGAGAACGCCCATTCAGGCGACACTCACATCAATCTGCTACGAACCTGCCGATCGACCGTAGCGGGATGGGTAACCAGCCAGGCCGGTGCCGGGACTCGTAACCCGCCTCGTAAACCGCCTTGTCCAGTTCGTACGCCGCCAAGACCAGCCCAGCATCGCGGGGGTCCACACCGGATGCCGCGGCATATCCGTCGCAGAATGCGGTTCGGTTGCGCTGCACCCACTCTCGGGCGCGTGCGGCCAATTGTTTGTCGGCGGATTGGTCGACCAGTGGACCGTAGGCGGCGTATTCGAACGACCGCAACACACCCGCCACGTCGCGCAGCGGGGAATCCGGTGCACGCCGCTGCTGCAGCGGCTGGCCCGGCTCACCTTCGAAGTCGATCAGCAGCCAGGATTCGGGTGTGCGCAGCACCTGACCCAGGTGCAGGTCGCCGTGTACCCGCTGCACGGTGATGGTCTGCTCACCCAGCTTGAGAAAGCGCTGCTCGATCGCTGGGACGTACTGCTTGAGGTCGGGCACCGCCGCGGCCGCCGACGACAGCCGGGCCAGCATGGAGTCGACCGGAAACGGTGCCTGCGACGTGCCGAACGCCTCGGCCAGCCCGGCGTGCACCGATGCGACGGCTTCACCGAGTCGATAAGACTCGCCGGCGAAGTCGCCGCCGACCTCGTAGGCGTAGAGGTCGCCTTCGGCGAACAGATCGCGGACGCTGGCGGTGGCCATCGCCCAGCCCTCGGCCGCGTTGCCCTCGAACGCGGTCGCCATGCCCAACGGGACATCGGCGTCGGCCAGCTCGTAGCTGCCCAGCAGTCGCGCCACATGCGGGTTCCCCGCTCGGCCGAGGACGCGGTTGAGTTCGATGTCGGGGTTGACGCCCGAGCTGACGCGGCGAAACACCTTCAAGATCACGTCCCGGTCGAAGATGACGCTGGTGTTGCTCTGCTCGGCGTCCGACACCCGCGGGTAGGCATCAAGCGGCAGCGTGACGTCGGGTTCCTTGCCGAAGGACACGCCCGCTCGGGTGGCCGACGAGTCGATCAGCGACAGCAGAAAAGCCGCGGAGCTCGGGTCGTAGAGCGCGTCGAAACCGACCCGATCGCCCTCGGTGCCGATGGTGGCGATGGCACTGAACTCGGTGGGCGGCTCGGAATCCCAGCCGACGATCACCTGGTAAAGCTCGGCCGAGCCGTCGGTGTAGCTCACCTGCACCAGCACAAGATCCAGACCGTCGCGCAGACCGACGACCAGACTTGGCTCAGCAGAAGCCAATTCGCGGCTGCGACCGGCATACCAGCGCTGTTGCGGAAGCCATGCTGACCACGGCAGATTCATTGCAACTCCTCAGACCCGCACAGCTGGAACCAGTAGAACCCGTGTCCTGGCAGTGTGAGCAGGTAGGGCAGGTGGCCGATGCGCGGAAACTCGACATGCCCGGTGAGCTCGATCGGTGTGTGACCGCTCCAATGTTGCAGGTTCAGTTCCAGCGGCTGGGGGAAACGCGACAAGTTGTTGACGCAAAGGACGATGTCGCCGTCGTCCGGGCCCTGGCGAAGGAACGCCAGCACCGACGGGTTGGATCCACCGAGTTCCTCGAAGCTCCCGACGGCGAACGCCTCGTGTCGGCGACGCACGGCGAGCATCATCCGGGTGAAGTTGAGCAACGACGTCGAGGTGTCGCGCTGGGCCTCGACGTTGACGGCCTGATACCCGTACACCGAGTCCTGGCTGGGCGGGAGATACAGCCGGCCGGGGTTCGCCTTGGAGAAGCCGGCGTTGCGGTCCGGTGTCCACTGCATCGGCGTGCGCACCCCGTCGCGGTCACCGAGCCAGATCACGTCGCCCATGCCGATCTCGTCGCCGTAGTACAGCACCGGCGACCCGGGCAGCGACAGCAGCAGCGCGGTGAACAGCTCGATCTGGTTGCGGTCGTTGTCCAGCAGCGGCGCCAGCCGACGACGGATTCCGACGTTCGCCTTCATCCGCGGGTCTTTGGCGTACTCGGAGTACATGTAGTCGCGCTCTTCGTCGCTGACCATCTCCAGCGTCAGCTCGTCATGGTTGCGCAGGAAGATGCCCCATTGCGCCATCTCGGGGATCTCGGGGGTCTGGCCCAGGATTTCCGAGATCGGGAACCGCGACTCGCGTCGCACCGCCATGAAGATGCGCGGCATCAGCGGGAAATGAAAAGCCATGTGGCACTCGTCGCCGCCGGTGCTGGCGTCGCCGAAATACTCGACGACGTCGGCCGGCCACTGGTTGGCCTCGGCCAGCAGCACCCGGCCCGGGAACTCGTCGTCGACCACCTTGCGCACCCGCTTGAGGAACGCATGGGTCTCGGGCAGGTTCTCGCAGTTGGTGCCTTCCCGCTCGAACAGGTACGGCACCGCGTCCAGCCGGAACCCGTCGATCCCGAGGTCCAGCCAGAACCGCAGGACATCGATCATCGCTTCCTGGACGGCCGGGTTGTCGTAGTTGAGGTCAGGCTGATGGGAGAAGAATCGATGCCAGTAGAACTGCTTGCGTACCGGGTCGAAGGTCCAGTTCGACTCTTCGGTGTCGATGAAGATGATCCGCGCGTCGGTGTATTTCTCGCTGGTGTCGCTCCAGACGTAGAAGTCGCCGTACGGACCGTCGGGGTCGTGCCGTGACTCCTGAAACCAGGGATGTGAATCCGAGGTGTGGTTCATCACCAGGTCGGTGATGACCCGAATGCCGCGCTCGTGGGCCGCGTTGAGCAACGCCACGAAGTCTTCGACGGCGCCGAATTCGGGCAGCACCTTGTAGAAGTCGCGGATGTCGTAGCCGCCGTCGCGCAGCGGTGAGTCGTAGAACGGCGGCAGCCAGATGCAGTCGATGCCCAGCCACTGCAGGTAATCCAGCCGCTGCAGCAGCCCACGCAGGTCTCCGGAGCCGTCCGCGTCGCCGTCCAGGAAGGCCCGGACCAACACCTCGTAGAACACCGCGTGTTTGAACCAGGTCGGGTCGGCGGGCAGTGATTTGGCCTCGGTGAACTCGTCGGCGTTGGGATGTTCTACCACGCCGCCTTCGACGTGGCTGCCCTCCGCGGGATCATGGTCGGACGAGTGTTGGCTGCCCCTGGTCAAGTCCACGACTCTACACGTACCCGAGGCGCAGGATCGAAAACCTTATGCGCCAAATGAATTGAGTGCACCCGCTGAGCCGGGGCGTTGGATCAGCCGGGCGGGCCGTCCCCCAGCGCAACATCGATGACCCGGCCCGGCAGCCCGACGCTGACGCGGTCGCCCGGGTGGTGCTGGTCGAGAACGTTCGTCAGCGCGGTGGCCGAGTTGACCGGCTGGCCGTTGATCGAGCTGATCACGTCACCGGGGTCGAGCCCGGCACCGGCGGCGGGGCCGGTGGGGATCACCTGGCGGACGATGGCGCCGGTTCCGCCGGGAGCGTCGTTGACTCCGACACCCAGGAATGCGGTCGGCCCGATGTGCACGGTCGGCGACGAGGCGCCGGACCGGATCTGGCCCGCGATGGCCATGGCCTCGTTGATCGGGATCGCGAAGCCCTGGCCGCGGCCGAGGTGGAAGTTCTGCGACGCGGCGGTGTTCATGCCGATCACCTGGTTGGCGGCGTTGACCGTCGGGCCACCGGAGTCTCCCGGGCGGATGTTGGCGTCGACCTGGATCAGCCCGACCAGGGTCTCGGTGCTGCCGGTCAGCGAGTCGCTGGCCGACACCGTCTGATTCAGCCCGCCGACGCGGCCCTCCTCGACGCTCGGTGCCCCGCCCACACCACCGGCGTTACCCAGCGAGACGACCGGTTCGCCCACCTGCACGGTGTCGGAGTTGCCGATGTTGGCCACCGGCAGTCCGCCGCCGGCCAGTTGCAGCACCGCGATGTCGTGCTGGCGGTCGAACCCGATCACGGTGGCCGGGAATACCTGGCCGTTGGCGATCGACCGTGCGGTGAGGTCCGTCGCGCCTGCGATCACGTGGTTGTTGGTCAGGATGACGCTGGGGTCGATCACGATGCCGGTTCCAGCGCCGACCGCGCTCTGATACCCCAGTTTGGCGTCGATGTCGACGATCTGCGGGCCCACCACCGCGCTGGCCGACGGCGCGTCCCGTGGGATCGGCGGTAGCACAGGCGACGCGTCCGCGGCGGGGGCCGATGCCAGTCCCAGCCCGGTCGCCGCCAACAGACTGAGCAAGCTCAGCGACCTTCCCGGTTTGCGGCGGTGCGATCCGCGCATCCCGTCACCTCCTGCAAAAGTAATCGGCCGGAGTAACCAGCCGTGCCGCAACAGACACAACTGGGATCACCGTAGCTTGCATCGCCGAATCGGGCATACCGACGTCGGGTTTTGCCGTCAGCGCGGTGTCGGTGAGCGCCCTGCCGGTGAGCGCTGACCGGCCGCGATTCGGGCAACTGGTACCTTCAGGGCTTGTACCACGCGGCAACTCGACGGCAAAGGTGTCACAGCTATGGGCGTTCTTGATTCGTTCCTGCTCGACGACAAAGTGGTGATCGTGACCGGCGCTTCGTCAGGTCTCGGTGTGTCGTTCGCGCAGGCCTTCGCCGCGGCCGGTGCCGACGTCGTGCTCGGGGCGCGGCGCGTCGAGCGACTGGCCGACACTGCGGCGCTCGTCGAGGCCGGAGGCCGCAAAGCGCTGACGCTCGCCACCGACGTCGGCGTGCCCGAGCAGTGCCAGGCATTGGTCGACGCCGCGATGCAGACGTTCGGCCGGGTCGACGTGCTGATCAACAACGCCGGCGTCGGCACCGCGGTTCCAGCGACCCGGGAGACGCCCGACCAATTCCGGTCGGTGATCGACGTCAACCTCAACGGGTCCTACTGGATGGCGCAGGCCTGCGGGCGGGTCATGCAGCGCGGCAGCTCGATCATCAACATCGCCAGCATTCTCGGGATCACCACCGCCGGTCTGCCGCAGGCCGCGTACAGCGCCAGCAAGGCGGCCGTCATCGGGCTCACCCGTGACCTCGCCCAACAATGGGGCTCGCGCAAGGGAATTCGGGTCAACGCTCTCGCGCCGGGATTCTTCAAGACCGAGATGACCGACGAATACCCGCCCGAGCATCTGGACAGCCAGGCGCATCGACTGGTGCTCGGGCGCCTCGGCGACAACCGTGAACTCGCGGCAACCGCGGTCTGGCTGGCGTCGGCCGCCGGCGGTTACGTCACCGGGCAGACGATCGTCGTCGACGGCGGGTTCACCATCAACTAGTCATGACCGACTTCGACCCCGAAGCCAGATTCGCTCAATCGCCGGTGGCTCGGCTCGCCACCGTCGGGGCCGACGGACGCCCCCATCTGGTACCGGCGGTGTTCGCCGTGCACGCACAGGTCATTTTCACGGCGGTGGACGCGAAACCCAAGACCACGCAACGACTTCAGCGCCTGACCAATATCGAGCGCAACCCGCAGGTGAGCCTGCTCGTCGACCATTACGACGAGGACTGGACGCAGCTGTGGTGGGTGCGGGCCGACGGTGCTGCCACCATCCATCGCGACGGCGCCACCGTTATCGCCGGCCGAGACCTGCTCCGCGCGAAATATTCTCAGTACCAACAGGTTCCGTTGGACGGGCCGGTGATCTCCATCGCCGTGCGGCGGTGGAGCAGTTGGAGCGCCTGAGGGCGGGTCGCACTCCGCGTCCGCGATTGCTCACCCGCTTCCAGCATAACGGAACGACAACGCCCGCGATACCGCCATCATCCCGTTCACAAGGCAATATGTTAGTTAAGATGGCCCGAAGAGCGCGATAAGAGCAACTCACATAATGTTTGCTGGCCTGCATATGGGGCATACTGGAGCCAACGGAACTGCGAAGTAAGGAATGCGAGCGCGCGGGGGCTTGCACCGTCTCGGAGGGTGGGCACCGTGGGGAGAGCGGTTAGAACAGGTTGGCTCGCGGCGGTGACCGCCGCGCTGACCGTGGCGGCGTCGGCCGGTCCCGCCGTGGCGTCGATCGCGCCCGCGATCCAGGCCGCAGGCGTCGCGTCGATCCAGCCGGCCAGCGGCTCGGTGGTCGGGGTGGCGCACCCGGTGATCGTCACATTCACCGGACCGGTGGTCGACCGCGCCGCCGCCGAGCGGGCCGTCACGGTCACTTCGCCCAACCACATCACGGGCCGCTTCGACTGGCCGGCAGCCAATGTTCTCGAGTGGAAGCCGGACGGCTACTGGCCGGCGCACAGCCACGTCGGTGTTCGGGTGCACGCGCTGTCCACCGGTTTCGAGACCGGTGACGAGGTGGTCGGCACCGCCAGCATTTCCGCGCACACCTTCACGGTCACCCAGAACGGCGTGGTGCTGCGCACGATGCCGGCATCACTGGGCAAGCCCACCCGCCCGACACCGATCGGCGATTTCTCCGCGCTGTCGAAAGAGCGCACGGTGGTGATGGATTCGCGCACCATCGGCATCCCGCTGGAGTCGTCTGAGGGCTACAAGATCACCGCGCAGTACGCGGTCCGGGTCACCTGGAGCGGCGTCTACGTGCACTCGGCGCCGTGGTCGGTGGACTCGCAGGGCTACGCCAACGTCAGCCACGGCTGCATCAACCTCAGCCCGGACAATGCCGCCTGGTACTTCGACACCGTCCACATCGGCGACCCGATCAACGTGGTCGCCTAGCGGTCTCGCTGGTAAGTTCGTCGGGCATAGGCTCGCGCCGAGATCGACGTTATTGCGACAAAGTTCGAGAGCGGGCCTGCAAAACGTCGATCTCGACGCCTGACCACTCACGCCCTGTTATGGATGGCATAGGAAAATTCGGCGGCATCACCCTGCCGGAGATGAGCCAGGCGCACGTCTGGCAGCCCGTTAGCCTTGGTGAACTCATGCAGAAATCAGCGACTTACCCTGAGGCGACGTTTTATCTACCCAATCCTCTCCAGGGTGGCAACATTGAAATTCAGAACGGCTGGTGGAAAGGCGGTATACCGTCGACCGGCATCCCAACGCCCCCGGTGATGGTCAGTGGCAACTAGGCGCAGGACCGCCATCGCCGCGGCGCTCGTCGTCTTGACGCTCGCTGCTGCCGGGATCGCCGCGTGGCTGATTATGCGGCCGCAGAAGTCCGATTGCGCGACCGTCAACGAAATGCTGAGCTATTCGCAGGCAGAGAATGACCGGATGCGCAACCTGATCCCTGACAGCACTGATGACCCGCAGAAACTGATCGCCGCGTACAAGAAGCGTGAGGCTCGGATGCATGACTACGCGAACCAGCTTCACACCGCTGATTTGCGTGAAAAGGCAAATGCTGTAGTCGATCTGGATGATCGGATGCTCGACGTGTGGCGTAAGACAATCCCGAGCCAGCCGGATAGCTCAGCCGGCAACGCATCCGATAAAGATTTCGAGCGCAGCTACACCGACTACGCCACGCAGCGTGAACAGGACGCCGAGGCACTGCAGCGGTCAGCCTGCGCGGTGTCGAAATGACTTCGATCTTGGCTGTCGTCGCACTAGTAGGCTTTGTCGCGCTGCTCATGCTGGGCTCTTACGGATATTTCCGGTCGATAAGGAAGGGCCGGATCGACCCGCGCGACGATCCAGAATGGGGGCCGTATCGCGCCCCCGCGTCACCGTTTTCGTTGCGCGATCTGGACACACGCTTCGGGATTCGTCCCGAGTACGACGACGATCACGTCCGCTATCTCGACGAGTGATCGGATGCCGGATGCTGGCGAAACGTCCGCTACGGGGTTCGATCGACCAGCGCTGGACTCAGCGGGCGACGATGCCCGCGCCGTCTGTGGTGGTGGTGTCAGTGGTGAACACCGCAAGGTCATAGCCGCCGGTGGTGTCGGGTTCGCGGACCAGCACGACCCGGCCGGTGGTGTCGATGGTGTCGGTGGTGTCGGTGCCCCGACCACGGCGCGTTGATCTTCGACCGCCGCATCCTCAACGGCCGCAGACACAAGACCCCGGGCCGGTTCCGCAGCCGGGTGATCACCGACGGTGTCATCCCAAGCTTGCACGTCGACTACCACAACACCCATGTCAAGCCGTACTACAACCAGGGAGGGCGCTGCGCACCGAGACCACCATCAACAACACGCACTCCTTCGGGGTCACCAAACGGCTGACCAGCCTTGCCACCCGCCTTTCCCGCCGCTTCGTCCTCCAGTCCGAGTGGCCGGCGGTGGTTCCCGATAGGCATCGTTGCAGCGATCCTGATCGCCGGTGCGGTGATCGCAGCCGCCAGCGTTCTTGCCAGCCGGGACAATGCCCAACCCTCAGCTGCCGCGCCAACCACCGCGACACAGCAGGTTGCGGTGCCGCCCGGGTCCACCGCAACCTGTAAGGCGTTGCGCACCACTAGCAGCGAGCTAGACGCAATCCCACCTCAGCCAGAGGGCGCGGACTTCAACACACCGCATATCGACGGGCTGCTCGTAAAGCAAAATTCCGCGATCCGGAAGGCCCTGGATGCCTTCCAAGCGAAAATTGCACCCAACGATCCTGCGCACGTCGTCTCCGCAGCACAGGACTACATCGCCGTCAAACAAGCCGACATGGCGAAAGCGGCCGCCCACACCGTCACAGAAGCGGACGACAAAGCGGTGGACGCCGAACTCACGACGCTAAATGGGCTGCCCGGATTGTGAGGTCGCCCGACGCGGGCTGGAGTCATTTCCTTTGACCCTTTGGCCTTTTGACGCTCGCGAGCGCCACCGCTAGCGGGGTGTCCACGGGCGCATGGAACTTCCGAAGTTGTCGGACGAGGAGCGCACGCGCCGTGCTTTCGGTGCTTGTGGCGCCCGGGTCCGCGCTCTCCACTATCTGCCCAACGTCAAACGTGTTCACCGTCTGGATCTGTTCGGAGACGTCGAGCGCGTTTCGGCTGCGCGCGTAGCCAATGGGAAGTCCGTAGGCAGAACCATCTCCGATCACAGCGCGGGAGATATCGGCGTTGTGCTCACCCGGAGCGTCGTTCAACAACACGACCTCAGATCGTCGCGAGTCAGCGCGGTTTCAGCGATTCCTCGAGCCAGGGCGTCAGCCACTGCACGCCCTCCTCGGTCAGGTGCACGCCGTCGCTGCGGACGTGGATGCCGTCGACGTCCGCGGTGTAGGACCCACCGGGGCACAGCTTCTTTTTGAAGTCGAGAATGTGAACGTCCGGGCGATTACCAATCGTCTTGCCCAGCATGGTGTTCCATTCGTCCACCCGCTGCGGCTGATCCTCGGGATACAGGCTGCCGTCCGGCCGTTCACCCCGTCTGCTGTAGGGCAGGTTGGCGACGGTCAGCGGCGCACCACTGAAGCTGAGGATGTCGACCGCACGCCGCAATTCGGCGCTGATGTAGGAGTCGAAGGCCGGATCCCCGATGTGGGTCCACCGTCCCTCGTTGACCCGGTCCACCGTCTCCCAGCGTCCGATGACCAGCAGGACGGCGTCGGGTTGATCGGCGGCGATCTGCGATGTCCACCGGCCCGGCCATGATTCGCATTCGCTTTTCTGGTCCAGGGTCTGGCCGAGGTAGCTGTACGGGCCGCCGCGCACCAGGCTGCAGCCGATCACGGTGTGGTCGACGAACTGGAATCCCGGCGTCGGCGGCAGAAAGTGCATCATCGTCCAGCCGATCGAGTCACCGAACACCGACACGGTGAAGGGGCGTCGCGGGTCGCGCTTGGTCAGCGCCCGCGCCGGCCGGAATCCTTCCGGGGTCGACGGCGACACCACAGCGACCGGCGACACACCGGGCGGAAGACTGGCGTCGAGCGCACCGACACCGTGCTTGGGAACGACTGGAACCACCAGCAACGTCACCGCCGCAGCCGTCGCCGCGGTGGCGCCGGCCAGCGGAAGTAGTGGCACCCGCATCGGTTGCCACTTCCGGACCGGCTGTTCGATCGCCCACCACGACACCGCCGAGATCGCCAGCGTGGCCGCGCAGCGGATTGCGAACAGCGACAGCCCATGCCATCCGGTCCGCTGGCCGTTGAGTACCAGGAAGATCGGCCAGTGCCACAGGTAGATGCCGTAGGAGATACCGCCGAGCCAGACCAGCGGCCGCCAGGCCAGCAAGGTCGCGATCGGCCCGCGCTGATCCAGCGCCACCGGCGCGATCACCAACACGGCCGCGACGGCGACCGCGCTGAGCAGGCCGGCGCGGAATTCGCCGGCGGTGCCGGTGGCGAAGTGCACGGCCAGTCCCAGCAGCGCCACGCCGAGCACCGGCAGCGACCGGGCGATCCACCTGCCCGACCGGGACCGGATCAGCGACCATCCGCGGTTCAGCGCCGGCCAGTCGCCGACCAGCAGCGCCGAGGCCGCTGCCCCCACCAGCAGCGCCTGGGCCCGGGTGTCGGTGCCGAAGTAGACCCGGTCGCGGGTCGCGTTGGACGCCAGCAGGATGGCGGCCGCGCCCGAACCCAGCGCTCCGAGTGTGGCCATCAGGAACACCGTCAGCCGGACGGCACCGACGCTGGCCCTGCTGTCGCGGCGCCGGGCGTAGGCCGCCAACACCACGGCCACCGCGACCAGGATCAGCGGCCAGACGATGTAGTACTGCTCCTCCACCCCGAGCGACCAGGCATGCTGAAGCGGCGACGGCGGTGTGCCCTGCGCGAAGTAGCCGGTCTTGTCGGCGATGAACATCCAGTTCGCCACCCAGAAAAAGGCCGCGACCGCGTCGTTGCGCAGTCCGCCGATCGCCTCGGGAGCGAAGAACTGGCGCCCGACGGCCACGGTCAGCACCATCAAGACGAGCGCCGGCAGCAGCCGCCGGGCACGCCGAACCCAGAAGTTGGCCAGGTCGATCCGGCCGGTCCGACCCAGTTCGTCGAGCAACAGCGAGGTGATCAGGAAGCCGCTGAGCACGAAGAACACGTCCACGCCGAGGAAGCCTCCCGACATGCCGGGGATGCCGCCGTGGTCGGCGAGCACCAGGCCGACCGCCACCGCGCGCAGACCGTCCAGCGCGCGGATACCGGTCGGGCGTTCGTCGCTTGTCCGGCGGGTGGGCAGCCGACTCTTCGGCGGCGGGGCGACCCACCGAGGCTTGCGAGCAGAATGAACCGGCACGGGGTACGCCCCGGCCGGTTCTGTGCCCACCTCTTCAGCGCATCGACCGATGTCCTGGTCGGCGGCTATTTCCGCGCCGATGCTCGGGTGCTCCTCCCTGCTTGATGCAGGCCCCAGTTTAGGTGCGGTCCGACCGCTTCCGCGGCAGACACGGCGCGGCGGGCGCTCGAAATATGCTGCCGCGCGCCAACTCCGAGCGGGGCCGAAACGGGCGCCCGGCCCCCCGATGGGTAATCGACACCGATTGCGTAGCGGGCCGCCGCCGCGGGCCCCAGCCGGGGGCCGAACATGACACCGTTGGCATGCCCGACCCACCTGAACGATGCCATGGGTTTCGGGTGCCCGGCGGCTAACCTCACAAGCGGCCATGTCGAACACCACACTGATCGGTGGACGAGCGGTCCGCTGGGACGACGAGCGGGCCGCGGATGCCTACGCGCGGGGTTGGTGGGTGCGCGAGACGCTCGCCGATTCGCTGGCCGACGTCGCGCGGCGGACGCCGCGGCGCGTGGTGCTGATCGACGGCGACCATCGGATCGACTGCCTGACACTCCATCAGCGGGCGACGGCGCTGGCCGGGGCGATGCTGGAGCGACTGCCCGTCGGCAGCGTGGTGTCGGTGATGCTGCCCAACTGGCATGAGGCCGCGATCGTTTACCTGGCGGCGACGATGGCCGGGATGGTGGTCAATCCGATCCTGCCGTCGCTGCGCGACCGTGAACTGCTGTTCATCTTGGGCGACGCCGGTACCCGAATGCTGTTCGTGCCGGCGAATTTCGGGGAGCACGACTACCCGGCGATGCTGGACCGGATTGCCACCGAGCTGGACGATCCGCCGCAGGTCGTCGCGGTCCGCGGCGGCACACCGCTTCCCGCGGCGGGCACGACACCCGCGTTGCCGACCCTGGATCCCGATGCGGTGCGGATGATTCTCTACACATCGGGCACCACTGGTCGTCCGAAAGGCGTTCTGCACAGCCATAACTCGATGCACGCGCTAATCACCCAACTCCGCGACCATTGGCAGCTACAGCCCGGGGACCGGTTCCTGGTTCCGTCGCCGATCACCCACATCGGCGGCAGCATCTACGCGTTCGAATGTCCGCTGCTGCTCGGCACGTCGGCGGTGTTGATGGACCGCTGGGACGCCGACGCCGCGGTCGAGCTCATCGGACGGGAAAGCTGCACGCACGTCGCGGGCGCGACGCCGTTTCTCGAGCAGTTGCTGGCGGCAGCCGAGCGCGCCGGCACCCGGTTACCCGAGCTCAAACTGTTCATCTGCGGCGGCGCGTCGGTGCCGGCTGCGTTGATCCGAAGGGCCACCGACTATCTCGATGGCGCCGCAGTCACCCGGGTGTACGGCTCCACCGAGGTCCCGGTGACTACCGTCGGAGCGCCGACCGACCCCGACCACGCCGCCGACACCGACGGCCGGGCCGGGTTCGCCGAGATCGCACTGCGTGGCGACGACGGCGAAATTCACGCTCGCGGCCCACAGATGCTGGTCGGATACCTGCACACCGCCGATGACGCCGAAGCATTCGACGAACGAGGGTACTTCCGCACCGGCGATCTGGCCCGCTGGGTCGACGACGGTTACCTCGTGGTGACCGGGCGGATCAAGGACCTCATCATCCGCAACGGCGAAAACATCGCACCCGCAGAGATCGAGGACATTCTGATCGGCCATCCCGGTGTCGCGGAGATCGCCGTCGTCGGCCTGCCTGACGCCCGCACCGGCGAGCGGGCCTGCGCTGTCGTCGTTCCCAACGACCAACCCCAGCCCGATGTGGCCGGCCTTCGCGTCTTCCTGCGGTCACAGGGGGTCGCCGCCTTCAAAGCACCTGAGCAGGTGGTCATCTGGAATGCGCTGCCGCGAAACGACGCCGGCAAGGTGCTCAAACACCAGATCCGGGCGGCTCTGACGACGACGGACGGATGACATGCAGGTAGCGATCGTGACCGGGGCGACCGGCGGCATCGGATTCGGCTGTGCGACCAAACTCGCCGAGGCCGGAATGGCGGTACTGGCCACCGGGCGGAACGAGAAGCGCCTCGACGAAGTGGCGGCAGCGCTGGGCGATCCCGACCGCGTCGGCACTGTGGCGGTCGACCTGACCGACGACGACGGGCCGGCCCGCATCGTCGACGCAGCCATCGCCAAGTGGGGGCATGTCGATGTCCTGATCAACAACGCCGGCGTCGGGAACCCGACGCCACTGCACGACACCGACGACGAGACCCTGGACTACTTTCTCGACGTGATGTTGCGGGCGCCATTTCGTCTTATCCGAGAGGTGTTGCCGCACATGAAGCCCGGCTCGGCCATCGTCAACATCACCTCGACCTTTGCGGTCGTGGGCGGCCTGCGCGGCGGCCCGTACTCTGCAGCCAAGGGCGGTCTGACCGCCCTGACTCTGCACATCGCCGCCCAGTACGGGGCGCACGGCATCCGCTGCAACGCCGTCGCCCCCGGGGTGATTGAGACCGCGATGACCGAAGAACACCTGAAAGACCGTCGCTTCCGCCGGATGCAGGTCGAAATGACCCCGCATCAGCGGCTCGGCACCGTCGACGACGTGGCGAGCACGGTGGCGTTCCTGTGTTCGCCGGGCGGCAGTTTCATCAACGGGCAGACCATCGTGGTCGACGGTGGATGGAGCACGACGAAGTACCTGTCGAAGTATGCGCTCACCTCGGAGTGGACCGCGCCGTGAAATCTTTGCGGTCTGCTCATCGGTCCGGGCGATCGTTGGGGCGGTTATCCACAGTCGGCGGTTGATCCACAGGTCGGGCTTTGCGCGGGTTGCCGGTCGCCGATGTGTCGGCGCTGCTTCATAACGTCGAGGCATGGGTTCAGCACTGGGCGCCGAGCAGGCACGGGAGCGTATCAACACCGCTCTCGATGCGATCGACGCTGCCCACGACGTGCTGCGTGAAACGTCGTCATGTCTGGTGGGCAACGACTTTCGGGTCGATGTCGCCGAGCGGCTGGAGACCCAGGACCGCACCAACCGCGGGCTTATGTACCGGTTCTTCGGCGAAATCGCTGATCCGCCCGACGAGAATGCGTCCACCGCGAACATCCGGGCGGCACTGTGGAAGCGGCTGCGTATCACCCCGCACGAGATCACCCGCCGGTTCAAGCTCGCCGCGCGGATCCGGCCGCGCCGTTCGCTGACCGGGCCGCCGGTGCCCCCGGAGCTGCCGGAGTTAGCCGCCGCCGTGCAGGCCGGCGCGGTCGGCGACGACCACATCCGCGCGGTGTGCCGAGCCCTCGACGTGCTACCGGCGAGTGTTGCGCCCACCGACGTGGCGGCCGCCGAACACCGGCTGGTCTGCGAAGCGACCAAACTCGACGCCGGCCTGATCGCCCGGCTCGGTGAACGCATCGCCGACTACCTCAACCCCGACGGCCAGTTCAGCGATGACGACAGGGCCCGCCGCCGCGGGCTACACCTGGGCGGGCAAGGGCCCGACGGCATGTCGCGGCTGACCGGACTGCTCGATCCGCAGGCCCGCGCCTACTTCGAGGCCATCGAAGCCGCGGTACGGCCCGGTCGCCACCAACCTGAGGGCACCGATCCCGACGTGCGCGACGAGCGCACCCCCGCCCAACGTTGCCACGACGCGTTGAAGCTGGGCCTGGAAGCCGCGATCGCTTCCGGCAGCCTGGGTGCCCACCGTGGCCACCCGGTCACCGTGGTCGTCACCACCACGCTGGCCGAACTCGACCGCGCCGCCCACGCCGCCGCCGACCCGTCGGTGCCGATGCCGCCACCCGCGCGCACCGGCGGCGGCTCCCGGCTGCCAATGCGTGACCTTATCCGGATGGCCGCCAACGCAATCCACTACCTAGCGGTGTTCGACAATCACACCGAGCGGCCGCTCTATCTGGGCCGCCAGAAACGCATCGCCACCGCCGACCAACGGCTGATCTGCTACGCCCGCGACCGCGGCTGCACCCGCCCCAACTGTCTGGTGTCGGGCTACCGCTGCGAAGTTCATCATTCACCGGACTGGGGCCGCGGCGGCCGCACCGACGCCGACAAGCTGCATTTCCTCTGCGGCGGCGACCACGGCTGCGTCACCCGCGGCGAAGTGCGCACGGTGGTCACCGACAGCGGACGACTCGGCTGGACCGACGGCACCGGGCCACCGGAAATCAACCACACCCACCACCCCGACGAACTGCTGCGCGGCGACCCCGACCCACCCGGAGACCTCGACCACTGACCGGAGCGCCGATCCGCAGCGCCGATCCGCAGCCGTCGCAGGTGACCGCTGGTGGCGAAGCCGACGACCCTATCCCCGAGGCCACCCCGTCTGAAAGTGGCGACGGATGCCGGCCAGCATCGCGATATGTGCCTCGACCGCTTCCCGCTGCGTCATCGCGGCAAGCGGACGGGGCGCCGCGATCGTCAGCCGCTCGGTCAGACGGGTGCCCGAGTCGATCGGCGTGAAACTCACGGAGCCGTCAAGCCGCACCCGGGGGAACTGACGTGCCTCGGTGATCACGTCGCCGTGGGCCGGCACCTCGAGGCGCGCCCAGTAGGTGATGCGGATCGACAACGGCCCCAGCGGAATCCGGTCCTGAACCCGATAGGTCTTCCGATAGCCGTCGCCGATACGGTCGTGCGAGCGGAGCTGCACCGAAACCACCAGCGGGTGAAGGTCTTTGATGTTGTCGAGGTCGACGTAGAAATCGCGGACCGCGTCCGGCGAAGCGGGTATCTCTTCGCTGATGATCCGCTCGGCGCGGGCGATCCACAGGCTCACGACGTTTCAGCCTCAGCGGCCGCGGGCCAGCGACTGGAGGAACCCGTCGATGCGCTCGCGCGTCTCCGCCGAGATCCAGCTGGCGCGTACGTCGGCATCGGCGGTGGCGGCTGCATCGATCGCGGCACGGACCGGCTTGTGCAGCTGAGCCTTGGCCGCGGCGTACGCGGCCGGCGAGTACCGGCCCAGCTCGCGTGCGGTGGCCAGCGCCTTGTCCAGCAGCTCGTCCCCGGTGACCACCTCGTCGACCCAGCCGCGGGCCAACGCGGTGTCGGCGTCGATTGTCTTGGCCTGCAACGCAGCACGGGTCGCCGAGGTACCCATGGCGGCGCGACAGATCTCCAGCGCGGCCACCGGGAACGGCACCCCGACCGACAACTCGGTGAGGCCGATGGTCCCACCGGACATCAGCCGCAGGTCGGCGCACATGGCCAGCACACATCCTCCCGCGATCGCGTGCCCGTTGACCGCGGCGACCACCGGTGCGGGGTGGTCGTAGATCGCCAGGAACGCCTCCGACAGCGCCACGACGAACCGCTCGGCGTAATCCGTACCGCCGTCGGCGAGCGCTCGCAGGTCGACACCGGCCGAGAAGCACCGGCCGGCGCCGGTGAGGACGACGGGCCCTTCGACGCGGCGCATCGATTCGGTGATGACGTTCAGCAGGTCCAGGTCGAGGGCGTTCACCGGCGCGTTGTCGAACCACAGGATCGTCGCACCGTCAACCGTGTCAACAGCGGGCATGTGTCTCCTTGCCGCGAGCCAGAAACCATGGTCGTGGAGTTGCGATTCTTACAGCCCAGACTGCCGCTTCGTCGCAGAAGGACGTGGTGCGGTGCGGTGCGGTTCGAGACCCGGCCAGCCGCCTCACGGCCCGACGACCCCGTTTGCCGAAATTTCCTGAGAACGCAGTGGAATCAGCTCGTGGCCTATTCGACGACGAGATTTGCAATATTACGGCGCTGACCTGGCATTGAGCGGCCACCGGCGCGGCGATCGGACCTTGCGATCGCGTGCTAATCGCCTGGCAGTTTCCTGTACACCTGAGAAATAACCAAGTTTTCCACTTGCGTCACTATTTGACAGTGGAGTAAGTTCGGTGATGTTACTCACTAGTAAACGGGTGATGAGTTTTGTATCACTGACATGAACACAGGAGCTTTCATAATGCACCGACGCTTGGTACTTGCCGGGTTGGCCGCCACGGGCGGATTGCTGACCACGGCATTTCTGCAAGTAGCCGTCGCGGCGGCCGACGTCCCCAGCGACACCGGCACCGACGCCTTCACCATTGGCAGCTACACCTTATGATCCGTACATCGCGGGCACCGGCGGCGCCCCCGACGTCGAGGGCTTCGCCGACGTCAGCCCACTGACCACTTCACCGCCGCTGTTGGACCTCGGCGGCGGCGTCGCGCTCGGCATCCCGCTGGCCTCGCAGGACTTCGACGTCTACAACTCCAGCGGCACGGCCCTGGGCAGCATTCAAGGCGACGAGACCGTGGCCAACCTGCTGGGCATGACCAACACCGAGTTCACCGTCGGCACCGTCACCCCGGTCACCGGGGAGACCGCCGCAGACCTGCCGACAAAGGGATCGGTGTATGACGTGTTCAACCTGGGCCACGGCTATGAGAACGTCTACACCGCCACCCCCGACGTCACCGCAGCCGACGGCACCGTCACCCCCGGCACCGTCACCGACACCCTGGTCACCCCGTACGGCAACGAGAACCTGACCTCGCTGTTCGGCGGCTTCAACGCCGCGAACCCGCTGAACCCGGGTGACGCCTTCACCGGCCTGGCCACCAGCGCCGGCAGTACGAAGGACGCCTTCACCATCGACGGCACCACCTTCGACCCGCAGACCGTCAACGCCGCCGGCACCGCGGTCGAGGGCTTCACCCCGGTCTACCAGACCATCGGAGCGCCGCCGTTGCTGGACATCGGCGGTGGCACACCCACCCTGTTTGGCGGCACCATTCCGCTTGCGACCCAGAGTTTCGACATCTACAGCGGAAGCGGGTCCAGCGCCGTCGACGTCGGCAGCATCACCAGCAACGAAACGGTGACCAACCTGCTGGGCACGACCAACACCGAGTTCACCGTCGCAGCAAATCCCATCGCGGCCAGTGGTGACACCAGTGCCGAGATCGCGGACCTGCCGACCCAGGGAACGGTGTATGACGTGCTCAACCTGGGCAACGGATACGAGAACATCTACACCGCGATCCCGGGTGTCGGTAGCGCCCACGACACCGTCACCGACACCCTGGTGACGCCGTTCGGCGACGAGAACCTGAGCTCGCTGGTCAGCGGTATCGACGCGGTCGCGGCGCTGGACCCGGGTGCAGCGTTCGGATCCGGCCTGGACGTGGCGGCCTCGACGGCCTCCGCGGTCGACCCGCTGTCCTTCCTCGGCCTGTAGGTCTGACCAGCACCACCGAACATCCCAGGTCCGGGCGGGCCTGGGATGTTCGGCGTTTGGGGCCAACAGTTCGAGCAGGACACACGAAGTTGATAGTTCGGCTAAATACTTGCTAGACTAACTAAGTATATCCCGACTATCGAAGGAGCACGCCATGCCGCGCACCGATAACGACACCTGGGACCTCGCGACCAGCGTTGGCGTCACAGCCACGATGGTTGCCGCGGCCCGGGCCGTCGCCACCAAAGCCGACCAACCCCTGATCAACGACCAGTACGCCGAGCCGCTCGTCCGGGCCGTCGGCGTGGACTTCCTCACCCGATGGGCCACCGGCGACCTCGACATCGCGGACGTCGACAGCGACGACTCCACCTGGAAGCTTCAGCAGATGCCTGATGCGATGGCCGTCCGGACCCGGTTCTTCGACGCATTCTTCGCCGACGCGACACACGCCGGCATCCGCCGGGCAGTCATTCTCGCTTCGGGTCTCGACGCCCGCGCCTACCGGTTGCAGTGGCCCTCCGGCATGACCGTGTTCGAGGTCGACCAGCCCGAGGTGATCGCGTTCAAGACCCAGACGCTGTCCGAGCTGGGTGCCAGCCCGACCGCGGATCGTCGCACGGTCGCCATCGACCTGCGCAACGACTGGCCGGCCGCGTTGGCTGAGGCCGGTTTCGACAAGACCCAACCGACCGCCTGGATCGCCGAAGGATTGCTCGGCTACCTGCCCCCGGAGGCGCAGGACCGCTTGCTGGACAACATCTCCGCGCTCAGCGCCGACGGCAGCCGGCTGGCCACCGAGGCCATCCCCGACATGTCCGACGTCGACCAAGAGAAGGCGCGCGAGTTGATGCGCAAAGCCACCGACAAGTGGCGTGCGGCCGGATTCGACCTCGACTTCGACGAACTCGGTTACCAGGGCGAACGCAACGACGTCGCCGAGTACCTGGAGGGTTTGGGCTGGCGATCAGTCGGCCGGCCGATGGGCGAACTACTCGCCGAGCACGGGCTTCCACCGGTGCCGCAAAGCGACTCGGTGTCGATGGCCGACACGATCTACTACACGTCGACCAAGTGACGCAGGCAGCGCAGCGTCGTGGTTTCAACGACATCGTCACGCGGTTCTGGGGTGTCGCCGCCCCGGCCTACAACCTCCCGTTTCTGCAGGAATGGGTCTACCGCCCGGCGCACGACGAGGTGGTCGCGCAATTGCGCGACCACCAGTCGGCGCGGGTAGCCGACGTGGCCTGCGGGACGGGAATTCTCGCCGACCGCATCCAACGTGATCTGCATCCCGCCGCGGTTTATGGGGTCGACATGTCCGAGGGCATGCTCAAGCAGGCCCAGTCCCGATCCAGTGCGGTCGATTGGCGGCGCGGCCCAGCCGAGCAACTGCCCTTCGACGACGGCACTCTGGACGCGGTGGTGACGACGTCGGCATTCCACTTCTTCGACCAGCCCGCCGCGTTACGCGAATTCCATCGCGTGCTGGCCCCCGGTGGGTTGGTCGCCGTCACGACCATGAGCGCGCGCCGGCCGCTGCTGCCCGGTAGCAGGTGGACACCGTCGCACAATCCGACTCCTGGCGAGATGCGTCGGCTGTTCGACGGGGCCGGGTTCACCATCGTCGAGCAGCACCGCGTGCGGCGGCCGCTCTGGACCCGGCCGATCTCCGACCTGTTCACCGCCGGCACCAAAGCCTGAAAAGGCTGTCAGCCTTCGAGCACTTCCCGATGGTCGACGAGGTCACAGCGCCGGGCGCTGCAGACTTGTGATTCGGGCGCTGAGCATATCTGCCAACAGTTCGGTCTGGCGTGGTGTGAAACCGATCTCCGCGCTGCGGTCTATCCATCCGTGAGCCGCTTCGGCGACGTCGTCGATCATCCTGGCAGCCGCTCGGTGGCGAAGACCCAGGCGCGCCGCGGCGTCCAGGAAATGCGCCCGATCCAGCCGATTCGCCCGCCCGTAGAGGTTCAGTGCCATCGGATCCCGCCACCCGCTGTAGGGCTGGGTCGTGAGTAGATCGTAAGCGGGCGACGGTTGCCACAAGCCTTTCGGGCCGTAGATGGACATGTTCTTGCCGTGGAGGTCTCCGTTACCGATCAGCCACGAAAACACCACCGTTTTGAGCAGTTCGAGAACAGCCGCGGCCCGGGACCCACCACCCCGTTGGCACGCGTCAGCCAGAGCGGAGATCGCCGTTTCGGTCTGTAGCCGATACTTCGACGCGGGATAGAGTCCTGTCACCTGACAGGCGTCCTCCTGCGCGATGCGGACGTTGTCGTGGCGGTCAAATCGCTCGACCAGCAATGCTGCTCGCTGATCGGAGTCGTAGAGCAGCCGCGTTTTGGGTACGCGCAGTCCGCAGGCCGCGGCCATCTGCATGAAGAAGTGTTCGTTCTCGACCAGTCGGGGGAAGCCGGTCGGCGGGTTGAGTTTCAGGATCGCGGGTCCGGACGTCGTCGTCGTTGGTGTGGACCGCATCGCGGCGCTCACCTTGGGTTGAACTCCGGCCAGCCCCACGGGATCTGCCTGCACCGAGCCAATGAGGCGATCAAAGACCGCCTGGAAGTCGGTGTCGCGTTCGGGTCGGAACATCGCGGATTGCTCCGGTGGTGCAGAGCCGGCGGGAATGACACGGACGTTGCCGACGGTGTCGGCACCAATGGCGAGCAGGAGAGTGAGGTGGTCGTCTGCGGATGTCTTGGTCGACGACGTCACGACACCCAGCCGGATCCCTTCTGGGAGGAGGCCGGCGAAGAATGGTGGAACCGCTCCTCCGCCGGTGATGAGTGGATAGTCCCCTGTGACAAGAAGTGACCACGACACTGAGGGGTCGCGCACTGATAAGCCAGCGTCGGTAGGCGAGCCTGTGTACGCGAAACTGATGTCATCGTTGCGTGCCGTTCTTTCGAGGCGGGCGACGATTTCGTCGCCGAGGTAGACATCCGCGGCGGTGACTTCTCGCAGGTCGACGGCGCCGATCTCGGCGGTCATTGTTCAGTCTCGGTATGGATTGCTGCCGGAATTGGCTCCAGACACAGGCCGAGGACGTCGGCGATGTCGACAACCGAGCCGAACTTGATGGACCCGTTGCCGTACTCGAGTGCCTGGATACTCGAGCGAGACACGCCCGCAAGGTCGGCGAGCATCTGCTGAGTCAGCCGAAGCTCGATACGTCGAGCTGCCACTCGTGCCCCTATGCGTGCAATAGCAGGCATAGAAGATGTTCGGCTGGGCTTTGTCCTGCGTGGATCCGACACCTTGCTCCTAATGCCTCAGATTGCAGGCATAGCTGGAGTATGCGCGGACGAACGGCTACAAGTCAAGCTTATGCTTGGGAATTCACGCACAGTGACGCCGAGCGCAGCGCAAAACCATCCGTGATTCACACAAGACCGGCCGAAACATCGTCGACTAGAGGGATCGTCGCCTTCCTCGACCCGGCTCTACGACGGGAAGGTTGTCGATGAGCAGACGGGCCTGTTCGGCGGCTCGTCGACCCACCGCACGACGTCTCAGGACAACCGACGGCTCAGTGGCACCTGACCGGGCCAGCAAGGTGCCGAAATCTGCATCAGCGCTGATCAACACACGCTCCTCGGCAGCTACCAACGCGAGAACCACGTCATCGGCCGCACTGGCCAATCCACGATCACGAAACATGGACGACGTCGTGACCTGGGGACAATCGCCCTGGGAAAGGGCCGGCCGAAGGCCCAGAAGGGCGAACCAGAGTGAGCCACCTCAGATAATCCACACCTGCCCGCCGCTTCCAGAAACCCTGCTGCCAGGCAATACGCGCGCCAACGTCAGCAAACTAGCAAAGACATCTCAGCTCTGCCGCAAGTCAGGAACCTACCCCCATGACGGAGCGTGCTTCTGCGGCTCCGGAGAACGCACAATCGGCATTGTCATCCACGCGTTCGGGCTGCACCATTCCCTGCTCGGCGACCGTGACCTGCATCCGCTCGGATTCGGTGTGGAGCATTGAACGTGAGACGAGCCGAACGAATTGATGACCCGTCATGTTACATGTAACCTTGGTGGATGGCTAGCACGCGAGAGCGGGTGCAGGAACATCGCCGGCGGTTGCGCGCCCAGGGGCTTAGGCCCGTTCAGATTTGGGTGCCCGACGTACGGGCGCCGGAATTCGCCGCAGAAGCTCACCGCCAGTCGGCTGCCATCGCCGCCAGCGAGCAGGAGGCCGACGATCAAGCTTTTGTCGACGCTATCTCTTCCGACTGGACCGTCGAGGGTGAGTCCGCCGAGTGAGACGAGGCGATATCCACGTCGCTGCCGCACGAGGTGTCTACACGGGCAAGCCGCGACCGGTCGTCATCGTTCAGGATGATCGATTTGATGCGACCGCCTCGGTGACGGTCTGTCCGCTCACAACCAACCCCGTCGAGGCACCGCTGAGCCGGATCTCTGTGGAACCGACAGCGGCAACTGGCATTGAGCTGCCAAGCAAAATCATGGTTGACAAGATCACCACAATGCCGCGGGCGAACGTGCATGAGCGCGTCGGCCGTCTCGACGATACCGACCTAATCAGACTCGACCGCGCACTGCTGGTGTTCCTCGGGCTTGCCGAATAATAGGCAGGAGCCCAGGATTCGTGGTGTAGAACAACGTGGGGACAGAGACCGGCAGGATCGCCCATCGCACGCGACGGCACCCACTTAGTTGCGGCAAGGCAGCGCCTCGACAATGGCTCCACGCACCCGACTAAGGTGAGGTGTCTCGAATAACACCCCTTGCTCGGCAGGAGCTGTCACCAGCTATTTTGGCGATTACTCAGCCACCAAAAGACAGAACGATCTGACCTTTCCGCGTTTGGTCTGCCACCGACACGCGGATCCCGTATTGGTTCAATCCAGCAGAACGATCGGCTGAGTCTGTTTAGCTCTATTGTTGCCCGTCGCTGAGTATGACGATGACGCCGTCATTGTTGATTCGGATGTCGTTCGGGGAGTTGGTGTGCGTGGTGACGGCGTGATCGGCATGGTGACGCGGTGATCGTCGCGGTGATGGCTGATCGCGGGCATGACGATGCTGGCCCCTGGGTGAGATTCAGGGGCCGGTAACCGGTCAGCCGGGTAGAGCCAGGAGTCGGCCGCGGGTGTACATGCCGATGAGGGTCCAGGGCGGGTCCGGGATTCCGCATCGGTGTCGGTCCCAGTAGGCGGCCGCTGACAGCACCGATAGTGCGTGATGCAGCATGTTGCCGTCATGGCGCAGCGCGTGGAAGGTGTCAGGGTCCAAACGCAGCAGACGCTGTAGGCCGTCGCGGTGGATACGGTTCAGGTGAGCGGGCGGCAGGCGACGCAGCCAGCGCCGTACCGTCGATACTGGCCGGTCGATCGTGACTGCGATGCGGCGGTGTCCGAGACCGTTTGCCTTGTGCAGCAATGCCATTCCAATGACCGCGGTGGTGTCGGCGTGGCGGGGTTGCAGCTCGGCGGGCATCACGATGTGGGTGGATAGGCAGGCCGTGCAGCGGGTACGGCGAGGTCTGATCGTGACGGTTGCGCTGCCGTGGGAACGGATCGTGCGGCGGCGTCCGTGGCCCCAGGCGGTCAGCTGCCCGTCCCTGCAGCGTGGGCAGCGCAGTTCGCCGGCGGCGACCAGTTGCTCGGCCAGTTCGGTGGTTCGGGCGACGATCATGGCAGACCCAGTCCATAAGTCATCAGCCTTACCTATCACGGCCGGTCCGGCACAGGGGTCAGTTCGTGTTGGGCGCCAGCAGGTTTGGCGATCGGGCCGTCATTCATCGTGACGACCAAACGAAACCGCATCGAGCCGAAGACCGCATCCGGTGATTCACGGCCGACCGGCCATGGCGTCGATCGTCGGCACCCTGATGAAGCACACGATGCACGCCGTGCCCAAGACTCACCGGCATCGGCAGTGACGGAAACAGCCTCCGTGGTCGTCATACAGAGAGACGCTCAAGTGCGCCACGAGGCGCTGGATAGATCGAGAGGTGGTGAGAGACCGTCTCCCTCGGGCCGTCGCAGCGGCTCGGGAGAAGCTGGGGGCAGCCCGATCCGGGGAACGCCGGGAAGGGTGGCAAGCGGCCCCGACAAAGGCGAGACGTGCCGGCACTGCCAGACGGCGCGGGCTCGTCGAGCGAGGTCAGAAGGTACAGCGTAAGCGAACCAGTGGTTGACGCCCCGTAACCTCTCTGCCGGCTCGAATCTGGTGGATATGGGCCGGGATGCAGTGCACAGTCACCGCCAGGATCCCCTCAAGGGAATCTGTGGTGGTGGCTGACTCCGAAGCCGTCTTTGACCGTCGGTGGGGAGGCCGCGTCGAAGGTCTGCGGCGTAGGCGCGGCGATGCTGCCGGGGTAGAGCTGGGTGCCTCCCTGACCGATCGATCGTTCGGTGAACGTGGGAACCATCCTGCGCTCCGCCCACCCGATCCGGGCATCCGGTCCGGATCGGGTGGAAGGCCCGTGTCCGGCCAAGGGGTGCTGTGGGTGGGGCGGAGGTCCCGTAGTAGTCGCGGGCGTGACGACCCGCCGTGGAGGTCGCGAGAGGCGGCCGCAGGGCGAAGGGGGCCAGCAAGACAGCGGTGGAAGTTCTGGAATGTCAGGAGGAGTGGTCGCCGGTGAACACCGACGAATTCGAGCACGCCGTATATGAGGCGCGCCGACGGGTACTGAAGATCCAGACCAAGCTGCACCGTTGGGCTCGCGATGATCCTCATCGCAGGTTCGATGATCTGTTCAACCTCGTTGCCGATCCCGCGTTCTTGTTGGTGGCGTGGGATCGGGTGAGCGGGAACAAGGGTGCCGCAACGGCCGGGGTGGACGGGCGTACCGCTCGTTCGGTCGCGGCGTGGCAAGGTGTCGAGGAATTCCTCGACGAGCTGCGGAACTGTTTGAAGGACCGTAGTTTCCGCCCGTTGCCGGTGCGTGAGCGGATGATCCCGAAGGCGAATGGAAAGTTGCGTCGTTTGGGGATTCCCACCGTGTCGGATCGGGTGGTCCAGGCATCGTTGAAGCTGGTGTTGGAGCCGATTTTCGAGGCAGATTTTCTGCCGTGTTCCTACGGTTTCCGCCCGAAACGTCGGACTCATGACGCGGTGGCCGAGGTTCGTTTCTTCACGACCCGTCCTCGTTGCTACGAGTGGATCGTGGAGGGCGACATCAAAGCCTGTTTCGACGAAATCTCGCATCCGGCGCTCATGGACCGGGTGCGGCGACGAGTCGGGGATAAACGCGTTCTGGCTCTGGTGAAGGCGTTCCTGAAGGCGGGCATGCTCACCGAGGATCGCCAGTTGGAGGACACCACCGCCGGCACCCCGCAGGGTGGCATTCTGTCGCCGTTGTTGGCGAACGTGGCATTGTCGGTGCTGGACGAGTATGTCGCCGAGGCTCCTGGTGGGCCGAGCACCGGCAAGGTGGAGCGGGCTAGACGGCTTCGCCACGGCCTGCCGAACTTTCGGCTGGTTCGTTATGCCGACGACTGGTGTCTGATGGTCAAGGGCACCAGGGCCGACGCCGAGGCGCTGCGCGAGCAGATCGCCGTCGTGTCGGCGACGATGGGGTTGCGTCTGTCACCGGACAAGACCCTGATCACTCATATCGACGAGGGGTTGGACTTCCTCGGGTGGCACATCCAGCGTCACCGCAAACGGGGAACCAGCCGTTATTACGTCTACACCTATCCGTCAAAGAAAGCTGTTCAGGCCGCCTTGCGGAAGGCCAAGATGATTTCACAACAGGTCTCGACCAACCAGCCAATCGATGAACTGCTCCGCCGCTTGAACGCGACGTTGCGGGGATGGGCTGGGTATTTCCGGGCCGGGGTGTCCTCGGCTACCTTCTCCTACCTCAACCACTATGCGTGGCAAACGGTCTGGCGATGGATACGCCGCAAACACCCAAAATCGACCTGGAAACAACTCCGCCGGCAATACTGCGGCGGACGATGGTGGCCAACCGGCGACGAGACGACACTGATCGATCTGTCCAAGATCGGCACGACCCGATACCGCTACCGCGGATCGGTCATCCCGACGCCCTGGCCGCTCATCGGCGACGAGGAGCACCCCGACGCCACGACGGGTCTTGTGGAGAGCCCGGTGCATTGAGAGATGCACGCCGGGTTCGGGAAGCGGCCCGGAGAAACGGAACAGCCGCAAGGCTGTCACCGCGCTCCGGGCCGACTTTCACCACTCTATCCGGGACGAACGCCATTGTCGGCCGGCGGATCCAACGGCCGGGCGCTGACGTAACACGTACGCTCGTCTAATAACAGGCGACGTCAGCGATGTCCCCATTCCGTCGAAGGCCACCGCGTAGCCCAGGCGGTGCTGATCGACACACCAGACGTGTGAAGGATGTGTGATGAGGGTTCCAGGTGTGACCGCATTGGTCGGCGGGGTCGCCGGTGGAGCAGTGCAGCTGTTGCAGGCCGGCGCGCAGAGTGTGGCCAGTGCCGCCGACGCCATGCAGACGCTGACTGCCCCTGTAGTGGACACCGTGACCCAGTCCACCGCACGTATCCTGGGCAACGGCCAGTCGACCCAGGGCAGCAAAGACAGCGCCTCGACGACCGTGCGCTGGCAGGCCGGACGACGGATCCATCTGGACCTCGACCCACTGCTGCCATTCCCGCGCTGGCACGAACACGCCGCCGTGGTCGAAGGACCGGTTCGCGCCGTCGCCGGTGTCACCAGCGCGCACGTCGAGGGTGCACTGGGCCGCCTGGTGGTCGAACTCGACGACGACGCCGACGACGACGTGGTGCTGGAAACGGTCCGCGACGTGGTGAACTCCGCGGCCTCCGACCTGTTCGCCGCAGGACGCGAGCCGCAGATCCGGATCGCGCCGTTCGCCGACCCAGGTAACCCGCTGGCAGTCTTGGTCCCCCTGACTGCGGCTGCCTTCGACGCGTTGGCGATCGGCGCCGCGGTCACCGGTTGGGTCATCAGGCTGCCCGCCGCGCCGAAGACCACCCGCGCCGCCGCCGCCCTGCTGAACAACCAGCCGCGAGTGGTGGCGGTGCTCGAGTCGCGGTTGGGCCGGGTCGGCACCGACCTCGCGCTCGCGGCAACCACCGCAGCGGCCAACGGTCTGACCCAGGCGGTCGGCACGCCGCTGCTGAACCTGGCGGAGCGTATCCTGCAGATCTCCGAGGCCGAGGCACACCGCCGCCGCTGGCGGGACCGGGAGCCGCAGCTGGCCTCCCCCGACCGGCCCCAAGCTCCCGTCGTCCCGGTGATCTCCTCCGCTGGTGTGGCCAAAGCTCAAGCGCCTCAACACAATTGGGCGGCAGCAGCGGCCGGCGAGGCATCGCATGTCGTGGTCGACGGGTCGATCGACGCCGCCATCGACAGCGCGAAGGGATCGATGGCGGGTCCGGTCGAGGACTACGCCGAACAGGCCGCCAACGGCTCGCTGATCGCCGCCGCGAGCGCACTGGTCGCCGGCGGTGGTCCCGAGGACGCCGCCGGTGCGGTGCTGGCCGGCATCCCGAAGGCCGCGCACATGGGCCGCCAGTCGTTCGCCGCGGTGCTGGGCCGCGGGCTGGCCGACGACGGGCAGATGGTCCTCGACCCCGGCGCCCTGCGCCGGCTGGACCGGGTGAAGGTCGTCGTCATCGACGGCGCAGCGCTGCGCGGCGACCACCGCGCGGTGCTGCACGCCCGCGGTGACATCACCGGCTGGGACGACGACCGGGTCTACGAGGTCGCCGACGCGCTGCTGCACTCCGAAGAGCCGCCGGAACCCGACCCCGACGAGTTGCCGGCCAACACCGCGCGACTGCGGTGGCAACGTCCGCAGGGGCCGTCGGCCACGCCCGCCCAAGGCCTCGAGCACGCCGACCTCGTCGTCGACGGCGAGACGGTCGGGCACGTCGAGGTCGGCTGGGAGGTCGACCCGTTCGCGATCCCGCTGCTGCAGATCGCCAACCGCACCGGTGCCCGCGTCGTGCTGCGGCACGTCGCCGGCACCCAGGATCTGACCGGCAGCGTCGCCGCCAGTCATCCGATCGGCACCCCGCTGCTCAAGTTGGTCCGCGACCTGCGGGCCGACCGCGGGCCGGTGCTGCTGATCACCGCACTGCACCGCGACTTCGCCTCCACCGACACGCTGGCCGCACTGGCCATCGCCGACGTCGGTGTCGCACTCGACGACCCCAAAGCCGCGACGCCGTGGAGCGCCGACATCATCACCGGCACCGATCTGGCCGCCGCGGTGCGCATACTTTCGGCGCTGCCCGCCGCCCGCCAAGCCAGCGAGTCGTCGGTCAACTTGGCCAAGGGTGGCACCACGCTGGCCGGATTGCTGCTGGTCACCGGCAACCCGCAGGGCCCGAGCAACCCGCTGGCGCCGCAGCGCTGGCTCAACCCGGTCAACGCCGCCGCGGCCAGCGCGCTGCTGTCCGGGGCGTTCGCGGCCACCAGGGTGCTGCGCCAGCCCGATCCGACGCCGCAACCGCTCACCGCGTGGCACGCCCTCGACCCGGAGATCGTCTACGCCCGACTGGCCGGCCGTACTCTGCCACTGGCCATCGAAACCGGCATGCCGGGCTGGCGACGGGTTCTTTCGGACCTGTCCGACAGCCCGTTGGTGTCGCCGCTGCGCGGGCCGGCGCGTCAGGCCGGCCGGCTGCTGTCCGCGACCCGGGCCGAGCTGTCCGATCCGCTCACCCCGATCCTGGCCGTCGGCGCCGCCGCCTCGGCGATCCTGGGCAGCAACGTCGACGCGTTTCTGGTCGGTGGCGTGATGGCCGTCAACGCGCTGATCGGTGGATCGCAGCGACTGCGTGCCGAGGCAGCGGCCGCGGAACTCTTCGCCGAGCAGGACCAGTTCGCGCGTCGGGTGGTCATCCCGACCGTGGCGACGGCGCGGCGCCGACTGGAGGCGGCACGCAACGCCGAACGTCTGGTCACCGTGACGGCGAGCGCGTTGCGCCCCGGCGACGTCATCGACCTGGTGGCACCCGACGTGGTACCCGCCGATGCCCGGCTGCTGGTGGCCGAGGATCTGGAAGTCGACGAGTCGCTGTTGACCGGTGAGTCGTTGCCGGTCGACAAGCAGGTCGATCCGGTCGCGGCCGCCGACACCGAGCGGGCCAGCATGCTGTTCGAGGGCAGCACGATCGTCGCGGGCCACGCCCGGGCCATCGTGGTGGCCACCGGGGTGGGCACCGCGGCGCACCGGGCGATCTCGGCGGTCATCGACGTCGAATCGTCGGCCGGCGTGCAGGCGCGGCTGCGTGAACTGACCTCCAAGGTCCTGCCGCTGACGCTGGCCGGCGGCGCCGCGGTGACGGGTCTGGCAATGCTGCGCCGGGCCACGCTGCGCCAAGCGGTCGCCGACGGCGTCGCGATCGCGGTGGCCGCCGTGCCGGAGGGCCTGCCGTTGGTGGCGACGCTGTCTCAGCTGGCCGCCGCGCAGCGGCTGTCGACCCGCGGCGTGCTGGTCCGCGCCCCGCGGACGATCGAGGCGCTGGGCCGCGTCGACACGGTCTGCTTCGACAAGACCGGCACGCTCACCGAAAACCGCCTCCGCCTTGTACTTGCGGTGCCGGCCGAGACCAGCCCGCAGGGCCCGTTCCCCGGCATCGCCGACCCGGAGGCGACCGGCGTCCTGCGGGCCGCAGCACGCGCGTCGTCGCAACCTGACGAGGCGCAGGGCCACGCGCACGCCACCGACGAGGCGATCCTCAAGGCCGCGGAATCCCATGCCGGCAGCACCGATCCGGAGTGGGATCTGCTCGCCGAAGTGCCGTTCGAGTCCAGCCGTGGCTTCGCCGCCTCGATCGGCACCCTTGACGCGAATCCCACCCAACCCGTGCTGATGCTCAAGGGCGCGCCGGAAGTGGTCCTGCCGCGCTGCCGGTTCGCCGACCCGCAGGCCGACAAGGATCATGCGGAATCGGTGGTGCACACCCTGGCCGAACAGGGACTGCGGGTGCTGGCCGTCGCGAAGGGCACCTGGAAACGCAGCACCGACGACGAGGAAACCGACGCTGACGCCGTCGACGCGGTTGCGCACGATCTGGAGTTGGTCGGCTACGTCGGACTGGCCGACACCGCCCGCCCGTCGGCCCGTCCGCTGATCGAAGCCTTGGTGGAAGCGGGTCGCGAGGTCGTGCTGATCACCGGCGACCACCCGGTGACCGCGCGGGCGATCGCCCGTCAGCTGGGTCTGCCCGCGGATGCGCGGGTGGCCACCGGCTCCGAACTCCACGGCCTCGACGAGGACGCCGCGGCCAAGCTCGTCGCCGACGTCCAGGTGTTCGCCCGGGTCAGCCCGGAGCAGAAGGTGCAGATCGTCGGTGCCCTGCAACGCTGCGGACGCGTGACGGCGATGGTCGGCGACGGCGCCAACGACGCCGCCGCGATCCGGATGGCCGACGTGGGCATCGGGGTGAGTGGGCGCGGCTCGTCGGCCGCCCGTGGCGCCGCGGACATGGTGCTGACCGACGACGACCTGGGCATTCTGCTGGACACCCTGGTCGAGGGCCGCGGCATGTGGGCCGGCGTGCGGGACGCGGTGACGATCCTGGTCGGCGGCAATGTCGGCGAGGTGCTGTTCACCATCATCGGCACGGCCCTGGGTACCGGGCGGGCGCCGATCGGAACCCGGCAACTGCTGCTGGTGAATCTGCTGACCGACATGTTCCCCGCGCTCGCGGTTGCCGTCACCCCGCAATTCGAGGAACCCGACGCCGACGAATACGAGACCGACGAGGAGGCCCTCGAAGCGCGCCGCGCCTACCAGCTGTCGGTGCTGACCGGGCCGACGCCGTCGCTGGACGTCGAGCTGATGCGACAGATCGTCACCCGCGGCGCCGTCACGGCGGCCGGCGCGACCGCGGCGTGGGCCATCGGTCGCTGGACGCCGGGCACCGAACGGCGAACGTCCACCATGGGACTGACCGCGCTGGTGACGACGCAGCTGGCACAGACGCTGCTCACCCGCCGACACAGCCCGCTGGTGGTGGCGACGGCGCTGGGCAGCTCGGCGGTTTTGGTGGCGATCGTCCAGACCCCGGGCGTCAGTCACTTCTTCGGCTGCACACCGCTCGGCCCGGTCGCATGGACCGGCGTCGCCGGAGCGACCGCGGCGGCCACCGGACTGTCGGTGCTCGCACCCCACTGGTTGGCCAGGACCGCGGGGATGGCGCAACCCGACCCGGCCTGAAATCAATCAAATCGGCTTCCTGCAGGGTGGTCTCGGCGTCACGCCGACAGTCAAGAACCGGCAAATCCGCGTTTCTGCGTCCAGCGGCGGACGCTGCCCGCAAGATTATGGGTGGAGATTGCCACGACCAAGAAGGAAGTTTGATGGCCGAGACGAGTGTCAGCCCGAGCCGGGCGTCCAATCTGGCGCAGCTGTTTTTGCAGCGCGTCGAGCGGTCCGGCGACCACGAGGCGTTCCGCTTCCCCGAGAACGGCGGCTGGACGTCGGTCACCTGGAATCAGGCCGCCGAACGGGTCGAAGCGCTGGCGGCCGGGCTGCTGTCGCTGGGCGTCGAGCCCGAAGACCGGGTCGGCATCGCCTCGGCCACCAGGCTGGAGTGGATCCTCGCCGATCTGGCGATCTTGTGCGCCGGCGCCGCGACGACCACCGTCTACCCCAGCACCAACGCCGAGGACACCGCCTACATCCTGGCCGACTCCGGCTCCAAGATCGTCTTCGCCGAAGACGAAACCCAGCTCGAGAAGCTCTCCGAGCGGCGCAGCGAGCTGGCCAACCTGACCAAGGTCGTCCTGATCGACGGAACCTCCGACGACGACTGGGTGATCACCCTGGACGAGCTCGCCGCCACCGGCACGAAATACCTTGCCGAGCATCCCCATTGCGTGCGTAAAGTCGCCGACGGCATCGCATCCGAGCAGTTGGCCACGCTGATCTACACCTCCGGGACCACCGGCAAGCCCAAGGGTGTACGGCTGCCACACAAATCCTGGGTTTACACCGGCAACGTGATCTCCGGCATGGGCCTGCTCGACGAAGGCGACCTGCAACTGCTGTGGCTGCCGCTGGCCCACGCCTTCGGCAAGGTGCTGATCGCCGCCCAGGTGGCGTGCGGCTTCGCCACCGCGATCGACGGTCGCGTCGACAAGATCGTGGAGAACTGCGGCGTGGTCAAACCGACCTTCATGGGCGCCGCGCCGCGCATCTTCGAAAAGGCCTACAACAAGATCGTCACGCAACAGAAGGGCGCCCAGGCCGTCCTGTTCAACCACGCGTTCACGGTGGGCAAGGAGGTCGCCAGGCGCCGCCGCGACGGCGCGTTCGTCTGGCCGCATCTGGCGCTGCAGCAGCGACTGTTCGACCAGTTGGTGTTCGCCAAGATCCGCGACGTGTTCGGCGGGCGGATCCGCTTCTTCATCTCGGGTTCGGCGCCGCTGAACCGTGACATCGCCGAGTGGTTCGAAGCGGCCGGTGTGCTGGTGCTGGAGGGCTACGGGCTGACCGAGTCGTCCGGCGCGGGGTTCATCAACCGGCCGGACAACTACAAGCTCGGCACCGTCGGCCTCCCTTTCGACGGCACCGAGGTCCGCATCAGTGACGTCGGCGAGGTGCAGTTCCGCAGCGACTGTGTGATGGCCGGCTACCACCACCTCGACGACGCCACCGCCGAGACCCTCAAAGACGGCTGGCTGTCCACCGGGGACCAGGGCAAGCTCGACGACGACGGTTTCCTGTCGATCACCGGCCGGATCAAGGAACTGTTCAAGTTGTCCAACGGCAAGTACGTCGCGCCGCCGGCAATCGAGGCGAAGTTCGCCACACTGTGCCCCTACGCCAGCCAGTTCATGGTGTTCGGCGAGGGCAAGAACTTCGCCGCCGCGCTGGTCACCCTCGATCAGGACTCGATCAGCGGGTGGGCCAAAGACAATGGGCTGCAGGGTAAGTCGTATGAAGAGCTGACGAAATCCGATGCCGTGCGCAACATGATCGCCGAGCACGTCGAGAAGCTGAACGCCAGCTTGAACCGGTGGGAGACCATCAAGAAGTGGGCGGTGCTCGACCATGACCTCTCCGTCGAGGGCGGCCAGTTGACGCCGTCGTTGAAGGTGAAGCGCGGTGTGGTCGCCGAGCAGAACCAGGAGACCCTGGATGGCTTCTACTCCTGAGCCGGTCGCCGAGGAGTCGGCGCAGCTACCCGACGCCGCCAACGCAGCACCACCGGGACTTCTGCTCCGCACGCTGGAGTGGCGTACCGGTCTGGAGTATCTGTCCGCGCGGGTCGCGATGCGACGCATCGCGGGTTGGCGACGCGGCGACGGCCATCCGGTTTTGCTGCTGCCGGGATTTTTGGCCGGCCCTTCCTCGACGGATCTGCTACGTAATGTGCTGCGGCAGTTGGGCTATCGGGCCTACGACTGGGGCTTGGGCCGCAACCTGGGCTACCGCGCCAGCATGAAGGAGTCTCTGCCCGCGCGGCTGCACCACATTCGGGAACGCAACGACGGACGCCGGGTCAGCCTGATCGGCTGGAGCGCCGGCGGGATCTACGCGCGCGAACTGGCCCGCGGGCTTCCCGACGACGTCCGGTCGGTGATCACGTTGGGTTCACCGTTTCGCGGCAACCACCAGGCCAGCACCGCGTGGCGAGTGTGGCGGCTGATAAACCGCGGCGCCGACGCCGCCGAGGCTGTCTCCCAGCGAGCGCTCGACCGACGCGCCCAACCGTTGTCGGTGCCGACGACCTGCATCTACAGCAAGTCGGACGGTATCGTGGCCTGGCAATGCTGCCTCAGCCTGCCCGCGCCGCAGACCGAGAACATCGAAGTCCGCAGCAGCCACCTGGGCTACGGGCACAACGTGCAGACGCTGGCGGTGATCGCCGACCGGCTCGCGCAGCCAGAAGGACGCTGGCAGCCCTACCCGGGTTAGTTACCAGGCGGCGAAGCCTGTTGCTACGGCCGATGAACTGCACGCTAAATCCGGCCCCGCCGAGGCGGATTGGCGGGATCCTGGTTGCCGGTCCGCTGCGCGCTACGAGATGATCTACACCCATGGCCGACATCGATTTCTCGCTGCTGGACGTGCCGCGATCAACCCCGGTGCACGACCCGGAGGCCTACCTGCGTGCCGCGGTCGGCTGGCATTTCGGCCAACAGACCGGCAGCCCGTTCTGGTTGCGGGCGGCCCGGACGCTGGACTTCGATCCACTCACCGACGTCAACACGTTCGCCGACCTGCGGCTGTTCCCCAACCTGCTCAGCGAGTTGCGCACCGAGCCGGTCGAGGATCTGATTCCGCGCGGCTATCTCTGCGCGGGGGCGCCGCCACCAGTACCGCAGATCTTCGAGTCCGGCGGCACCACCGGACCACCCAAAAGGACTGTGCAGCTGCCGGATTGGGTCGCTCAGGTGGTGCAGTGGCAGACCGCGGACTTCGCCGACGGTGGCTTCGTGCCGGGCCGCGGTTTCCTCTGCATGATGCCGAGTGGGCCGCACGGCGTGGGCTTCTTTTCCCGTCTGGTCGCCGAACGGCTGGGCTCGACCTTCCACGGCATCGACCTGGACCCACGCTGGGTGAAAAAGCTGGTGGCCCGCAACGCCACAGCCGAAATGGATTCCTACGTGGACCATCTCGTCGAGCAGGCGGTTCAGGTGCTGCACACCCAGCACATCGCGAACCTGCACACCACCCCGCCACTGCTCGAGGCGATGGCCCGGCGCGGCGACGTGGTCGACCTGCTCAACGAGAAGGTCCGGTTCATGCTGCTCAGCGGCGCCCACGTCGACGTCGACACGCTCGACCTGCTCGACAGCATCTTCGGCGACACCACCATCACGATGGCGTTCGGCAGCACGATGATCCTCTCCCAGGCGATCACCCACCGCATCGACGGCGACGGGCCGTTCGTATTCCACCCGCGCAGCCCGTATGCGACCTTTTCGGTGGTCGACCCGGACACCGGGGCGCAGGTGGCCTACGGAGAACGCGGCCAGGTGATCATGAACCACATCAGCAAGGGCATGTTCCTGCCCAACAACCTGGAACGCGACAGCGCCATCCGGCGGCCCGGACTCGACGGCCAGATCGGTGATTCGGTCAGCGAGGTGCGGCCCGTCGCCGCGTTCGAAGGCGAGCCGGTGATCGAGGGCGTATACTGAGATGGCTTCTGAGACAACGGCTCTGATCGCGATCGACGCGCTCGGCCCAGACGGCGAATACCGCACCCGGAACCGCGAGCCCATCGCCGGAACCGACGGCGGCGTCGTCGCGGAGATCAGTCTTGCTCCACCACTGTATGTTTCACGCGCGATCGCCGCTCAGCGCGGCGTACGGCCGCTGTCCGCCGGGGAGCGGGAAGCCGCGCTTGCCCGGGCGGCCGACATCTTCGCCGACGGCGTGATCGCAGGGCTCGATTTCGACGCCTACACCGCCCTGGCCGGCCGTATTTCCGGCGTGCCGATCTCGGTGACCCGCGCCGGTGCGCGCAGCGTCGTCGACGGTGTCACCTCAGCCTTCGCCGCAGTAGAGTCGGCGCGGCCGTCGGGTGCCGCACTGGACTGGCGCGACATCCGCGCGGGCGGCGCAGTCTGGGCTCGGCGCGGCGAGGTGTTCGCGGTGCTCGCCTCCGGCAACGGCCCGGGCGTGCACGGGCTATGGCCGCAGGCGCTGGCGCTGGGCTACCGGGTCGCGGTGCGCCCGTCGCGGCGTGAGCCGCTCACCGCCCATCGCCTGGTTCTGGCGTTGCGACAGGCCGGATTTCGCCCGCATGACGCGATCTACCTGCCCACCGACCATCGCGGCGCCGACGAGGTGATCCGTTCGGCCGATCTCGCCATGGTCTACGGCGGTCAGGATGTCGTCGACCGGTACTCCGGCGACTCGACGGTGTTCGTCAACGGGCCGGGCCGGGCGAAGATCCTGATCACCGCCGAGCACGACTGGCGCGATCACATCGACGTCATCACCGACTCGATCGCCGCCCTCGGCGGGGTGGCCTGCGTCAACACCACCGCCGTGCTCTACGAAGGCGACCCCGGGCCGTTGGCCGAAGCGATCGCTGAACGACTCGCGGCCATCGACAACGACGCCCTGCCCACACAGAAGATCGACGCCGCAACCACTTTGGCGAGCCATCTCGGCACCGTCGCGGCCGGGGCGAAACCGCTACTGGGCGCCGACCAGGTGGTCGCCCCGCTCGGCGATGGCGATGCCGCGCTCCGACCGGCGGTGTATCTGCTGAGCCGACCCGACGTCGCCACAATCAACGTCGAGTTGCCGTTCCCGTGTGTCTGGGTCGCGCCGTGGGCACGGGCCGACGGTCTGGAGCCGCTGCGGCATTCGCTGGTGATCGGCGCGATCACCGACGACGAGGAGTTGATCGAGGACCTGGTCGCCGAGCCGACCATCGCCAACGTGTACGACGGGCAGCATCCGACCCATTACACGGCGCCGGAGATCCCGCACGACGGATTCCTGGCGGACTTCCTGATGCGCAACAAGGGCTTCATCCGCGACTGACGGTATTTACCACCCGATTGAGGACAGCAGGTCAGCGAAAATGGACGGGTCAGCTGCCGCCGAGCCGGCACCGGCCATCACGTCGGTCACCGAAGTGAAATCTCCCCCGGTGAGAAAGTGCGCGGCAACGTCGATGAACGCCGACTGCACGTCGGGTCCGAGGGCTTGGTACTCGGGCCCCGCGATCCCGAGAAAGGCCGAAGCGATCTCCGTCGACGAGCCGGTCGTGATGGCGCTCTCCACGGCCTTGTCCGCGCTGAGTGCAGCCGCGCTTGCGTGCTCCCACCCTTGATCGACGTTGGTGAACAGCGGGTTCACGAAGTCAGCCAGGACACCGTTGTCGTATGACGACAACGCACTCTGCGCCGATCCCACGTTCGCGATGTCCTGCAGCACACTGTCTTGGAACTGGATCTGGGTGGCGATCGCCGGAGCGTAGGCGCTGGCGCTGCTGGGAAGCTCACCCAACAATTGGTTGGAGTCGGTGTAATTGGTGGCCGCCTCGGTCAACAAACCTGACGGGTCGTTAGCGGCAGCGGACACGGCCGCGGCGCTGGTGGCGACGTTGGACGGAGCGATGTCCAACGCCAGCAACAACTGGTTGTACAACGCTGCCGAATCATTGACGTTGGCACTGTCGATGCTGTAATAGGTCGTGTCGGGTCCATCAGCCGGTCCAACCGTGGTCGAGGTCGCCGAGGCGATTTCGGCCGGCGTCAAACCGAGGTATTCCAGATGTTGGGTGAACATGCCGTAGGTGTTGGTGCCGTCGTCCCAGTTCGGCCAGCCATCTGCGGTCAGGGAGTAGACCTCGGTGGGGTACAGGTTGTCAGGGGTGGTGGCACCGAGCACCGGTGCGGTGAGTCCCAGTTGCGCGAAAAGCTCGGTGGTGGGTTGCTGCAACGACTCGGGTAGCGAGCTGATGACCGTGTTGAGGAACCCGCCCTCGGCAGACGCGCTGTCGCCCACCATGACGAAATTCAGATCAGCCTGGGGTATTTTGTCGGCTGCGAGTTGCTGCTCGGCCAGCCCTTCCTCGACGGCGCCCTCGGAGTAACCGAAGACATAGAGCGGATCCGCTTGACTCAAGTCGCCGGCGGCGTAGTCGGCCTCGATCGTTTTGACCAATGCATCCACGCCGGGGACGACGTTCTGCACCTCGTTCCCGACATCTGGTGTGATGAAAACTGTTGCCGCGCCGTGGAATCCGTTCGGTTCCAGGTACAGCGCGTTGGCGACGTCGGCGTACTCTTGGTTTTCGGCCGGAATGAGGACCAGGGCATCGTTGGTATCGTCAGCGTGGGCCGTACCCATTCCGATCATCGCAGCGGCGGCGACCAACCCTGCACCGGCGGTCCAGTGGCCTGCGTACGAACACCTAGCGGGGCGATTGCTGGTCATTGGATTCCTAGCGGGTTGGCGCGCGCACTGTCAGCGGGGGTAAGGCTAGCCTACCTGAGCATTTACCTGGGAGGACTGCCTCCGCTGTTCGGCGGACGAATGTGAGGCCGGTGCCGACGGTGACACCTCCGGCGGCCCAGCCTTCGCCGGACATGCTAGTTCGATCGGCGGCCGTAGCGCTGGTAGAACTTTTCCACTCGGCCCTCGGTGCCGAGCGCGCGCTTGGCCCCGGTCCAGAACGGGTGCGAGTCGCTGGATACTTCGACCACCACCAACGGGTAGGTCTGGCTGCCGTGCGGCGTTTCCCAGTCGATGGTCCGCGAGCTGGTGATCGTCGACCGGGTGAGGAACTGCGCGCCGGTGTTCGCGTCCTGGAACACCACCGGCCGGTAGTCGGGATGGGTTTCATCTGGATTCTCCGTTGCTGTTGCGATGCGCCGAGAATTCACCCGCCGTATCAGGTGTTTCGAAGCAGGGATCTTGGTGCCAGTCACCGAACGGGTCGTCGAAACGACTCCACGAGTCCGGTTTGCTCAGCTCGTCGTCGGTGAGCAATGCGCCGTTGAGCGCGTCGGCGATTGCGACCGGGTCGGCACCGCACACCAGGATTGTCATCGACGTGTGCCGATCGCCGAACCGGTGCTCCCACATCAGGTCGGCGAAGGCCCGCCGGTCCGGGTCGACGTAGGCAACCTCCGACGAGGTCATCGCCGCCAACCACTTTCCCGCCGACGCGACCCGCAACCCGCCACCCGCGGACTCGAGCCACATCACCTGATGGCCGCGATTGGCCAGCCAGAGCCGGCCGCGCGCGCGGACCACGCCGTCGAGCAGGGTGTCCATCGCGGCGTGCAGGCGATCGGGGTGAAACGGTCGGCGGGCACTGAACTCGAAGAGCCTGATCGCGCCGTCGGCGCCCAGCGGAGGACGGCCGGCCAACAGCGGAGCGTGCGGATGATCGCTCCGCCCGCGGCGCGATTCGGCCTCCAGGTGCGCCAGGGCCATCTCGACGCGGTCGACACCGACGGTGATCCGCGCGCGGGGAGCCAACCGGCGCAAGATGGCCAGCGTCGCAGGGTCCGGATCACTCAGCACCAGAACGTCGGCGAACTCGGCCTGACAGACCACCACCTGAGCCACCGTGCGGCCGTCGGACAGATCGTCTCGGCTCAGCGCCTGCCCCAACCAGTCGACGGCGTCCACGCAGGTCACGACCCCCGCGATCACCACGTCGCGGGCGGCCGGGCCGTCGAAGTAACCGGGGCCGACGTACACCCGGGTGTGGTTGACCGCCCAGCAGATCGGCTCGGGTTCCAGCCACGGCGCCAGCTGCACAACGATCCGCTCGACGTCGGCCCGACGGTGCAGTCTGCGCAGCAGCACCAGCAGGTCGTTGCGAATCGTGCAGGCCAGGCAGCCGCGCGCCAACTCCAAGGCCTGCTCGGCGATCACCAGATCGCCGTCGCGAAGTTTGGTGATCGTCCGGCGCACCACCTGGCCGTCGAACCGGTGCTCGACCAGCACCGTTCCCGTCCGGGGTAGCAATGCGCCTGCTGCCGCGCCGGTTCCGCGCTGGCCGGCGACGAGAACCACAGGTGTCCGCATCTCGCTCCTTTATGAAAATCATTTTCAATAACTATTCGCACACGCTACAGTCAGACAGCGACCTTGTCGAAGATGATTTTCATTAAGGGGGACAGTATGTCGGCGCACTGCCAAGTCACCGGGCGCACGGTGAGTTTCGGCAACACCGTCTCGCATTCGCATCGACGCACCCGCCGGCGCTGGACGCCGAACATCCAGATCAAGACCTACTACCTGCCTTCGCAGAACCGGCGGGTCACGTTGCGGGTCAGCGCCAAAGGCATCAAAGTCATCGACCGCGACGGCATCGAGGCCGTGGTCGCACGCCTGCATCGTGCCGGTGAGCGAATCTGATGGCGCGCAACGAAATCTGCCTGATCGTCACGCTGCGAACTACGGCGAGTCGCCCTCCCCGACCATTGTCTCGTTGAAGACGGGATAGATCTCGTCGTACGCCCCGTCGCGCTCGGCGAACCGAAATCCCTTGGCGCGCTCCACCACAATCTCCTCGGCGTCGGGCGTCGTCCGCAACAGCGTCATCGTCTCGGAGATGAACTCGTCGATCGGCATTCCCCGCGGGTCGAATCCGCGCCGGCCCTGCAGTGCCGTCTGCACCCGCGGCGGAACGATCTCGATTACCTCGACGTCGGTATCGCGCAGCTGAAAACGCAGCGACTGGGTGTAGGAGTGCAGCGCGGCCTTGGAAGCGCAATAGGTCGGTGTGAGCGCGCTCGGCATGAACGCCAGTGCCGAAGTGACGTTGAGGATCGTCGCGCGTGGCCTCCCGAGCAATAAGTGCAGCAGTGCCGAGGTGAGCCGGATAGGGCCGAGCAGGTTGATGGCAAGGGTCTGCTCTGCCGTGCCGGGGTTACCTGTGGTGAGGTCCTCGACGCGCTGGATTCCCGCGTTGTTGATCAGCACGTTGAGGTCGGGGTGCTTGTCGGACAGTTCGATGGCGAAGCGGCGAATGTCGGCGGAGTCACCTTGGTCCAGCGACAGGTATTGCATGCCCGGGTTGGCCTCCGCCACCGCTTTCAGTGTCTCGTGACGGCGGCCCGCGATGACGACCTTGTTGCCCAATCGGTGGAAAGCCTCGGCGAGGCCCCGGCCGATTCCGGTGCCACCCCCGGTGACCAGCACAGTGTTGCCCGTCAACTGCATGCGTTGTTCCTCTCCGTGGCTTTCTGCCACCTCCATACTCGCGGCAGCCGGCCCGGTATGCGATTACCGCGTCAAGTCTTGGTCAACGCGTCGGGTTCCTGATCTAGTTTGTCACCATGGCGCCGTTTCCGCGGACTCGCTACGCCAGCTGCGGCGAGGCTGACATCGCCTATCAGACCCTGGGCGACGGACCGTTCGACGTGCTGGTGCTACCCGGCCCGTCCATCCCGATCGACACCATCGACGCCGAGCCGTCGATGTACCGCTTTCACCGGCGGCTGGCATCCTTCAGCCGGGTGATTCGGCTCGACCAGCGCGGCGTCGGCATGTCGTCGCGCGTTTCGCCCGATGTGATCGGGCCAAAGTTCTGGGCAAAAGACGCGATCGCGGTGCTGGATGCGACCGGATGTGAGCGGGCGACGATTTTCGCGCCGGGGTTCGCCTCGATGACCGGGCTCATCCTGGCAGCCGATTATCCGGAACGCGTCAGCAACCTGGTGATCGTCAACGGCGCGGCCCGGACCCTGCAAGCGGACGACTACCCGATAGGGTTCGAGATCGTCGAGGAAGACCTCTACACGACGGTCGCGATGGAACCGGACGCCGTCGACCAGGGCTTCGACATGCTCGGTTTCATTGCGCCCAGCATGGTCGACGACCACGCCTTCCGTGCGTGGTGGGACATGGCCGGCAATCGGGCCGCCTCACCCAGCATGGCCCGCGCCATGATCCTGACCGTCCGTCACTGCGACGTCCGCGACACGCTGGCACGAGTCACCGCGCCGACGCTCGTCGTGCACCGCGAAAGCTGTGACTTTTGCCCAAGCGACAACGGCCGCTACATCGCCGAGCGCATTCCCGGAGCACGCCTGCTCGAATTGCCCGGAGCAGACGCGTTGTACTGGGTCGGCGACGCCGCGCCGATGCTCGACGAGATCGAAGAGCTCGTCACCGGTGCACGAGGCAGCTTCGGCGGCGAGCGGGTGCTCACCACCATCATGTTCACCGACATCGTCGGCTCGACCGAACGCGCCGCGGCGCTCGGCGACAGCCGGTGGCGCAACTTGCTGGACAACCACGACGCCAGGGTGCGCGACGGACTCGAGCGATTCGGCGGGTTAGAAGTGAACACCGCCGGTGACGGATTCGTCGCGACCTTCCTCAGCCCGAGCGCCGCGATCGCGTGCGCCGACTCCCTTGTCGAGGCGATCCGAATGCTGGGCATCGAGATTCGAGTGGGCATTCACGCCGGTGAGGTCGAGGTGCGCGGTGACGACGTCGCCGGGATGGCCGTACACATCGGTGCGCGGGTAGCGGCCCTGGCCGGGGCCAGCGAGGTCCTGGTGTCGTCGACGGTCCGCGACATCGTCACCGGTTCGCGGCACCGGTTCGCCGATCGCGGCGAGCACGACCTCAAAGGCGTGCCGGGTCGGTGGCGGCTGTGCGCGCTCGAACGGGCGCGCACCGGTCGCTATCCGATCTGAAATGGTTTGTGCCGCAACACCCCGACCCATGCCTTGGTGACATCCACCTAGCTAGACGGGAAGAGTTGTCCCGGTTTCTTTTTCGCCGAACTCGAAGACCTTGGCGGCGACTTCGTAATCGGCTGCGAGCGCCGAGCGCCCGACCAGCACCGGGCCACCCTTCAGCCCGAGCCGACCGTCGACTCCGACGTAGCTGCCCGGCGGAATCGGTTCGCTGACGCAGTACAGCGTCGGCCCGGCGCCTTCCTCGACGTCGTTGCCGAACTGATTCGCCAACAGGGTGACCACCCGGTGGAAGACGGCCATCATCGGCTTGTCCGACACCTGAGAAAGGTTCGACGACACCCAGCCCGGGTGCGTGAGTTGGGTGGTCACCGGCGACCCCGCGACGCGCAGCTGGCGGTCGAGTTCCAGTCCCCACAGCATCACCGCGAGCTTCGAACGCGCGTACGCCGGATACGCGGCCCACTTGTGGAAGCGCAGGTGCATGTCGTCCAAGTGCAGCGTCGCTGATTTGTGAGCGTCGGACCCGACGTTGATGATCTGCGAGCGCACCCGGCCCAGCAGCAGGTTGGTCAACGCGAACGGACCCAAAAAGTTTGTGCCGAGGGTCATTTCGAACCCGTCGACGGTGTCGGTGCGATGCTGGACGACCGCTCCGGCGTTGTTGATCAAGATGTCGACGTCGCCCTCGAACCGATCGGGGAATGCCCGCACCGACGCGAGGTCGGCGAGATCGAGTTCGGCGATCGAGGTGGAGCCCCCGATCTCGGCGGCCCGTTGAGCACCCAACTCGGTGTTGCGGACGGCGAGAATCACATGCGCACCGGCACCGACGAGCAGCCGCGCCGTGCCGAGGCCGACGCCGTTGGTAGCCCCGGTCACGATGACGCGTTTGCCAGACAGGTTGCCGAGTCGGCTCGGCGACCACGATGTAGTCACCGTCCGACCTTAGCGTTTGCGACCTCGGCGGGTGGAATCAATGGGCAACCGGGCGTAGGGTACGGATGGAAGCACAGGCCGCACGAATTGCAGTGGTCGATTCCTAAACTCCTGTATAACTTGATGTTTCGTCGAAGGAACGCAAAGTGACCGAACTGAAGACGACCATGCCGCCAGCCTTGAGCAGAGCACTCGAATTGCTCGCCGACCCGCCCGCTGACCCGGACGTCAGCAACGGCTATCTGGACCTGCTGAGCACCACCGACGACGATGTTGCCAAGAACGACGGTGCCATCCAGGCGGCCTGGGCGTCTCCGATCGGCTCGTTCGTCTACGACAACGCCCAGGCCCTGACCCGGCGGTTCATCGCCGCCATGCAACTTCCTGTCGAGTGGCTGAACATCCCGGAAGGCGGCATCGCGCTGGACGTCGGAGCCGGCCCCGGTTCCGTCACCACCTCGCTGGCCCATGCCGCCGGCCAGGACGGGCTGGCGTTGGGCATCGACATCTCCGAACCGATGCTGGCTCGCGCGGTGCGCAGTGCCGCGGGCCCGCAGGTCGGCTTTCTGCGTGCGGACGCGCAGAAGCTTCCGTTCCGCGACGCGACGTTCGATGCCGCGATCTCGGTCGCGGTGCTGCAGCTGATCCCCGACCCCGCCGCGGCGCTGTCCGAGATCGCCCGTGTGCTCAAGCCCGGCGGCCGGCTCGCGGTCATGATTCCCACCCTGCGTCCGCCGGTCGACCTGTGGCGGGCCCTTCCCACCGGTGGGGCTCATATCTTCAGCGAAGACGAGGTCGGCGACATCCTCGAGGAGCACGGGTTCGCCGGCGTACGGGTCAAGAGCATCGGCACGTTCCAGTGGGTGCGCGGTAAGCGCGGCTGATCGTTGTCGTCGGGTGGCCACTTGAGCACGCCTCAGACCAGCGGCGGGTTGTCACGCACGCCGCCGTACATGCCGCGGCGCACGATCAGCGGCATGACCACGCGCTCGACCGGCCAGGACGGGATGCGAAACGCCTGACCGGTGGGCAGGAAGACTTCTAAGCCGTCGGGCTGAATCCCCAGGATCGAGCCCCACCGGCGCCCGGGCGCCCGGTAGGTGCGCGGGCGCCCGCCGGTCAGTTCGGCGTGAACATTGCGCGCGACCAGCGCGTCGCCGCGGTTGCGGGCCGAACTGCGTAGCGGGTCGGTGGCCGCGACGTCGCCGGCCGCGAACACCTCCGGGTGACCGGGCACCCGGAGCTCACCGGTGACACGGACAAAGCCGTCGTCGTCGAGTAGTTGGCCAGGCAGCCAGTCGGTGTTGGGTCGCACCCGTCCGATCGCCCACAGCACCGCGTCGGCCGACGCGGCCGGCTGTCCGGTGCTCCAGTCGACACCGCCGCCGGTGATTTCGTCGCCCGCGAAACCGTTGACCAGCGCGGCTCGATGGCGTGGATGCAGGCCGACGCCGAGCTCGGTGAGGCGGCGGCTGATGCGCTGCCAGATCCGCGGGTGGTAGTCGGTCAGCGCCCGATCGCCAGGAAAGTAGAGGTCGACCCGCTTGTCCGGCCAGGTGGTTGCCAGGTTGACCGCGCTGGTGACCGCGGCCGCGCCGCCGCCGACGACGATCACCGACGCGGCGCCGGCCAGGCGGTCGTGGTCGGCGCGCAGATCGGCGCCGACATCCGCAGCCGACTGCAGGGTCGGGCGGCGCCAGAAGCCGTTGCTGACGCCGGTCGAGATGACCAGCGCGTCGTAGCCCTCGACGAATGGTGAGCCGTCGCCGCTGCGGCCGGACACGGTTCGCTGACCAAGATCCACGCCGGTCAGCGTGCCCTGAATGATCCGCACCCGGTCCAGTCGTCGAAACCTGTCGAATGGAATCCAGTAGTCGCGGGCCCAATCGCGCGGGCGGGCCAGCCGGACGCCGAGTTCCTGACCGCTGACCAGGCCCGGTTTGACCGAGACGCCGACGATGTCGAAATGCTTGGCGAGCCGCATCGCGACCAGAATGCCGACATCACCCAAACCCGCGACGACGACGCGTTTGCGGCTCATGCGGCAAAACTGTAACAGGTTCTAGTTACTGAAACTTGCTGGCGCTGGGGACAACTGCGTCGGCGCGAGGCGGGCGGGCGGGCCATGGCCGCGGCGCAGATTTCTATCGGCGCAATCAGCGCGAACCTTCCGGATTCCGCCGCGGCCTGGTTAGACTTTGGCGTGTGATGATGCCCACCGCCCCCTGGGGGGACGAACGTGGGCAGGTGTCGCGGCGCTTGCGGGTCGGTAGTCATTTCGCCAACCGCAGGCAAGCACGCCGACTCAGGCGTCGCTTCGCGCACGTCGGCGTGCGGACGTCGCCGGACCGGCTCCGGCACATGCTGGCCGGGTCGCCGGCCTCCAGCGCCGAGGTCGCCGATTTCAACTTCGCGCTGATCGCGACTCAGTTGCGGCGTGAGGAGTTCAGCGCGAAGATCCGGCGGGTGAAGCGCTGCGGCACTCGCTCACTACTGTTCGTCGGCATGGTTATCGTCACGCTGAACGTGCTGTTCTGCATGGCCTACGCGTTGTTCAGTCTGGCCCTCGAGGGCTCTCCGCTCTGAGGCCTACGCCGAGATAGCCACCGGCAGAACTGATTCCACATTGCACGACCGCATGCCGGAAACCGGGATCGGGTCGTTGCTCACCACGCTCAACCCCGCGAGCCGTCGCCACGAGCGGATCGCGTTGCGGGTGACGTCGACGATCCGGGCGGCGCCGCCCTCCAGGTTGGCCAACCGGTGCGCACGCAACGCGTTGCCGGTGACGGCGTCCAGGGTGTCCCAGTCGTCGGTTTCGACCAGCGACGTGGACTGACACGCCGCGCGTACCGCATACAACTCGGCGCCTTCGGACGCCTCGCAGGCGGCGCGCCCCGCCCTGGCCGCACCGTCCCAGCTGACGATCGAAGGCACGTCACCGGGTAGAAATGTCCGATGTAAGTCCGCGATATCGGCGATCGCCGCGGCCGCGGCACCGCCGGCGTACCGCACCACACCCCACGGCGGGCTGGTCAGCAGCTTGGTCACCCAGATGTGCAGGATGCTGTCGGCGACATCGGCGGTCCCGACGGTCAACCACCCGAGGTCGAGCACCAGCAGGCTGTTCGCCGGCGAGAGGTAGCCGTCGGGCTCGGCCAGCAGGTCGTTGCACAACTGCACGAACGACGCCAACGGACGGGCTGATGTTGCTGGGAAGTCGGTGATCTGCTCGTCGCCGTTGATGTAGGAGATCACGTTCATAGCGCACCCTTTGCCCGATCCTGGCTGGTGCGATCCCCTCGCCAGTCGCAACGGGTTGGTGATCCGGTCGAGGTCCATTTAAGTTGCTTCCTAAAGGTTTTCGATCTCAACGACCTTGAGACCGTCATCGTATGACAGGTCAGGCCGCCGGCAGCCGCGACACGGCGACACCCAGCCCGCTCGCGACGGAAAACCCGGCAGAGATTTACAGTTCGCCAGAGAAGTCCGCGGTGATCCAGCGGTCGGGCCGGATCGTGAACAGGATCCCCGGCTGATCCGCCATTCCCTGGACAAACGCCCGGCCGCCTTCCTCGCCGAGGTAGCGGATCGCGATAGCTTCGCGCACATCCAGGGGGGCGGGCGTGGTGGTGTCGACGACCGTGCCCTCGACAACCACATACTGATACGGCGGGTCCTCGCGCTGCACCACCAAGGTCACCGCACCGGAGCGTTCGATGAGCTTGGTCTTGCGCGCCTTGACGCCGGTGTTGACCAGGATGTTCCCGCCGGGTGTGTAGCCGTACCAAATCGGGACGCTCGCCGGCGGACGGCCGTCGGCCGCCGCCACGGACAACACCGCGACGTGCTTGCCGGCAAGGAACTCTTCACGCTGGGTCTCGGTTAATGCAGCCATGGCGTTGTTCAACGAGCCAGCGCCCCCGAGCTATTCCCCCAGCGCCAGGATCAGCTTGCCGGTGTTTTCTCCGCGGAACAGCTTGAGCAACATATCGGGGAAGTCTCCGACGTCGCCGTGCTCGATCTGCTCGTGTGCCCGCAATTCCCCACTGTGCAGCCATTTAGCCAGTTGCGCAATGCCTTCCGGGTAGCGGGTGGCGTAGTCGAAGATGACGAACCCGGTCATGGATGCGCGTGCGACCAGCAACTGCATGTAATTGGACGGCCCGCGCGGGGTGTCGTTGTACTGGGACACCGCACCGCAGAGCACGATGCGCGCACCGCGGGCCAGTCGGCTGAGCGCGGCCTCGAGCGTTGCCCCGCCGACGTTGTCGAAGTACACGTCGACGCCCTCCGGGGCGTGGATCTTGAGTTCCTTGCGTAGGTCGGCGGTCTTGTAGTCGATCGCGGCGTCAAAACCCGCTTCTTCGATCAACCAGCGGCGTTTGTCCTCGCCGCCGGCAATGCCGACCGCGCGGCACCCCGTGATCCGGGCGATCTGCCCGACGATGCTGCCTACCGATCCGGCCGCTCCGGAGACCAGCACGGTCTGTCCCGGCTCCGGCTTGCCGATGTCGAGCAGACCGAAGTACGCGGTCAGACCGCTGATGCCGAGCGCGCTGAGATACACCGGGGCCGGAGCAAGCGCGGTGTCGATCTTGTCCACCTCGGCGCCGTCGGACAGGGCGTAGCGCTGAACGCCGAAGATCCCCGACACGGTGTCCCCGACCGCGAAGTCGGGGTGCCGGGATTCGACGACACGGCCGACACCCAGGGCCCGCATCACTTCGCCGATCTGCACCGGCGGCACGTAGCTGCGACCGGCGTTCATCCAGGTACGCATTGCCGGATCGATGGAAAGGTAGTCGACGTGGACGACAAATTGTCGATCGTTGGCAACGGGTTTGGGTTCCTCGACGATCGACCAGTTGCTGGCCGACAGCTTTTCAGCCGGTCGCTCGGCGAGTCGGCACCCGATGTTTGCGGTGCTCATAGGGCGGTCTCCTGTGTTGGTGCGATGTTCAGATTGAGGTCTGCGGCGCAGCCGAAGGCGCTGCGTCCGGCGGGATCTTCGGCGGTCACGGGGATCACCGCGACGGTGTCGGCGCCGGCATCCAGGTAGGCGCGCAACCGGTCGCTCACCTGGCCAGGATCACCCAGAGCCGCCAGCTTCTCGGCTAATTCGACCGGGATCGCCGCGGCCAGCTCGGCCCGTCGCGCACCGGAGCGGGCCCGCTCGACCAGGTCGGCGAATCCCAAGTCACAGAACATTTCGCCGTAGCCGGGCGGGGCGAGGTAGACCGCCAGCTGACCGGCCAGCTGACGCAATGCGGCCTGGCCGGGCCGTACCGCAACCGGCACCCACACGGTCAGGTGCGGGGGGAGCCGGCCCACCGCGACGGACTGCACCTCGAGCTGCTCGCGTACCTGCGAAACACGCTGCGGCGAAGCTAGATTCAGCACCACCTCGTCGGCAACCGCCGCGGCCAATTGGATCATCGACGGGCCGAAGGCGCCGACGCCGATGCGGCTGGCCGGCAACGGGTTTCGCAATCGGAATCCGTGACTGCGGACATACCGGCCCTGGTAATCACGGCGTTCGCCGCGCAGGATCGGCCGTAGGCACTCGATCGTCTCGCGCATCCGAGCCACGCGGTGCGACCAGTCCCGATCGTGCCAGCCCGCCACGATGAACGGACTGGAGGCGCCCAGCGCGATGTCGACCTGGGCGCCGGTGAGACCGGCAACGGTGCTGGCGCCCAACGCGATCGACGCGGGCGTGCGCACACTGATCGGCAGCGGACCGATCCGTAGTCCCAGGCCAGGCCCGCGGACACCGATCGCAGTGGCCAACGCGAACGCGTCGAACGTCGCCATCTCCCCGATCCACAACCCGGCGATCCCGGCGGCGCGGACGGCCTCGACGATCTCCAGCGCCTCCAGGTCGGGCCGGTCGAGCCAGAACGGCAGCACCGCTTCGACCGGCGACCTCACAGCATCGCCGCCTCGGTGGCCTGACCCAGCAGGATGCGGCCGGGCAGTTCGCGTGACGCCTCGTTCACCTGGAAGTGCGCGGTGGCGGTGAAAGCGTCCCGCAGACGTCGTTGCAGTGGTGCGCCGTCGTAGATGGCGCTGCCGCCGGCGAGGTCGTACATCGACCGAACGACGTCGGCCGAAACGCGCACCCCGTGGGTGGCGGCCAACCGCAGCCGGGTGCGCGCCGCCAGCGGAGCAGTCGGTCCGACTTCAGCTGCATGCCAGGCATTTTCGATCGCCTGATAGTAGCCGGCCCGAGCTGCTTCGAGCGCCGATTCGGCCGTGGCGACCGCCGCCTGGACGGTGGACCGTTCGGCCAGCGTACGACGGGCGGCCACGCCCTTCTTGGTGCCGGCGAGCTCGACGAAGTCGTCGATCGCGGCGCGCGCGTTGCCCATCGCCGCGGCCGTGATGCAGGCGGCGAAGAATCCGAACGGCGGGAATCGGTACAGCGGTCGGTCGATCACCGGTCCGTCGAAGATGGACAGCACCCGCTCGTCGGGTACGAAGACCTCGTCGGCGACGGTGTCGTGGCTGCCGGTGCCGCGCAGGCCCAAGGTGTGCCAGGTGTCCAGGATCTGCAGCTGTTCGGTGGGCAGTGCCACCACCGCCGGTTTGTCGTCCAGCAGGCAGCCGGCGAACAGCACGTCGGCGTGGGTGATGCCGCTGCAGAACGCCCAACGTCCCGTGACCACCACACCGCCGGGAACCCGCTTGGCCTTGCCCTGCGGCGCCCACACCCCGGCGGCCAGTCCGCGACCGCCGCCGAACAGTTCGTCGCGGCTCGCCGGGGGCAAGTAGGCGACCAGCAGGGTGCTGGTGATCCCGATCGACACACACCAGCCAGCCGATGCGTCGCCGCGCGCTACCTCTTCCGCACAACGCAGTGCGGTGCCCGCGGGCAATTCCAGCGCCCCGACCTCCAAAGGAGCACCTGCCCGTAGCAACCCCGAATCACGCAGCGCCTCAAGCAGTTCCACTGGAAGTCGGCGGGCGGCGTCGATCTCCTCAGCCAGGCCGCGCGCCAGATCGGCGATCTGGGTGGCCCTGCGCAGGACAGCGGTGGTGGCGACATCGGTGTCCATAGGTCCTCGCTTTGCACGGCCGGCGCGGCTGGATCCGCCACGTTACCACTACCGGTTTAGTTTTTGAACCGGTACATTTTATAAACCATGGATTACCCGGATTTGTCTCACCGCTTCGATGGCGAGTCGGTGGCGCGCGCGCTCGAGATCGTCGGCGAACGGTGGACCCTGCTGATCCTGCGCGAGGCGTTTTTCGGGGTTCGCCGCTTCGGCCAGCTGGCCCGCAACCTCCATATTCCGCGGCCGACGTTGTCGGCGCGGCTGCGGACCCTCGTCGACAAAGGTCTCATGGAAAAGGCGCTCTACGCAAGCAATCCCGACCGCCATGAGTACCGACTGGCCGATCCCGGCCGAGACCTGTTCGCGGCCATCGTCGTGTTGATGCAGTGGGGTGACCAGCACCTCCCCCATCCGCAGGGCCCGCCGATCGTGCTGCATCACCAGCCGTGCGACCGGACCGCCGAGCCGATGCTGGTGTGCGCGCACTGCCGGCAGGAGATCACCGCGCACAACGTCACCCCGGAGCCCGGGCCTGGCTTTCGGGAATTTAAGCCGCAGTGCGGCGTCGAGATCGACGCCAGCGTGCGACCCTCTCGGGAAATGTCGCGCTAACGTCGATCTCGCGGGCCGGCTACTTCCAGGCAAAGACCGGCTGCTCCAACTCGTCGACCGGATCGTGGCGGCCGTCCAGGCAGAGCCAACGCAGCTGCAACAGAACGGCACCGGTCGGCGCGTGGATGAGGTCGTTGCCCAGCGGTATTTGGACGACGGGCCGCGGACTCTCCGGGATGGCTATGAACCGCGGTGAGTCGGCACGCTGCAGCTGGTGGATCCCGACCCGGTAAACCGCCACCACTTCGTCGGGTGCCGGTTGTGGGTCCAGGCGCCCACCGCCCCAGATCACCACCGGGGTAATGACATAGCCGGACGGGGTCGGATAGTCGTCGAGCACACCCAACACTGTGGAGGGTGCGAGCTTGATGCCGACCGGTCCTGCGACACAAAAGGAACGCGGCACCGCCGGAGACGTCGACCATGCGGCCGTCGAGAGAGTCAGGCATCGGGCGTCCCGCGATCCAGTCATCCACCGGCGCCGGATCGATCCGGTCCTCTCCCACTTCGGCGTCGACCAGCAGCACGGCGACGGCCGCGTGACGCTTCGCCGGGTCGTCGACCGCGCGACGGTCGTGGGCGGCCAGCCGGTCGCGGATCTGCTCGCGCAGCGCCTATCCGAGCGGATGGCCTATTCACCGCGGTGACGTCTCATGCAGCCTGGGACGGTCCCAGGCTGCATGAACTGACTACACGTGTAGCGCGGTTCAGGCGTGGCCGTTGCCGCAGCCGACGCCCGGAAGGCAGCCGACACCGCCGGGAACGCCGCCCGGTCCGGCGAACTGACCGCCAGAGCCACAGCCGACGCCCGGGACACAGCCCTGACCGCCGGGGCCGCCACCCGGGCCGCCGTCTTGACCGCCGGAGCCGCAGGTTCCATTGCCGTCGCAACCGCTACCACCGGGCAGTTGCTTGTAGACGACGTGAGTGGAAGCCGAGCCGTTTGAGCCCACGCTGGCCTCAGCTGCCGCGATAGGCAGTACAGCCATCGCTGCAGCTACCGCTCCACCGATAACAACAGTTTTCATACCACTGAATTTGGACATGTAATTCTGTTACCCCTCGCGCAAATGCCCAAAACATCGTCACTCAACTTGTGGGCCAGGGCACTGCTGGCCGATCCGCGTTGATCACCGTCGCCAACTCGTCGGCGATGGCCGGTGCGGCAGCCACGATCGAATCGGCCTGGTAGGTGTGTGAATCGCCGCGTGCATCGGTAACGAGCGCACCGGCTTCTCGTGCCATCAACGCGCCGGCTGCGGTATCCCACGGCTTGTTCGACATCATCACGCAGGCGTCCAGCGCGCCTTCGGCGACGAACGCGAGGTCGAGTGTCGCCGCGCCGACCATGCGGATCCGCTCGACCAACGGCACGAGGTGGGCGGTGAGCGCGAGTCGTCGTCGATTCTGTGCGGCCGCGTCGGGGCCGACGGCGTAATCGCCCAGCGATACGATCGACTTGTCGAGGCTTTCGGTACGGCTGGCCGTAATCGGCTGCCCGTTGCAGAACGCGCCGCGACCCTCCACCGCGTGATAGGTGCGTCCCAGCAACGGCGCCTGGGTCACCGCGATGACCGCGGAGCCGCGGTGCACAAGCGCGAGAGAGACCGCACACAGCGGCAGTCCGTGGGCAAAATTCGAGGTCCCGTCGATGGGATCGAGCACCCACAACCACTCAGCCGTCTCGATGTCCGGTTGCTGCATAGATTCTTCGGCCAACAGTTCGACGTCGGGTGTGGCAATGCGCAAAAAATCGGCGATCTCGTACTGGATCGCCACGTCGATGTCGGTGACCAAATCACGGTCACCCTTGTGTTTCACCGTGCCGGGCCGCGATGACCCTAACTTCTTCGACCCTATTGCCGCTGCTTGACAAGCTATTTCGAGAAATTCGTCGTGCGTTCTCACCTGAGAGACCGGCCTCGCTTCCATGAGTAGTCGAGTGCGCAGCGAGCGTAACGACTCCCGCGGGCGAACCCAAGCCAGGACGCTGTTGATTAGAGCTCTATTGCCTCGCAGTGCAATTCGCATCGTGATGCGCATCGTCAACGTGAAACATCCAGCCACAGCATGCACGGATACTTACTTGTGATGTAGTTGACCTCACACAATTGCTGAACTTTTCTGAATGTCCGTTTCAACTGGTGACCGTAACCTTCGATGGCAGAACAACTTTGCTGATGATTTTTCAACGAGAGACCGGCAAACAAGTCCGGTACCATCCGCTGCGATCGCATCGGCGAGCCGCACGTAGTGCAAACAGGTTCGGATTGCACCCTTTTGGCGCTCTGCGCGGAAGGGGCAGCGAAGTCGGGTTCCGTCGGCGCGGTCGATGTCCATTTGATCCAGCAAGCAGATTCGCAAGCAGGTGATGCAGCATGACCACGATCGACGAACTATCCACGACGCCCGCGGCGATTCCTACGGTCGCGCTCCGCAACGAGGCCCAGATGCCGGTACTCGGGCTGGGCGTGGCCAAGCTATCCGACGCCGAGACGGAGAGTTCGGTGCTGACTGCGTTAGAGGCCGGCTGCCGGCTGATCGACACCGCCGCCGCCTACGGCAACGAAGAGGCGGTGGGCCGTGCGATCGCCGCGTCGGGCGTACCACGCGACGAACTGTGGGTCACCACCAAGCTCGGCACGTCCAAGCAGGGATTCGACAGCGCCCAGGAGTCGTGTAAGGCCAGCCTCGATCGGCTCGGCCTGGACTATCTCGATCTTTACCTGATCCACTGGCCGGCGCCGACGCTGGGCAAGTACGTCGACAGTTTCGAAGGCATGATCCAGGCCCGGGAAGAGGGACACGTCCGTTCGATCGGCGTGTCGAACTTCACCAAGGAACACCTCGCCACCGTCGTCGAGGAAACCTCGGAGGTGCCGGCGGTCAACCAGATCGAGCTTCACCCGCGGCTCAACCAGGCCGAGTTACGCCGTTACCACGACGAGTGCGACGTGGTCACTCAGTCATACAGCCCGCTCGGCGTGGGCCGACTGATCGAGGAGCCGACGGTCACATCGATCGCCGCCGAATACGGTCGCTCACCGGCGCAGGTGCTCGTCCGCTGGAATCTGCAATTGAACAACCTGGTCGTCGCGCGCTCGTCGAAACCGGAGCGGGTCGCGGAGAACCTGGATGTGTTCGATTTCAGCTTGGAAGAACAGCACATGACGGCCATCGAAGCCCTGCATGACGGCACCCGCCTGCTGCACGATCCGCTGGTCTTCACCGGCACTTAGCCTCGCCGACAATTGAGGCGGTGTGCCTCAAGGCGGGTGGCGACGAGGCGCCGTCGCCGTCGCGAGACATGATGTCGGGATGACCACCGAGATCCGCGTACTGGACAGCGAAGGCGACCTCGTCGACGCGGCCAACGTGTTCCGTACCGCCATGATCGGGTTTCCGCGTCTGGCGGATCTCGCACCCGGACAGATCAGCCGGCTTGTCGAACCCGGCCGCACCATCGGCGCATTCACCGACGGCCAACTGGTCGGCACCGCTGATGCCGTGACGAGCCATCTCACCCTGCCGGGCGGCAGCATCGTCGGCCACGCCGCGGTGACTCACGTCGGGGTGCTGCCATCGTTTACCCGGCGAAGCATCGCCACAGATCTCATGCGCCACCAGTTGCGTGACTTCGCCGCACGTGGCGAGGCGGTCGCCACGCTGCGCGCGTCCGAGGCGACCATCTATGAGCGGTACGGCTACGGCGTGGCGAGCACGTCGCAGACCGTCGAGGTACTAACCGCGCGGGCCGCGCTTCGGCCGGGCGTGGCGACCGGCGGGCCGGTGCGACTGCTGGATCCCGCAGACGTCTGGGATGCGTTGCCGCGGATCTATGCCGACAACCGGCCGTCGCGTCCGGGCACCATCGACCGTCCAGAGGTGTGGTGGCAGGGCGTCCGGATGCGCACTGAAACCGGTTCCAGCCCTTGGTATGTCGCGGTACACGGCGCTCCCGGGTGTGAAACTGGGTTCGTCCGCTACCGCCCGATCGATACCGACTCGTGGTTCGTCAGCGATCGGCGCACCATCGTCGTGGAGGACTTCTTTGCGCCCGACCTCGACGCCCATCTTGGTCTGTTGCGGTTTCTGCTGGGACTCGACCTGATCGATCGCGTGGTGTTCTGGATGCTTCCGGTCGACGACCCGCTGCGGTGGCTGCTGGTGGATCAACGCGCCATGCGGGTCACCGCCACGCATGACGAAACCTGGCTCCGGATCGTCGACGTCGAAAAGGCCTTGGCAGCCAGGCGATACCTGGATGGCGAAGAGGTCACCATCGCGGTCGACGATCCGCTGCTGCCGGACAATTCGATGACGCTGGCTGTCACGGGAGCCGGCGCACGACGAACCGACCGGCGCCCACAACTGCACGTCGGAGTGGCCGGCCTGGCGGCCGTGCTCCTCGGCGGCACGACGTGGCGCGATCTGTCGATAGCCGGATTGGTTCGCGCGGATGCCCCCGCGCAGTTGGCGGCCGCCGATCGGCTGTTTGCGGTCCAACAGGCCCCGCATGCCGGATTCTTCTTCTGAGACATTATTTTCCGGCCCACCGGGATTGCAGGTCAGCAGCTCACCGAAGCCGGCCGCGGGGTCTGCAATGAAGGTCAGGCGACCAGCGGCTTGGGGGTGTCCACGACGGAGTAATCACTGGCGTCACCCGAGACCACCCGGCTGTGCTCGCCGTTGACGCTGACCGGAATGTCGCCGGCGAGAGTGATGCGATGCATGGCGCGGCGTTGAGTGCCGTAGTCAGAGACCGCATAGTGCTGCGTCGCACGGTTGTCCCACATCGCGACGTCGCCTAGCTCCCAGTTCCACCGAATCGTGTTCTCCAGCCAGGTGATCCGGTCCTGGAAGATCCGGAACAGTGCCTGCGACTCAGCGCTGTTGACGCCGAGGATGGCCTTGACGAAGTTGCCGAGCAGGAGCGACCGTTCCCCGGTCTCCGGGTGCACCCGCACCACCGGGTGGTGCGTCTCGTAGTGAGTCGAGTGAAACTGGTTGGCGTACTGCGTGATTGCTTCAGAATCGGCCTGCAGGGCGGCCAGCTTGGCCGGGTCGATCTGTGCATAGTCGAACGCGTTGTTGTGCATCGCCCACAGGCCGTCCGCGAGTTGCTGCAACGACTTCGGCAGCTGCTGATACGCCGATACGGTGGACGCCCAGGTGGTGGTGCCGCCGTAGGCCGGCAGTTCCACGGCGCGCAGAATCGAAGCCTTCGGCGGGCGGTCGACGAAGGTGACATCGGTGTGCCACTGGTTGGCGCCGGCGCCGTTGATGGACTCCAGTCGCATCACCCGACTGCCCTCGAACTTCAGCGTCGGGTGCGGTGTGGTGGGGACGCCGATGCTCTTGGCAAACGCGTAGTGGGAGTCGTCGTCGAGGTGGGTCTGTCCACGGAAGAACACGACCTTGTGGGTCAGCAGCGCCGTGTTGATCGCGGCCGCGGTCTCGGCATCGAGTTCGCCGAGGCGCACACCGTCGATACGCGCGCCGATGTTCTCACCCAGTTTGACCACGCGAAGCTCACTGCTCACGGTTGCTCCCTTGTCGACACTTTCCATGTAGGCGGGTGTCTACACCTGCTCTGTCCGCTAATGTACACAGATGCCTACAGCGAACGCAACCACGCCGGCCGCCGCGAAGCCGATCGGCAAAGACGAGGTCCGTGCGGCTGTGCTGCTCGCGGCCAGCGAGTTGTTCGCGGACAAGGGTCCGACCGCCACCTCCATTCGGGAGGTGGCGACCCGGGCCGGCGTGAATCACGGCCTACTGCACCGCCACTTCGGCAGCAAACGCCAACTCCTGGCAGCGACGCTGCAGTATCTCGCGGACTTCGCCGCGCTGCTACGGGCATCGGGTGCGGCACAGGCGGACATCGAAGCCGCCTCCGACTTGCAGGGCCGCGTCATGGTGCGCTCGGCACTCGACGGTTTCCCGGTGGAAGAACTCCAACAACGCTTCCCCGGCATGGAAGCTTTCCTGGAGCAGGTCCAGGCGGCTCACAGCGATGACCGGACGGCGCGATTGCTGGCCGCACACGGCATGGCCCTGCACATCGGCTGGGGCCTGATGGGACCTACCCTGCGGGTTGCCTTCGGGCTGCAGGACCTCGACGACACCGCGATACGGACGGCTGTCGCCGAGCAGATCGCGAAAATTGTCGCCGCTCCCTAGGTTTCCGGCCGCACCGGACGACTGCGCGGCGGCCGGGGTGCAAATTCCGATGTAGCTCTGTGACCTGACCGTGGCCGGCAGGTGCCCGTTGCCCGGCTAGGTTTTGTCTCGGTTGGTCGACAGCGGACCTGACCGCACAGAAAATCGATGACGGGTAAGGGGTTGTATGGACTTCGAGGGTGATCACACCCGTAATCTCATGTCGCTGGCTCGCCAGCGCGACGGCGTCGACAAGGGAACGCTGTGCGCGGCCGCGATCCGGGTCATCGACAACCCGCCTCGCGACGGTATCTTGCGCAATCTGGCTGACCACGTCTGCCAGGCCGTCTTCGACTGGGCCTGCTTCGACGGCTCAACCGCACGATTGGAGGGCGTGGTAGCGGGCTACCAGACCGCGGCCCGTGCGCTGGCGGCACTGCAGGTGGAGGAGCGGCTCAACACCCGTTGAGCGAAAGCGCCTCGGCCCTGAACGCCTATTTGACGTGCTTCAGACCAAAGTCGCTGTCAGGTAACCAGATCCATCACCAAACGACATCAAGTCATCCTTGGGAACCTCGAAACCGTTGGCGGAGTAGGCCTGCTGGGTCGTCCGGACATCCGTCTGCCAGCCGCGCGCACCGAGATAGTCCGCGGCCGGATTGCGGTCGCCGGTGTAGAACAACTCGGCCAGGTTGATGTTGGACCCGAAGCTCCGCGAGCGTTCGGTCAGCCGCTCCGCCCAGTCGGCGGGAACGTCCCGCATGTCCATGTGCTCGGTCGCAATCCGGCTCCCCGGGGCGGAGAGCGCAACGATGTTGTCGAAGAGGCGATCCTGCGCGTCTGGCGGCAGATAGATCAACAAACCCTCGGCACTCCAGGCCGTCGGCTGCTTCGAATCGAAACCTGCCTCGACCAGCGCAGTGGGCCAGTCTTCGCGCAAATCGATGGCGACCGTGGTCCGTTGAGCCGTCGGCTCGGCACCCAAATCAGCCAGCGTTCGTGTCTTGAACGCGATCACCTGAGGCTGGTCGATCTCGAACACCTCGGTACCCGCCGGCCAGGGTAGGCGGTAGGCGCGGGTGTCCAAGCCCGACGCAAGTATCACGGCCTGGCGGATACCGGATTCGGTTGCCTGCATGAAGAACTCGTCGAAGAACCGGGTACGCACGGCGATCTGCTCGTTCATGGCGCGTCGATTCAGCAGCGGATCGTCGGCGCGCTCGATCTCACCGTCGACGAGTTTGACGAAGATGTCGGTACCCACCGCGCGAACCAGCGGGTCGGCCCACGGGTCACTCAGCAGCGCATCCGGCTGCTGCGACGCGATCGCGCGCGAGGCGGCGACTGCGGTTGCCGTCGCGCCCACGCTGGACGACAGGTCCCAGGTGTCCTTGTCAGTACGAGTCATGGCCGAACCTCTCCCACGCCGATTTACTTAGCCTAATTAACGATATCATGGTGGCGGGAGGCAGTAGCCTCACCTGTGTGGCAAACCGCGATCACGGCGATGTAGGCGATGCACCGTCGGTGCCGCCGCCGCTGCAGCAGGTGGCTGTTTCCGCCCAGCCGTCGGCGGCAGAGCAGGCCCGCACCATCGCAGCCGCTGGTAACGCGGCGACGCTGGCCACGTTGACGGCCGATGGCGGCCCGTGGGCGTCGCTGGTGGCATACGGGTTGGTAGGCGGCGCGCCCGTGCTGTGCGTGTCGAATCTCGCCGAGCACGGTCGCAACCTGGCCGCCGACCCGCGGGCCAGCTTGTCGATCGTGGCCGCGAGCACTGACACCGACCCACTGGCGACGGGCCGGATCACCCTGGCCGGCGTCGTGGCGGCCCCGCTCGGAGACGAACGGGAGGCCGCCCGCGCGGCATACCTGGGCGCGATTCCCTCGGCGAAGTTCTACATCGAGTACAGCGACTTCACCCTGTGGGTGCTGCGCGTACAGCGGGTCCGTTGGGTCGGCGGGTACGGACGGATGGACTCGGCCACCGGCGCGGACTACCTGGCCGCCGAACCGGATCCGGTGACGCCGGCCGCGGCGCGTGCGATCGCGCACCTCAACGCCGACCACGCGGATGCTCTGGCGTCGATGGCGCGTGCCTTCGGCGGCTACCCCGACACCGAGGAGTCGGGGTGCACCGGCGTCGACCGCTACGGCCTCGACTTGCGCGTGCACACCCCGCGCGGAGTCGCCTACACGCGAGTCGGTTTCCCGGAGCCACTCACCTCCGCTGAGCAATTGCGTTCGATCACAGCCGAATTGGCGCGCGCCGCCGACAATGCCGATCCCAGCCCTCGAACAAAGGCCTGAATTAGCGCTCCGCTCTTGCGGATTCCCGACGAGCCTTGTCCCTCGCATGAGCCGAGCAACAATGGCTCATATCGCGATGGTATTGGTCGCAGCATTCGTGTGAACAATAATTCGACGCGGCCGGAAGCCAGTCCGTATTGGACAGCTCGCGCCATCGGTCGTGCGGATCAAACGTGTGGCCGCAATGTACGCAAGTCTTGACGTTGGTCTTGATAGCCATGCAGGTCAGGGTACGCGCTGCGACCCTGGCTCGTTGCTGAATTCAGGCGACGGCCAATGGCCGTCCTTTCGCGACGCATAGCTGTAATTCAATACCCAACCGCTGCGCACCGGGTGAATTTTTTACCTTTCACAACTAACTTGTTGATAGTCGATCACGCATATCCGAAGTCCAACGCATCCGCGATTGGTCCATGGCCATTGACCCAGGGTCCCGGAAAGGTTGGTGCGCGGGCCTGTGACCTCGGGAGTTATCGTCGTGTGACCGGCGTGGCGGCTGTGACGGGTGTGACCAACGGGTTTGGATGGGGTTACCAAGCCAACCACC
>Ga0080006_1199230_pt1 | contig 107004 bp, 96 predicted proteins | sample RS3BMetagenome_FD_69209 | JGI IMG/M metagenome (GOLD analysis project Ga0080006, IMG submission 69209) | Ferric oxide microbial mat and aquatic microbial communities from Rainbow Spring, Yellowstone National Park, USA - RS3B (SPADES... ...
GTGGCCCCCCCCCCCCTCGCCCTCCCCCCGGCCCCACCGGGCCAGCCCGCGCGCGGTCGCCCCGCTCGGGCAGACGACGACCGCCGCACGGCGGGCCGCCACGCGGATCGCCCGCCGGAACAGGTGGACCTTGGACCGCTCGTGCCAGGCCGGCGATTCGAAGAAGCTCAGGTCGTGGACGGTCACCACCGCCGGTACGGGGGACCGCTCCGGCATGGTGTAGTGCGGACCGTGGTGCACGGCCACTCCGGCCCGCCGCAGGACGCCCGGCAGCCCGACCTGCTCCCAGGCCAGCCTCAGGGGCCGGGAGCCGGGGGCGGTCGCCAGCACCTGCGAACGGGGCGCCAGGCTCCGCCACCGGTCCGGGTCGGCCGCACGGGCCACGACCACCAAGTCGATGTCGGGGCGATCGGCGAGGGCCCCGGCCAGCCGGAGGGTGTACTGGCCCGCGCCCGCCGGGAGCGTCGGCACCGCCGTGACGTCGAGCGAGACGCGGAGCGCCCCGGGGGGACGACGGCGCTCATCCATGGCGTCCCCCCCGTGGTTCGGCGCCGCTCCGGCCCGCGGGCGTCCGGGCCAGCGAGGCCAGCGAGGCCAGCGAGGCCAGCGAGGGCGCCCGGGGCGGCGAGGCACGTCGCACGGCAGCCGCCCTCACCGGTTCCGCGCGCGGGTCGACGGCGGGCCGGTCGGGCCACCCAGCGCTTCGAGGTACACGTCCCGGGTGGCCGCGGCCGTGCGCCCCCAGCTGAACTCGGCTGCCCGTGCCCGTCCGGCCGTGCGCAGCGGCTCCCTGGCACCCGGCCGGCCCAGGAGGTCGCCGAGTGCATCGGTCCAGGCGGGCACGTCGAGCGGGGGAACCAGCACGGCGGCACCGCCGGCGACCTCCCGGAGGGCGGGGACGTCGGCACAGACCACCGGGGTGCCCTGCACCATGGCTTCGAGGACCGGCAGCCCGAACCCTTCGCTCAGGCTGGGGAAGCAGAAGGCCTCGGCGCCGGCGTAGAGCGCCCGGAGATCGGCGTCCGACACCTGGCCGACCGACCGCAACCGCTCGCCGAGCACCGCACGCTCCCGCTCGGGGATCAGCCCGTCCTCGAGCCATCCCACCGGACCCGCCAGGACGAGGCGGTGCGGGAAGGCGTCACCGGCGACCACCCGGGCGAACGCCCGTACCAGGGTGCCGACGTTCTTGCGGGGCTCGAGGCTCCCGACCCAGAGCACGTAGGGCGCGTCCTCCAGGTGGTAGCGGGCGAGCACCTCGGCCGTCTCGACCGGCGTCGGCACCGCGTCGTCGACGCCGTTGGGGACGATCCGGAGACGCCGGGGGTCGATCGGAGTGTGGTCGGCGATCTCCCGGACGGACGCCTCGGTCGCGGTGATGACCAGGTCCGCCCGGCGGGCCGCCGCCTCGACCCCACGCCGGTGGAACCGCCGTCCTCTCGGGGGGTAGGCCTCCGGGTACAGCTCGAACGCCACGTCGTGGACGGTCACCACCAACGGCCGGGGGCCCCGTGGCGGCACCGCCGGTGAGGGGGCATGGACCAGGTCGGCACGCCTCAGGGACGGCGCCATCCACTCGAGACGCGGCTGGCCCACGAGGTGCCAGGCCTCGTAGAGCAGGGGACGCGGCAGCCCCAGCACCGCCGGTGGGGCGACGCCGGCCGCGTCGAGGCCGAACGCCCGACAGGCCGAGACCACGTCCTCGCGGCGGTGGAGGGCCGTGAACGGGAGGACGGTGTCCGCAGGGAACAGCGACGTGAGCTGGGTGACCAGCCGTGCGCTGTAGCGACCCGTCCCGCCCGGCGCCCGGTGCAGCAGTTGTTCGATGTTCACCGCGACGTCCATCGCCGCCCTCCCTGCCGCCGGGCGGCCGTCCCGGTGCGTTCGTCGGAGGCACGGCGGTACAAGTGGGCCAGGCCTTCCGCACAGGTGGACCAGCTGAACTCGGCACTGCGCTTGCGCCCTCTGGCCACCAGCGCATCGGCCACGGCCGGACCGGACAGCACGGAGGCCAGGGCGCCGGCCAGCCCGTCCGCGTCCCCCGGTGCGACGAGGAGGGCGGCGTCGCCGACCACCTCCGGGACGGCGCCGACCGAGGTGGTGACCACCGGGACCCCCGCCGCCATCGCCTGCAGGGGCGGGAACCCGAAGCCTTCGTAGACGGACGGGTAGGCCAGCGCGGACGCCCCGGCGAGGGCTGCCCCCAGGCCGGCGTCGTCGAGGTAGCCGGGCCGGACGATCCGGCCCCGGAAGGGGGATGCCGCCACCGCCTCGTGCAGCCGTTGCGCCCCCCATCCGTCCCTCCCCACGATGACCAGGGCGAGGTCGGGAGTCGAGGCCGCCAGATCAGAGAAGGCACGGACCAGCGTCGGATAGTCCTTGCGCGGCTCGACCGTGCCGATGGAGAGGACGTAGCGGCCCGTCCCCGGCGGGAGCACGACCGGCCGGAGCCCGGGGGCAGGCACGGCGCCCCCCACGGGGACCGTGGTGCCCGGAGGCGGCGGGCCCAGCGGCGGGATCCCGTGGTGGACCGCCACCACCCGCTCCGGATCGGCCCCGAACGCCTCCACCACCTCGCCGGCCACGAACGCGGAGGGGGTGTGCACCCAGGCGCCCTGGGCGATCGCCCTGCGGATCTGGGCCGGGAAGGCGAGCGTGGGGCCGTCGCACAGCTCGGGGAAGCGCACCACGGTGAGGTCGTGGACCGTGACCACTCGAGCGGCGGTGCGGGAGGGCGGTACCACGAAGCTGGTGCCGTGAACCACGTGCCGGCGCCCGACGAACCACTCCACTGGGGGGAGCGGGATCCGCTTCCATGCCCGGTGGAGCGGCCGGGCCGGCATGGCCCGCTGGGCCGTCCCCACGCCGGGAGGGACCAGGCCGACGACGCCCCGGCGGCGGCGCCAGCTCACGGCGAAGGCGGAGACGTCGAGGTCGCCCCGGGCGACCAGGCCACCCAGCGCACCGGCGACGAAGGCACCCACGCCGGTCGGGCTCCCGAGCAACGGGGTCGCGTCCAGCGCGACCGACAGCCGACCCTCACCCGGGGTCGCAGATCGCTCCGGCGGCACCCGAGGAGCCTTGCACACCCGTCGGCACCCGCCGGCACCCGCCGGCACCCGCCGGCACCCGTCGGCACCCGTGGCCGGTGCCGCTAGCCTGCGGGACCATGCCGCCTTCCCTCCCGACGGCGCCGCCGGCGGTCGCCGCACTGGCCGGTGGCGTCGGTGCCGCCCGCATGCTCCAGGGACTCGTCCAGGTGGTGCCGGCCGCCGGGATCACGGCCATCGTCAACACCGGTGATGACACGGTCCTCCACGGCCTCCACATCTCGCCCGACCTGGACACGGTGCTTTACACCCTGGCCGGAGCGGTCAACCCGGAGACCGGCTGGGGACTGGCCGGCGAGACCTGGAACGTGATGGAGGCGCTCGAACGGCTGGGGGGCGCCACCTGGTTCCGCCTCGGCGACCGGGATCTCGCCACCCACTGCTACCGCACCCAGCGGCTCGGCGAGGGGGCACCGCTCCACCAGGTCACCGCCGAGCTGGCCCGCTCGTGGGGCGTCGGCATCCGGATCCTCCCGGTGACCGATGCCCCGCTCCGTACCCGCCTTCAGCTGCTCGGCGGCCCCGAGGTCGCCTTCCAGGAGTACTTCGTCCGTCTTCGCCACGAGGCGGCCGTGTCCGCAGTCCGCTTCGAGGGCGCTGGGGAGGCGACCCCCGCCCCCGGCGTCCTCGCCGCCCTGGAGGAGGCGGCGGTCGTGGTCGTCTGCCCCTCCAACCCGGTGGTCTCCATCGGGCCGTTGCTGGCCGTCCCGGGCGTCGCCGACTGCCTGGCCCGCCGGCGGGACGACGTGGTCGCGGTGTCCCCCATCGTCGCCGGCTCGGCAATCAAGGGCCCGGCCGACCGGCTCCTGCGCGAGCTCGGCCACGAGCCGTCGGTGGTCGGTGTGGCCCGCTGGTACGCGCGGTGGGCGGGCACGCTGGTCATCGACCGGGCCGATGCCGCCCGGGTGGCCGAGGTTGAGGCGGAGGGCGTGCGATGCGTGGTCACCGACACGGTCATGGGCACCCCGGGGCGGTCCGCCGCCCTGGCCCGGGTGGTGGTCGATGCAGCCCGGTGACGGAGTGCCGGCCGTCGCCGGACCGGGCGGGTCCCTCTCCATCGTCCCGGTCGTCGGGATCGGGTCGGTCGGAGCGGGGGACGACCTGGCTGACCGGTGCGTGGCGGCGCTGGCCGCCACCGCCCGGGCGACAGGCGGGACGGGCGGCGGAGGGGGGCTGTCCGACGGGGACGTTCTCGTGGTCACGCAGAAGGTGGTCTCCAAGTCCGAGGGGCGGATCGTCGCCATCGACCACGACGATCCGGAGGCCAAGCGCCGCCTCGTCGAGCAGGAGTCGGTCCGGGTCATCAGGAGGCGCGGGGACCTGATGATCACCGAGACCCGCCACGGGTTCGTCTGTGCCAACGCCGGGGTGGACCTGTCCAACGTGGAAGCCGGCACCGCCGCCCTGCTCCCCCTCGACGCCGACCGCTCGGCCCGGCGGATCCGCGAGGCGCTCGAGCACCGCCACGGGGTCACTGTCGGCGTCGTCGTCTCGGACACGTTCGGGCGGACCTGGCGGCGGGGGGTGGTGGACGTGGCCATCGGGGTGGCCGGGGTGGCCGGGGTGGCCGACCTCCGGGGCACTCCCGACGCCATGGGCAGGGTGCTGGAGGCGACCGAGGTCTGCATCGCCGACGAGCTCGCCGCCGCCGCCGAGCTGGTGATGGGCAAGGACCGTGGCGTCCCCATGGCGGTGATCCGGGGAGTCGATCCCCGCTGGCTCCGGACCGCCTCGGTCGCCGCCGAGATCGTCCGCCCGCCCGGCGAGGACCTGTTCCGCTAGGCCGGAGGCCGGCCGACCGGGGACGGCCGGCGGACCGGGCGCCGACCGGGTGCCGGTGCCTTCAGCCCACCCCGACCAGGTCGACCACGAACACCAGGGTCTCGTCGGGTCCGATCACGCCCCCCGCCCCGCGGGAGCCGTAGCCGAGCTGCGGCGGGATGGTCAGCCGTCGACGCCCGCCCACCTGCATGCCGACGACCCCGCGATCCCATCCGGCGATGACCTGACCCGCTCCCAACGCGAACTCGAAGTTCCCGTTCCTCCCCCACGACGAGTCGAACTCGTTGCCGTCCGACCAGGCCACCCCGACGTAGTGGACCCGGACCGGGGAGCCCGCACGGGCGACCTCACCGGTCCCGATCTCGAGGTCCTCCACCACCAGGTCGCCGGGAGGGGGCCCGTCGGGGATGGTCACGGTCGGTTTCGTCGCGGGAGCCATCTGTTCCACTCTAGGCGACGACGGCTCAGCGACCCTTTCCACCTGCCTGGCTGCGACCACCGGGCGCGCCGCCCCGTCGGGGATGGCCGCCCTGCCCGGCTCCGGCCCCTTGGCGGCGGGCGCCCGATCCCGCCGAGGGGCCGCCCCAGCCGGGCCTGCCTCCGGGACCGGCCGGACGCCGCCGCTTCCCCTGGGGGCCCTGGCCGTTCCGGCCGTCCGCACCCGACCGTTCTGGCCGACCGTCGGTGCCGGGCCGATGGCCGGCACCGTGGTCCGTGGCCGGGCGCGGGGCCGGGGGCGTCCCGAGCACGGCGGCGATCTGCGCCAGGTCGGGGACACCGAATCCCGAGGGCATCTGCAGGTCGCGCTGGATCTTCTTCACCGCTCCCGTCTTGTCGGGGGTGACGAAGCTGACCACCACCCCGGTGGCCCCGGCCCGGGCCGTCCGGCCCGACCGGTGGACGTAGTCCTTGGAGTCGGTCGGCGGGTCGAAGTGAACCACCGCGTTGACACCGTCGACGTGGATCCCGCGGGCGGCGACGTCGGTCGCCACCAGGGCGTCGACCGATCCGCGGACGAACGAGTCGAGCGCGCGCTCTCGCTGCTTCTGGCTCCGGTCGCCATGGATGGCCGCCGCCCGGACCCCCCGCTGGTCGAGCTGGCGGGCGATCCGGTCGGTCCCGTGCTTGGTGCGGCAGAACACGATGGTCGGTCCCGAGGCAGCCGCCACCGAGGCGGTCTGGTCGATGCGATCGCCGGCAGCCATGCGCCAGAAGAGGTGCACCGCCTCGCCGGCGTCCTCCTCGGCCTCCAGCTCGTGGCGGACCGGGTTCTTCTGGTAGCGCTTGACGAGCACGTCGATGTCCCCGTCGAGGGTGGCGGAGAAGAGCACCGTCTGGCGATCCGACGGGGTCCGGTCGAGGAGGCGTCGCACCTCGGGGAGGAAGCCCATGTCGGCCATCCGGTCGGCTTCGTCGATCACCACGATCTCGACGGCGTCGAGGCGGATGCTCCCCCGGTCGATGAGGTCGGCCAGCCGACCGGGGCAGGCGACCGCGATGTCCACCCCGCGGCCGAGGGCCTTCAACTGGGGTCCGTAGCCCACACCGCCGTAGAAGGTCTCGACCCGGAGGTTGCGGGCGCCACCCAGGGACTGGAGCTCGGCGGCCACCTGCGAGCACAGCTCCCGGGTGGGGGTGAGCACCAGGACGCGGGGCTGCTTCGGCCGCGCCGGCCTGCCGTCGAGCCGGGCCACCGCACCGATCCCGAAGGCGATGGTCTTGCCCGAACCGGTCGGCGCCTTGCCGCAGACGTCGCGGCCGGCCATGGCGTCGACCACGGTGGCCGACTGGATGGGAAAGGGCGTCATGATCGACCGGGCGGCCAGCACGGCGACGATGTCATCGGGTACGCCGAGATCGGCGAAGGACGGTTGGGGCAGGGGCATGGAGACGCTTTCGTCTGGCAGAGGGAACGGCAGGAGGATCCCCGCCGACGGCCTGTCGCGACGTTGAAGCGCACCAGGACGCCGTCAGTCTACCGGTCCGGCCTCGCCGGCCGGGCCGGGGCGGCGGACCCGGGGCGGTAGAGCTACGCCCGGGGAGTCAGGAGGCCGGCGGGTGGAGGGTGGACCGGATGGACTCGAGCACCGCCGCGCAACCGGTCTCCAACCGGGTCCACGGTCTCCAGCCGAGGTGGATCGACGCCCGACTCGGATCGAGGGCGTTGTGGGCCAGCTCCCCGGGCCGGGCTGGCGCATGCTCCGCCAGGGTGGTCGTCCCGGCTGCCGCGGCCAGGGTGCGGTAGAGCTCGTTGACCGACGTCTGGACACCGGTGCCGATGTTGCACACCAGTCCCCCGCCTTTGGTCGCCGCCCGGACGAACGCGTCGACCACGTCGTCCACATAGACGAAGTCCCGGGTCTGCTCCCCGTCCCCGTAGACGGTCACCGTCCGTCCTCGGACCATGCGGTCGGCGAAGATGGCCACCACCCCCGCCTCTCCGTGGGGGTTCTGCCGGGGACCGTAGACGTTGGCCAGCGCCAGGGCCACGAACTCCAAGGCGTGCAGCTCCCGGTAGGCGACGAGGTAGTCGATCGCCGCCTTCTTCGAGACCCCGTAAGGGGAGAGGGGCCGGTGGGGGGCCGACTCCGCGACCGGGAGCTCGCCGGGGTCCGGCTCGCCATAGAGGGTGCCGCCGCTGGCCGCGAAGACGACCCGTTCGGACCGGGCGGCCCGCGCCCCCTCCAGGACGCGCAACGTCCCCAGCAGGTTGACCTCCGCGTCACGGACGGGGTCGGCCACCGAGGCACGCACGTCGGCCTGGGCCGCCAGGTGGAAGACCACCTCGGGGCTCCGATGCGCCATCAGGTCGACGAGCTCTTGGGAGCGGATGTCCAGCGTGTGCACCCGGAGGCTCCCGCCGCCCCTGGACCGGGCGTCGGCCAGGTTGGCCAGCGAGCCGGTCGACAGGTCGTCGACCACGTCCACCACGTGGTCCTCGGCCAGCAGGCGGTCCACCAGGGTCGACCCGATGAACCCTGCGCCGCCGGTCACCAGGGCGCGCACCGGGTCAGGCTCCTGCCGGCACCCGTTCGCCGTCGACGACCGTGCCCGACGGGATCACCACGCCGGCACCGATCACCGAGAGCGGGTGGACGAGGCAGCGCTGTCCGACGGTGGCTCCCGGCCCGACGACGGATCCCTCCACCGTCGCCTTGGCCGCCACCCGTGCCCCGGGAAGCAGGACCGAGCCGACCACCGAGGCCCCCTCCTCGACGACGGCCCCGTGGCCGATCACCGAACGCTCCACGAGGGCGTCCCGGACCACCGTCGCCCCGGCGCCGAGCAGTGCCCGGGACACCGACGCGCCGTCGACATCGGCTTTCCCCATGGTCCACACGCCCGCCCCGATCGACCGGTCCTCGACGGCACCGGGTGCCGGAGGCGCCCCCCGCCGGCCCATCAGGAGGTCGTCGTTGGCACGGAGGTAGGCATCGGGGGTTCCGGTGTCGAGCCAGTAAGCCTCCGAGCCCAGCGCGAAGAGCGAGCCGTCGGCCGCCATCGCCGGGAAGGTCTCCCGCTCGATCGACACCCGCCGGTCCTCGGGGATGCGAGCGAGCACGGACGGCTCGAGGACGTAGGTGCCGGCGTTGATCAGGTTGGTCGGTGCGTCCTCCCGCGCCGGCTTCTCGATGAACGCCTGGACCCTTCCGTCCCGATCGGTGGGGACGACGCCGAACGACGAGGGATCGTCCACCGGGGTGAGGCTGATGGTCGCCTCCGAACCGTGGCCACGGTGGAAGGCGACCAGGGCGCCGAGGTCCAGATCGGTGAGGACGTCGCCGTTGACCACCACGAACGTCCCGTCGATCCCCGCATGCCGGGCGGCGAACCCGATCGCCCCGGCGGTGTCGAGCGGCGTGGGTTCGACCGCGTAGGTCACCCGCACACCCGCCACCGTCCCGGCCGGGTAGGCGTTGATGAACGCGTCCGGTCGGTACCCCAGCGAGAGCACGGCGTGGTCCACCCCGTAGGAGGCGAGGTGGCCCAGCACCCGCTCGATCATCGCCTGCTCGGCGATGGGGAGCATCTGCTTCGGGGCGGTCAGGGTCAGCGGCCGGAGCCGGGTGCCCTCGCCGCCCACCAGGACGACTGCCCTCACTTGGCGGAGCCGCCGGCCGTCTTCGCGGTGGTCGATCCCGTCTGCACCGCGTTGATGAGCGCGGTCACCACGGTCCCGGGGGGCTTCGGCACGCTGGCCGTCGCCGGGACGAAGCCCATGGTGATCATCTGGCTGTTGGCGAACAGGAGCGAGGCAGGATTGCCACTGACCTCGGTTCCCTTCTTCGCCGCGTAGTTCGGCCAGCTCACCACGTTGACGAAGCCCTGCTTGCCGGCGTCGGGCGTCCCCTTCGGGCAGACCTCACCGTTGCTGAGGAGCTTCTTACCGGGGTACTGCAGCGTCGACGCGGACAGCTCCAGCCCCTTGTAGCCCGACACGAACTTGCCGAGCGTGGCGTTGGCCCCCGACTCGGAGCTGTTCTTCGGGTTGATGGTGATGATCCCGTTCCCGCCGGCGGTGAACCCGGTCTGGCTGCCGTTGGTGCTGGCCGGGAGGTTGGGCTCGATCGTCCCGCAGATGTCGACGGCGAGGGCTGCGTACCAGGTCTGCGCGGTGGTCGGCGGCCCGGAGGAGGACGTGGTGCGGTGGGTCAACTGGTACCGGCTGAAGCCGACCAGGAAGAGCCCCACGATGCAGATGACCGCCAGGCTGGCGTACCAGTTGATCGGCATCTGCCCGCGATAGGTCTTCCCGCCTCCGGTGGAGGCTGCCCGCTGTACCCACTTGCCCGTCTGATTGCTCGCCATGACCGGACGACACCCTACAACGTGTGGGTGGGGGGGCCGGTCGGCCCCGACCGGCCGGGGCCGCCGACCCACCACAGCCGGAGTGTCGCCAGGACGGCACGCGTGCCGATGCCGGCGGCCACCAGGGGGAGGAGGACCCGGCGCCAGCCCTCCGTCGAGGACACGGCGAAGCGGAGGAGCGAGCGGTGGTGCTCGACCACCATCCGGTACGGGTGGCGGGCGGTCGAGGTCCCCTGGAGGTGGACGGCCTCGGCTCGGGGCACGTAGAGGGTCGTCCATCCGGCCCGGCCGAGACGTCGGCAGAGGTCGACGTCCTCGAGGTACATGAAGTAGGACTCGTCAAAGCCACCCACGTCCTCGAACGCCGTACGTCGGACCACGAAGCAGGCGCCCGAGACCCAGTCCACCGTCCTGGTGCCCCGGGTGTCGTCGGCCAGCTCGGCCTGCTGGTAGGCCCGGGTGAACCGGTTGTCCGGATTGAAGATCCCGATCAGGGCGTGGCCGGCCGCGTCCACCAGCGAGGGGAAGCGCCGGGCGGACGGGTAGCGGTCGCCGGAGGCCGAACGGAGCAACGGGCCGGCCAGGCCGGCACGCGGGTCCCCGGCGAGAGCATCCGCCAGCTCCCGGACCGCTCCCGGGGACACCACCAGATCCGGGTTGCACACCAGCACCAGGTCGGAGGAGGTGGCGGCCATCCCCCGGTTGGCGGCGGCGCCGTAGCCGAGGTTGCGACCGGGGGCGATCACCACCACACCGGGGAACCGCTCCCGGCACCGCTGCACCGACCCGTCCTCCGACCCGTTGTCCACCACCACGATCTCCGCAGGGTGCTCCTGCCCCAGGCCCGCGACACAGGCGGCCAGCTCGTCACCCGACTCGTAGTTGACCACCACGGCCGCCACCCCAGCGCCGGCTGACCCGTCGGGCCCGCCTGTCATCGATTGGTCGGGCCGAACCGGTAGCGCACCAGCGCCACCAGCGCGCCGAACCCGTCCCTCCAGGTGATCTTCTTCCCCTCCGTCACTTCGCGCCCGGCATAGGAGATCGGCACCTCGTAGATCCGGAAACCGCGGCGGAGGACCTTGGCGGTGATCTCCGGTTCGAAGTCGAAGCGGTCCGACTCCACGGTGATCCCGTCGAGCACCTGTCGATCGAAGAGCTTGTAGCAGGTCTCCATGTCCGACAGCGTCGACGCGTAGAGCACGTTGGTCACCAGGGAGAGGAACCGGTTGCCGATCCAGTGGAGCGGCAACATGTTCTTGCGCTCGCCGGTGAACCTGCTCCCGTAGACCACCCGGGCCTTCCCCCGGAGGATCGGGTCGAGCAGCTTCGGCCAGTCCTTCGGGTCGTACTCGAGGTCGGCGTCCTGGATGAGGACCAGGTCTCCCCGGACGGCACCGAGCCCGGTCCGGATGGCGGCACCCTTGCCCCGGTTGGTGCCGTGGGCGAGCACCCGCACCGTCGAGTCCGCCAACGCGGCGAGCACCTTGTCGGTCCCGTCGGACGACCCGTCGTCCACGGCGACGATCTCCACATCGAGTGGCAGGTCGACCGCCCTGATCCGCCTGATGATCTCACCCACGGTGGCCCGCTCGTTGAACACCGGGACGATCACCGAGAGGGTGGCGTAGTGCGGGAGGCCACCCCCGGCCGCCGCCGGACCGGACAGCTCGGAGCCGGTCACGACGCCGCCTCGCTCCGCGCGTTGCCGCCACGGCCCGCGGCGGCGCCGGTCAGGGAGTCCGCCGTCAGGGCCAGCCCCTCCGCCAGCGGGGTGGTGGGCTCCCATCCGAGGGCGTTCCGGGCCAGGGTGATGTCCGGGCGCCGCCGGGTCGGGTCGTCCACCGGCAGCGGGCGGTGGACGACGCCCGAGGAGGACCCGGTCACCTCGATGATCGTGCGGGCCAGCTCGGAGACGGTGTACTCGTCGGGATTGCCGATATTGACCGGCCCGGTCAGGTCGGAGTCGAACAGTGCCACCAGCCCGGCCACCTCGTCGGCGACATAGCAGAGGCTGCGGGTCTGGCTCCCGTCGCCGTAGATGGTGAGGTCGTCCCCCCGGAGCGCCTGTACCACGAAGTTGGAGACCACCCTGCCGTCGTCCGGGCGCAGGCGCGGGCCGTAGGTGTTGAAGATCCGGGCGACGGCGACGTCGGTCCCGAGGGTCCTGGCGTGGGCCATGGTCAACGCCTCGGCGAACCGCTTCGCCTCGTCGTAGACGCTACGCGGGCCCACCGGGTTCACGTTGCCCCAGTAGGACTCGACCTGCGGGTGGACCGTCGGGTCGCCGTAGACCTCACTGGTCGATGCCAGGAGGAACCGGGCGCCGCACGCAGCGGCCAGCTCGAGGCCGTGGCGGGTCCCCTCGCTGCCTGCAGCCAGGGTCTGCAGCGGCCGGGCGAGATAGTCGGGCGGCGAGGCGGGGCTGGCCAGGTGGAAGACCCCGTCGACCGCGCCGTCGACGGGGATCCCCTCCGACACGTCCGCCTCGACCAGGGAACACCTCGGGCGGGAGGCGAGATGGGCCAGGTTGTCGCGCCGTCCGGTGGAGAAGTCGTCCACGCACACCACCTCGTCGCCGCGGGCGAGCAGGTGGTCGCACAGGTGGGACCCGAGGAACCCCGCCCCGCCGAGCACCACCAGGCGACGGGTCACCGGCGTCCGATCCCGGTGTAGTCGAACCCGAGCCTCCGGAGCTGGGCCGGGTCCAGGAGGTTGCGGGCGTCCACGATGGTCGGTGACGCCAGACGCACCCGCACGTCGGCGAAGTCGAGCCAGCGGAACTCGTCCCACTCGGTCAGGACCACCACCGCATCCGCCCCCTGGCAGGCGGCGTACGCGTCGGGAAAGGCCCGGACCGCGCCGTCCAACGCCCGGTCGGCCCCGTCGACGTCGCCCAGGAGCCCCTGCACCGGAACCGACTCGACCCCCGGCGGCACGGCCACCGTCGGGTCGAACGCCCGGACGGTGGCGCCGGCGGCGACCATCCGGCGCACCACCTCGACCGACGGCGAGTTGCGCAGGTCGTCGGTGCCGGCCTTGAACGTGAGACCCCACACGGCCACCACCGCGCCGGCGAGGCCATCGGCCGCCGCCCGGCCGGCGCGGCCGGACCCGGCGCCGCGGCCGATGGCGGTGGCCACCTTCGCCACCACGCGTTCGAACTGCTGCTCGTTGGTGGCGATGGCCCCCCGCAGGAAGGAGAAGTCGTACCCGGCCTGGTCCGCGATGTGGGCGAGCGCCCGGGTGTCCTTGGGGAGGCAGCTCCCCCCCCAACCCGGCCCCGGGCGCAGGTACTCGAAGCCGATCCGCTTGTCGTACCCGAGGCCCAGGATGACATCGCGCACGTCGGCGCCGACCGCCTCGCAGAGTCCCGCCACCGCGTTGATGAAGCTCAGCTTGGTGGCGAGGAAGGCGTTGGACGCGTACTTGATGGTCTCCGCGGTCGCAGCGTCGGTGATCAGGAGGGGGGCGTGGGTCCCCGCGAACAGCTCGCCCACCCTTGCGGCTGCGGCCTGGTCCGCCGCTCCCACCACGATCCGCTCCGGGTGGAGGCTGTCGCTCACGGCGGTCCCCTCCCGGAGGAACTCGGGGTTGGAGACCACCGTGACGTCGCGACGCCCCAGCACCCGCTCGACCACCAGCGTCGAACCGACCGGCACGGTCGACTTGTTGACGATGACCGACCCCGGGGACAGGTGGGGAGCGATCTCGGCGGCCACCGCCTCCACGTAGGAGAGGTCGGCGGCCCCGTCGTCGCCCTGCGGGGTCGGCACGCAGAGGAACACGAACTCGGCACCGCCCACCGCCGCCGACGCGCCGGTGACGAACTGCAGCCGCCCCGCGGCCAGGCCCTCTCGGACCAACTCTCCCAGGCGGTCCTCCACAAAGGGGACCTCGCCCGCCTGCAGCAGGGCGACCCTGGCCGGGTCGACGTCGGCGCAGACGACCCGGTGGCCCAGGTGGGCGAGCGTGGCGGCGGTGGGGAGCCCCACGTAGCCGACGCCGATGACGGCGACCGCGTGGCCCCGACCGTGCGGGAGCACCCGAACCGCAGCGCCACCGTGCCCGAAGTACGCCCCGGGAGCGCCGGCGTCGGCGTCCCCGGAGGCGACCGGCGGGGAGGCGGCTCCCCGAGGGGATCCGGGTGCTCCCGAGGTCACGTGTCCCGCCTCCCCTCGTCGACAGACAGGCCACCGCCAGCGCGCCTCATCGGACCGCCGCCAGCGCTCCGACCAGACGGTCGAGAGCGTCGGTCCAGTCCGGGAGCGCCGCTCGGCCCGAGAGCCGCAACGCGGCGTTGTCGAGGCGGGAGTTGGCCGGGCGGGGGGCCGGGCGGGGAGGGTCGAGCTGGTCGGTGGCGATCGGCTCGACCCGGTCCGCGTCGAGGCCGGCCGAGGCCAGGACGGCCCGGGCGAAGCCGAACCACGTCGTCTCGCCTTGGTTCGTGGCGTGGAACACGCCGGGGCAGCGGTCCAGCGCCAGGTCGACCAGGACGGGCGCCAGGTCGGCGGTGAAGGTGGGGGTCCCCACCTGGTCGTCCACGAACCGCAGCGGGCCGTCGCCGCCGGTCGCCAGCCGGAGCACCGTCTTGGTCATGTTCGCACCGTGGGCGCCACTCACCCAGGCGGTGCGCACGACCGTGGTGGAGGCCCCCCCGAGGGAGAGCGCCTCGTTCTCGCCGCCCAGCTTGCTCCGGCCGTACACCGACTGCGGACCGGTCCGGTCCCACTCGACGTAGGGACGGGACAGCTTCCCGTCGAACACGTAGTCGGTGGACACGTAGACGAGGTGGGCACCGACGCGGACGGCCGCCTCGGCCACGTTGCGGGTGCCGAGGGCGTTGACGCCGAACGCCCGGTCGGGGTCGGCCTCGCAGGCGTCGACGGCGGTGAGGGCGCCGGCGTGGAGCACCACCTCGGGGCGGAACCCCTCGAACACCTCGCCGACCGCCGCACGGTCGGCGACGTCGAGGGTGTCCACGTCGGTCGAGAGGACGTCCGCCCGGCAGTCCCGGGCCGCTCCGGCCCTCCCCCCGGCCGGCACCCGGCCGGCGAGCACGTCCCTGAGGTCCCGGCCCAGCTGGCCGTCGCCCCCGGTGACCAGCACCCGGGGTCCGCCGCTCACGTCGACGGATCCCCGCTGCGCGGGGAGGTGGCCCACGCGCCCTCGAGCACCGGCGCCCGGTCCCGCAGAGGCTCCCACCAATCACGGTGCGCCGCGTACCAGGCCACCGTGGCCGCCAGGCCCTCCGCGAACGGGACGGTCGGCTCCCATCCGAGCAACGTGCGGATCTTCGACGAGTCGAGCAGGTAGCGACGGTCGTGCCCGGGGCGGTCCGGGACGATCTCCTTCAGGGTCGACGGGCGACCCGTGGCGGCCAGCACCGCGTCCGCGATCTCCTCGATGCTCGCCTCCACCCCGCTGCCGACGTTGTAGGTCTCGCCGACCTCCCCGTGCTGGAGCACCAGCTCCACCGCCCGGCAGTGGTCGTCCACGTGGAGCCACTCGCGGCGGTTCTGGGTCGACGCGTACAACGGCAGGGGCTGGTCGTCGAGTGCCTTGGCCGTGAACAGGGGGATGACCTTCTCGGGGAACTGGTAGGGGCCGTAGTTGTTGCAGCAGTTGGTGATGGTGGCCGGGAGGCCGAACGTCTCCGCGTAGGCCCGCACGGCGTGGTCGGCCCCCGCCTTCGAGGCGTTGTAGGGCGTGCGCGGCCGGTAGGGCGTCTCCTCGGTGAAGAGCTCGTCGGAGTCGAGCGGCAGATCCCCGTACACCTCGCAGGTCGAGATGTGGTGGAACCGGGAGACCCCGTGGCGACGGGCCGCCTCCGCCAGCGTCTGGGTCCCCAGCACGTTGGTGCGGAAGAAGCGCGCCGGGTCGAGGATGGCCAGGCTGTTGTGGGACTCGGCGGCGAAGTTCACGATCACATCCAGCTGGTGCTCGGCGAGCACCTCCGTCACGAGGTCGAGGTCGCCGATGTCCCCGTGCACGAACGGCACCCGGTCGTCGACGTCGGCCAGGTTGGGGCGGTTGCCCGCGTAGGTCAGCACGTCGAGAGCGACGACGAGGTCGTCCGGGTGCCGCTCCACCCAGTATCGGACGAAGTTGGACCCGATGAACCCGGCGGCACCAGTCACGAGTAGTCGCATGATGGCGGCATGCTACTCGCTGGCGAGCCTCCCACTAGGGCCGGAAAGGGGGTCCCGCTCCTCCGTCGCCCGGAGATGGACCACGTCGCCGGCCACCACGGTCCGCGTCCCCGAGGGAGTGGCGACCACCAGGTGCCCCTCGTCGGTCACCCCGGTCGCCGTCCCGTCGAACGACCCGGTGGCGAGCTGGACCCGGACCCGCGCACCGACGGTGGCGCACCTCCGGCGTAGCTCGTCCGCCTGTGCCGATCGGCCGGCGGCTCTGCCGAGGGCGGCGACGCGGGGCTCCAGGGCCGCCAGCAGGTGCGCGAGGAGGGGCTCCCGCTCGACGAGACGGTCGGCCTCCTGGCACAACGAGGTGGCCCGGCCCACCAACTCGGCCGGCAGGTCCGCGTCGGAGCCGGGCCACGCCACATTCACGCCGATCCCCACCACCACCGGGGCCGGGAGGCCCGGCTGCCCCGTGGCGTCGGCCTCGGCGAGCACGCCGGCCAGCTTGCGACCGTCCACCGCCAGCAGGTCGTTCGGCCACTTGAAGACCGGAGTGACCCCGGCGACGGCCTGACAGGCGTCCGCCGCGGCCAGCGCCACCACCGTGCTCAACAGGTGTCGGGATCCGACCGGGAGGTCCGGCCGCAGGAGGATCGAGCACAGGAGGTTCGCCCCGGGGGGTGCCTCCCACCGCCGCCCGAGTCGGCCCCGGCCGGCTTCCTGGTGGTCGGCCACGGCCACCACCCCCTCGGGAGCGCCGGCACGGGCCTCGTCGAGGAGGTACCGGTTGGTCGAGTCCACCGAACGGAGCCATCGGACGTCCCCGAACCTGTTCCCCGGCACCCGCCCACCCTACGACCCGCTCCCCGACGTGGCACGCACCCCGTCCGCCGTGCCAGTGTGGTAGCGCCCGAGGGCGGTCGCCGGGACCGCCGACGACTCCGATTCGAAAGGCCGAGCGTGCTGAAGAAGGTCCTCATCGCCAACCGAGGGGAGATCGCGGTCCGGGTCATCCGGACGTGCCGCGAGCTCGGGGTAGCCACCGTCGCCGTGTACTCGGAGCTCGATCGGGACGCGCTCCACGTCCGCCTGGCCGACGAGGCGTACGCGCTCGGAGGCCAGACCGCTGCGGAGAGCTACCTCAACACGGGCGCCATCCTCGATGCCATCGAGCGGAGCGGCGCCGACGGCGTCCACCCCGGGTACGGGTTCTTCTCCGAGAACACCGACTTCGCTCGGGCGATCACCGAGCGGGGGGTCACCTTCATCGGGCCGCCTCCCGAGGCCATCGAGGTCATGGGGGACAAGATCAGCTCCCGCCACGCCGCCGAGCGGGCCGGTGTCTCTGGGGTCCCCGGTCGCTCCGAGGTGCTCGTCTCCCCGGACGAGGTCGCCGCATTCGGTGCCGAGTACGGGTGGCCGGTGGCGATCAAGGCCGCCTACGGCGGGGGTGGCCGCGGGATGAAAGTGGTCGGGGGGCCCGAAGGTGCCGCCGAGGCACTCGAGTCGGCCCAGCGCGAGGCGCTCGCCTACTTCGGCCGCGACGAGTGCTACGTCGAGCGGTACCTGGCGTGGCCCCGTCACGTCGAGATGCAGGTGATCGCCGACACCCACGGTCATACCCTGTGGCTCGGCGAGCGCGACTGCTCCGCCCAGCGCCGACACCAGAAGCTGGTGGAGGAGAGCCCCGCCCCCGACTTCCCCGACTCGGTTCGCCGGGCGATGGGCGAGGCGTCGGTGAAGGTCGCCGAGGCGTGCGGCTACGTCAACGCCGGCACCGTCGAGTTCCTCTACCAGGACGGGGAGTTCTTCTTCCTCGAGATGAACACCCGGCTGCAGGTCGAGCACCCGGTCACCGAGTTGGTCACCGGGCTCGACCTGGTCGAATGGCAGCTCCGGGTGGCCTCGGGTGAGCCGCTCGGCTTCACCCAGGACGACGTCCGCCGGGACGGCCACGCCATCGAGGTGCGGATCAACGCGGAGGACCCGGCCGGGGGGGCCTTCGTCCCCTCCCCCGGCACCATCACCCGGTTCGTGGCACCCGGCGGGCCCGGGGTGCGCCTCGACGCCGGGTACGGTACCGGCGACACGGTCAGCCAGTTCTACGACAACCTGATCGCCAAGCTGGTGGTGTGGGGCAAGGACCGCGAGTCGGCCAGGCGCCGGATGCTCCGGGCCATCGAGGAGACCGTGGTGGAGGGTGTCGCCACCACGCTGCCGGCGGACGTGGCGATCCTCTCCCATCCCGACTTCGCCGCCGGCACCCACTCGACGAACTGGGTCGAGCAGTCGCTCGACCTCAGCTCGGTCACCGCCGGGGAACCCGGGACCGCTGCGTCGTCGGCGGAGGTGCAGCCGGTGGACCGGGTCCTGCGGGACGTCACCGCCGAAGTCGACGGCCGCCGTTACCAGGTCAAGCTGTGGGTGCCCGACGTCGGGGCGGCCATGCCCGGGCCGGCTGCCGGGCGGGCGGCGTCCGCCCCCCCGCGTCCCAAGGCGGCCGCCAGCGGCTCCGGGTCGGGGACAGTCGCGGTCCCCATGCAGGGGACGGTCGTCAAGGTGCTGGTCGAGGTGGGGGACGCGGTGGAGGTCGGCCAGACCATCTGCGTGCTCGAGGCGATGAAGATGGAGAACAACGTCAACGCCGAGAAGGCCGGGACGGTGACCGAGCTGAAGGTGGCCGCCGGGGCCTCGGTCGGACCGGGCGACGTCATCGCCATCATCGGCTGAGCGGTCCGGCGGGACGGTCGGCGACAGCCGGGTGTCCGGTGGCCGGCTCGGTGCCGGTACAGAGAGGACCAGGACATGGCTGACCACGACCCGGCTCACCAGGACACCCCCGACCCGGCGGCCGTCCGGCGCTCCGAGCGCGCTGACGCCGCCCGGAGCGCGGTCGACGGCGCGCTGGACGAGCTGGTGGGCCTCAGCCATGCCATCCACGGGAGCCCTGAGACCGCGTTCGCGGAGGAGCGTGCCGCCGCCTGGACGGCATCGCTCCTCGAGCGTCACGGATTCTCCGTGACCCGGGGCATCGCCGGCATGCCCACCGCCTTCAGCGCCGAGATCGGAGACGGCCCGCTGGTGGTGGCGGTGTGCGCGGAGTACGACGCCCTGCCCGGGGTGGGGCACGCGTGCGGTCACAACGTCATCGCCGCCACCGCCGTCGGCGCGGCGATCGGGCTCGCTCCCGTCGCGGGGGCAACGGGTCTGACCGTCCGCGTGCTCGGGACCCCGGCTGAGGAGGGCGGCGGGGGCAAGGTGGTGATGCTCGACCACGGCGTGTTCGACGACGTCCACGCGGCGATGATGGTGCACCCCTGGCCGAGCGAGCGCCTCCAGGCCACCTGCCTGGCCGTCTCCCACTTCGACGTGCACGTCACCGGGCGCACCGCCCACGCCTCGGCAGCTCCGTGGCAGGGCATCAACGCCGGCGACGCCATGGTGGTCGCCCAGGTCGCGCTCGGCCTGCTCCGCCAGCAGCTTCCTCCCGGCGACCAGGTGCACGGCGTGGTGACCGAGGGCGGGGAGGCGGCCAACATCATCCCCGGCGCGGTGTCGGGTCGCTTCATGTGCCGGTCACTGACCGCCGAGGGGTTGGCCGCCCTGGAGCCCCGGGTGCGGGCGTGCTTCGAAGCGGGCGCCCTGGCCGCCGGCGCGTCGGTGGCGTTCGACCGCCTTGCGCCCGACTACACCCACATGGAGAGCGATCCCGGCCTCCTGGCCGCCTACCGGGCCAACGCCGAGCGGCTGGGGCGCTCGTTCGCGCTCGACGACGCCGGCGTGCCCCCGCCGAGCCTGTCGACTGACATGGCCAACGTCTCCCTGGCGGTACCCGCCATCCACCCGCTGCTCGCCATCGACGCCGGCGGGGCGGTCAACCACCAGCCCGAGTTCGCGGCCGCCTGCGTCACCGGGTCCGCGGACGCCGCGGTGCGGGAGGGGTCGCTCGCCCTGGCATGGACGGCGATCGACGCCGCCGAGCCCGGCCCGCTCCGGGACCGGCTGCTCGCCCGCCGGCGCGCCTGAGGCCGGGGTCAGCCGCCCGGGCGGAACTCCCCAAACACGCTCCGCAGCACGTCGGAGACCTCGCCCAGGGTCGCCATCCGCCCCAGGGCGACCTTCATCGGCACCAGAAGGTTCTGGGTGCCGCGGGCGGCCGCCTCCACGTCGCCCAGGGCGGCGTCCACCCCCGCCTGGTCGCGCCGGGCCCGGACCTCCTTCACCGAGGCCACCTGCGAGCGTTGCAGCTCCTCGTCGATAGGGAAGACCTCGGCCGGGTCCTCCGTCTCGTCCACGAACCGGTTCACCCCGACCACGACCTTGTCACCCGCGTCGATTGCCTTGGCGTAGGCGTAGGCAGCCTGCTCGATCTCCTGTTGCATGTACTGGGCCTCGATGGCGTCGACCGCCCCGCCCATGGCGTCGATCCGTTCGAGGTACTCCCAGGCGGCCACCTCCACCTCGTCGGTCAGCGACTCCACGAACCACGAGCCTGCCAGCGGGTCGACCGTGTCGGCGATGCCCGACTCGTAGCCCACGATCTGCTGGGTCCGCAGGGCGATCTTGGCCGCCTTCTGCGTGGGCAGGCCGAGCGCCTCGTCGAAGCCGTTGGTGTGGAGGCTCTGGGTGCCGCCGAACGCGGCGGCCAGCGCCTGGAGGGTGACCCGGACGATGTTGTTCTCCGGCTGCTGGGCGGTGAGGGTCGAGCCCCCGGTCTGGGTATGGAAACGCAGCAGGGTCGACTTCACGTCGTTGGCCCCGAAGCGCTCGGTCACGATCTTCGCCCACATGCGGCGGGCGGCCCGGTACTTGGCCACCTCCTCGAACAGGTTGTTGTGAGCGTTCCAGAAGAAGCTGAGGCGGGGAGCGAACGCGTCGATCTCGAGCCCGGCCGCCAGGGCCGCCTCGACGTAGGCGATGCCGTTGGCGATGGTGAAGGCGATCTCCTGGACGGCGGTGGAACCGGCCTCGCGGATGTGGTAGCCCGAGATCGAGATGGTGTTCCACGCCGGAAGGTGCTCGGCGCAGTAGGAGAAGGTGTCGGTGACCAGGCGCATGGAGGGTCGCGGCGGATAGATGTAGGTCCCCCGCGCCACGTACTCCTTCAGGATGTCGTTCTGGATGGTGCCGTTCAACAGGGTGCCGTCGACGCCGTTCTCCTCGGCCACCAGTTGGTAGAGCAGCAGCAGGATGGCGGCCGTCGCGTTGATGGTCATCGAGGTGCTGACCGTGTCGAGGGGCAGGCCGGCCAGCAGCAGCCGCATGTCCTCCAGCGAGTCGATCGCCACCCCGACCTTGCCCACCTCGCCCTCGGACCGGGGATGGTCGGAGTCGTACCCCATCTGGGTGGGGAGGTCGAACGCGCACGAGAGCCCGGTCTGGCCGGCGCCGAGGAGGAACTTGAACCGCTCGTTGGTGGAGGTGGCGGTGCCGAAGCCGGCGTACTGGCGCATGGTCCACAGCCGCCCCCGGTACATGTCGGGCCGGATCCCCCGGGTGAACGGGTAACGCCCCGGCTCCCCCAGCCGCTCCGCGGGGTTCCACCCCTCGAGGTCCGCCGGACCGTAGACGGGGCGGACCTCGATGCCGGAGTCGGTGCGTCGCTCGCCGGAGCCCTTCGGGGGCGTGCTGTCGGGTGCCATGCGCCCCAGGTTACGGTCTCCGGGGAGAGGTCCGGCGCAGGGGCGCGCCCGGTCGGTCAGGCGCCTGCCGGCGCCACCGCGTGGGGCATGCAGAGGTCGTCGTACTCGGCGATCACGATCTCCCCGGCGTCGGAACCGCACGCGGGGCACTGCGGGTCGCGGTGGACCTTGAAGGTCCGGGTGCTCTGCTCCAGCGCGTCGTAGGCGAGCAGCCTCCCCTGGAGGGTCTCGCCGATCCCGAGGATGATCTTGAGCGTCTCCACCGCCTGGATCGACCCGACGATGCCCGGCAGGACGCCGAGCACCCCGGCCTCCGAGCAGCTCGGCGCCAGCTCGGCGGGCGGCGGCTCGGGGATCATGCACCGGTAACACGGGCCCTCGTAGGGGTTGAACACGGTCGCCTGGCCCTCGAACCGGAAGATCGAGCCGTGGACCACCGGGATCCGCTTCAGCAGGGAGGCGTCGTTGACCAGGTAGCGGGTCGGGAAGTTGTCGGTGCCGTCGACGATCACGTCGTAGCCGTCGATGATGTCGAGGATGTTGCCGGCGCCCAGGCGGACGTCGTGGGTGATGACCGTGACGTCGGGGTTCATCAGCGTCAACGTCTTCTTCGCCGAATCGACCTTCCTCTCCCCGATCCGGTCCGTGTTGTGGAGGATCTGTCGCTGGAGGTTGGAGGCGTCGACCACGTCCATGTCGATGATGCCGATGGTGCCCACGCCGGCGGCGGCGAGGTAGAGCCCGGCGGGCGACCCCAGGCCGCCGGCGCCGAGCAGCAGCACCCTGGCGTCGAGCAGCTTGAGCTGCCCGACCTCGCCGACCTCGGGAAGCAGGAGGTGGCGCTGGTAGCGGTTCCGCTGCTCCGAGGAGAGCGAGCGAGGGGTCGACCAGGCCCGGCCCTCGTCCTTCCAGCGGTTGAAGCCGCCGACGACCGACGCCACGTCGGTGTAGCCGAGGTCCTGGAGCGTCTTCGCCGCGAATGCCGATCGCACGCCTCCGGCGCAGTAGACCACCAGGTGGGTCGACTTGTCGGGGATCCTTCCTTCGATCGCCAGCTCGAGGTTCCCGCGTGGAACGTGCACGGCCGAGGGGAGGGCCCCCTGCTCGTACTCGTCCGGCTCGCGCACGTCGAGGGCGACCGCACCGGGCACGCCGAGCTCGTCCTCGGCGGCGGCCGGATCGATCTCCCTTACCGCGGCCTTGGCCTCGGACAGCAACTCCCTGAACGTCGGCACGGCGATCACGTCCCTTCCTCGGTGCCGGCCGCGCACCGCGCGCCGGTCCCCACTGCTCCCAGGGGTCGCCACCGTCGGCGCCGGTCGGACCCTCCGGGTAAACACTACCAGTTCGGTCAACATTCCCGCCGGGCGCACCCCGGTAGCGTTCGGGCGATGGAGCTGCGCCTCGCCGTCCGACAGCGCCGGATGAGCCGGAACTTCACCGGCCGGCCACCGGATCCGGGCGTGGTGGACGCGATCCTGGCGGACGCGCTCAGCGCCCCGTCCGCCGGCAACACCCAAGGGCGCGATCTCCTGGTGCTGGAGGGACCGGCCGAGACCCGGCGGTTCTGGGAGACGACCACCGACGCCGCCTGGCGGGCACGGTCGAGCCGCTTCGCCGGTCTGTCCCGGGCCCCGGTGGTCGTCCTGGTGTTCGCCGCACCAGGCGCCTACCGGAGCCGCTACGAGGAGCCGGACAAACGGCCGACGGGCGGGGTGCCGGTCGAGTGGGTCGTGCCCTTCTGGTTCGTGGACGCCGCCTTCGCCACCATGACCATCCTGCTGCGGGCGGCGGAAGAGGGCCTCGGCGCCGCCTTCCTCGGGAACTTCCGCGGCGAGGAGGCCCTCCGGGCCCGGCTCGGGGTGCCCGGCGACCGCCGGTGGCTGGGAGCGGTGCTGCTCGGCGAGGCGACGGGTCCGGACCCGCCCTCGTCGTCGCTCGCCCGCGGCCGGCGACCGTTCGCCGACTCTGTCCACCGGGGGGCGTGGTAGCAGAGCGCCGCGGTCCGGGGCGGCCGGGCGTCGGGTAAGCGGGTCGGGGGCTCCCGGGCGACGCGGGCGGCAGGTGGGGGGCGGATCCCCGGCAAGGTGGCCGGATCCATGCCAGGTCCCCGGCAAGCTCGCTGGCCGAACCTGCGGGGGTCGGACACCCCGACCGGGGCCCGTGCGGCGACGCACCCCCCGGGCACGCCGAGGAGGAAGGCATGACCGCCCACACCGCCGTCTCACCGTCCTGCAGGACCGCTCCGGCTCCCGTCGTCGGGGGCGCCTCCCCGGCGGCGACCCGGCCCGCTCCCGAGCACGGCAGCCCGCCCCCCGGGACGGCGGAGCGGGCCGGGTCCGACGGACCCGCCACCTTCCGGATCGTCCCGTGGGTGGACCCGGTCGCCGATCCCCACGGGGTCCATCCCTGCTCCCGCTACGTCGAGCTCTACTGGCTGGGCATCCTCGGCCCGTCGGCCACCTGGCTCCTCCGCCGGGTCTCCTACGGCCTGGAGGTGAGCGCCGGCGGGTTCGACCTCGACCTCGCGGAGACGGCTCGGTCGCTCGGCCTGGGCGACCGCATGGGGAAGAACTCCCCCTTCCGCCGATCGCTCCAACGCCTCACCACCTTCGGGCTGGCCCGGCCGCACGGACCGGGGAGCCTGGCCGTGCGGACCCGGATCCCGCCCCTTCCCCTCCGGCATCTCGAGCGTCTCCCGCCGTCCCTCCAGCAGAGCCACCGGCGGTGGACGGCCGAGCGGTCCCTCCCGGAGCCCGAACAGATGCGACGGCGCGCCGCCCGCCTGGCCTCGGGTCTCGCCGCCGGAGGGGCGTCGCCCGCCGACATCGAACGGCGGCTGGGCGAGTGGCGTTTCCACCCGGCGGTCGCCTTCCGGGCCGCCCACCCGCTCCCGGGTGTGGCCACGGTGCCGGGCCAGCCTTCAGGTCGGCCGGGGACGACCGGAGGCGCCGGGGACCCCGGGGAGGTCACCGCCGGCACGGCCGACGGCCCGAGCGGCACGGGGCAGTCCTACTCCCCGGCGTTCCGGACCACCGACTCCGCGAACCGGGCGGAGGTCAGCAGCTCGACCAGGGTGCGGACCCCGAAGCCGGTGCCCCCCTTGGTCAGGTAGCGGACCTGTTCGTCCGAGCGGGCGGGACCGGCGATGTCGAGATGGGCCCAGGGGACGGCACCCACGAACTCCCGGAGCAGCATGGCGGCGGCGATGCTGCCGGCCTTGCCCGCCCGGCCCACGTTCTTCATGTCGGCGATCTCCGAGTCGATGTGGCTCCGGTAGTCGTCGGGGAGCGGCAGCGGCCACGACGGCTCGCCCGCCCGCTCCCCGGCGGCGCGCACCTCGGCGACCAGACGCTCGTCGTTCCCGAACAGCCCGGCGATGTCGCCGCCGAGCGCCACCACCGCGGCCCCGGTCAGCGTGGCGAGGTCCACGATGGCGTCGGGCCGCGCCTCGGCCGCCAGCGCCAGCGCGTCCGCCAACACCAGCCGGCCCTCGGCGTCCGTGTTCAGCACCTCGATCGTCTTTCCGTTGCGGGTGGTCAGGACGTCGCCCGGCTTGGTCGCCTCCCCACCGGGCATGTTCTCCGTCAGCGGAGCGATGGCCGTGATCCGCAGCCCGGCACCGAGCGCGGCCAGGGCGTCGACCGCGCAGAGCACCGCGGCCGCGCCGGCCATGTCCGTCTTCATCGTCTCCATGCCTGACGCCGTCTTCAGTGACAGGCCACCGGAGTCGAACGTGATCCCCTTGCCCACCAGCGCCACGTGGGGGACCCGTCCCCGCACCTCCATCGGGCGGTCGGGCCGGTACTCGACGACGACCAGGCGGGGCGGCTGGCTCGAGCCCCGGGCCACCCCGAGCACGCCGCCCAGCCGTTCCGTCGCGATCCGCTCCGCGTCCCAGACCTCGACGGTGAGCTGGCTCACGTCGCGGAACCTCCGGACGAAGAGCTCGGCGAACTTCCACGGCGTCAAGGAGCTGGGGGGCTGGTTGACCAGGTCGCGGGCCAGGCTCACCGAGTCAGCGATGCGGGACCCCCGGGCCACCCCCTCGGCGGCCGGGTTCACCTCCGAAGGCGACTCAGTCGCCACCACCAGCCGTCCCAGTCGGGCCGGACGCTCGCCGGTACGGTAGGTCTCGTACCGGTACCCGGCCATCGCCGCCCCCAGGGCCACCGCTTCCGCCGTCCGGGCCACCGGGAGGGGGATGCCGTCCGGCAGGAGGAACGCGGCCGCGCCCCCGTCGCCGATCGCCCGGATGCTCGCGGCCGCGGCCCGCCGGAGCGTCTCGAGCCCGGCGTCGCCGGCGAGGGCGGATGCCTCTCCGACCCCGACCAGCACGGTGTCGGGGCGGGCGGCGGACACGTCCCCGGTCCCCGTGCCGTCGCCGGTGCGCATCCGGGCCGTGGCCGGCCCCACGGCATGGAACACCACGGTCTGGCCCACCTTGCCGGTGAACCCCTGACGCTTGCACCACGCCGGGTCGAGGACGGTGGGGACCGTCGCCCCGGCGAGATCGACGGAGACCCCGGCCGCCGGCTGGGGGCCCTCGGGACCCGAGAAGGTCGGGACCGCGACCGCGACCAGATCGGCGGGCAGGGCGTTGGCGGAGGCGCTCTCGATCCTCACGGGCGACCTCCCGGCCCGTCGGTCCCCGGGTCCCCCCCGGCAACCCCCACCCCGTCGGGGTCGGGACCCCTCTCCTCCCGACGGGTCCGGCCGGCCCGGTCCGGTGCACTCCGCACCGTCCGCGCCAGCAGGTGCCCCTCGCCCTCGGTCCAGCGGGCCATCGCCCACAGCAGGTCGGAGAGGCGGTTCAGGTAGCGACCGACCGCCGACCCCTCGACCGGGTGGGACACCGTCAGCCGCTCAGCCCGGCGGACCACGGTACGGGCGAGATCGAGGGCGGCGGAGACCCGGTCCGCCCCGGGGATGACGAAGTCGGACGGCATGTCGAACCGGTCGATGAGAGCGTCGATGCGCACCTCGAGCGCCGTCACCATCTCTTCGGTGACCAGCGTGGTGCCGGGCACCAGCTTGGCCCGGTTGGCCGGGTCGGTCGCCACCTCGGCCATCAGCACGTACAGGTCGCGCTCGAGGTCGACCAGGAGCCCGTCGAGCTCCGATCCGGGCGGCGCCTCGGCCCGGGCCACGCCCATCGACGCCTGTGCCTCGTCGACCGCCCCGTTGATCTCCATGGACGGTGCGTCCTTGGCCACCCGGCCTCCGTAGAGCAGACCGGTGGTCCCGTCGTCGCCCGTCTTGGTGTAGATCCTGACCCTGACCACGTCACCCTGCCTGTCTCACGCCGCTCGTCCCGCCGGAGATGCTAAGCGAACCCGGGCCGCACCCCGACAGACCACCGGTATCCTGGCAGGACGATGGCCCGACCCGATGCCCCTGACTCCGCGTACCTCCGAGCCGCCACCGAGCGGGTAGTGGTGTTCGACGGGGCAATGGGGACGAACCTTCAGCTGGCCGGTCTCGGGGCCGACGACTTCGGGGGGCCCGAGCTCGAAGGCTGCAACGAGCTGCTCGTCGTCACCCGACCCGACGTCATCGACCGGGTGCACCGCTCCTTCCTGGAGGTCGGGTGCGAGGTCGTCGAGACGGACACCTTCGGCGCCTTCGGGCCCGTCCTCGCCGAGTACGGGCAGGCGCACCGGGTGGTCGAGCTGACCCGCGCCGCCGCGCAGCTCGCCCGCCAGGCCGCCGATGACTTCTCGACGCCGGACCGGCCCCGGTGGGTAGCTGGCAGCATCGGGCCCGGGACCAAGTTCCCGACCCTGGGCCAGATCCGCTACGCCGACCTCCGCGACGCCTACGAGCTGCAGGCCGGGAGCCTTCTCGAAGGCGGCGTCGACCTGATCCTCGTCGAGACGGTCTTCGACCTCCTGCAGGCCAAGGCGGCGATCAGCGGCGCCCGGCGGGCGATGCGGACCACTGGACACCACGTACCGATCCAGGTCCAGGTCACCATCGAGCTGACCGGGACCATGCTTCCCGGCACCGAGATCGGGGCCGCACTGTGCGCGCTCGAGGCGATGGACGTGGACCTGGTCGGCCTGAACTGCGCCACCGGACCGGCGGAGATGTTCGAGCCCCTGCACCACCTGACCGGGCACTCGCGCCTCCCGGTGACCTGCCTCCCCAACGCCGGGCTCCCCTCCGTCGTGGACGGGGCCATGCACTACGACCTCACCCCCGACCAGCTGGCCGACTTCCACCGGCAGTTCGTCGGGGAGCTCGGCGTCTCGGTGGTCGGGGGATGCTGCGGTACGACCCCGGCCCACCTGGCCGCGGTGGTCGAGGCCTGCGCCGACCTGGCGCCGGCCGTCCGGGCACCCGAGCCGGAGCCGGGCGCCGCGTCGATCTACACCCATGTGCCCTTCACCCAGGACGCCTCGTTCCTGGTGGTCGGCGAACGGACCAACGCCAACGGGTCCAAGCGGTTCCGGGAGGCGATGCTGGCGGCCGACTGGGACACCTGTGTCGGCATGGCGCGTGACCAGGTGCGGGAGGGATCGCACCTCATCGACGTCTGCGTCGACTACACCGGCGCCGACGGCGTCGCCGACATGGAAGAGGTAGTCTCCCGGTTCGCCACCCAGTCCACCGTGCCGCTGATGGTCGACTCCACCGAGGCGCCGGTGGTGGAGACCGCGCTGTCGTGGATCGGCGGGCGCGCCGTCATCAACTCGGTGAACCTGGAGGAGGGGGACGGCGAGGGGACCCGGCTCGACTCGTTCCTGTCCCTCGCCCGGGAGTTCGGCGCCGCGGTGGTGTGCACCTGCATCGACACTGAAGGCCAGGCCCGCACCGCCGACTGGAAGGTGCGCGCCGCCAGGGCGATCCACGACATCGCCACCACCCGCTACGGACTCCGGCCCGCCGACCTGATCTTCGACCCGCTGGCGCTCCCGCTCTCGACCGGCATGGAGGAGAGCCGGAGGGACGGCATCGAGACCATCGAGGGGATCCGGCGGATCAAGGCCGAGCTGCCCGGGGTATACACGATCCTCGGGCTCTCCAACGTCTCGTTCGGGCTCAACCCGGCGGCACGCCAGGTCCTCAACTCCGTCTTCCTCCACGAGTGCGTGGCGGCGGGGCTCGACGCGGCCATCGTCCACGCCTCGAAGATCCTCCCGCTCTCCAAGGTGGACGAACGGGCGCGGGAAGTGTGCCTCGACCTGATCTACGACCGGCGACGCCCGGACTACGACCCGCTCACCGAGCTCCTCACCCTGTTCGAGGGGGCGTCCACCTTCACGGTCGCCGCCGGCGAGGACCGGTCGGGATGGACCGTCGAACGGCGGCTGGAGCAGCGGATCGTGGACGGGGACCGCAACGGCCTCGAGGACGACCTCGACGAGGCGATGGCCGCCGGGCTGGCCCCGCTCGCCATCGTCAACGACATCCTCCTGACGGGGATGAAGACGGTCGGCGAGCTGTTCGCATCCGGTGAGATGCAGCTTCCCTTCGTCCTCGGATCGGCCGAGACGATGAAGGCGGCGGTCGCCCACCTCGAGCCGCACATGGAGAAGGCCGACCAGGGCGGCAAGGGCACGATGGTGCTGGCCACGGTCAAGGGGGACGTCCACGACATCGGGAAGAACCTGGTCGACATCATCCTCACCAACAACGGTTACCAGGTGAAGAACCTGGGGATCAAGGTCGGCATCGGCGACATGGTGGCCGCACTCGAGGAGACCGGGGCGGACGCTATCGGCATGAGCGGTCTGCTGGTCAAGTCGACGCTGATCATGCGGGACAACCTCGAGGAGCTCAACCGGCGCGGGCTGTCCCACATCCCGGTGATCCTCGGCGGTGCCGCGCTCACGAGAACCTACGTCGAGCGCGACCTCCGGGCCGTCTACCAGGGTCGCCTCTTCTACGGCAAGGACGCCTTCGAGGGGCTGCGCACCATGGACCACCTCGTCGAGATGAGCCGCACCGGCGAAGACGACCCCGACTTCGGCCGGGTCAGCGGTGGCCGCGACCTCGGGCCGAGGAAGAGCGAGCAGCGCAGGCAGAAGGCGTTGGAGGCAGCCGAGCGGGGCGACGTCCTCCCGACCCGTTCGCCCACGGTGGTCTCCGACAACCCGCTGTTCACACCGCCGTTCGCCGGAAGCCGGGTCGCGAAGGGGATCCCCCTCGACGACATCGCCGCCTACCTCAACGAGACGGCGCTGTTCCGCAACCAGTGGGGATTCCGGCCGGAGACGGGCGAGGACGACACGACGTTCAAGGACCGGGTGCGCGGCCTGCTGCGCGAGCAGATGGCCGGGGCCAAGTCGGCGCAGCTCCTGTTGCCCCAGGTGGCCTGGGGACACTTCCCCGCGAACGCGGACGGCGACGACCTGGTGATCTTCAAGGACGAGGGCCGGAGCGCCGAGTGGATGCGGTTCACGTTCCCGAGGCAGGTGGAGGATCCCTGGCTCTGCATCAGCGACTTCTTCCGGCCGGTCGGATCGGGGGACGAGGACTACGCCAGCTTCCAGGTGGTCACCATGGGGCAACGGATCTCCGAGGAGACCGCACGGCTGTTCGCGGCCGACGAGTACCAGCGCTACCTCTACCTCCACGGCCTCGGGGTCGAGATGGCGGAAGCGCTGGCCGAGTACTGGCACCACCGGATCCGCGAGGAGCTCGGATTCGCGTCGGAGGACGGACCCTCGCTGGCAGGTCTGTTCCGCCAGAAGTACCGGGGTGGCCGCTACTCGTGGGGCTACCCGGCCTGCCCGAACCTGGAGGACAACGCCAAGGTCGTCGAACTCCTCGGCGCCGAACGCATCGGTGTTGAGGTGAGCGACGGGTTCCAGCTCCATCCCGAGCAGTCGACCACCGCGATCATCTGCCACCACCCCCAAGCCAAGTACTTCGTGGCGTAGCGACGCGGTGGGTGGTGGACGGCCCCGGCCGACTCGAAGAGGACCGCCCCGGTCCCGACCCCGCCGCGCCGGGACGAACGGTCCGGATGCCGCCCTCGCCGCCCACGACGCCGTCGTGGCCCTCGCCGCCGTCGTGGCCCTCGCCGTCGTCGTGGGCCTCGCCGTCGTCGTGGGCCTGGCTGCTGTCGTGGGCCTGGCAGGACGGGTGCCAGAGGCGGGGGCCGCGGTTCCCGTCCGGTATCCGCCGCTCGGGCCGGTGGTCCTCGCCGAGCCGCTGCCCGGGTTCACCGTGGCCGCACCGGGGCCGACGAACGGTCCGCTGACCGCCGCGGGGTTCGCCGCCCAGTCCTCGGACCCGGCTCAGGCGACCGCCGAGTTCGACGCCTTGGCGGACCAACCGGGCTTCGCCGCCGAGCTCCGCCTGTGGACCGACGTCCACGGGCCAGCCAAGGGTGCCAACGATGTCGTCATCACGTTGTTCCGGGTGACGGTGGCAGCGCAGCGGTCCGAGCTCGCCGCCGGTCTCGCCCTCCCCTACCAGCAGGCGGCCGGCGCGTCCCCGTTCACCGTCCCCAGCATTCCCGGTGCCGAGGGCTTCACCGTTCCGGTCGCCACCTCCGGAGGGGTCACCGAGCAGACGGTCGTCTTCACCTACGGCGTCTACGTGGCCGTGGTGCAGCTCGCCTCGTCGGACGCCGTCTCCAACCCGGCGCCGTTGAGTCCCGCCGATGCCATCGGGGTCGCCTTCGACCAGTATCAGGCGGTGGTCCACGCGCCGGGGATCCCCGAGCGGGTGCGTCGGGGGATCCCGGCACCGGCGACCGACCGGGGCGGGGGTCTGCGCCTCGGCGGCGTGTCGGCAGTGTTGGCCGGCGTCGCCGTGCTGGCCGCGGTGGCGTGGCTCGCAGATCGGCGGAGGCGACCCAGGCTCACTGCGGCACCCGATCCTTGGTCCCCGGACGGCGTGCTCGCCGCCATTGGGGCCGTCCCGGTCGGTCGTCCGCCGTCGGCCGGTGGTGTGTCGCCGCCACCGGTCCTCCTGCCGGGGACCAGGCCTGGGTGGCAGCCCGACCCGTCCTCGCCGGAGTCCACGATGCGCTACTGGGACGGGGAGCGGTGGACCGATCACGTCGCCCGCAGGACGGGGCCCGGCTGACGGCAGTCGGCTGACCAGAGCCCGGCGGGCGGACCGGGTCAGCGGGTGTCGCCACTGCCGCATCGCCTCCCCGGTACCATGGGGCCCGATGGGCCTCCTCCCCTCTTGTGGCGTCGTCTTCTCGGCCCAGTTCGCGCTCACCTCCTCCCACCTGCGACTCGTCGGCATCGTCGTCGTGGCCGTGCTCGTGGTCTTCGTCGGGGTCCGCCAGGTGATGCACGCCCGGAACCTGAAGCGGCGCAAGGCGGCGTCCGTCGGCTACCACGACCGCGACGTCGCCCAGTACGGGGTGGGACCCGCCGGGTTCGCCGGGGCCGCCTCGGCACGGACGGCCGACGGCACGCCGCTCGCCCCGACCTTCGGCCCGGGCACGGCGGGGGCCCCGGCGCTCCCGCCGCCGTTCGTCACCGCCGGCCCGGCCGCATCTGCGGCACCGTCGGCACCGCCCGCGTCACCAGCGCCGCCCCCCGGGCCCCCCGGGCCCCCCGGGCCGCCCGGTCCTCCGGCGCCACCGGCCGGCCGTCCGGGTGCGGTTGCCGCCGGTTGGCTCCCCGACCCTTCGGGCGATCCCTCGGTGCTCCGCTACTGGGACGGGACCGGGTGGACCCCCCACACCGCGCGGCGGGGCGCCTGAGCAGTCGCAGACTCCGTACCGGAACGGCGCAGAACGGGGCGGGGTGGGGGCCGTCAGAGCGCCAGCGTGGCACCCCCGTCGACCACCACTGCGGCTCCGTTGACGAACGCGGCCGGCTGGGAGCAGAGGAACGCCACCACCTTGCCGAAGTCGGACGGATCCCCCATGACCCCGGCACCTCCGAGCTCCCGCATCCGATCGGTGGCGTGCGGGCCCGGGCAGGCCAGGTTCAGCGTGATGCCGCTCCCCTCGCGGGCGAGGTCCTGCGCCGCCGTCTTCGCCCACGCCCACAGGGCGGTGCGGGCGGTGTTCGACAAGGCCAGCGTCGGCACCGGTTGCACCACCGAGTACGACGTGATGCAGCACATCCGGCCCCACCCACCGGCACGCAGGACCGGGGCTGCCGCCCGCACCAAGCGGACCGAGGCGAGGAAGTTGGCCTCGAACGCACCGGCCAGGTCGCCGTCGGTCACGTCGAGCGCCCGCCCCGGTGGCGGCCCGCCGGCGTTCGCCACCACGATGTCGAGACGGCCGAACCGCTCCCCGGCCAGAGCCACCAGCCGGTCCGGCGTCGCCGGATCAGCCATGTCGGCGACCTCGGTCACCACCGCGGCACCCTCGGCCCGCAACTGGGCGGCGGCCTCCGCCAGGGATGCCTCCCCCCGGGCGGCGACCACCAGGTCGACCCCGTCGGCGGCCAGGGCGCGCGCCGTGGCCAGCCCGAGACCACGCGAGCCCGCGGCCACCACCGCCACCCTTCCTGCGATCCCCAGATCCATGCCCTTCTCCCTCCGGTCCGACTGCGGACAGTACCGCCCCCGTCCCGACCGCCGCCGCAGGCGGGGCTCACGGACCGAACGCCACCATGGCATGGTCGGCGCGGTTGAGGCGTTCCGGCTCCCCGTCCTCCCCGATCACGACGATGTCCTCGAGCCGCATGCCGAACCGCCCGGTGACGTAGATCCCCGGTTCAACGGAGAACGCGTTCCCGACTTCGAGGAGCACACCGTTCCCTTCCACCAGGTAAGGGTCCTCGTGCTCCTCGATCCCGATGCCGTGACCGGTCCGGTGCCAGAAGTGCTCCCCGTAACCGGCTTCGTCGATCACCGTCCGGGTGGCCCGGTCGACCGCCTCGGCTGCCACGCCGGCCCGTGCGGCGACGACCCCCGCCTGTTGCGCCGCTCGGAGGACCTCGTAGCACTCGGCGATCTCCGCCGGAGGCGTGCCCGTGTACACCGTCCGGGTGATGTCCGAGCAGTACCCGACCGCACCGGCGTCGCCGCTGAGCGCCAGCACACCCCCGAAATCACACACCACCGTCTCGTCCGGGCCCACGACGCGGGCCCCCGGCTCGTGATGGGGGCTCGCCGCGTTGGGACCGCTCCCCACGATGGCGAAGTTGACCTGCTGGTGCCCTTCCGCCAGCAACAGGTCCCCGAGGTCCCCGGAGACGTCGGACTCCCGCCGGCCGACAAGCGGAACCTCCCCCGCCTGGAGCACCGCCGCCACCCGGTCCGCTGCGGCGGCTGCGGCGCGGAGGGCTGCGATCTCCCCGACGTCCTTCACCGCCCGCACCGGGGCGGTGACCGACGACGAAGGCCTCCAGGTCACTCCGGGAAGCACACTCTGCAGCGCGAGCAGCGACGTCGCCCAGGCCCGATCGGAGACGGCGACCACCGGAGCAGCCCCAGCGTCCGCATCAGGAGAGCGGACCGATCGGCGCAACAGGGATGCCACCAGGTCGACCGGGTCGTCCCCGTCTTCCCATGCCAGCACCGTGAACAGGTCCGCCCGCGGGGAGACCCGAGGAGCCTCCAACCGGGGGACCACCAGGACCGGCTCGCCTGCTGCAGGGAGCACCAACATGGTCAGCCGTTCCAACGGCATGGCCCGGTACCCGGTCAGCCAAGGCAGGTCCGCGCCGTGGGAGAGGCAGAGGACATCGACACCCTCCACCGCCATCCGCTCACGGACCCGGCCGACCCGATCGGCGCCGGCGAAGGGCACCATCCCGGGGTCCTCCCCGGAGGGCCCCGTCACGACACCCGCCGCACCAACGACACCGGCTGACGGGACGGGGGGGTCGGAACCGTCTCCGTCGCCTCCCGGGCGTGGTAGCTGGATCGGGTGAGCGGGGACGCCTGGACGTGGCCGAACCCCATCGCCAGAGCGGCCCTGCGCAGCTCCTCGAACTCCTCGGGCGCCCACCAGCGCGCCACGGGCAGGTGGTCCCTGCTCGGACGCAGGTACTGACCCACGGTCACGATGTCCACCCCGACCGCCCGGAGGTCCGCCAGGGTGGCCAGCACCTCCGACGCCCGCTCCCCCATGCCCAGGATGATCCCCGACTTGGTCGCAAGACCGGCGTCCTTGGCGCGAGCCAGCACAGTCAGGCTCCGGGCGTACCCGGCGGACGGCCGGGCCGCACGCTGCAGGCGCGCCACCGTCTCGATGTTGTGGTTGAGGACGTCCGGTCGGGCCTGGAAGATCGTTGCGAGCGCGTCGGCGTCCCCCTTGCAGTCGGAGATCAGCACCTCCACCGACGTGCCGGGGCTCCGCCGCCGTACCGCGGCGATGGTGGCGGCGAACCCGGCTGCCCCGCCGTCGGCGAGATCGTCCCGGGCGACACAGGTCACCACCGCATGGGCGAGTCCCATCCGCTCCACCGCCCGGGCCACCCGGTCCGGTTCCCCCGGGTCCAGCGGCAGCGGGCGGCGGGTGTCGACCTGGCAGAAGCCGCAGGCGCGGGTGCAGCGCTCGCCGTTGATCATGAAGGTGGCGGTCCGCTCCGACCAGCACTCGTAGATGTTCGGGCAACCGGCCTCCTGACAGACCGTCACCAGACCGAGCTCCCGCACCTGGCGCTCGGTCTCGAGGTACCCGTCGCCCATCCTGGCCCCGACGCGGAGCCAGGCCGGCTTCCGACCACCGAGGGGCAACCCGGCCTCGGGATCGACCCCCGCCCGGCGGAGCCGGCGGGCCAGCGGCGGCCCGTGCCCGTCAACCGAGGACCGGGCAGCCTCGGCCGGGACCTTCTCCGCCCGGTCGGAGGACGCCCCGCCGGTCACCCGCTGCACCTCCGGACACCCACCCCAGCCGGTGCTGTCGGCACCGACCACCGCATCGACCACCGCATCGACCACCTCGGACATCGTCGCCCCGATCCCCTCCGCCCGCAGCGAGGTGACCGGTCGGTCGGCGATGCCGCACGGGACGATGTGGCCGAACATGGACAGGTCGACCGATACGTTCAGGGCGAACCCGTGCAGGGTCCGCCCCCGGGCGGTGCGCACTCCGATGGCGCAGATCTTCCGCGGTCCGGCACCTCCCGGAGGGTCGTCCAGACCGACCCACACCCCCGGATAGCCGGTCAGGCGGCCGACCCCGTCGGGGTCCATCCCCAGACCGACCAGCGTGGCGACGATCAGGTCCTCGATGCGGCGGACATGGTCGGGACCCCGGTGCGGACCGTCCCCGACCGAGACGATCGGATAGCCGACGAGCTGGCCCGGACCGTGGAAGGTGACGGCGCCACCCCGGTCCACTGCCACCTGGTCCGCCCCGACCGTGGCCGGATCGACCAGGATGTGGGCGGGATCGGCGTGGGAGCCGAGCGTGTAGACGGCGTCGTGCTCCATGAGCAGCAGGTAGTCGTCGCCGGAGTGGCTCCAGATGGCGCGCTGCAGGTCCCAGGCTTCGCGGTAGGCGACCCGTCCCAGCCAGCGGACCCTCAACGGGCCGGGCAGCGGGGTGGCCGGGGGAGGATCAAAGCTCCCCTGCCCAGTCACGCTGGTCGAGGATCTCCGCCACCCGCGAGAGGAACCGGGCGACGTACGCGCCGTCGACGGCACGGTGGTCGAAGTTCACCGCCGCCAGGCCGACCGAGTGGATGGCGATCGACTCGGTTCCGTCGGGGAGGGCGACCACCACCGGCTTGCGGGAGATGCCGTCGGTGGACAGGATCGCCACCTGGGGCTGGTTGATGATCGCCCCGGTGAGGAGCGTGCCGAACGGGCCCGCATTGGTGATGGAGAAGGTCCCCCCGCTGATGTCGTCGGCGCTCAGGCGCCGCGAGCGGGCCCGGTCGGCCAGCTCGCGGATCCTCCGGGCCATGCCCCGGAGGGTCAGCTCCTCCGCCCGGTGGACCACTGGCACGATCAGCCCCTCGTTGTCGAGATCGACCGCGATGCCGAGGTTGATGTCCCGGTGGACGACCAGGGCGTCGTCGCCGACCGAGGCGTTGAGATGGGGGAAGTCGCCCAGGGCCTCCACCGTCGCCCGCGCCGCGAACGGCAGGTAGGTCAGGCCGAAGCCCTCCTCTGCCCGGAAGCGCTCGCCGTGTGCCCGACGGACCTGCTCCACCCGCTCGTAGTCGATCTCCTTGACCATCAGCGTGTGGGGCGAGGTCGCCTTGGACCGGACCATGTGCTCCGCGGTCCTCCGCCGGATGTTGGTGAAGGGGACCACCTCGTCCCTGTCGGCGCCGGTGCGGACCGGAGTGGGGGTCGGGGTCGGAGCGGCCGCCGTGGCGGTTGAGGCCGGGACCGCCACCGGCGGGGCCGGGGCGGTGGGTGCGGTCGCCGACAACGCGCCGGCGATGACCGCCTCCACGTCCTCGCGGGTGATCCGGCCACCGATGCCCGTCCCCGTCAGCGAGGTCGCGTCGAGGCCGTGGTCGGCGATCAGGCGCCGGACCATCGGGGACAGCACCTCCGAAGCGCCGGCGGCGACGCGTGGTGCGACGCGGCCCGGCGGGGCCGGCGGGGGACCGGTGACCGGTGGGGGTGCGGCGGCGACCGGGGGTGCGGGGGATCGCGGAGCCGACGGAGCTGCGGCGGGCTCCGGAGCCGACGGAGCCGGAGCCGGGGTCGGGGTCGGGGCAGCGTCGGCAACGGCGGGCGCTCCGTCGCCGATGACCGCCAGGCGGGCGCCCACGTCGACCGTGTCCCCCTCCTCCACGAGGATCTGCGTCAGGACACCGGTGACCGGTGACGGCACTTCCGAGTCGACCTTGTCCGTCGAGACCTCGAAGAGGGGCTCGTCCCGTTCCACCTGCTCACCGATGGCCTTCAGCCATTTGGTGATGGTCCCCTCGGTCACCGTCTCGCCGAGCTGCGGCATGGTCACATCAGGCAACGTGGAGCCCCCTTCCGGTCAACGCCAGCACCGTCTCGCCGAACGTCTCGGACAACGACGGGTGTGGCTGGATGAACTGGGCCACCTCGTCGGGGGTCGCCTCCCAGTTGACGGCCAGGTACCCGGCGCCGAGCTGCTCGGTCACCCACGGCCCGGCCATGTGGACCCCGAGGATCCGCCCGGCGGACCCGTCGGGCCGGCGCTCGGTCACCACCTTGACCAGCCCCTCCGTCTCACCCAGGATCCGGGCCCGGCTGTTGCCGCCGAAGGGGTCCTTCTTCGTCACCACGTCGATGCCGGCGGCGACGGCTGCCTCCTCGGTGAGACCGGCGAAGGCCACCTCCGGGTGGCAGTAGATGGCCCAGGGCACCCGGGTGTAGTCCACGGGGAGGACCGGCTCGCCGAGCATCGCCTTGACGGCGACGATCGCTTCCGCGAAGGCGACATGAGCGAGCTGGGGCGTCCCCGCCACCACGTCCCCGACCGCCCACACGCCGTCGGCCGCGGTACGCATCAGCCCGTCCGCCACCACGAAGCCGCGGTCGTCGACGACCACCCCGGTCCCCTCGGCCAGGAGGCCCTCGGTGCGGGGCCGGCGCCCGACCGACACGACGACCGCTTCGACCTCGAGCGTCTCGTCGTCTCCGTAGGAGACGGCGGTGACCTTGCGCGACGGGTCGGGCTTGTGGCCGTGCACCGGGGTGCCCGCCTTCACGCTGATACCCCGCTTGCGGAAAGAGCGGCCGACCACCGCAGCCACGTCCGGATCGCACCCCGAGAGGATGGTGGGGAGCGTCTCGAACACGGTGACCTCCGACCCGAGATCGGCGAACACCGAGGCGAACTCGCACCCGATGGCGCCGCCGCCGATGACCGCCACCGACGCTGGGAGCGCCTCGAGGTCGAGGACCTCGTCGGAGGTCATCACCACCTCGCCGTCGACGTCGAAGCCCGGGATGGTCCGCGGCAGCGATCCGGCGGCGAGCACCACGTTCCGGCCGGTGATCTCCGCCATGGAGCCGTCCACCCCGGCGATGCGGACGAGATGTCCCGGATGCAGCGTGCCGGTCCCGTTGTAGACGGTGATCCCGCGCCCCTTCATCAGGCCGGAGAGGCCCTTGAACAGCTGGTCGACGACCTGACCCTTGCGCGCCTGGCTGACCCCGAACCGGACGGACGGGCGTTCCCCGTCGGCCGGCACGTCACCCACCCCGAATTCGGACGCCCGGGCCACCGTCCGGAAGACCGCCGCCGTCTCGAGGAACTCTTTGGCCGGAACGCATCCCCGATGGAGGCAGGTGCCGCCCACCTTGTCCAGCTCGACCACGGCCACCGAGAGGCCGGCCGCCGCCCCGTAGAGGGCGGTGGCGTACCCGCCGGGGCCACCCCCGACCACGACCACGTCGTACCTGCCCTCCCCTGCATCCCCGCCGTTCGTGCTCCCCCCCGATGTTGCGTGCTCCGAAGCCACTCCGGGTCCCGTGGGAACCACCTCCGTCCGTCGAATGCCGAAGGACCGCCCGCACGGTTCACCGCCCGGCGTCCGTTGTCAGCCTACAGGGACTGTGACCGGTCCCGTCTCGGCGCGCGTCGTAGCGAACAGCCGCGCGAGCCGGATCACCGCCGGCGCCCGCAACGGCTGCGGTCTCTCAGGACAGCACCCGCTTGCGGAAGTTCCGGAGGCCGACCCCGAGGAAGAGGGCGGTGAACGCGATGAGGACGGGGTAGACCACGTAGAGGTGCATGTGGGACGCGTCGGTGAACGCGGCCCGCATCCCCTCGTTCACATAGATGAGGGGATTGACCAGGACGACGGTCTGCAACCAGTGCCACCCTCCGACCTTGACCGGGGCAAGCCGGGTCCACTGGTAGTAGGTCCCTCCGAGGAAGGTGACCGGGAGCACCACGAAGCCGAACATCAGGCCGATGTTCCGGGGCTCGAACGTGGTGCCGAGGAGCAGCCCGAGCGACGCCATGGCCACGCAGGCCAGGGGGACCATGGTCAGGATGATCCACCAGTGGAGGTTGAGGTGGGCCTCCACGCCCTGTGCGTGCACCACCGAGGCGATGGGGAGCACGATGACCGCGGAGATGGCCCCCTGCACGGCCCCCGAGAGCACCTTGGCCATGGCGACCAGCCAGATCGGGCACGGAGCCTGCACCCTGTCCTCGATCTCGCGGGTGTATCCGAACTCCTGGGCCATGGTCAGGGCGACCGACTGGACGCCCTGGAAGAGGATGGAGATGCCGACCACCCCGGGCACCAGGACGGTGGCGAAGTCCGACTCGGCCCCCCTGCCACCGCCGCCGCCGATGCCCTGGCCGATCTTCGGGAACACGTAGAGGAACACGAAGCAGAGGAGGAACGGCTGGACGATGGTGCGGATCACGAACTCGGCCAGATGCTTGCGCAGGACGAGCAGGTCCCGGAGGATGAGCGCCCACAGCGCGGTCCGTCCGGCCGCCACGGTCGAACGCCGGGGTCGCAGGTCGATGTGCCGGTGGTCGTCCGAAGGAAGCCCGGTCGACCCGGTCGCCTGGGTGGTCGTCATCAGTCCCTGAGCTCCTTCCCGGTGAGGTTGATGAACACCGTCTCCAGGGTCGGCTCGGCCAGCGAGAGGTCGATCACCGAGAAGCCGGCGCCCTCGCACAGCGAGACCACGGTGGGCAGGAGCCGCTCGGCCCCCACCACGTGCAGCTCCACCGCGCCGTCGACGGTGCGGGCCCGGGTCACCCCGGGGATGCCGGAGCGCAACACCCCGGCCAACTGCTCGGGATCCCCGGTGGCGACCACGGTCACGATGGTGTCGGCGTCGACGGCCTGCTTCAGCCCGCCCGGGGTGTCGAGGGCGAGGATCCGCCCGTGGTCCATGATGGCCAAGCGGTCACAGAGCTGGTCGGCCTCTTCCATGTAGTGGGTGGTGAGCAGGATGGTCTGTCCCTCCCCGTTCAGCTCGCGGAGGATGTCCCACAGGGCCAGGCGGCTCTGTGGGTCGAGGCCGGCGGTCGGCTCGTCGAGGAAGAGCACGGCGGGTCGGTGGAAGATCGCCCGGGCCACCATCAGCCGCTGCGCCATCCCCCCCGAGAGCGCGTACACGGACGCCTTCGCCCACTTCTCGAGGTGGAACTGCTCGAGCAGACGGTCGGCGGTACGCCGGGACTCGGGACCCGCGATCCCGAACAGCCTGCCGTGGAAGTAGAGGTTCTCCCAGACGGTGAGCTGGCGGTCCAGGGTGTTCTGCTGGCTGACGATCCCGATGATCTGCTTGGCCAGAGCCGGGTGGGCGACGACATCGATGCCACCCACCACCGCCTGGCCGCTCGACGGGACCACGCGGGTGGTGAGCATTCCCGCGGTGGTCGTCTTGCCCGCCCCGTTCGGACCGAGGAGGCCGAAGATCTCTCCGGCGGACACCGAGAGGTCGAGGGCGTCGACGGCCCGGAAATCCGCCCCGGGATAGACCTTGGTGAGGCGCGTCGTGCGGATGATGGCGGAAGCGTCGGACGGTCCGTCGGCGACGGGCACGGCGTCCATTGTCGTGGTCACTGCCGGCTTCCGGAGATGGGCGCTCCCGCAAGGACGATCGTGGGGTGGGGGATCACAGTGCCGTGAGGCTAGCCGGAGGCCCGCGATCACAGGTCGGGCGGGATCGGGAGGGGCTTGCGACCGGCGACCCCCTCTTCGGCGAAGTGCCACCAGCCCAGGTCCGCCTCGTCGCGCTTCCAGCACAGCAGATAGACGACGCCCCGGCCGGTGATCGCCGGGAAGTCGACCAGGCCGGTCTCCGGATCGCGGAGCACGATGCCCTTCGCCCCGAGCTCGGCCACGGCGGACTCCACGGCGATCGGCACGGGAGCCTCGCCCATCGCCCCGTCGCCCGCGCCCCCGTCTCCACCCTCGACGCCCGCCTCGCCCGGGTCGGGCCGGGCAGGGCCCACCCCCGCCAAGGTCCCGTGGCCGTTCCTCTGCGCGACCGTCGCCTGGTGGGCGGCACGGCGCAACGCGTCGATCAGGAGCCGGACCCGCGGTAGCTCCGCACGGGCCTCCTCCACCGTCCAGTAGCGCATCGCAGCATGGTAGGTCCGCCGCGGCGACCGGGACACGGTGACCGGTGGCGTCCGGACCCGACCGGGGATCAGGCCTGCCGGGCGGCCGCCTCGGTGGCGAGCCGGTCGACCAGGTCGTTCATCCGGTCCCCCGAGTGCCCCTTGACCCAGGCGAAGGTGACCTGCCGCCCGCCGTCCACCGCCAGGTCGATGAGGGGCTCCCAGAGGTCGCGGTTGGCGACCGGTTTCCCCTGGGAGTTCCGCCATCCCTTGCGCCGCCACCCCGCCCACCACCGCTGACGGAAGCAGTTGACGACGTAGGTCGAGTCGCTCACCACCCGGACCGGTCCCGGCAGCGACCGGAGCGCCTCGAGCGCGGCGGTGATCTCCATCCGCTGGTTGGTGGTGTGGGGCTCGCCCCCGCTCGCCGACGGACCGCCGTCCACCGCCCACCCCCATCCACCCGGACCGGGGTTCCCCCGGCAGGCACCGTCGGTGTACACCACGGTGACAGCCTCGGGAGAACCGTCGGGCGAACGGTCGGGAGAACCGTCGAACAACGTCCGGGGGGAGTCCTCCGGCGGACCGGGCGGAGATGCGCACATCGTGACAGCATGCCCGCCCGGACGGGTGCGGTCCGCATCCGCCGGTCCGGGGGGGGGCGGCTTTCCCTCCGACCTCGGCGGTGGGAGCATGCGGGCATGCTCTTCGACGGCGTGACGCACCAGCTCCACGACGCAGATCCCCGGGAGACCGACGAGTGGACGGAGGCGTTCGACGACGTGGTCGCCGCCCACGGCCGTGCCCGGGCGAGCTACCTCCTGATGCGGTTGCTCGACCGCGCCCGAGACCACCACGTCGGGTTCCCGGCGAGCATCTCCACCCCGTACGTCAACACCATCCCCACCGACCGCGAGCCTCCGTTCCCCGGGGACGAGCATCTCGAGCGCCGGATCCGGGCCTTCATCCGCTGGAACGCGGCGGTCATGGTGGTCCGGGCCAACGCCCGATCCGACGCCATCGGCGGCCACCTCTCGACGTACGCCAGCTCCGCCGCCCTGTACGAGGTCGGGTTCAACCACTTCTTCCGCGGCAAGGACGGCGGCGGCGCCGGGGACCAGGTCTTCTTCCAGGGCCACGCGTCCCCGGGCATCTACGCCCGCGCCTTCGTCGAAGGCCGCCTCGACGAGGAGCAGCTCGACAACTTCCGCTTCGAAGTCGGGGGAAATGGGCTTTCGTCGTACCCGCATCCCCGGTTGATGCCCGACTTCTGGGAGTTCCCGACGGTCTCGATGGGGCTCGGCCCCCTCAACGCCATCTCCCAGGCCCGGCTCAACCGCTACCTGCACGCACGCGGGTTGGCGGACACCTCGGACAGCCGCGTGTGGTGCTTCGTCGGCGACGGGGAGTTCGACGAACCGGAGACGGTCGGTGGGCTGGGGGTCGCCGGTCGCGAGCATCTCGACAACCTCACCTTCGTCGTCAACTGCAACCTCCAGCGGCTCGACGGCCCCGTCCGCGGGAACGGAAAGGTCATCCAGGAGTTCGAGGCCCTGTTCCGCGGGGCCGGTTGGAACGTCATCAAGGTGATCTGGGGGCGCACCTGGGACACCCTCCTCGCCAGGGACGTCGACGGTGTGCTGCTGGCGAAGATGAACTCGACCGTCGACGGCGACTTCCAGAAGTACGCGACCGAGTCGGGGGCGTACATCCGGGAGCACTTCTTCGGACCCGATCCGCGTCTGACGGCGATGGTGGCGGACTTCGCCGACGCCGAGCTCCAGGCCCTCCCCCGCGGGGGCCACGACTACCGCAAGCTCTACGCGGCCTACGCGGCGGCGGTCGAGCACTCCGGCGCCCCCACCGCCATCCTCGCCAAGACGATCAAGGGCTGGACCCTCGGGCCGGAGATCGAAGCCCGCAACGCGACCCACCAGATCAAGAAGCTGACCCCCGCACAGCTCCGTGCGCTGCGCGACCGCTTGTTCCTCCACGAGGAACTGCCCGACAGCGCCCTGGAGGCCGACCTCCCCCCGTACTACCGGCCGCCGCCCGACGCTCCCGCCGCCCGCTACCTGGCGGAGCGGAGGGGAGCCCTCGGCGGGGCGCTCCCGCGGCGGGTCGTGCGCTCCGCACCGCTCAACCCGCCGGCCGACGCCGCCTTCGCCGATCTGCTGGTCGGTTCGGGGAAGCAGGCGGTGTCCACGACCATGGCGTTCGCCCGCCTCCTCCGGAGCCTGGTCCGCGACCCGGCGATCGGCCAGCGCCTGGTCCCGATCGTGTCCGACGAAGCCCGGACCTTCGGCCTCGAGTCCCTCATCAGCGAGGCGCAGATCTACGCCCCCGACGGCCAGCGGTACACGCCGGTCGACGCCGGTCTGGCCCTCCACTACGCCGAGAGCCCGTCCGGGCAGATCCTCCAGGAGGGGATCACCGAGGCCGGGGCCACCGCCACCTTCACCGCTGCGTCCACCTCGTACTCGACGTGGGGCGAGCCGCTCATCCCCTGCTACCTCTTCTACTCGATGTTCGGGTTCCAGCGGGTGGGAGACCTGCTCTGGGCGCTCGGAGACGTGCGGGGACGCGGGTTCCTCCTCGGGTGCACCGCCGGGCGCACCACCCTGAACGGCGAGGGGCTCCAACACCAGGACGGGCACTCGCTCCTGCTCGCCTCGGCATTCCCGGCCATCGCCGCCTACGACCCCGCCTTCGCGTACGAGATCGCCGTCATCGTGGAGGACGGGATCCGCAGGATGACAGGGCCCGACGCCGAGGACCGCTCGTGGTACCTCACCCTCTACAACGAGAACTACCCGATGCCGGCCCTGCCGGAGCCGGTCGACGAGGCCGACCGGGTGCGGCTGGGGATCGTGCGGGGGATGTACCGCTTCGCGTCCCCACCGGAGGAGCCCGGGCGGTCCGCCGGCGGACGGGAGGGGGACGTCCCCGGTGGGACCCTGCTGTTCTCCGGCACAGCCTGGCAGGCCGCCATGGAGGCACGGGACCTCCTGGCCCGCGACTGGGGGGTCGCCGCCGACGCCTGGTCGGTCACCTCCTACAAGTCGCTCCGCGAGGAGGCTCTGTCGGTCGAGCGCTGGAACCGGCTCCACCCGGAGGGCCCGAGGCGCGTGCCGCTGGTGACCTCCGAGCTGGCCGGCGGAAGTGGTCCGGTGGTCGCGGTCACCGACTACCTGCGAGCCGTGCCCGACCAGATCGCCCGTTTCGTGCCCCGTCGCTACACCTCGCTCGGGACCGACGGGTTCGGGCGGTCCGACACCCGCGACGCGCTACGGCGCTTCTTCGAGACCGATGCGGCCCACGTGGCCGTGGCGGTGCTGGCCGGTCTCGCCGCCGACGGGAAGCTTCCGGGCCCGGTGGTGGGCGAGGCGATGGAGCGGTACGGGATCGACCCGTCGACCGGCGACCCCTGGGCGGGGTGACGGACGCCGCCGACACCGTTCCCGGGGACCCGGCGACGGACACCGTTCCCAGGAATCCGGCGGACGGTGCCGTGCGTTCACTAGCCTCCACCGGCATGGCGGGGGTAGCGCACCGACGGAGGACTCCGGCTCCCGGGGGAGTGGCCCGCGTCTGGGCCGGTTGGCAGCGGCCGGTGGTGATCGCCCTCGCCACCACCACCGTGCTCCGGGTGGCGACCGAGCTGGTGGCGCTGGTGGCCCACTACGGGGTGGTGTTCCCCCATGTGGTCGCCCGGCAGCCGGGGGTGTTGAGCGGGGTGTGGAACGCCTGGGACACCGGGTACTACCTGACCATCGCGCAGCACGGTTATGCCGCCTCCCACGCCGCGGCCGTCCCCAAGTTCATCGCCTTCGCTCCCCTGTACCCGGCACTCGTGGCCGCCACCCATGTCGTCACCGGGGCCGGATGGGTCGTCAGCGGGCAGCTGGTGAGCGCGGCGGCCACCGTGGCCGCCATCGCCGGCCTCGTCCATCTGACGACCCCCGACCAGGGAGTCAGCAGATCGGGGACGACGGTGATGCTGCTGGTCGCGTTCCCCACTGCGTTCTTCCTCCTGGTCGACTACCCGGAGTCCCTGGCACTGGCCCTTGTGGTGTGGTCGTGGATCGCGGTGCGCTCCGAGCACTGGGTCGTCGCCGGGATCGTGGCCGCCTGTGCCGCCATGACCAAGTACTACCTGGTGATCGTGGCCGTTGCCCTGCTCGTCGAGGTGTGGCGCGCCCGGGAACCCCGCCAGCCGACGAGCCCCCTGGGTGTCCCCCGCCACGACCTCGCCCGTGCAACCGCTGTCGTCTTCCCGTCGGTTGCCGCCGTCGTAGCGTGGATGGTGGTCTGTCAGCGGCTCTACGGCGACCCGCTGGCGTTCGTCCATGTCCAAGGGGAGTGGGGTCGCAAGTTCGCGTTCCCCTGGACGCTGGCCGCCACCACCGCCGGCGATCTCATCCACCTCCGGTTCCTCGACACCTCCGTGGCAAGCGTGATGGAGCTGTTCGACACCGTGACCGTCTCGCTGGTGGCCGTCGCCACCGTCGTGGCCTGGGTACGCGTGCGCACCTCCTATGCCGTCCTGCTCGGGCTGGCGCTGTGCACGTTCACGTTCCAGACGATCCTCTACAGCGAGACGCGCGAGGTGCTGACGCTGTTCCCCTTCTTCATCGTCCTGTCGCGGTGGGTGGACGGCCATCCATGGCGGGAGCGATTCCTCCTGGCCTGCTTCCTCCCATCCGCCTACTTCTTGACCAGCCGCTTCGTGACCGGGAAATTCGCAGGCTGAGCCTCCGCTCCGCGGGCGCCGCGACCCGGGATAGTCTCGTCGCTGTCATGCCGATCACGATCACCGGCGACGCCGACGCCGATCGTCTCCTCTCCGAGGATCCCCTCGCCTTGGTCGTGGCCATGGTGCTCGACCAGCAGATCCCACTCGAGCGGGCATTCCGAGCGCCCCGCGACCTCGCGGAACGCCTCGGGGGGACCCTCGACTGCGGGGTCCTCGGCGCGATGGACCCCGAGGCCCTGGCGGCGGTGTTCGGCGCCAAGCCCGCGCTCCACCGGTTCCCGAGCTCGATGGCCCGCCGCGTCCAGGAGGTCTGTCGGATCGTCTCCACCGAGTACGGCGGCGATGCTGCGGCGGTCTGGACGTCTGCGTCCGACGGTGAGGAGCTCCTCGCCAACGTCAAGGCCCTGCCCGGGTTCGGTGTCCAAAAGGCGCGCATCTTCATCGCCCTCCTGGGGAAGCAGCTCGGCATCGCCACCCCGGGCTGGCAGGAGGCGTCCTCCCCGTTCGGGGAGCCCGGGACGTTCCTCTCGGTCGCCGACATCGACTCCGCCGACTCCCTCGCCCGGGTGCGCCACTACAAGCAGGAGCTGAAGGCCGCGGCCGCCGCCGCACGGCGTTGAGCCACGCAACCGCTCTGGAACTGGGGCGCGAGGACGGCCGCCGCTGGGACCTCCGTGGCCGACGGCTCTACCTCTGCACCCCCGACCGTCCCGACCTGACCAGGTTCGTGGACTCCTGCATCGCAGGCGGGGTCGACATCGTCCAGCTTCGGGACAAGCACCTGCCGGACGCCGAGCTGATCCTTCGTGCACAGGAGCTTCAGAGGGTCTGCACCGCCCGCAACGTGCCGTTCATCGTGAACGACCGACCCGACCTGGCCACTCGGCTCGGTGCCGACGGCGTCCACGTGGGCCAGGACGATCCGGACCCGGCCACGGCCCGGGCGGCGGTGGGGCCGCATGCCCTCGTCGGGCTCTCCACCCATCGCCCGGCCGAGCTCGAGGCCGCCATCGGGGGGCGACTCCCGGTCGACTACCTTTCGGCGGGACCCGTCGCCGCCACACCGACAAAACCCGGTCGCCCCGGCACCGGCATCGGGTACGTCCGCACCGCGGTCGCCCGTTCGCCGTGGCCGGTCTGGATCACCGGAGGCGTCGACCCGGACACCGTCCGACCGCTCGTTGCCGCCGGTGCTCGCCACTTCGTGGTGGTCCGCTGGTTGACCGAGGCCGACGACCCGATGGCCCGGGCCCGGGCGCTGTGTCGTGCCATCGATACCGCCATCCACACCGCCGAGCAGGCCGTCGCGGCCGGGCAGGGGAACGAGCCCTGAGCGTTCAGACGCCGGGGGTGATGGCCACCGTCTGGGACTGGGACGACGGGGGCGAGAGCACGGCCACCACGATCGAGCGCACGTAGCCCCCGCCGAGCGTGACCGCCAGCTCCGCCTGACCGTGGTCCCGGGCGTAGGCCGAGAGGCCGGGCTGCGGTACCGCGGTGGCCGGAACCGCGAGGTGGTAGGTCGAGCCGCTGCCCTGGGCCGACGACGCGTTCAGGATGACGTGCAGGTACTGGGTCACCGTCGATGCCACCTGGGACGCCGCGTCGGGCACGGTGCGCGTGCTGGTGACAGTCGCAACCTTGGAGGTGGTGCGGGTCACCACGGTCGATCCGGTACCGGTCTGCGTGGTCGTGGTGTGACCGGTGACGGTGGTGAGCCTGGCGGTCGCCGGAACGCCCGCCGAGGAACCCTGGTAGTCGAGCCTGCTCACGAAGGCGGACCGGACGGCCGGAGGGGTCGGGGAGGAAGATCCGAGGTCGTCCGCCTGCGAGGTGTTGACGGTGACGGTGGCCGAGTAGCCGGTCAGGTCGAGCGTGGACTGTGCCGCATGACGCAGGTTGGCCGGGATACCCCCCGACGACATGGCGACACCGACCGAGGCGGCCACGATCGCCACCACGATCACTACGCCGACCAGCAGGAAGCCGACGGCGCCACGGCCTGGCGCCTTCGCCGCCGCCGGCGTCGCTGGTTTCCCTGGTCGCATGGAGGGTGATGCCACAGGTGCCGCACTCCGTTTCATCGTCGGGTCATGCTGTCTTGTCCGGCGGGGTCCTCCGTCGGGTCACGCTGCCGTCGGCCGACACTGCCGCACGCCCATCCGGGAACCTGACGAACGGGATGCCGACAACCACCGCCTCCGGGCGGCGACTCTAGCCGCCGCGCCGGTGCACGGCCCAACCGGACCGGCGGCCGACTAGCCGGCCGAGCCGGTGCCGGACGCGCCCTGGCTGGTGGAGATCTTCGCCCCTGACGGCAGCGCCACCGGAGGGGAGGAGCCGACCGACGAAATGGTGACGTCGACCGAGGCGCCGCCCCCTGCGATCCGCAGGGCGTCCACGTACGGGCCGACCACCGTGACTGATCCATGGAGGACCTGACTCTGCTCGTCCAGGACGAACGTGGACGTTCCCCCGCTCTGGTGGACCTGGGTCGCCCGTTGGAGCAGGGCGAGATAGTTCCGCACCGGGTCGTAGGACGAAGCTGGCTGGCTGGCCTGGCGGACGAACGTCAGATGGGCAGTGGAGGCGGTGGGGGAGATCGGGCTGCTCTGGAACTCGAACCCGCCGATGACGGCCACGTAGGACCGCCTCCCCTGCGACTCGACGTACCCTCCCAACCGGTTCGGCGCCTGCCAGACCAGATGCTGGCTCTCGGTGGCACCGCCGCTCTGGGCCAGCACCGAGTCCGAGGTGTAGTTCGGGGCCGCCAGGGTGTTCGCCACCGCCTGGTGCAGGTCGGCCTGGGTCGGCGACTGGAGGACGCCCAGGGTCGCTCCCCCTCCGGCCAGCACCACCAGCAACAGGAGCAGAAGCCACGGGACGAATCGTTGCGGTCCGTTCATCTGCGAGACGCTACGCCAGTTCCGACCCGTGCCCGGGCGCGACCGACAACGCCCTGGACCCCGCCCGGGCGCTCATCAGATCCCGATGCGCTGGGCGAGCAGCTCGCGGTGGTAGGCCGGGTCCCCGAGCATCAGCTCGGACGACTTGGCCCGCTTGAAGTAGAGGTGGGCGGGGTGCTCCCAGGTGAACCCGATCCCACCGTGGATCTGGATCGTCTCGGCCGCCGCATGGAAGTAGGCCTCCGAGCAGTAGGACTTGGCCAGGCTGGCCACCACCGGCAGCTCGTCGGAGTCCTCGGACGCCGCCCAGCCGGCGTAGTAGGCCGCCGACTTCGCCGACTCGACCTCGAGCAGCATGTCGGCGCACTTGTGCTTGATGGCCTGGAAGCTCCCGATCGGACGGCCGAACTGGATCCGCGTCTTCGCGTACTCCACCGAGCTGTCGAGGCAGCGCTGGGCGCCCCCGACCTGCTCGGCCGCCAGGGCGACCGCCGCCAGGTCCAACGTCTTGGAGAGACCCGGCTCGGCGCCCCCCTCGGTCCCGATCAACCACGCCGGGGTGTCGGCGAACTCGAGGCGGGCCTGCTTGCGGGTCTGGTCCATGGTGGCAAGCGCGGTGCGGGTCAGGCCGGAGGCGTCGCCCTTGACCCCGAAGAGGCTGATCCCGGCGGGGGTCCGGCCCGCCACCACGATGAGATCGGCCACGTGGCCGTCGATGACGAACGACTTGTGCCCGTTCAGCTTCCACCCGTCACCGTCCGGGGTCGCCGCCAGGGTCACCCCGTCGGTGTCCCACCGCCCCGTGTCCTCGGTGAACGCCAGGGTGGCGATGGTCTCCCCGGCGGCGATGCCGGGCAGGAGCGTCTCCTTCGCCTTGCCGTCGCCGGAGGTGAGGATGGCGTTGGCACCCAGGGCCACCGTCGAGAAGAACGGGGCGCACAGCAGGGCGGCACCCATCTCTTCGAGGACCACGATCAGCTCGACATAGGTGAAGCCCGCTCCGCCGAACTCCTCGGGGATGATGAGCGACTGCAGGCCGAGCTGCTCGGCCATCTGGGACCAGACGGCGGGGTCGTAGCCCTCGGTCGTCTCCATCAGCCGACGGACCTCGGTCTCGGGCGACTTGTCGTCGAGAAACCGGCGGACGGACGTGCGGAGCTCGTCCTGCTCCTCACTGAAGGCGAAGTTCATGGTGTGCTCCATCCCCCTGGGTAGGCCCCCGGCACAGGGGCTGCGTGCTCCGTTGTCTACCAGAATCCGGGCGATGTTGACCAACGGGTCAAGCGACGGGGCGGGCGACGGGGCGGGCGACGGGGCGGGCGGCAGCCGGTCGTGGCCGCAGCGGTACGCTCGCTCCCGGGCCGGTGATACCGGCCCGGGAGCGGTCGCCCGGCGCAGTCCGGGACGGACCGGAAGGAGGCACGCGGTGACCGGGACACCCACGGAGATCACGTTCCAGGACGCGGCCGTCGAGGTGCACCGGGTGGTGGTCGGCCCGGTGGAGAACAACGTCTACATCGTGCGCTGCCGCGCCACCGGCGACGCGGTGCTGATCGACGCGGCCAACGAGCACGACCGCCTCCTCGACCTGTGCCGGCTCCTCGGGGTGCGCAGCGTGGTCGAGACCCACGGCCACTGGGACCACATCCAGGCGGTCGAGGCCGTTCGGGAGGCGGGGATCGACGTGGCCGTGACCAGGGCCGACAGCGCCATGCTGCCGGGCTACGACCTGCTCCTCGAGGACGAGGCGGTGCTCGAGGTCGGCAGGCTCCGGATCCGGACCATCGCCACTCCCGGCCATACCCCCGGCTCGATGTGCTTCGCCGTCGGAGGCACCCCGCTTCTGTTCACCGGGGACACCCTGTTCCCCGGCGGCCCCGGCAACACGTCCTTCGAGGATGCCGACTTCGACACCATCATCGCCTCCATCGAGACCCGGCTGTTCGCGCCGTTCCCGGCGGACACGCTGGTGCTCCCCGGCCACGGCGAGGGGACCACGATCGGGACCGAGGCCCCCCATCTCACCGAGTGGGTCGACCGGGGCTGGTGACTCCCGCGGCCGCACGCCCGGGCAAGGCGGGTCGGTCGGTTGGGGCGGCCCGCGTCGCCACGGAGACGGCGGTGGAGGTCAGACGGTGGTGGAGGTCAGATCGCGGTGGAGGGCCGCCTGGGCTCGCGGATGACTTCGATCCCCGCGGGAAGGCCGGTGATCGACACGCCGGAGGGCACCTCCTCACCCACCTCGACGGTCACCCGCGTCCCGGCCAGCGGGATCCCCTCCACCTTCAGGTACCCGATGCCCTCGGGGAGGTTCGGGCTCAGCCACGTCTTGCCGTACGGCACCCAGGGGTCGAGCCGCAGGAGGGTGCGCAGGCACAGCAACGGGGAGGCCGCCGACCAGGCCTGGGGTGAGCAGGAGGTGGGATAGCCCACCGGGACGCTCAGCTCCCGCCGGTCAAGCCCGCTGAACAGCTCGGGCAGCCGGCCACCCTGGGCCATCGCCGCGTCCAGGAGCCCGAGGATCAGCTTCTGGGCCGCGCCGTCGAAGCCGTAGCGGGCCAGCCCGGCCGCCACGATGGCGGTATCGTGCGGCCACACCGAGCCGCAGTGGTAGCTGATCGGGTTGTAGCCGCCGCCGGAGGCGGAGAGGGTCCGCACGCCCCACCCGCTGAACAGGTCCGGGGACACCAGGTGCTCCGCCACCCTGCGGGCCTTGTCCTCGTCGACGATCCCGGTCCACAGGCAGTGGCCCATGTTGGAGGTCAACGAGTCGATCGGGCGCTTGTCGGCGTCGAGACCGACCGCGAACCAGCCGCGGTCCTCGAGCCAGAAGTCGCGGTTGAACGCCTTCTTCAACTGGGACGCCTTGGCGCGGAACCGGTCGTAGGTGGCGGTGTCCCCCGCTTCGAAGGCGAAGTGGGCACGGGCGAGGAAGGCCCCGTAGACGTAGGCCTGCACCTCGCACAGGGCGATCGGTGCCTCCGCCACCCGGCCGTCGGCGTAGCGGATGCCGTCCCAGCTGTCCTTCCATCCCTGGTTGGCCAGCCCGCGGTCGGTGGCCCTCCGGTACTCGACGTACCCGTCGCCGTCGGAGTCGCCGAACTGCTCGATCCACTCGATGGCCCGTTCGGCGTTGGGGAGGAGCTCGTCGACCAGCTCCCGGGCGACCCCCCACCGCCGAAGCTCGCCCAGCAGCATCACGAACAGGGGGGTGGCGTCCGCCGTCCCGTAGTAGATGCTGCCGCCCCCGAGCGAGAGGGACGCCGCGTCCCCGAACCGCATCTCGTGGAGGATGCGCCCCGGCTCCTCCTCGTGGCGCGGGTCCACGTCGGTCCCCTGGAACCGCGCCAGGGTCTGCAGGACGCCGAGCGCAAGGTCGGGGTCGACGAGCAGGGCCATCCATGCGGTCAGCAACGAGTCGCGTCCGAACACCGTCATGAACCAGGGGGCTCCGGCCGCCACCACCACCCGCTCGGGATACTCGGGGTCGAAGATGCGCAGTGCCCCGAGATCCTCGGCACTGCGGCCCACGACCTCCTTGAGGCCGGCGTGGTCGGTGTCCACCTGCGGCACCCGCCGTCGCCACCGGGCCAACCGCTCGGCCGGCTCCGCCCGGTCCACCGGCTCCCCGCACCGGTAGCGGGGGTCGATGACGACGTCGTCGATCACCGGGGCCACCTCGACGCAGGTGGTCCACTCCGAGCGGGGCGGGACCACCACCTCGAAGGTGGCCAGGTCCGCCTCGACGGAGACCGGGCCCTCGAAGCGGACCTCGACACCGCGGGAGACGCCGCCGCGGCGGTAGGAGAACGCCATGGTTCCCGGACGCGCCCTGACGGCTCCCTCCGTCGGGCCGGAGGTCGCCGCGGCGCGGTCGTCGGCGCCGGCACGACCCTCCTTGACCGCGAAGAGATCGGCGAAGTCCGCACCCACGAAGACCTCCACGGAACAGAGCGACGGCTCGTCGCCGAAGTTCCGGAGGGTGATGTCCTCGCGCATCCCCTGGCCGACGTAGCGCGACCGGAAGACCATCACGGTCGAGTCCGCCCGGCCCGGAGGAGGCAGGCACCGTGACACGAACGTGGACGAGAACGGGTCGTCGGTCACCGCCGCCAGCGGCTCGGTCCGCACCCCGTTGACCAGCACCTGGAATCGGGAGAGGATCCGGGTGTCCCGGACGAAGAGCCCCTGGGCGGCACCCGGGGTGATGTCCCCCGCGGAGCCGCTGATGGCGAAGGTCGACTCGTCGACCAGGGTGACCACCCCGTTGCTGGCGTCCAATTGGGCGACCGGGCCGGCGTAGGTCCACGGGTCGGGCATCCGGGTCACCGTAATCGCCGCCGGGGTCCCAGGGAAACCGACGAGCCCGGGCGGCCGCGCCGCGGCCACGACCAGCCGCAGCCGGCCCGAGGCCACCGGCGGGTCGACCCGGGTGGCCTATCCCGACAGGTCGAGGCCTGCCTCCGCCAGCTCGTCGAGGTCGACGAGGCGGTGCCGGCCGCCTTCCCGGGACCAGGCGTACTCCCAGCCCCCCGCCGCGGTTCCGGCGGGGCGCTTGCCCGGGAACAGGCGGAAGAGAAGTTCGGCACCCGGGCACCGGTCGTCCAGCGCGTCCGCTACCGGCTTGGCGATGCGGAGGAGGTCCGAGTTGCCGAATACCTCAGTCACCACCCCGATCACCTGTCCGTCGCGCAGCCGCCGGAGCTCCAACGGGTACGCCTGTTCGGCCCCGCATGCGAAGACCCGGAGCTCGAGGTCACGGCGTCTCTCGACGACAGGGGGACCCTCCGTCTCCACCCCGCCAGTATCCCACAAGGTCGATCGCCGGCCGGTGGTGCTGGCGGGACGGGGCGGGGCGGGTTGCCAGTCGGGGTTCCCCCTATGCCGGTAGGGGAAAAGAACCGGGCGCGGTAGGATCGGGGCGTGAGCGACGCAACCGCCTCGGGCGACACCGTCCGCACCCCCCCGCTCCTCGAGGTCGAGGGGCTCCACGTCTCCGTGGACGGGGTGCCCATCCTGCGCGGGGTCGACCTGAGCGTCGGGAGCGGCACCGTCCACGCGGTGATGGGGCCCAACGGGTCGGGCAAGTCCACCCTGGCCAAGGTGCTGCTCGGCCACCCCGCCTACGAGGTCACCGCAGGGGCCATCCGCCTGAAGGGCGAGGATGTCACCGGATGGGCCACCGACGTCCGGGGCAAGGCCGGTCTGTTCCTCGCCTTCCAGGATCCCGAGACCATCGAGGGCGTCCCGGTGATCCAGTTCCTCCGCCAGGCGCTCTCGGCCCGCCGGGGCATCGACCTGTCGGTGCTGGAGGTACGGCTGATGATGATGGAGTGGATGGAGAAGCTGGGGATGGACCCGGCGTTCGGCGAGCGTCACCTCAACGAGGGGTTCTCCGGCGGCGAGAAGAAGCGGAACGAGATCCTGCAGTTGGCCATCTTGGAGCCGGAGGTCGCCGTCCTCGACGAGACGGACTCCGGGCTCGACGTGGATGCCCTCCGGACGGTGGCACGGGGGGTCCACACCGTGCGGGCGGCGCGCCCGGACCTCGGGGTGGTCGTGATCACCCACTACCAGCGGATGCTCGACGAGCTGGCCGCCGACCACGTCCACCTGCTGATCGACGGCAGGATCGTCGCCGACGGCGGGCCGGAGCTGGCGACCCGCCTCGAAACGGAAGGGTACGACGCATGGCGAACGTGACCGGACCCGCGGAGGCGCTCGACGTCTCGCTCCTCCGCAAGGACTTCCCCCTCCTGTCCCGGGAGGTCGGCGGGCACCCCATCGTCTATCTCGACTCGGCGGCGTCCGCCCAGCGCCCGCGTCAGGTGCTCGACGCCATGCGCGAGTACGACGAGACGACCCACGCCAACGTCCACCGGGGCGTCTACCGCATCGCCGAGGAGGCCACCCGGCGCTTCGAGGCGGCGAGGGAGGCGGTGGGTCGCTTCATCGGAGCACCGACGCCGAGCCGGGAGGTGCTCTTCTCCAAGAACGCCACCGAGGGACTGAACCTGGTGGCCCGCACCTGGGGACGCACCCATCTCGGCCCGGGGGACGCCATCCTCCTGACCGAGATGGAGCACCACGCCAACATCGTGCCCTGGCAGATGCTGGCGGAGGAGCGGGGCTTCACGATCCGGTGGATCCCCGTCACCGACGACGGGCTCCTCGACCTCGACCAGCTCGACCGCCTGGTGGACGGAGTGAAGCTGGTGGGGATCACCTGCATGTCCAACGTGCTCGGAACGCTCAACCCGGTGACGGAGATCGCCCGGGTCGCCCACGCCGCCGGGGCGGTGGTGGTCGCCGACGGGGCCCAGTCCGTCCCGCACCTTCCGACCGACGTGTCCACCCTGGGGTGCGACTTCCTCGCGTTCAGCGCCCACAAGATGCTGGGCCCCACCGGGATCGGGGTGCTCTGGGGGAGGGAGGAGCTCCTCGAACCGCTCCCCCCCTTCCTGGGCGGAGGCGAGATGATCCTCGACGTCCGCAAGGACGGCTTCACGCCCAACGACCTCCCGTGGCGGTTCGAGGCGGGTACCCCGCCGATCACCGAGGCGATCGGCCTGGGTGCGGCCGTCGACTACCTCGAGGGCGTGGGCATGGAGGCCGTCCGCTCCCACGAGATCGCGCTCACCACCTACGCGATGGAGAGCCTCCGGGAGCGCTTCGGAGACGACCTCCGCCTGTTCGGTCCCCCCGACCCGTCCGACCGGGGAGGGGTCCTCTCCTTCGCCTTCCGCGACGTCCACCCCCACGACCTGTCACAGATCCTCGACCAGTACGGGGTCTGCATCCGGGCGGGCCACCACTGTGCGAAGCCGCTGATGCGACGCTTCGGGGTGAACGCCACGGCCAGGGCGTCGGTCGCCCTGTACAACGACGAGTCCGACGTGGACGCGCTCGCCGACGCGCTGGCCGCCGCCGGGGCGTTCTTCGCATGAGCGCCACCCGGTACCCTGGTCGGGTGCTAGACACCCCTTCTCCCCGAACGGATCCGTCGGCAGCATCTGGGGGCACCGCCTGATGGCCGGCCTCGAGGACCTGTACCGCGAGATCATCCTCGACCACTACCGCTCGCCCCGGAACCGCGGTGAGCTGGCGTCCCCGCCCGCCTACCGGGTGGAGGGCTTCAACCCGCTCTGCGGCGACGAGATCGTGGTGACCTTCGAGATCGAGGGGGAGGCGGTCTCCGACATCAAGATCGGTGGCTCCGGTTGCTCGATCAGCCAGTCCTCCGCGTCGCTGATGTCCGCTGCCGTCAAGGGTAAAACGGTGCCCGAGGTCCGGGACCTGATCCGCACCTTCAAGGGGATGATGTCCATCCACGAGTCCACCCTCCCGGGAGCCGGGGAAGACGGCGAGGCGGCCGACCGGGCCGAGCCCGATCCCCCGGACATCGAGGAGCTCGGCGAGCTCGCCGCCCTGCAGGGCGTGGTCAAGTTCCCCGTGCGGATCAAGTGCGCCACCCTCGGGTGGAACACCCTGGCCCAAGGCCTCGACGAAGCCGACGGGTCCGCACCGTAGGATCCACCGCCGGGTCCCGCACGGGGACCGCCGGAGACCGATCAGCGGTAGGCGGCGTACCCGGTCCGGTCGACGATCTCGGCCAGCTCGTCGCCTCCGGTGGCCACCACCTTCCCGGCGGAGAGCACGTGGACCACGTCGGGGTGTAGCACGTCCAGGAGCCGGTGGAAGTGGGTGATGGCCAGCACGCCCATCCTCCACTCCGTCGTGGCCGCCTCGACCCGGCGGGCGACGGCCTCGAGCGCGTCGACGTCGAGACCGGAGTCGATCTCGTCCAGGACGGCGAACCTCGGCCGGAGGACACCCAGCTGCAAGGTCTCGTTCCGCTTCCGCTCGCCGCCGGAGAGGTCCACGTTGAGCGCCCTCCTCAGCATCTTCCGGTCGAAGCCGATCCGGTCGGCCTCCTCCTCCATCCTCGCCCCGATGTCCGGCCGCTCCGCGCCCGCTCCCGCTCCGCCCGGGGCCGCCGGCGCCCGGGCCGCGGAGAGCGAGGCGACCAGCGACACGCCCGGCACCTCGATCGGGTGCTGCATCCCGAGGAACAGCCCCGCTCGCGCCCGCTGCCAGGTGGGCAACGACAGCAGGTCGATGCCGTCCAGGCTCACCGCTCCCCCGAGCACCTCGTAGCCGGGACGCCCCATCAGGACGTGGGCGAGCGTGCTCTTGCCGGAGCCGTTCGGGCCCATCACCGCATGCACCTCGCCGCTGCGCACGGTCAAGGACACCCCGCGGAGGATCTCTTGTCCCGGGATCCCCGCCCGGAGGTCGTCGATGATCAGCTCGCCGGTACTCACGGGACCACCACCGCCACATCGTCGCCGTCGACCACCAGCTGGTACACCGGCACCGGGGTCGTCGCCGGCAGGGAGCAGGGGGCTCCGGTGCGCAGGTCGAAGGTCGAGCCGTGCTTCGCGCACTCGAGCTCGCAATCGTCGGCCCAGACCTCCCCGTCCGACAGGGGGAAGTCCTCGTGGCTGCAGCGGTCGCCGACCGCGAAGAACTCGTCACCGATCCGGGCCAGGGCGATCCGGAGGCCGGCGACGTCGAACCGTCGCACCGAGCCGGGCTCGAGGTCGGACCGGCGGCAAAGCCGCACGGTCGGACCGGGGGAGGCCGGCTCCGGGGCATCGGGCACCGCGGCGGCGGGGTCAGCCACGGTCCGCTCCGGTACGGGCGGCCAGCGCCCGGGAGATGAGCCGACGCGCCCCGGGCACGGGCACCTGGTCGGCGATGTCCTCGAAGAAGCCCGCCACGATCAGCGTCTCGGCCATCTCCGGCTCGATGCCCCGAGACTCGAGGTAGTACCGCTGGTCCTCGTCGACCGGTCCCACCGTCGAGCCGTGAGCGCACCGCACGTCATTCTCCTCGATGTCGAGGTTGGGGACCGAGTCGGCGCGGGCGCCCTCATCGAGCACCAGGTTGTGGTTGGTCTGGCGGGCGTCCGACCGGACCGCCCCGCGCCGGATCCGGATCAAGCCGCTGTACACCGAGTGCGCCTGCTCGGCGACCGCCCCCATGAACAGCAGGTCACTGGTGGTCCGGGGGGCCTGGTGGTCCTGGAGGGTACGGAAGTCGAGCATCTGGTCGCCCCGACCGAAGTACGCGGCCCGGAGCGTGCTGGCGGCAGACACCCCGGTGAGCGCCGAGTCGGTCCGGACCCGGGCGTAGCTGCCGCCGAGGGCGACGGTGAAGCTCGTGAGAACGGCACCGGCGGCGATCCGGCTCGCCTGATGGGCCAGGTACCAGGTCTCCGGTCCTGTGGCCTGGACGCTGACCACGGAGAGGTCGGCTCCGGACTCGACCTGCAGCTCGGTCACGGGGACGACCAGGTGGCGCGGTGGCGCGGCGGCGGTCCCGGTCGCCGGAGTGCCGGAGGGTGCGTCGAGGCCGAGCAGCCCGCCGACCGGGTCGACCACGATCTCCACCACCGACGCCCGGGACGACGCACCGCAGCGCACGATGGTGCGGGGGAACAGCGCCGACTCGGAGGCTCCCACCACGTGCACCACCACCACCGGGTCCCCGACGACGGTGCCGGGGGCAATGTCGATGATCACCGGGTCCGGGGCGAAGGCTTCGTTCAACAGCACGAAGTCCGAGGGGTCCGTCGCCGTGCCGCCGAACAGCGACTCGGCCTCGGGATGCCCGGCCAGGCCCGTCACGTTCAGCCCGGGCACCGGCCCGGGCGCGGTCGCCGTGGCCTGGGTGCCGCCGACCGTCATCACCAGGCCGGCCCGGGGCCCGAGGCCGTCGACCAGGGTGCGTACCAATGCGGACGGCGCAGCGCCCGACCCGTCGGGCGGCCCGAACCGGTACCGGTCGAGATCGAGCTGGTCGATGCGGCTGTAGCGCCACACCTCGTCCTTGTCGGTCGGGAGCGGAGCCAAGGCGAACCGCTCGGCGGCTGCGGCACGGCGCTCGTGCAGCCACGCCCCGCCGGGAAGGGAGGCGGCGTTCTGAGGGGTGAACGTGGTCAGGATGTCGGGCCTCTCGCGCAACGAGGCCCAGGAGGAGCCTCCCCCCCATCCTAGCCCTCCTCCCCGCGGACCCGACCGGGGCCCCGGCCTACGCTACGGGGATGAGCACCACCCCCGGAACCCCCGCTGCGTCCGTCAGCTCCTTCTGCTCGGACGTCCTGGCCATCGACGTGGACGGGCCGGTCGCCACCTTGTGGCTCGACCGGCCGGAGAAGCGCAACGCCCTGGGACCCGCGTTCTGGGCGGACCTGCCGGTGGCGATGGCGGCGATCGCCGGCGACCCCGGCATCCGGGCGGTGGTCGTCGCGGCCAGGGGTCCCCACTTCAGCGTCGGGCTGGACCTGGTCGCCATGGCTGGTCTCACTGGTACCCCGCCCTCCGGAGGCAGGCCGCCGTCACCGGCCGTCCGGGCCCGCGCCGCCCGGGCCGAGGTGCTGCGCCTGCAGGCGTCGGTGACCGCGGTGGCCGACTGCCCCCTACCGGTCGTCGCCGCCATCCACGGCTATTGCATCGGGGGCGGCGTGGACCTGGCCGCGGCGTGCGACATCCGCCTGGCCAGCGCCGACGCCCTCCTCTCCGTGCGCGAGACGAAAGTCGCCATCGTCGCCGACCTCGGGAGCCTGCAGCGGCTCCCCCGGATCATCGGGAAGGGGTACGTGGCCGAGCTGGCCTTCACCGGCAAGGACATCACGGCCGCCCGGGCCGCCGAGATCGGCCTGGTCAACCGGGTCTCCGCCGACCAGGAGGCCGTGGTCGCCGACGCCCGTGCGCTCGCCGACGAGATCGCCGCCAACTCGCCGTTGGCCGTCCAGGGGACCAAGGCGGTCCTCGCCGCCGGAGAGGGTCGGTCGGTCGCCGAAGGCCTCGACTACGTCGCCACCTGGAACGCCGCCTTCCTCGCCTCCGACGACCTCACCGAGGCGATGACCGCGTTCGCGGAGAAGCGGCCCGGCGTCTTCACCGGGAACTGACCGGTGGCACCGGGCGATGGCCATGGGCCGGATCCGATCGCGTCGGGGGCATCCGGCTCCGGAGCGCTCGCGGGCATCAGGGTGGTGGAGGCGGGCCTCCTCGTCCAGGGCCCCCAGGCCTCGGCCACGTTGGCCGAGTGGGGGGCCGAGGTCGTCAAGGTGGAGCTGCCCGGCTTCGGCGACCTGTCCCGATGGCTGCCGATCGGGCCCGACGAGCCCCGCAGCGCGTACTTCGAATCGTGCAACCGGGGCAAGCGCAGCCTCACCCTCGACCTCCGCCGCCCCGGGGGACGGGACGTGATGCTCGACCTCGTCGACCGGGCGGACGTGCTCATCTCCAACTTCACCCCGGGGACCATGGAGGGGTGGGGACTGGGGTACGCGGAGGTGTCCGCCCGCAACCCGCGCCTCGTCTACGCCGCCGGTTCGACCTACGGGGCACTCGGCCCCGACGCTCCCACGCCCGGGGCGGACCTGTCCGGCCAGGCGGCTGGTGGCCTGGTCAGCACCACCGGGACCACCGGCGGTTCCGCAGGTCCGGTGGGGGCGACCATCGCCGACCACATCGGCGCCCAGAACCTGGTGGCGGGCGTGCTCGCCGCCCTGGTCGCCCGCGGGCGCACGGGGCTCGGGCAGGCGGTCACCACCTCGTTGGTGGGCGGGCAGATCTGGGCGCAGGCCGCCGAGTACACCGCCTGCCTGGTGTCGGGGCGCCCGGCAGGACCGGCCGACCGGAGCCACCCCCTGGTCCCGACCCTCTACGGCGTCTTCCCCACCGCCGACGGGGCGATCGCCCTGGTGGGGGTGGCGGGCCGCGCGCGCCGTCGCTTCTTCGAGCTGATCGGCCACCCCGACCTCGAGGAGCGCTTCCCGCAACCGCTCTACTGGGCCGACACCAAGGCCGCGCTGTTCCCCCTCCTCGACGAGGTGTTCCGGACCGACACCACGGCCGGCTGGTGCGACCGCCTCGGAGCCGCCGAAGTCCGCTGCGCCCCGGTGCGGGACCACGCCGCCGTGGTGGCGGATCCCGGGGTCTGGGAGAACGGGTACCTGGTACTGGCGGACTGTCCCGACGGCCCTGTCCCGGTGGTGGCGGTGCCGGTCGGCTTCAGCGGAACCCCGGCACGTCCCGACGGGCACGTCCCGTCGCTCGGGGAGCACACCGACCGGATCCTCGCCGAGCTCGGGTACCCACCCGACCAGGTCGACCAGCTGAGACGGGACGGTGTGGTCTGAGGGGACGGGCGGTCAGCGCCCGCGCCGCCACCACCGCTTCGACGCCTTGTCCTGCCTCGCCTCGTCCTTCTCGACCTCGACGAGCACCTCGGGCCCGGCCGCGTTCACGATGTCCTCCGCCTGGTCGAGCAGCGCGGCGGCGTCGGTGTCCGCCACGTCCGGCATCTCCTCGACCGGGGGGTCGACCAGCGATCCCCTGGCCCATCCCTGGTCCGCAAGCCGGGGGGCGTAGGAGGGACAGTCCTCCGGGCACTTCCACGGGGCGTCGGGAGCGAGGTCCAGCACGCAGAACCTGGCCACCTCGCCCGAGTCGTAGGTCCGGCTCTGAAAGTGCTTGCACTCTTCCCTCATCGGCATGGGCCCATTGTGCCCTGCCCGGCGCGCGGGCGCGGCCCAGGGCAGGCCCAGGCCCGGGCCGGCTCAACCGACGGAGCCCTCCATCTGCAGTTCGATCAACCGGCTCCACTCCACCGCGTACTCCATCGGCAGGGTCCGGGTGATCGGCTCGATGAACCCGTTGACGATCATCCCCATCGCCTGCGTCTCCGACAGACCCCGGCTCATCAGGTAGAAGAGCTGGTCGTCGCCGACCTTGGACACCGTCGCCTCGTGGCCGATCCGGGCGTCCCGCTCGGCCACCTCCATGTAGGGCTTGGTCTCCGAGACAGACGTGTCGTCGAGGAGGAGGGCGTCGCAGCGGACGAAGCTCTTGGCGTGCTTGGCCCCCTCGTCCACGTGCACCAGCCCGCGGTAGGTGGTGACGCCCGTGTCCTTCGAGATGGACTTCGACACGATGGTGGACGTCGTCTCCGGGGCGGCATGCACCATCTTCGCCCCCGCGTCCTGGTGCTGGCCGGCCCCCGCGTAGGCCACGGAGAGGACCTCGCCGGAGGCCTTCGGTCCCATCAGGTAGACCGACGGGTACTTCATCGTCAGGCGCGACCCGATGTTGCCGTCGATCCATTCCACATGTGCCTCTGCCTCGGCCCGCGCCCGCTTGGTCACCAGGTTGTAGACGTTGTTCGACCAGTTCTGGATGGTGGTGTAGGTGATGCGCGCCCCCTCGAGGGCGACCAGCTCGACCACGGCGGAGTGCAGCGAGTCGGTGGTGTAGACCGGGGCGGAGCACCCCTCCACGTAGTGCACCTGGGACCCGACGTCCGCGATGATCAGCGTGCGCTCGAACTGGCCCATGTTCTCCGCGTTGATCCGGAAGTAGGCCTGCAGCGGCTGGTCGACCACCACCCCCGGGGGCACGTAGATGAACGAGCCGCCGGACCAGACGGCCGAGTTCAACGCGGCGAACTTGTTGTCGTTGGGCGGGATGATGGTGCCGAAGTACTTGCGCACGAGGTCGGGGTACTCGCGCACCGCGGTGTCCATGTCGCAGAAGAGGACGCCCAGCGCCTCGAGATCTTCGCGGTTGCGGTGGAAGACCACCTCGGACTCGTACTGGGCGGTGACTCCCGCCAGGTACTTCCGCTCCGCCTCCGGGATCCCCAGCTTCTCATAGGTGTCCTTGATGGCGTCGGGCAGGTCGCTCCACTCGTTGACCTGCTCCGAGGTGGGCTTGATGTAGTAGTAGATGTCATCGAAGTCGAGGTCGGGCATGTTGACGGCGAACCACGCCGCCATCGGGCGCCGCTCGAACCGCTGGAGCGCCCGGAGCCGGAAGTCGAGCATCCACTGGGGCTCCTTCTTCATCGCCGACATCTCGCGGACGATCTCCACGTTGAGGCCCTTCTTGGGCTTGAAGACGTAGTCCTCCTCGTCGGACCATCCCAGCTTGTACTTCCCGAGGTCGAGATCGGTGGCCGTCATGTGCGCTCCCTGGGTGCCGTCCGGTGATGCGGCTATTTCCCCTATCTAGATAGTAACAACCCCGAGCACCCGGGTGGACGGCGACGCCGCCCGGGCGGCCGCGCCGATCCCACCGGAGCAGGGGGTGGGTCCGACGCGTGCCACCATGGACCGATGACCGACGCCCCGGGCCACGACCGCGACCGCGACCGACCGACGGGCGTCCGACCCCCGAACCCGGAGCGGCGCCCGGTGGAGCTGCGGGCCCACGGGGACGTGCGCGTCGACGACTGGTACTGGCTCCGTGACAAGGACGACCCGGCGGTGATCGCCCACCTCGAGGCGGAGAACGCCTACACCGACGCCGAGACGGCGGCGACCGCGGGTCTCCAGCAGCGGCTCTTCGACGAGATGGTGGCCCGGATCGAGGAGACCGACCTGTCGGTGCCGGTCCGCAAGGGACCCTGGCTGTACTACGACCGCACCGAGGAGGGCGCCAGCTACGGGATCCACTGCCGCCGGCCGGCCCGGGACGACCCCGCCGCCCGAGCCGCGCAGGAGGGAGCCGGGGGGGAACAGGGTGCCGCGGAGGGCACCGGCGAGCAGGTCGTGCTCGACGAGAACGTGCTGGCGGAAGGGCACGAGTACTTCGCGCTGGGGAACCTCTCGGTGAGCCCCGACCACCGGTGGCTGGCATACTCCACCGACGTCACCGGCGGCGAGCGCTACACCATGCGCTTCCGCGACCTCGCCACCGGCGAGGAGTCGGCGGAGTCGCTCGAGGACACCTCCTACGGCATGGCCTGGGCCAACGACAACGCAACGGTCTTCGTGGTGCGGGTCGACGAGGCGATGCGCCCGCACCAGCTGTGGCGTCACCGGGTCGGGACGGACCCGTCGACCGACGTGCTCGTCTACGAGGAGCCCGACGAGCACTTCTACCTCGGCGTGGGGCGGACCCGGGACGACCGCTTCCTCGTGCTCGGGATCGACTCGAAGGTCACGTCCGAGTGCCGCGTGCTGTCGGCCGACACCCCCGACGGGGAGTTCACCGTGGTGGAGCCGCGTCGCCACGGGGTCGAGTACAGCGTCGACCACGACCGCGGGGATCCCGAGGCCGGCCGCCCCGCTCGGTTCCTCATCGTCACCAACGACGGTGCCGAGGACTTCCGGCTGGTCGAAGCCCCCGAGGACGCTCCCGGACGGGCCTCGTGGAAGGAGGTCATCCCGGGACGGGCCGGCATCCGCCTCGACGCCGTCGACCCGTTCGCCGGCCATCTCGTCGTCTCCGAGCGGGAGGACGGTGAGACGCGCATCCGGGTCGTCGACGCGCGCACCGGGGCGTCGACCCCGGTGCCGCAGCCGGAGACGCCGTCGACCGTGTGGAGGGGCGCCAACCCCGAGTACGACTCGACCTCCCTCCGGTACGAGTACACGTCGATGGTCACCCCGCGCTCGGTGTTCGATCTCGACCTGACCGACGGCAGCGTCGAGCTGCGCAAGCGCCAGCCGGTGCTCGGGGGCTTCGACCCGGCCGACTACCGCACCGAGCGGCGGTGGGCCTTCGCCCCCGACGGCGTACGCGTGCCCATCTCACTGGTCTACCGCAAGGACCTGGTGGCGACCGAGCCGTGGGTGGACGGCGGATCCTCCCCGGCCATGCCCGGAGGTGGCGCCCCCTGCCTGCTCTACGGGTACGGCTCCTACGAGGCGTCGATGGACCCGACCTTCTCCTCGCTCCGCCTCAGCCTGCTCGACCGGGGGTTCGTGTTCGCCATCGCCCACGTGCGGGGCGGCGGTGAGCTGGGACGCCACTGGTACGAGGACGGAAAGCTCCTGGCGAAGCCCAACACCTTCTCGGACTTCGTGGCGTGCGCCCGTACCCTGATCGACGAGGGCTGGACCTCACCGGACCGTCTGGTGGCCCGGGGCGGCAGCGCCGGGGGGCTCCTGATGGGAGCGGTGGCCAACCTGGCGCCTGAGCTCTTCCGGGCGATCGTCGCCGAGGTGCCCTTCGTCGACTGCCTGACGACGATCTCCGACCCCTCGCTCCCGCTCTCCGTGCTCGAGTGGGACGAGTGGGGCAACCCGGTCGAGGATCCCGAGGTCTACGAGACGATGAAGTCGTACTCGCCCTACGACAACGTCCGCTCGCTCGACGAGGACGGCATCCCGGTCCGCTACCCGGACATCCTGGCGACGGCGGGCCTCTCCGACCCGCGGGTGGGGTTCTGGGAGCCGGCCAAATGGGTGGCCCTCCTGAGGGCGGCGAACCCCGAGAACCGGGTGCTCTTGAAGGTGGAGATGGGGGCGGGGCACGGCGGCCCGTCCGGCCGGTACGACGCCTGGCGGGACGAGGCGTTCGTCCTCGCCTTCGTCTTCGACGCGCTCGGTCTCGCCGAGGAGGCCCTCAGCCCGGAGACGTGACGCCGGTCGAACCGGTCGAACCGGAGGTCGCCGGACCGGACGAGCCCGCCGGTGCCGTCGCACCCGGCTCGAACGTGGCGGTGAAGGGGGCGTGCATCGGGGTGGGGAAGGCGACCGGGACGCCCCCCAGCGCCAGGGTGGCCGTCGGCGCCCCCAGCTCCAGCGTCATCGCCCCGGTGGCCGCCACCACCTGCTGGGCCCCCGCGGTCAGGGTGCCGGTGAACAGCGTGGCACCGGTGGCGGACGAGGTGGCGTCCACCCAGCAGGGGCCCGACGCTGCGATCGTCACCTGGTACGAGGCGGTGGTGACCGGGTAGACCGCGGTCGTCGTGGTGGAGGAGGTCGCCACCACGGCCGCGGGGACGGTCGTGGTGGTGGTGGTGGTGGCCGCCTTCCCCCGGTGGCCCGGATGGTGCCTGGGGACGGCAGAAGTCGTGGTCGGGTGGTGGGCGGTCGCCGGCCGCGTGGTGGACGAGGCGGTGTGGGACGCGCCGAGGTGGGCCGACCGCCGGCTCCCGACGTAGGCCAGCGCTCCGAAGGCGACGAGGAGGACGACCACGGTGACCGTGGTGGCCAACCGCCTCTGGCGGTGGTTCATCGACTGGAGCGCCTGCTTGCGCGCCCGCTCGGAGCGGAACCCGGAGGTCGTGCTCTCGCCCGCCTCGTGGCGAGCCTGGGCGGTCAGGGCGGCGTCGTCGAACACCAGGGGTGCGTCGGGGTCCGGGAACTGGTGGTTCCCTCGCACCGGCACCGGCGGCACCGCCGTCCCTCCCCGACCCGGAGCTGCGTCCGGGCCCACCGGGGTGCCGTCCGGCCCCGGACCGCTCCTGGCGCCGTCCTCGGAGTGCTCGAGGATCCGCACCGATGCGTGCCGGTTCCGCTCGGCCAGCTGTTCCATGGTGCCCAGCGCATGCTGGTAGGTGCGGACCGAGTCGACCTCGTCGGCGTGCGGCCGCCACATCAGCTTGGCCGCGACGGCTCCCAGGGCCACCACCACCACGGCACCGATCGCGATCAGCATCGTGACCATTCAACCCGAACCGGGACCCGCGGTGGAGCCAACCCCGCGCGTACACCCCGACCGGACGGGTTAGGCCGTGTCCGTCGGGGACCGGATGGGTCGGCCGCCGGCCTCAGATGGCGGTCACCGCCGTCAGACCACCGTCGATGGTGAGGTGGACCCCGGTGACGAACGACGCCTCGTCGGACAGCAGGAACCGAATGGGCCGGGCGATCTCGTCGGGCGTGGCGACGCGATGGAGGGGAGTGCGCTCCTCGAGCTGCTGGCGGAAACCGGGCAGCTCGAACGCCGGGGCGAGCATCGGGGTGGCCACCGCGCCGGGGCAGACCGCGTTCACCCGGAACCCCTCCATGGCGAAGCGTTGGGCGATCGAGCGCATCACGCCGAGCACCCCACCCTTGGACGCGCAGTAGGCGGTGAGCATGGCACTCCCGAACAGTCCCTCGATCGAGGAGATGAGCACCGCGGCCGAGCCCGGGCCGGCCACCCGGAACGGCTCGATCAGGGCCTTGGCGATCATCGCCGCCGCCCGCACGTTCACGTTGAGGGTCGCGTCCCACAGGTCGTCGTCGATGAAGTCGACCAACATCGGACCCGACACGCCGGCGGCGTGCACGAACCCGCCCAGCGAGCCCAACGACGCCGCTGCCTCGGGTACTGCGGCAGCCACCGCGGCCGAGTCAGCCACGTCCACGACCGACCCGTGTGCCACCGACCGGGGCCGCCGCCGGCACAGCGTGATGGTCTCCTCCAGGCCGGCGGCATCGAGGTCCCACAGGGCGACGGGCCGGCCGACCTCGACGAGGGCGAGCGCGGTGGCGCGGCCGATCCCGGAGGCGGCCCCGGTGATCAGCACGCCCGATGCCGGGGAGCCCAGGCGGTCCCTGGCCGAGGCCCGGGGAGAGCGGGAGGCCCGGGTGGAGCTCCGGGCACCGGGTGCCGGCCGACCGGCCGGTACCGCCGGCGACTTCGACGCACGGGGGGCACGCTTGGCCGGCTCGGTCCGCGGCGTCGAGGTCCGGCCGGCCGGAGCGCCCGGTGCGCCGGTCGGGACCGTGCCCGCCGGCGCGTCCGCTTCCCGGGGATCGCTTCCCATCCGTCCCGATGTGCTCACGTTCTCCTCCGGTCTCGGGTGGACGGCAGCGCCGAACCCCGGTCGTCCAGTCGGTCGGCCGATCCCGGCCACGGGCTCTGGGTCAGGTCCGCAACGTGGCCCGGGGGCGGCGCGCGGGGTCGAGGTCACCCCGGCGGGGGTTGGAGCGGTCCCGTTCGGAGAGCACGGGGTTGTCCAGCCCCCAGTCCGCACCGACCTCGGGGTCGTCCCAGGCGACACCGAGCTCGTCGTCGGCGTTGTAGTAGCCGTCGACCAGGTACCACAGGGTCAGGTCGGTCAGGGAGGCAAACCCGTGGGCCACGCCCGGCGGGATGAAGAGGCCGCGGTCGTGGTCTCCGTCGAGATCGAGGGTGAGCGTGGCCCCGTCCGTCGGGGAACCCAGCCGGAGGTCGTGGAGCACCACCCGCGCCGTGCCGCGCAGCACGTACCAGTAGTCGGCCTGGTGCAGGTGGTAGTGGAGGCCGACGACGGCGCCGGCCTGCTTCTCCGAGCGGTTGCCCTGGGTCATCTCGCGCCCGAGCGGGAACCAGCTCCTCCGGTAGGTCTCCACGAACCGCCCCCGCTCGTCCCCGTGGAGGTCCGGCTCCACGACGACGACGTCAGCGATGACGGTCGACTGCTCGATCTTCGGCACGGGGCGGTCCCTCTCCTTCGACTGCGACGGGGATTTCGGCGAGGGTGGCGAACGCCCGCCGGTAGAAGAGTAACGGGCGGCCCGGGGCATGACCGAGATCGAGGACCTTTCCGATCACCAGCTCGTGGTCGCCGGCGTCGTGGACCAGCTCGACCCCGCACGACACCCAGGCCAGGCACCCCTCGATGACCGGTGCCCCGCCCACGGCGGCGGGGTGCCACGGGACCCCGTCGAACTTGTCCCCGCCGGAGACAGCGAAGCCGGTGCACAGCGCCTGCTGGTGATCGGCCAGGACGTTGACGCAGAACGAGCCGGCCCGGGCGATTCGGGGCCAGCTGGTCGACGCCTTGGCGGGCGCCAGGCCCACCAGCGGCGGATCGAGCGAGAGGGACACGAAGCTCTGGCAGGTGAACCCGACCGGGTGGTCGTCCTCCACCGCCGTGACGATCGTGATCCCGGTGGCGAAGCGGCCCATGACCTCCTTGAAGCCGTCGACGTCGAACGCCATCAGGCCCTCCCGAGGTCGACCGTCGCCCGCTCGGAGGCAGCGGTGACGCTCCCCAGCCGGCCCCCGGCGGCGAGGCGGCGCGCCCGGGCCAGGAGACGGTCGATCTCCCTGTCCGAGTGCGACGGATCGTGGTGGAACAAGGCCAGCCGCTTGGCGCCCGCCTCGGCCGCCACGTGCACGGCGTAGGCGACGGTGGAGTGCCCCCAGTCGGACATGGTCACGAACTCGTCGTCGGTGTACTGCGCGTCGTGGACCACCAGGTCGACGCCGTCGCAGAGCGCGAGGACCCCTTCGTCCACCGCGCGGCGGTCGGCCGGCGCCTGGTGGTCGGGGAGGTAGGCCATCGACCGGCCGTCCGCCTCCACCCGGAACCCGAGGGTATGGCCTCGGTGGGGGATCGGCCGTGCCGTCACCGCGATCGACCCGAAGCGCAGCTCGCCCGGATCACCGATGGCGATGTCGTGGAAGCGGAGCTCGCCGCGGAACTCCCCCATGTGGATCGGGAAGAACGGGGGTTGGACCGCCCCCGCCAGCACGTCGTGAAGGCTGCCCTGCTCCTGGGCGGGGCCGTACACGTCGAGGACGGCGCCGGGCACGCGCAGGGGGGAGAAGAACGGCAGGCCGAGGATGTGGTCGTAGTGGAGATGGGTGAGCAGCGCGGTCGCCTCCAGGGGGACGCCCGTCGCCCGCAACGGCCGGTCGAGAGCGTCGCCGAGGGCGCGCAGGCCGGTCCCCAGGTCGAGGATGAGCGGCGGCTCGCCGTCCACCTCCACCAGGACGCAGGACGTGTTCCCGCCGTAGCGACGGTACTCGTCCGACGAGCACGGGCACGAACCGCGGGTGCCGTAGTAGGTGATCTTCACCGAGGGAGGACCCTACTCGCCGCCGGCCGAGGACCGCCTTCCCGGCCGACCGGCCGCCGGACGACCCCACCCCGGTGGCCCGCCGGCGGGCCCACGACTACCCTCCCGACCATGCACCTCGAGCACGTCACCGCCAACGGCGTCGATTTCGCCGCCCTCACCGAGGGCCCCGAGGACGGGCCGCTCGCCCTGTGCCTCCACGGGTTCCCGGATACCGCTCACACCTGGCGCCACCTTCTTCCCCGCTTGGCCGGGGCCGGGTACCGGGCGGTGGCCCCCTTCCTCCGGGGCTACGCCCCCACCGCGGTCCCCGCGGACGGTCGCTACGACACCGGCACGCTGGCGCTCGACGCCTGCGCCCTCCACGAGGTGCTCGGCGGGCACGGGGACGCGGTGCTCGTCGGCCACGACTGGGGCGCCTTCGCCGCGTACGGCGCGGCCGCCCACCAGCCGGAGCGCTGGCGGCGGGTGGTCGCCGCGGCGGTGGCCCCCCAGGCGTCGATGGCGGCCGGGTTCTTCGGGTTCGATCAGCTCAAGCGGAGCTGGTACGTATTCTTCTTCCAGACGGTGCTCGCCGAGTACGCGGTCGGGCTCGACGACTTCGCCTTCATCGACCGGCTGTGGGCAGACTGGTCGCCGGGCTACGACGGCGCCGAGGACCTCGCGCTGGTCAAGCAGGCGCTGGGCACGCCCGAGCACCTCACCGCCGCCATCTCCTACTACCGGGCCATGTTCGACGGTGCCCCGGAGAACCCCGAGGCAGCCGCGGCCCAGGCGGCCTCCGGGACGATGGGGCCCCAGCCCACCCTCTACCTCCACGGCGCCGACGATGGGTGCATGGGAGTCGACGCCATCGGGCCGGTGGCCGACTTCCTCGCCCCCGGCTCCGAGTTCGTGGTCGTGGAGGGCGCCGGCCACTTCCTCCATGTCGAACGTCCCGACGAGGTCAACGACCACATCCTGCGGTTCGTCGCCGGGTAGGCGTTCCCCCGGCCACCCGGCGGGAGCCGGCCCGGTGACCCAGCCGTCACGGGAGCACGAGGGCCCCGCACGGATCGCGGGCCACCATCCCCTCCGCCGTCAGCTGCTCCAGGACGCGGGCAGCACGCTCCGGGTCGTCGGACCAGCCCATGACCCCCGCGGCGGCGCCCGCCGGGACCGGACCCCGTCGGAGCGCGCCGACCAGGCGGCCCCGCCCCTGGCGATCGGAGCCGGAGAACACACCCTGGGGGGCCGACCGGCCTGCTGCACCCCGGGCCGGGTCGGGCGCCGCGCGTCCAGAGGCGGCCCACCGGCACCGGCGGCGGACGGGGCATCCGCCGCACGAGGGCCGCGCCACTCCGCAGACCGTCGCCCCGAGGTCGAGAATCGCCTGGTTGAACACCCACCCCCGACCGGGCGGGACCATGGCGTCCACCGTCGCCTGTGCGTCCCCCGGACGTAGGGGGAACCCCGCAGCGGCACGGGAGAGCACCCGTCCCGCGTTGGTGTCCACCACGCCCACGTCGACCCCGAACGCGAAGGCGAGGACCGCCCGGGCGGTGTAGTCCCCCACGCCCGGGAGGGCGAGGAGGGACGCCAGGTCGCCCGGCACCACACCGCGGTGGCGGTCGACGACCGCCCGTGACGCCCGATGGAGGGCGAGCGCCCTGCGGTTGTAGCCGAGCCCGTCCCAGGCCCGCAGCACGTCGCCTGCGGTCGCCTGTGCGCACGCAGCCACGGTGGGGAACCGGGCGAGGAACCGCCCGTAGGCGGGGACGACCCGCGCCAGCTGGGTCTGCTGGGCCATGACCTCGCTGACCAGCACCGCCCACGGGTCGCGGGTCGAGCGCCAAGGCAGCTCCGGGCGACGGGACGGGAACGCTCCCCCGCCCGCCGCACCCCAGTCGGCGATGGCGGAGCCGAGGGCCCGGAGCCGGGCGACCGGACGGGCCGGGGCGCCCACGGCGATCAGGACCAGACGTCGTCTCCGTAGGGGCGCCGGCGGTCCGGGGCGGCAGCCCGCTTCCAGACCATGACCTTGCGGCGGAAGAAGCACACCTCGTCACCGTGCTGGTTGAACGCCTTGGTCTCGACCGTGACCACACCCCGGTCGTCCCGGGACCGGGAGGCCACCTTGTCGATGACCTTCGTCTCGGCGTAGATGGTGTCGCCGTGGAAGGTGGGCGAGCGGTGCACCAGTGACTCCACCTCGAGGTTGGCAATGGCGGCGCCGCTCACGTCCGGCACGCTCATCCCGAGGGCCAGCGAGTACACCAGGTTGCCGACCACCACGTTCTTCCCCTGCACCGTCTCGTGCTCTGCGAACCAGGCGTTGGTGTGGAGCGGGTGGTGGTTCATCGTGATCATGCAGAACAGGTGGTCGTCCGCCTCGGTGATGGTCTTGCCGGGCCAGTGGCGGTAGACGTCGCCGGGCTCGAAGTCCTCGAAGGTGCGGCCGAACGGTCGGTCGAATGTCGTCATAGGCGCGCGATGCTACCGGCGGCGGAGGAGGCCGCACACCCGGCGAGGCGGGGCGTTCCGGAGGTCGTTCAGGGTTCGGCGGGGACGGCCGGCCGGGTGGTGAACCCGAGCAGCCAGTCGGTCTCCGAGTCGCCGTCGATCGACAGCCGCCAGGTGTAGCGGGTCCCCGGTGCCAACGGCAGGGGACCGAGGTTGACCGCCAGGGCCACGTCGATCGGCGACCCCTCGGGGATCCCCGGCGGCCTCCCCACGGTGAACTCGCCCCGGACCTCGATCGGGTGGTCACCCTCCGGCGTCTCCACCAGCACCGGCCTCCCGTCGGCGTCCTCGAGGAAGAGCTCCCAGTGGTGCGGGGCCTCGGCCTCGTGCCAACCGACGTCGATCTTCAGGGCGATGGCGGACGGCACCGGGTCCGGCCCCGTCATGCTCCACCCTCCCCCGAGGATGTACAGCTTCCCATCGGCCACCTGGGCCGAGTCGCACAAGATCATGGTCACCTTCACGGGACGAGGCTACCCGCCCGGGACGGCAGCCTTCCCGGCCAGCCTTCAGCGCCTTCCGGTTCCCGGCCGGTAGCGTGGCCGCATGGAGATGCGGGGGCTGCGGGACGACGTCTACCGGCGGCCGCTGGCCACCGCCCTCGACCGGCTGGGCATCCGGCCGGGATGGACCTGCGTCGACGTGGGGGCCGGAGGGGGCGACGTCTCGGTGGCACTGGCCGAGATCGTCGGGCGCGACGGCAGGGTCTACGCGGTCGACAGCAACCCGCTGGCCCGCGACGAGGTGGCGGCCGCAGCCGCGGCCCACAGCCAGGTCATCGCCATCACGCAGGCCGGGGAGGACCTTCGGCTCCCCGAGCCCGTCGACCTCGCCTTCTGCCGATTCCTCCTCCTCCACGTCGTCGAGCCGTCCGCCGTGCTGGCTCGCATGGCCGCCGCAGTGCGCCCCGGCGGATGGGTGGTCGTCCAGGAGCCGGTCACCTCGGCGGGACGGGTGGGTGGCGTCCCGCTGTCGATGCCCGGCGCCGTCCACCCCGACATCGGCGCCATGCTGCCGGCCCTGGTGCGGGACGCCGGGCTGTTCGTGGTCGACGCCTGGGCGGAGTCGCAGGCGGGCGCCGGGGGCGGACCGGTGGCCGAGTACCTGGCCCTCCTCACCGGGGTGGACCCCGGGGACGACCCGGTCGTCCTGCCACCCCTCGTCACCGTGGTCGCCCAGGCGCCCGTCGTTTGAGCGTGGCCGCTCGCCTCCGTTCCACCCCGACCGCCGTCCTCGCGGTCGCGGCGGTCCTGGCCTGGGTGGCGTCCGGCGCGGTCATGTTCCACTTCGGCGCCTCGTGGCACCTCGACCTCCGCGTCTACCGGGCGGCGGGGCAGTCGCTCCTCCACGGCGGCGCCCCGTTCAGCGAGGACTTCACGTCCAATCACCTTCCCTTCACCTACCCCCCGTTCGCACTCCTGGCGGTCAGCGCGCTGAGCTTCGGCCGGCTCGGCCTCGTCGAGACGCTCTGGTGGTTCCTCACCGCGGGTGCCTTCGTCGTGGCCATCTTCCTGATGCTCCGCACCGGGTCCACCCTGGCGAGCGGTCGGGCCTGGGCACTGGCGGCCCTGCTCGGCGGGGTCGCGTCGCTGGCCCTCGAACCGGCGCGCAGCAACTTCGACTACGGCCAGATCAACACGATCCTGATGCTGCTGGTGGTCGTCGACCTCACCCGGGCCGAGGCACCCTGGCGCGGGCTGCTGGTCGGGGTGGCGGGGGCGATCAAGCTCACCCCGCTCGTGTTCCTCGTCACCTTCCTGGTGGTGCGCGACTGGCGGTCGCTCGCCCGCGGGGCCGGTGCCTTCGTCGCCGCCACCGCCGTCGGATGGGCGGTGCTGCCGTCCGGATCGGACCGGTACTGGTTCCACGAGGCCTTCGACGCCGGCCGGACCGGGGCACTCGGCGTGGTGAGCAACCAGTCGTGGAACGGGATGGTCCACCGCCCGCCGTTCGGCGCCGGGACCACCGGCACGGCCGTATGGCTGCTGTGCTCGATGGTCACCCTGGCCGGCGGCGCGCTGCTCACCCGGTGGCTCCTCGACCGGCGTGCCACCGTCGAGGCGGTGCTCGCCCTCGCCCTGACCGGTCTCCTGATCAGCCCCGTGTCGTGGACCCATCACTGGTCGTGGCTGGTGATGGTGCCCGTCGTGGCCGTACGCCTCTGGCCGACCCAGCGGGGCCCCGCCGTCGCGCTCCTGGTCCTCTTGGCCGCGGCCGTAGCCGCCCCCTACCTCTGGGTCCACCTCTCGCCGCTCACCGACCTCACCTCCAACTCGCTGGTGCTGGCCGGTGCCGCCGCTCTCGGGATCTGGGTGGCGGCCGAACGGCGGAGGCGGCCGTCCGGGGCGGACGCGGTCGCCTCCGCGGGCACGCACACGAGAGACACGCAGACCGCGGCGCTCTGATCCCTCCGGGGGCGGCCGGCCCGGGGCCCCGCCGCCGGTCCCGGAGCCCGCCTCCGGTGACCCCGGGCCGCCATCCCGAGGGATTAGCGTCTGACGGAACATCGTTCGCCGCAACCCGTCGTCAGGTGGGGACGGATCGCTAAGGAGCAACGTGGGAGTGCCCACCGCCGTACACGGATCTCGCACGGCCACGGCGCCGGTCCCGACGGTGCCCTGGATGGCCGCAGGGACGGCCGGGGCGGTCGGGCTGGCCCTGGTCGGGACCCGGGTGGGAGCGGTGACGCGCCCGGCGGGGGTGCAGTGGTGGTTCCACCTCCCCGGCGGGGTCTCCACCCCGGCCAAGCTGGCCTTCTACCTCTCGGTCGCCCTGCTGGTCGTCGGCTGGGCCGGGGTCGGGAGGGCCGGGAAGGCCGGCGCGCTCTCGGTGCCCCGGGCGTGGGTCGTCCTGGCGCTCTGGGGGATCCCCCTGCTCCTCGGCCCCCCGATCTTCAGCCGCGACATCTACAGCTACATCGGCCAGGGGCTCCTCGCCCACCGGGGGCTCGACCCGTACTCGGTGGCGCCCACCGCCCTGGGAAGCGGCCCGGTCCTCGCCTCCATCGCCGAGGTCTGGCGCCACACCGCCTCGCCCTACGGCCCGCTGTTCGTGAGTGCCACCCAACTCGCGGCCGCCGTCTCCGGGACGGTGCTCGTGGTGCAGGTGCTCGCCTTCCGCCTGCTGGAGGTGGTCGGGCTGGTGCTGGCGATGGTCTCCCTTCCCCCCCTGGCCCGCCGGCTCGGGGCCGACCCGGGGATGGCGCTCTGGCTGGGCGTCCTCAGCCCGCTCGCCCTCTTCAGCTTCGTCGCCTCCGGGCACAACGACGCGCTCATGGTCGGTCTCATGCTGGCCGGGGTGGCGGTCGCGCTCGAGGGCCGCCTGGCGGTCGGACTGGCGTTGTGCGCCCTGGCCGCCACCGTCAAGCTCCCCGCCGCCGCCGCCGTCGTCTTCATCGGCGTCGACCGGTTCCGCTCCGCCACCGACCCTGCCGACCGGTGGCGGGTGGTGCGAGACGCCGTGGTGGTGCCGGCCCTGGTGGTAGTCGGGGTGACCGTGGCCGCAGGATGGGGATGGTCGTGGCTGGGTCCGGCCGCGCTCCGGGTCCCCACCGAGCTCCGCGTGCTGACGACCCCGTCGGTGGCGCTCGGCACGTTCCTCCACGCCGTCCTCCACGGTCTCGGGGTGCCGGTGGCGCTGCACGGCACGGTCTCCGCGGTCCAGTGGGCATGCACCCTGGCCGCGGTCGCCGGCGCACTGTGGCTCCTCGCCAACACCGGCCGGGTCGGGGTGGTCCGGGCGTTGGGCCTGGCGCTCGGCCTGGTGGCGGTCCTCAGCCCCACCTTGTGGCCGTGGTACCTGATGTGGGGGCTGGCGCTCCTCGCCGCCACGCCCGCACAGCGGTCGGGCGCCCTGGCGGCGGTGGCCGGGCTGGCGATGCTGGTCGTCGGCCCCGGCGGGGCGCCGATGCTCGGGGGGGCCTCCTACTTCGTGACCGCCCCGTTGCTCCTGGCCGCTCCGGCCTGGCTGCTGTGGGAGCGGCACCGGCGCACGCAGGCGGGGCCAGCCGTGGTCGGCCGTGCGGGCTGAGGGAACCGCGCCCGCCCCGGGCGCCACCGGCAGCACCGCGCCCGCCCCGGGCGCCACCGGCAGCACCGCGCCCGCCCCCACCCTGCCTGCGGCCGGAGCTTCGGCGGCGGCGAACCCGGACCCGGCGACCGGCATCCGCAGCCGGTTCTGGTTCTGGCCGTTGGTCGCCTACCTGGCGGCCCGAGCCGTGACCCTGGTCGGCGTGGTCAGCGCCGACCTGTACACCCACCGGGGCATCCACCATGTGCTCGACATCTGGGACGGTGCCTGGTTCATCCGGGCGGCGGAACAGGGCTGGCCGAGCCACCTGCCGATGGTGCACGGGCATGTCGCCGGCAACACCATCGCGTTCTTTCCGGTGTTCCCGCTCGCCATCCGGGCCCTCTCCGACCTCACCCCCCTCAGCCCGCTGGCGGCCGGCCTGCTGATCAGCGGCGTCACCGGCCTCACCGCGGTGGCCGCCGTGGCGCTCATGGTCCGCGAGTACGCGGGCGACGACGCCGCCCGGCGGGGGGCGTTGCTGTTCGCGCTCTTCCCGGGCACCTTCGTCTTCTCCCTGGCCTACTCGGAGGGGATCACCATCACCTGCGTGGCGCTGGGCCTGGTGGCACTGCTCCGGCACAAGTGGTGGGCAGCGGGCGTCCTGGGGCTGTTGGCAACGGGCACGTCCCCGATCGCCCTGGCGTTCGTGGTGAGCTGCGTCTGGTGCGCCGGTCGGGCAGTGGCACGGGAGCGGGACTGGCGGTCCCTGGCCGCTCCCGTCCTCGCCCCCCTCGGGTTCACCGCCTACATGGTCTGGCTGTGGGCGCACACCGGGGTCCTGTCGGCCTGGCGCCTGACCGAGCGGGGCGGGTGGAAGAGCTACCCGTCGGTGGCCTACCCGGTCCACATCGTCACCACCTTCCTCTTCGACCCGGTGGCTCCGACCGAGACGGGGCGGATCCTGTTCGCCGGGACGGTGGTCACGGTGGTCGGAGCCGTCCTCGCCATCCGCCAACGCCAACCGGCCCCTGTCCTCGCCTACGGCCTGGTGGCCGCGGCACTGGCGGCGGTGGCGGCCCCGGTGGGCCTCCGGCCGCGCTTCATCATGCTGGCCTTCCCCCTGGTCGTCGCCTTCGGGACGCGGGTGCACGGGCGCAGCTACCGCTGGATGGTGGTCGTCTCCGCCGCCCTGCTGGTGGCGATGACCTTGCTCGAGCTGGCGTCGACCGCGGTCTTCCCGTGAGCGAGACCCCGGCGGGGGTGGCCGATGTCGCCGGCAGGACCGTCGCCCAGCGGTGCGGCTGGAGCCTGGTCTGGTTCGGTGTGCTCACCTCCGGGCTCGGGTTCTGGGGCAGCTGGCCGTCGTGGAGCGGGGCCGCGGTGCTCGCTCCGCTCCTCGTGCTGGCGGGCATCGCCGGCACCGCGGCCGCGTGGACGGCGGACCGCCCGTCGTCCCGGGCCATGCAGCTGAGCGCGGCCGGCGCCGCCTTTGTCGCGGTCGGGATCCCCCAGGCGGTGGGGATCCACGCCCGCCGCTACTACACGACCGACTCCGCCGCCTTCAACCAGGTCGCGGCCCGGGCCCTCCTCCACGGTCGGAACCCCTACATCGCCTCCCTCCGAGCGGTGGCCGCCCTGCTGCACCCCGCCTGGCAGTACTGGACCTACACCGTCGACGGCGGGCACGTCACCCAGATGTCCTACCCGGCCGGGTCGTTCCTCCTCCAGGTCCCCGCCATGCTGCTCGGCTTCCATCACGAGATCGCCGACTGGACGGACCTGGTGGCGTGGTTGGTCACCGGCGCCCTGCTCTTCGTGATGGTGCCGACCACGCTCCGCTGGCTGTCGCTCCTCGTCCTCCTCATGCCGATGTTCGTGGGCACGTTCGCGAACGGCGGGACCGATGCCCTGTTCCTGCCCTTCCTCGTGGTGGCAGTCTGGCGGTGGGACCGCTACGGCACCGGGCCGGGGGTCGGGTTGGCCGGGTGGATCGGCCCGGTCGCCCTGGGGCTGGCGTGCGCGATCAAGCAGACCCCGTGGTTCTGTGTGCCCTTCCTGGTGGCCGGAGTGTTCTTCGAGTGCCGGGCCGACGGGCGTGACCCCTGGCGGGTCACCGGGCGCTACCTGGCCGTCACGGTCGGGACCTTCGCCGTGGTGAACCTCCCCTTCGTCGTGTGGTCGCCGGGTGCCTGGCTGCACGGGACCCTGCTCCCCCTGACCCAACCGCTGGTGGCCGACGGGCAGGGGCTGGTGACCGTCGCGCTCCACGGGCTGACCGGTGGTGTGCACCTGACCCTGTTGACGGTGGCCGGAGCACTGGTCTTCGTGGCGCTGGTGGCTGCGTTCCTCCTCTGGTACCCCCGCCTCAAGCCGGTCTGGCTCTTTTTGGTACCCGCCGTCCTGTTCTTCCCGGCACGGAGCCTCTCCAGCTACCTCGTGGACCTGTTCCCGGCCGCCCTGGTCGCCGCCCTCACGGTGGCGGCAGCGCGGGTCCCTGCACTCCCGGCGGTTCGGTCGGCCCCGTCGGCGAACGGGGTGCCGGCGGACACCCCGCCACCGGCGCCCACCGCCCGCGGGCGGTGGGCGCCGCGGGCGGTCGTGGCCGTCCCCCTCCTCGCCGCCCTCGCGCTGACCGTGGCCGCGTTCGCGTCACCCCCCCTGCAGCTCTCCGTCGACGGCTTCCGCACGGCCGACGGCACCCAGCAGTTGACGGCGGTGCGGGTCACCGTGCGGAACCTCACCGACCGGGCGATCACCCCGCACTTCGCGGTGGACCTCGGCAGCAGCCATCCGTCCGGCTTCTGGACCCCGCCCGGAGGAGGGCCGCCGCTTGTCCTCGGACCCGGCGGCTCGGCCACGGTCACCCTCCAGCCACCCGGCTTCACCTGGTCACCGCTGCACGGTGCCCACTGGCTGGTCGAGGCCTACAGCGCCTCACCCGATGCCCTGAGCACCTCGAAGCTCCAGACCTGGACGCTCGGGACCCCCTGACACCGCGCTCCGCAGGAGTGCGACGCCCCTCCGCCTCCGCAGGGCGAGCATGACGGCGACTCCGACCTCGAAGACCACCATGGCGAGGAAGAACGAGTTGCCCCGGAGCAGTTGCCACCCGTGCTCTGAGAGCTCCCGGTTCCCCCCGTTCGGCACGGTCCAGATCGGGGCCCACCAGAACAGCGCCGCCCCCGCCAGGGCCCAGATCCGTCCGCCTGCCGGTCGGTCGGCCGCCCACACCAGCCAGATCAGGACCGGGACGACCCAGACCATGTGGTGGGCCCAGGTGATCGGCGAGACGATCAAGCCGGTGGTGGCGCACACCAGCAGCCCGAGGAAGCTCGACGACTGCCGTTCGGCCCAGGCCGCCAGCGCCACGCCCGCCACCAGCACCACGCCGCTGGCGACGGTGATCGGAAGCCCGGCGATCAGCCGGTGGTCGAGGCGGTCCGCCACCGCCCGCAGGCTCTGGTTGCTGATGTAGGAGACGCCGCCGATCCGGGCGACATCGGTCGCGTACTTCGTCCAGTAGGACCACGAGACCCGGGGGTCGACCACCGCCAGGAGGGCGGCACAGCCTACGAACGTGGCCGACGCGACGACAGCCTCGCGGGTCCGGCGGATGAGGAGGAGGTACGGGACGAAGACGAGCGGGGTCAGCTTGATCGCCGCCGCCACTCCGATGAGCACCCCCCGGGGGAGGGTGAACCGGCCGGCACGCAACGTGACGGTGAGGTCGGCGATCACCAGCACCGCCAAGACGACGTTCACCTGGCCGAAGCTCAACGTCAGGCTCACCGGCTCCATCCACACCGCCGGCGCCATCAGGACCAGCGCCCACTGGGCCCTCCCCCGCCGGCCGAGGGCCGGGCGCACCATCCGCAGGGTCAGCCACACCATGGCGGAGACGGCCGCCACGTTGACCAGGCTCCACACCACCTGGGCCGCCCGCTCCGGAACCACCGTCAACGGGGCGAACACCAGGGCGGCGAACGGGGGGTAGGTGAAGGGCAGGTGGGGTGGGGCCGGCAGCGACGCCAGGTAGAGGCGACCGTCGGCGAGGTGTCGGCCGCCCATGAGGTAGACGTCCAGGTCGAGCTGGAGCTCGTCGGTGGCCAGATGGACCGCGTGCCAGGTGGCCAGGACCGCGGAACCGATCCCGACCGCCCACAGCACCGGGGTCCAGGGGACGGCCCGGAGCGCCCGCCGCCGGGTTCGGCCGTCCGGCCTCGCTCCGGACCCGCCCTCCGGGGGCGGCGTGAGCCGGCCGGAGGCCGGGACCGTCACCGCCGACCTCGGCGAGGTCCTCGATCTGTCACGGAGGGCCGGCCCACAAGGCCCCCGATGGTAGTGCCGTCGGCCGGCTCCCCGGGGGCGGTCGGCTCCCCGGAGGCGGCCGGTCGACGCGGCGACCCGATCGGTGTGACCGTCGGAGGACCGGCCGGTAACCTGGCCCCGTGCCCGCCGACCCCCCCTCCCCAGCCCCCCCCGATCTCCGCGACGCCGCCGAGGCGGTGGCCGCCGCCGCCGCGGTGGTCGACCGGGGCGTCTCCTCCCTCGCCGCCGCCGGCGGTCCCGACAGCGCCCAGGCGCTCGCCTACGACGTCGCCCACGCCGCCGCCGCGGTCCGGACCGCCGAGGCGGTGCTCGGCTACGGTGCCCACGGGGAGGACGAGGCGCGTCTCGCCTGCGCGTTCGCAGCCGACGCGCTCGTCGACCTGTCGGGACGCACCGCCGGGCGGGAGCGGGCGTGGGGGGTCTCCGCCGACTGGCTCGCCCCCGCCGCCGGGTTCGTGGCCGCCCATCGCGACCCCGCCACCCTCGCCGCCCTGGCCGGGATGGAGGGGGACCGTCACCTCGACCCCGACTTCGAGCTGGTGCGGGACACCTTCCACCGCTTCGCCGAGGAGCAGATCCGCCCCCGGGCCGAACACATCCACCGGGCCAACACCGACATCCCCGAGGAGATCATCTCGGGGATGGCCGAGATGGGCGGCTTCGGCATGTCGGTCCCCGAGGAGTACGGGGGGTTCGCCACCGGCGGGGAGAGCGACTACCTGGGCATGGTGGTGGCCACCGAGGAGCTGTCGTGGGGGTCGCTGGGAGCCGGCGGTTCGCTGATCACCCGACCGGAGATCCTCACCCGGGCCATCGTCTTCGGCGGCACCGAGGAGCAGAAGCAGCACTGGCTGCCCAGGCTGGCGAGCGCCGAGGTGATGGGGGCGGTGGCGGTGACCGAGCCGGACTACGGGTCGGACGTCGCCGGCGTGGTGACCTCGGCGACCCGGGCCGAGGGCGGATGGCTGATCAACGGGGTGAAGACCTGGTGCACGTTCGCCGCCCGGGCCGACGTGCTGCTGCTGCTGGCCCGCACCGACCCCGACCGGTCCAAGGCCCACCGGGGCCTGTCGCTCTTCCTGGTGGAGAAGCCACGGGGCGAGGGGCACGGGTTCGTCTTCACCCAGGACCCCGGGGCCGACGGCCGCCCGGCCGGGTCGTCCGGGCGCATGGAGGGCCGCGCCATCGACACCCTGGGGTACCGCGGGATGCACTCCTACGAGGTGGCGTTCGACGGTTGGTTCGTCCCCGACGCCAACCTGATCGGCGGCGAGGCGGGGCTGGGCAAGGGGTTCTACCTCCAGATGCAGGGGTTCGAGAACGGCCGCCTCCAGACCGCGGCCCGGGCCGTCGGGGTGATGCAGGCGGCCTACGAGGCCGCCCTCGAGTACGCCCGGAACCGCACGGTGTTCGGTTCGCCGATCGTGGACTACCAGCTCACCCGGGTGAAGCTGGCCCGCATGGCGGTGATCATCCAGGCGACGCGCCAGTTCTCCTACGAGGTGGCGCGCCTGATGTCGAAGGGCGAGGGCACCCTCGAGGCGTCGATGATCAAGGCGTACGTCTGCCGGGCGGCCGAGTGGGTCACCCGGGAGGCGCTCCAGATCCACGGCGGCATGGGCTACGCCGAGGAGTTCCCGGTCAGCCGGTACTTCGTCGACGCCCGGGTGCTCTCCATCTTCGAAGGCGCCGACGAGACGCTCGCCCTCAAGGTCATCGCCCGAGGGCTGCTGGCCCGGGCCAAGGGCTGATCTGCTCGGTCGGCGGCTCTTCGGGCTGGCCGTCCTTTCGGCCATTGCCTTTCCGACCTGCCTCGGGGTGAGCAGCAGCGCCTCCGACCGGAGCGCGCTTTCCAATCTGAACGCTGCACTGACCGATGCCAAGGCGGTCCACGCCGCCGCGGGCACGTTCCCCACCGACCTGGCCGTCCAGCCCGAGCAGACCGAACCGACCCTGCCGTTGGTCCCGGCGCCGGCGGTCCGTGCGTCGCCCGGGACGGCCAACATGGCGAGCACGTCCCAGGCCGTGCTGGTGACCGACCGGTCGCCATCCGCGACGTGCGATGGGTCCTCGCCGCGGCGTCCACCCCCGTCGGGTGTCGGTCGTCCGGGTCACCCGTCCGCCGCCGGCATCTCTCTCGACAGCTCTCCGGGCCTCACCCGCCAAGCGTCCGCGTATCCCAACGCCGGGTGACAGGCGAACGGGTTCCCCTCTGTCTGACCGACGAAGCCGCCCGTAGCGGGCCGCGGGAATCAGACGGCGACGACCTCCAGCAGGTCCTCGATGCCGGCCAGGTCGCCCGGGTTTCTGGTGTAGAGGCGAGCGGAGTGGGCGTGGGCCGTCGCGGCGATGAGCAGGTCCATCGAACGCGACCTCGCCCGACGACCGGCGGCCACGACCGCCGCAGCCAGCTGCCCGTAGCTGGTGGCGACGACATCGTCCACCGGCAGTGCGTCGAACCGTCGTTGGATCATCGTCAACCGCCGCAGGCGTTCGGCTCGCACAGCGGGATCGTCGGTGACCAGCACGCCGAACTGAAGCTCGGCCAGGGTCACGGCACTGATCGCCAGCTCGCCCTCCAGCGGCGCGACATCAGTGGCGATCACCAGGCTCGTGTCCATGACCGCCCTCAACGGGATACCTCCCACGGGTTGTCGAGGGCCCGATCGAGCAGGTCCGCATCGTGCCTCCACTCCGGGTCCGGCCGGCCGGTGAACAGGTCGGCGACGTCCTCCCACCGGTGCCACCGCCTCGGAGCGGGGGGGACCATCCGGGCGGCCGGGCGGCCGGAGACGGTGATCTCGATCTCCTCGCCCGCCTCCACCCGTCTCACCAGACCGGACGCATCCTGGCGCAGCTCTCGCAGCCCGACCGTCACCATCCCCCCTAAGATAGCACCTATGCTACATGAGCGGACGCGGAGCTCCGAGCGCAGCGCAGGGAGGCGGGATCCCAGGCCCCGGTGCCGTGCCACACCCTCCAGTTCCACGGCGGCAGGGGCTGCGCCGAGGAGTCCCGCGGTCCGACCCGCCGACGGGCGGCCGGGGCTATCCATCTTCGAGGGGGCCGACGAGACGCTCGCCCTCAAGGTCATCGCCCGCGGGCTGCCGGCCCGGGGGTATCCGGCAACGTGAACCCCGTCCGGGGCAGGGGACCTGCGTGCTGACGCCTTCGGGACGGGGCACGTGTCCGTCTCGGTCCTGAACACCCGCGACCTCGGGGACCGAAGCCGGCAGCGGGGACCGGTCGGCTGCTCCCGCTCCATCTGGACGGAGAGGCGTCTCTGGTGCGGGCAACGGTTCGGAGCCAACGAGGCGGACCAGGAGCGGGGGAAGCCATGAAGTTCCGACGATCGGCGCGAGTCACCGGTGTCACGATCAGCGGGGACACCATCACCGGCGCGAACGATCACGGCATCCTGGCGCAGGACACCAGCGGACTCACCGTCAGCGGCTCGACGGTGCAGGGCAACGGCGTCGCACCGAACCCGAGGATCAACGAGAACAAGGCGGTGGAGCTGGTCGGGGTCTCGAACTCGACCGTCTCCGACAACACGGTGACCGGAAACCTGGCCGACGGTGGGATCGGGCTGGCCGATGACGGGCCCGTCGACCCCGGTGCCCCGAACCCCGGGACACTCACGCCCACCTCCAACGTGACCGTCTCGGGCAATCAGAGCAGCGGGAACTACGGTGGCCGCGGTGTGGTGATCGCCGCCTACAACCCAGGTGCCGGCGTGACCTCGGTCACGGTGACCGGCAACACGGTGACCGGCAACACGGTGACCGGCACCGTCGGGAAGTTCGGGCCGCACGGACCGGTGATCGGCGGCATCGTGGTGGCGGCCGACAGCCCGGCGGCGTCGGTCTCGTCGGTGACCGTCCAGAACAACGCGATCACCGACTCGTTCATCCCCGGCATCGTCATGCACTCGAACGCGCCCAACGACCGCGTCAGCGGGGTCACCCTGGACGGCAACACCATCTCCGGGGACGACTGGGGCTCGGCCGACGGGCCGCCACGGCCCGCGGGGATCGTCGTGGCCGCCACGGCCATCCCGGGACCGGTCGCCCCGTCCCCGACCGGCACGGCCGTCACCGGAAACACGATCAGCCACGAGTGCTACGGAGCCTGGCCGGCCGGAGACCGGGGGACCATGCTCACCGGCAACATGATCTCCACCACGCCGGGAGGGCAAGCGGTCTTCAACGTACCCGTGGCCGATACCGGCGCCTGGATGGGCGCCGCCGACGGTGGCGTGTTCAGCTTCGGCGACGCCCCGTTCCTCGGCTCCATGGGGGGCAGCCACCTCAACGCCCGATCGTGGGTGCCGGATCGGTGGGGGTCACCGTGGCTGCCTCACTCCCCTGGTCCCCTGGTCCTCTGGGCGGCGAGTCCGAATACCACAACGATCCGGAGGAGACGGCCGCCTCACCCCACGAGCACGGGTGGTCGACGCTCGGCGACGTCGGCTACATCGACGAAGACGGCGCCTCGTACCTGACGGACCGGAAGTCCTCCGTGATCATCTCGGGCGGAGTGAGCGTCTACCCCCAGGAGGCGGAGAACCTCCTCGTCACCCACCCCAAGGTGATGGACGTGACCGTGCCCGGCGCCCCGAACGAGGAGATGGGCGAGGAGGTCAGGGCGGTGGTCCGGCCGGTCGACCCGAACGAGACGGGCAGGGACGGGGCCGGGCTCAGCCCGCCGAACGGCTGAGCCCGGCCCGCTCCCCGCGGGTCACGAACTTGGTGGCCATCTTCCGGGACGCCTCGTCGATCATCTCGTCGCCGAACATCACCGCGCCGGTCCGGTCGTCCTCGGTGGCCTTCCGGTAGGCGTCGAGGATGTCCCACGCCTTGTCGAACTGCTCCTGGGTGGGCGAGTAGACCTCGTTGAGGACCCCGACCTGATCGGGGGTCAGCGCCCACTTGCCGTCGTAGCCCAGCACCCGGGTGCGCTGGGAGAACTCGCGGAGGGAGTCGAGCTCCCGGATCTTCAGGAACGGGCCGTCGATCACCTGGAGCCCGTTGGCCCGTCCGGCCATGAGGATCTTCGAGAACACGTAGTTGAAGTGGTCGCCCGGGTACTCGGGGATGGCCACCCCGCCGGTCAGCACCGGCATCTCCATGGAGGCGGCGAAGTCGGCCGGGCCGAAGATGATCGTCTCCAGTCGCGGGGAGGCGGCACAGATCTCCTCCACGTTGATGAGGCCCCTGGTGGTCTCGATCTGGGCCTCGATCCCGACGTGGCCGACCGGGAGACCGCAGTTCTTCTCCACCTGGGTGAGCAGCAGGTCGAGGGCGACCACCTCGGCGGCCGACTGGACCTTGGGCAGCATGACCTCGTCGAGGCGCTCCCCGGCGTTTCCCACCACCTCGATCACGTCGCCGTAGGTCCACTCGGTGTCCCAGGCGTTGATCCGGACGCACAGCACCCGGTCGTCCCAGGAGAGGTTCTTGATGGCGTCGGTCACCTTCGCCCGGGCGTTCTTCTTCTCGAGCGGCGCCACCGAGTCCTCGAGGTCGAGGAAGCTCATGTCGGCCGGCACGGTGGGCGCCTTCGAGAGGAACTTCTCGTTGGACCCGGGGGACGACATGCACGAGCGGCGGGGGAGGTCACGGGATCGTTCGGACATGCCCGAATCGTAGGCCGTCCCCGGGGGAGGTCGCATCCCGGGCCCGGAATGCCACAATGCCACCATGATCGAGGAGATGACGGACGACCAGATCGACGCCTTCCTGCGCCTCCAGGTGGTCGGGCGGGTCGGGTGCCACGCGGGGGGGCTCACCTACGTGGTGCCCGTGATCTACGTGTGGGAGCCGGGGTTCCTCTCCGTGTACACGGTGGAGGGCCAGAAGATCCGCATGATGCGGGAGAACCCGTCGGTCTGCTTCGAGGTCGACGAGTACGGTCCGGCGGGTGGCTGGAAGAGCGTGATCGCCCAGGGGGTCTACGAGGAGCTCGCCGGCGAGGAGGCCACCCACGTCCTCGACCTGCTGGCCCGACGCTTCGCCGAGCGGTCGTCCGGGGGAGCCAGGCAGCGCCCGTCGCGCCAGGACCGCCGGCCGGTCGCCTTCCGGATCCGAACCACCGAGGTCACCGGGCGCATGGTGGCGACCGCCGACCCGGGCCCGCCGCAGACGGAAGACCGTCAGTCGTCCTCGGTGAGCTGAGGAACGCCCGTTGCCGACGCTCGGGTGCAGGCGCGCCGAACGGCGGTCGGGTGACCGCCGCCGCTCAGACCGCCGGTTGGTAGGAGCAGGTCGGGTCCTCGGCCAGGGGATCGCCGGTGGCTGCGAACGCCTGGGATCGCGATCCCCCACAGACCCGCCGGAACTCGCAACGACCGCAACGGCCACCCAGGCGGTCGCCGTCGCGCAACGCCCGGAGCAGCGGAGCGGCCCGGTAGATCTCGGTCAAGGGGGCCTCGCGGACGTTGCCGACCGCGAGGGGGAGGAGGCCGCTCGGGAACACCTGGCCGGTGTGGGAGACGAAGACGACGCCACGACCGTCGCCCACTGCCAGGGGCGCCCGGCGGGACCCGTGCCCGGCCGGGACGTGCCCACGGGACCGCTCGTCGCGCCTCCGGGCGAGCGACGCCTCCAGCCTCGGCTGCAGGCGCCGGTAGAGGGCACCGCGGCCGGCCCCGGCCCCGGACCCCGCCGCCCGCTGGTGGAGGACCCTCCGGAACTGGGGAGCCTCGGTGGTCTTGAGGGAGATGACCTCGGAAGCGTCGGCCAGCAGGTGGAGGGCGTCCTCGGTGCCCTCGGCGTCCAGCGCCCCGAGCCGTCGACCACGGCCGGTCGGGACGAGGAAGAACACGCTCCAGAGCCCGGCCCCGAGCTCGACGACCAGGCGCGCCATCTCGGGGAGCTCCTCGACCGTGGCCGCGGTCACCGTCGAGTTGACCTGCAGTCGCAGGCCCACCCGGCGCGCGGCGCGGCAGGCCTCCACCGTCAGGTCGAAGGAGCCCGGCACCCGACGGAAGGCGTCGTGGACGTCGGCGACCGCCCCGTCCAACGAGAAGGACACCGCCCCGGCCCCGGCCGCCCGCAGGCCCCCCAGGTTGGTTTCGGTGGCGAGGGGGGTGCCCGACGGGGACACGGCCATGGCGAGCCCGAGCGACGACCCGTGCTCGACCAGGCGGCGGAGGTCCGGCCGCTTGAACGGATCGCCTCCGGTGAGGACGACGATGGGCCGGGGGGCGCCGACGCCGGCCAGGTCCTCGAGCACCCCGGTCACCTCCGCGGTGGTCAGCTCGTCGGGATGCCGCTCCGGTTGCGCCTCGGCCCGGCAGTGCCGACAGGACAGGTCGCAGGCGCGGGTGACCTCGAACAACACCAGGAAGGGCCGGGTGTCGAGGTCGAAGTGGAGCCGACGGACTCCCGGAACCTGTTCTTCCACAGCACTGATGCCCATCGCCCCATCATGCACGGCGGAGATCGAGGGTCACAGGGCCATAGGTCACAGGGCCCTCCGGTCACAGGGCCCTCCGGTCAGCCCGGGGCGGCGAGGTCGGCCGGGGTCAGCTGCTCCGAGAGCAGCCGGTCGAAACGCGCCGGGTCACCGCCGACGAAGGACCGGCACAACGGCAGGCCCTCGACGTAGCAGGTGAGGTAGGCACGCCAGGTCGGATGGGTCAGGAACTCGACCGCCTTGGCCGCCCGCTCATGCGGGAGCAGCCCCCAGCGGGCGACCTCGGCGGTGACGGTGTCCACGTCCGCACCGTCCTCGTGGAGCCGGAGCGCCGCGTTCTGGCGGACCGCACCGAGCGCCTCGCCCGCCTCGGCCACGGCCGCCACCACTTCGGTGTCGTAGCGGATCCCGAGAGGGGCCAGGTGCTCCGCCACCCTGGGCTCCGGGCGGGCGCCCATGACCACCTCGAGCCCGAGATCCGCCAGGCCCTCGGCCAGCAGGCACTGCGGGGTGCCGACCAGGAAGGCGGTCTCCTCGTTCCACCGTCGCCTGCGGACCAGTCCCACCTCCTTGCGCGTGTGCTCGGTGTGGTGTCCGGGGTACGCCTCGTGGGCCACCAAGTGGGCCAGGGAGGTCGACAGCACCGGGAGGTCGGTGTTGATCGCGACCCTGCTGTGGAGGTTCCCGAGGTAGTAGTTGAACCCCGACCACGGCTGGTGCGCGACGAGCTCGAAGTCGACCTGCTCCCCGTCAGGCAGGCCGAAGAGCCGGCGGGTCCGCTCCCGCAGGTCCTCCGCCAGCGAGCCGACAGCGGAGGGGAGTAGCTCCGTCGGCACCGCGTGGGCCTCCCGCCAGGCGCCCAGGCGCTCTCCTATCGGACCCCCACCGGGGAGCACCTCGTCGAGGCGCCGGTGGGCGCCGGCGAAGACCTCCTCGTCGACGCGCCCGGGGCGGACCCCGTAACACGCCTCCACCTCGTCCGCGTAGCCGATCGGCTCCCCGGCGAGCCGCCGGGCGGTGGTCAGCAGTCCGACCACCTGGGCGCGCACCCAGCGCTGCCGGGCCGCCGGGCCGGCGACGACCGGCTCCCGGCTCCCGTCCAGGGGCTCCCCGGCGTCGAGGTCAGCGCACAGGCGCCGGGCCTCCGCCGCGAGCCGGTCCGGTGGCCGGAGGGGCTCCGCCGCCACCCGTCCGGCCCGCGCGGGATCCCCGTAGTACGCGTCCACCAGGCCGTCGACGTGGCGGCCGAGCCGCAGCCCGAGATCGAGGTACCGGCCGACGAGCCCCAGCGACCCGTCCTCCGCTGCCTCCGGTGGCACCGTCAGCCGTCCACGGAGCCCGAGGGGCCGGGGCTCATCCCAGGTGCTCGTGGAGGAACGCGACCGTCCGGTCCCACAGCAGGGCGGCGGCCGCGGCGTCGTACGCCTCCGGCCGGTCCTCGTTGAAGAAGGCGTGTCCCACCCCGTCGTAGACATGGCACGTCACGTCCCGACCCAACGACGCGAGCTCCGCCTCGAGCGCCCAGGCCGCCTCCGGCGTGAAGTAGTCGTCGTCGGCAGCGGCGTGGCACAGGACGGCCGCCGTCATCGCGTGGTAGTCGGGCTGGGCGTCGGGCCAGGGGATGAGCCCGTAGGCCGGCACCACCGCCGCCACCGCGTCCGGCCGCTGCGTGCCGAGCACCAGGGCCAGCCCGCCCCCCATGCAGAACCCGACGACGCCCACCTGCGGTCGCGCGGTCCGCCGGACCAGCTCGTCGACCGCGCCGCTCAGCTCCTTGGCGGTCGACGCCATCTTGAGCGCCATCATCTGCTTGCCCGCCTCGTCCGGCTCGGTCAACGGCACCACGGTGCCGTGGTAGAGGTCGGGGGCGAGCGCGGTGAAGCCGACGGCCGCCAGGCGGTCACAGGTCCGGGTGATCTGGTCGACCAGCCCCCACCACTCCTGCAGGACGATCACACCGGGGCCGGGGGGCCCCGTCCCGTCGGTCTCGGCGAGGTAGCCACTGGCGGCGTGTCCGTTGCTCGGGAACTCGATGATCTGGCCCATGCCGACGACTTTACCGGGCGGGCGGGCGGCCCACCCAAGCGTTCGTCCGGAGCGTCGTCCGGTCACGGTAGGGTCCGGGGAGAGGCGCCGGTCGCCGCAGAACCGGCACGGATCCGGAACGGATCCGGCACAGCCTCGGACGGCGTCGTCCCAGCTCAGGGCACCTGGACCCCGACCGGTTCTTGCATCCGTGACCCGTGTCGACTAGACAGTTGCGGGTTATGACTCACGCCGAGCAGTACTCGACGTCCGAGCCAGGCGTGCCTCCGGTGGCACGCACGAGGTCCCGATCGAGGGCGGGTGCGGTGCTCGCACTGGCCGTCGTTGCGGTGGTCGCCTCTCTGGTTGCGGTGCCCTCGCACCCCGCATCGGCCGACCCGCTTGCCAGTGCCCAGGCCCAGGCCGCCGCACTGAGTGCGAAATTGAACGGCGAGCAGCAACAGATCGCCGACCTGACCGGCGAGTACAACGCGGCGGCGTACCACCTGTCCCAGCTCGACGCCCAGATCTCCCAGACCCAGGCAGGGCTGGCAAAGGACCGGGCCGCGGTCAACGCCGACGAGAGCCAGCTCCGGAGCCAGGCGGTGGCCGACTACATGAGCAGCGGCACCAGCAACCAGCTCACCGAGATGTTCTCCTCCGGCAGCAGCAACGCGGCAAGCGAGCGATCCGAGTACACGGCGATCGCCACCGGCAACGTGACCACCACGGTGGACAACCTGAACACCGCCCAGACCCATCTCCAGAGCGAGCAGAGCGCGCTCCAGCAGCAGCGTTCCCAGGCGGCGGCCACCGCCGCATCCTTCTCCACCGCCCAGTCCGAGGCGACCGCCCTCGCCGGGCAGTACCAGAGCCAGCTAAACAGCGCCAACGCCAACGTGCATGCCATCGTCCTCGCCCAGCAGGCTGCCGCCCAGGCGGCAGCGGCCCAGGCGGCCCAGGCACGTCTGGCGGCGGCCCAGGCGGCGCAACGTGCCCAGCAGGCTGCCGCCCAGCAGGCTGCCGCCCAGCAATCCCAGGCCACGACCGGGTCGGGCAGTTCGGGCGGCAGTTCGGGCGGCGCTCCCGTCACCGTCTCCTACGCTCCGCTCCCGCCGTTGGCCCCCGGCGCCGCCGGAGCGGTACAGGCCGCCGAGCGCGAGGTCGGCGTCCCCTACGTCTGGGGGGGCACCACACCGGCAGGCTTCGACTGCTCGGGACTCGTCATGTGGGCGTACGCCCAGGTCGGCATCAGCCTGCCCCACTACTCCGGCGCCCAGTACGACGACACCACCCAGATCCCGCTTGCCGATATCCAACCCGGCGACCTGCTGTTCTACGGACCGGGTGGCGACCAGCACGTCGCCATGTACGTGGGCGGCGGCATGATGATCGAGGCGCCCTACACGGGTGCCACGGTCCACATCACCCCGATCCGCACCGGCGCCGGGTTCGTCGGCGTCGGCCGGGTCAACTGACGCCGTCTGCCGGCGGAGCCGCCGCGCCACGAGGCGCCTCCCCGAAGGGGACTCCCATGGCCCGACTCGTCGCCGCGGGGGCGATGGGGCATACTGGGACCGCTCGGAGTGGGGCGCCTGCCGGAGGCGGCATCCCCGGTCCACGGCAACTGATCCCATGAGACCCGTACCCGTCGCCTTCCACATCTGGTTCGTCGAGGTCCACACCTACGGCATCGGCCTCGCCCTGACCTTCTGGTTCGGGTTGCGCTACACCGAACGTCGCCTCCGCAAGGCGGGCTACCCGTGGCAGTGGGTCACCGGCATGTTCCTCTGGGTGATCCTGGCCGCCATCGTCGGGGCGAGGGCGCTCCACGTGATCGCCAACTTCGGCGACTACGTCCACAGCCCGGCACAGATCATCGCCATCTGGCAGGGGGGGCTCTCCTCGTTCGGCGGCATCCTGTTCGCGGTGCCGGTCGCCATCGTGAGCGCACGGAGACGGTGCCCCCAGCTCGCCACGTTCCGCTTCGCCGACCTCATGGCTCCGGTGCTGATGGCCTCTTGGGCCCTCGGCCGGCTCCTCGGACCCCAGCTGATGCGGGCCGGGGGCGGGCACCCGACCCACCAGTGGTTCGGGATGTACTACGCGGACCAGGTGGGCAAGCGCCTCCCGGTCCCGCTCTTCCAGGCCGCCGAGGACTTCTCCATCTTCGTCGTCCTGCTGCTGGTGGAACGTTGGCTCCGCAAGGTCGCCCCGCAGCCGGTCACCGCAGCCGCCGGGGAACCCGTCCCGGAAGGTGTGCTCCCGCCGGCCGGCATCGTGCTCGGCGCGGGCATGCTCCTGTGGGGCATCGAACGGTTCCTCGACGAGCACCTCTGGTTGAGCGGCGGTGGCCTCGGCTCCGACCTCACCCAGCTCGCGGGGGTCGCCCTGGCACTGGCGGGCCTCGTGCTGCTGGCCAGCCGCTACCGGGCGCTCGCCGCCTGGCGGTCCGGGGCGCCGGCGGGGGCGGTCGCTGGCGGCGTCCCGGGTGAAGACGCCGGATCGGGAACCGATGCACCGGAGCGATCCGACGCGGACCGGACGGCAGAGGGAACGGCCGCCCCGAGCGGGGTCGCCGGCCTGGACGGGGCGTTGCTCCCCGAGTAGGTGCGGGGCTCCGTGCCCCTGGTCCGCCGCCGCCAATCGATGCAGGCGAGGGCTCCCGCCACCACCAGGGCCGTCCATTCCGCCCACGGGGCGACCAGCCGACCCAGCACCACCGCTGCCGCCAGTTGCCCGGCGACGGTCACCCGGGTGACCGGAGGACCCAGCTCGGTGAACCGGCGGTGGAAGGCACGCAGCCCGTCGAGGTCGACGATGGACCGCCCCAATAGCACGGCCAGGCCCCGTACCAGCCCGAACCCCCCGCCGAGGGCCACCGCTGCCCACGGCCGCACGCTCAGGGCACCGAGCACCACCACCAGGTAGACCGACGCCGTGGTGATGTACGTCGCCAGCCCGCACCCGATCTGCCATCCGAACCCGGCGCCGTAAACCCAGGGCCGGAACCGGTCGAGCCACCGCTCGTTCACCTGCCGGTGGTGAACGGGCAGGTGGACCCCGCAGAGCCCGACGTCGGAGACCGCCCCGGTCAGGCACACCATGGCGCCGGCCCCGACCAGGGCGCCCTGCGGAAGGGCCAGGGTCCGGACCCCGACGGCCAAAGCGGCCGTCACCCCGCCGAGGGTGAGACCGCCGAGGACGCTGCCGAGGACGAACCAGGTGACCGTCACCCCGTACCGGTTCCCGCGCGCCCGCTCGGCCAGGGGCGTGACGGTCGCCAGCATCGACAGCCCGCACGGCGACCAGGTGGAGCGGACCCCGGCGAGCACTGTGACCGCCGCCGCCGTGGACACCAACCAGACCGTCATCGGATCCCCCAATCGCTCGCCGACAGCGGCCGACCGCTCTGCGTCACCGTTGCCACTAGGCGGGTGACCCCAGGAACGCCACGTCGAAGGCGAAGACTCCCCCGTCGGAGGCCACCAGCCAGTAGCCCTTGCCGGTCGGAGTGGCCGCCATCCCCACCACCGGCTTGTTGAGCGGCTGGCCGCCCATCGACCCGGAGAACGGCGCGTCGCCGAAGGCGAAGATGCCGCCGTCGGAGGCCACCAGCCAGTAGCCCTTGCCGGTCGGAGTGGCCGCCATCCCCACGATCGGGGCGTTGAGCGGCTGGCCGCCCATCGACCCGGAGAACAGCGCGTCGCCGAAGGCGAAGATGCCGCCGTCGGAGGCCACCAGCCAGTAGCCCTTGCCGGTCGGAGTGGCCGCCATCCCCACGATCGGCTTGTCGAGCGGCTGGCCGCCCATCGACCCGGAGAACGGCGCGTCGCCGAAGGCGAAGATGCCGCCGTCGGAGGCGGCGAAGTAGTAGCCGTTGCCGGGAGTGACCGCCATCCCCACGATCGGGGCGTTGAGGGTCAGGGAGGAGACGTCACCGCCGTCGGCGAGGTCCCCGTAGGTGAACAGCCGTCCGAACGACGTGAGGATGCCGTAGCCGGCGCCGTCGGCGGAGGCCGCCATGGCGACGGTCTGGCAGTTGGTCGCCGGCGAGTAGCAGGGTGGAGGCGGTGGCGATGGAGGGGCAGCCGTCCAGCACGAGACGTTCTGCTCGGCGGTCCCGTCGTCCTGGGCGTTGGCCGTCGTGCACGTCGGGTCGACCTCCCACGGCGGCACGCAGGCCACGACCCGGCACACGATCCGGCCCACACAGGGGACCTGTTGGTTGCACTGCCCGTAGCGGAACTGGAAGCAGCCGGTCAGGTACGCGTCGCACCCACCGGGGCCGCAGCCGCAGGTGAGCCCGTCGCACCCGGTGTCGCAGAACCCGAACCCGTTGCCGCACCCGTCGGCGCACTGGCAGATGGCATTGCAGTCCATGTAGTAGCGGGGGCCTCCGCAGTAGGACGAGTTGTCCGCCTTCCACCAGCCCCCCATGACGGTTCCCGTCGGGCAGTAGTTGTACCCCCCGTTGACCGCGCAGCAGAAGTCGGTGTATCCGGCGCAACAGGTCGACCCGCACCCGCAGTTGGGATCCCCGCACGAGCAGATGGCGCCGTAGGCGGTTCCGGGCGTCAGGGCGAGATCGAGGCCGGCGCCGATCATCACCGCGCTCCCGGCGAAGGCGGAGCGGTTGATGAAGCTCCGCCGGGAGAGCCTGGTGGCAAGCACGCCCGAAGTACGCTCGACCAGCACCGACGTGAGTCCCATCGGCTCAGCCCCATCCCCGGTGGGTGACCCCGAGCAACGTCCGCGCGCCCCGGAGCCGGGCCAGCGCGCCCAGCACCAGGAAGGCGAGCCAGCAGGCGAGGCCGCTGGCGGCGAGCAGCGGCACGCCGTGCATCGGTTGGTGCGCGGCCACCTGTGCCAGGGTGCCTCCGGATGGCGCAGCGAACGCCACCAGCACCGCAGCGATCACCACGGTGACGTTGACGACCAGGTGTGCCACGGTGGCCGGCGTGTCCGGCCTGCCGAAGCAGCCGCAGGTCGCCACTGCTCCCCCGGAGGCGAGCGCCCGGACGACGACCCCGCTGAAGACCACGTAGGAGGTGGCCACCAGCCAGGCGGTGGCCGGCCGCGGCGCCACGAGGGCGGCGACCCCGATCGCCGTCTCGACCGCGGCCCCCGCGACGAGCAAGCCGCGCACCGCCCGGAGCCCCAAATGCGGGCGGATCCGCGCAGGGACCATCCCGTGGACGGCGCGAGCGGTGTCGCCGGGTCGGAGCGTCTTCATCACCCCGGCCACCACCAGCAGCAGGCTCCCCGCCAGGTACGGCCCGATCAGTTCCACGGCGCCGCCCCCTGCTCGACCGGAACCGGAGCCGGGCTCACCACCATCCCGGCCAGCAGGGCGTTGACCCGGGGGACCAGCGCATGGCGGCGGGCGAGGCTGCCGAGGACCGCGTAGAGCGTGAACGGGCGGCCGGCCTCGGTGAAGAACCACTGGGTCCCGGCCTGGCCACCGAGGCCCCGCCGCAGCAGGTAGGGCTTGAAGTCGGACGTCCTCAACGTCCTCGGCATCCCCCGGCGGGCGAACAGGCGCGTCCCCGCGCTCTCCGGTCCGTACTCGAACAGCACGACGAACAGGTCGTCGACGCCCATCAGGTTCACCGCGCCACCGCCGAAGTCGCCGGTTTCGTCCGGGAGGGGGAACGTGGCGAAGTGGGCCACCGGGTACGGGGTCTCGGCGGCGACGGTCGGGCGCACGAAGATCCTGCCCTCCATCCCGTGGGGAAGGGACGCCTCGATCCCGTGCGCCCGCAGCACCGGCACCGTCAGCCCCTGTCGCCGGTGCCGAGGGCCGTACCGGGGGGACCGGCGGGCGGGAAGACGTCGGCCAGGGACCGGGGGTACAGGCTCGGGTCCCCGGGCAGGATCCCGGCCGCGGCCAGCACCTGGTCATTGGCGGCCTCCCGACGGGGACCGTCCAGGCCGACTCCGCCGTGACCGCCCTCCCGGCCGTCGGGCCCGTCGGGGTGGCCACTCCCGTCCCGGACCGCCATCTCGAAGGAGCGGGCATCCACCCGGGCCCGCCGCACCAGCTCGGTCACCTGCTCGAACCGGTGGGCGACCCCCTCCCCGACCCGGCGGCCGGTGGTGCCGTCGACGAGCACGAAGAACGGCGACCCCGGGACCTCGTAGTCGCCCCACGCCTCGGTGGACATCACCACCGCCAACCCGGGACGGGCGAGGGCCCTCACCGCACCGGGGATCTCCATCTCCGGACCCTTGGTGACGACCACCAGCCGCACGTCAGCGGGAAGCCCGGTCCTCCGTGGGTCCTCGAACGCCTTCCAGAAGGCGGCGCAGGTGGCGCACCCCGACGAGAGGAACGCCAGCAGGGTCGGGTGGTCGTGACCGGAGACGGCCACCGCCAGGGCGTCACCCGTCGGGGTGACGCCGGCCACCGCAGGGGCCGAGGCGGTGTCGCGCTCGGGCGGGAGTGGCGGACCCATGGTCACCAGGCCCGGAGCGCCGTCCCGGTCGGTCGCTCCCCGCGCGGTGGCGAGCAACCGGACATCGTGGTGGGGGCCGGGCGCCGCCGGGTCGCCGACCCCGGCGCCGAGGTCGTGCAGCGCCTTGAGGATGTCGGCATGGCTGCGGAGCAGCCCGGCGACGAGCAGGCCGAGGAGGAGGACCACGACGGTCAGGACGACGGCCAGTGCGACCATGGGCACCTCCCAGCTTTCGGATTCCCTGTTCCCGGTCCCTGTTCCCAGCTCCGGCCGGCTGACCGTGGGTGGAACCGCACGGCACCGACCGGACCGGACCGGACCGGACCCTAGCGGCGGGAGGACTCCGGGTGGTGGACCCCCGGGCCGGCCGGAGGGCTAGCGTGCGTGCGGTCGGGGACCGGCGGGAACGGCCAGGGACGAGGACGAGGGGGACGCGCATGACCATGGGCAGCGAGCCGGTGAGCGAGCGGCCGCAGACGTCGACGCGGGACTACGACCAGCTCCGTGACCGGCTCGAGGCGTGGGTCGGTGGGCGCGTCCCCGGGGCCACCGTGTCGGAGCTGGTGGTGCCCGAGTCGAACGGCATGTCGTCGGAGACGGTCCTCTTCGACCTGTCGACGCCCGGGACCGCCACCAGGCGGCTGGTGGCGCGGATCGCCCCGGACCCGGGAGCCGACCCGGTGTTCCCGGTCTACGACATGGCCCGCCAGTTCGAGACGATGCGGATGGTCGCCCGGCACACCCGGGTACCGGTCCCCGAGGTCCTGTGGCTCGAGGAGGGGGACGAGGCGATCGGCGTGCCGTTCTTCGTCATGGAGCGGGTCGACGGAGTGGTGCCGCCCGATGTGCTGCCCTATACCTTCGGGGACAACTGGTTCTTCGACGCGGCCCCGGAGGACCAGCACCGCCTGGAGCGCGAGGCGGTGCGGGTGCTCGCCGCCCTGCACGAGATCCCGGCCGAGGGTCCCGCCGCGTTCCTCGCCCCGACCGGCGGGAGCGGGGACCCGCTGCGCGACCACGTCGACGGGCAACGGCGGTACTACGAGTGGGTCGCCCGGGACGGCGTCCGGTCCCCCCTCATCGAGCGCGGCTTCGACTGGATCGACGAGCACTGGCCTGCCGGGTCGGAAGGTGCCACCTTCAACTGGGGGGACGCCCGGATCGGCAACATGCTCTTCCGTGACTTCACCCCGGTCGCCGTGCTCGACTGGGAGATGGCTTCGATCGGCCCGCGGGAGATCGACCTGGGATGGATGGTCTACCTCCACCGGTTCTTCCAGGATCTGGTCGAGGACCTCGGCATGCCGGGCATGCCCCACGTCTTCACCCGCGAGATGGTGATGCGGCTCTACGAGGAGGCGTCGGGCCACTCGCCGCAGGACCTCGAGTTCTTCTGCACCTACGCGGCCCTGCGCCACGGCATCGTGATGTTCCGGATCACCCGGAGGGCGATCCGCTTCGGTGAGGCGGTGATGCCCGCGGACCCGGACGAGGCGATCCTCCACCACGCGCACCTGCGCAGGATGCTCGACGGCCGGTACTGGTAACCCGCCCCGCATCGCTCCGCGCGACGCCGCCCCGCGGGACACGCGGCGGTCAGGCGCTCCCGGCCGCTGCCGCCTTCTCCTCGGCCGCCTTGCGGTACGCCTCGAGCTGGTCGAGGAGGGGCATGCGCTCCTGGCCGACAGTGGAGTCGAGTCGTTCGGCGATCGCCTCGGGGGTCCACCGCCCGTCCGCGTAGACGGCCCGGACCTCGCGGGGTTGGTTCCATACCGCGATCTTCGGGCCGACGGAGGTGTAGACCTGGCCGGTCACGTGCCTGGCCCGGTCCGACAGCAGGTAGACCACCAGAGGGGCGACGTCCTCGGGGTCCCCCATCTCCGCCAGGTTCATGGGGACGTTGGCGGACATCCGGGTCCGCGCCACCGGGGCGACCGCGTTGGCGGTGACGCCGTAGCGGTGGAGCCCGGCGGCGGCCGAGCGCACCAGGGAGACGATGCCGCCCTTCGCAGCCGCGTAGTTGGCCTGGGCGATGCTGCCGGCGAAGGCCCCGGAGGTGAAGGCGACCAGGGACCCGCCGCCGGCCTGCTTGCGCATGACCGCCGATGCGGCCCGGAAGACCGTGAAGTGCCCCTTCAGGTGGGTTTCGACCACCGCGTCCCACTCGTCCTCGGACATGTTGAACAGCATGCGCTCCCGGAGGATGCCGGCGATGGCCACCACGCCGTCGATCGACCCCCACCGTTCGACCCCGGCGGCGACGATCCTCTCGCCGCCGGCGAGGGTGGTGACGCTCTCCCCGACGGCCACCGCCTCACCGCCGCCCGCCTCGATCTCGGCGACCAGGGCCTCGGCCACCTCGCTTTTCGGGTCCTCGCCGGCCAGCCCGACCCCGATGTCGGCCACCACCACCCGGGCGCCCTCGGCGGCCGCGGCCAGCGCCACCGCCCGACCGATCCCGCCGCCGGCGCCGGTGATGGCCACGACCTTCCCGTCCAGGAATCCGCTCATGCCTGCTGCCTCCTCCTGCGCCCGCGGGCTGTCCGCCGGGTGCTCGTCGACGTCGCGCCGCCCCTCCGGGAGGTTGACCGAGGACGAGAACATGTTCTAGCGTTCCGCTCGGGTCGGCGCCACCCGACACCGCCCGTCGCCACGGTCCCGGCCCGGCCCCGATGCCGTCGCCGGGGTTGTCCGAACACCGCCGGGCGGTCCGAGGGTCGCCGTCACCAGTCCGTCGATTGCGGTGCAGGGGGTAGGAACCATGGGTGATCTCGGATTCTGGGCGCTGGCGCACGAGGATCCGGGGCACCTGGCCCTGGTCGACGTGGACGGCACCGAGTACACCACCGGTGCGCTGCTCGGCCGCGCCAACCAGGTGGTGCACGCCCTCCGCTGCTTCGACCTGCGACCGGGCGACGTGGTGGCCACCCTGCTCCCCAACGGGGTGGAGATGTTCGAGCTGTACCTGGCCTGCCTGCAGGCCGGTTGGTACCTGGTGCCGATCAACCACCACCTGATCGCGCCCGAGGTGGCCTACATCCTCCAGGACTCGGGCGCCAAGGTCTTCGTGGCCCACGAGCGCTTCACCGACGTCGCCCTCGACGCGGCCGAGGAGGCCGAGCTGCCCTCCTCGGTGTGCTTCGGAGTGGGGGACATCGTCGGATTCACCTCCTACGCCACCGCCCGCGACTCCCAGCCGACCACCGATCCCGAGGATCGGACCATCGGCGACGTGATGAACTACACCTCGGGGACCACCGGCAACCCCAAGGGGGTGTTCCGGCCGCTCAGCGGGGCCACCCCCGAGGAGGCCGCCCTCGGCCTGTCGGGCATCCTCTTCCTGTTCGGCGTCCAACCCCGCGACGACAACGTCCACATCGTGGGGTCGCCGCTCTACCACACCGCCGTGCTGCGGTACTCGGGCGCCTCGATCCACCTCGGTCACACCGTGGTGCTGATGGACAAGTGGGTCCCCGAGCAGATGCTCCAGCTCATCGAGCAGTACAAGGTGACCACCTCGCACATGGTCCCCACCCAGTTCCACCGGCTGCTGGCCCTCCCCGAGGAGGTCCGCACCAAGTACGACCTCTCGTCGCTGCGGCACATGATCCATGCCGCGGCCCCGTGCCCGGTGGACGTGAAGCACCAGATGATCGCCTGGTGGGGCGACTCCATCGACGAGTACTACGCCGCTTCGGAAGGAGGCGGGACCCTGGTCACCGCCGAGGAGTGGCTTCGCAAGCCGGGCACCGTCGGCAGGGCGTGGCCGATCTCGGAGATCGCCATCTTCGACGACGAGGGGAACCGCATCGAGGAGCCGAACGTCATCGGCACCGTGTACATGGCGATGCAGACCGGGGACTTCAGCTACCACAAGGACGAGGAGAAGACCCAGAAGAACCGGATCGGAAAGTTCTTCACCGTCGGCGACGTGGGGCTCATCGACGAGGACGGGTACCTCTTCCTCCGCGACCGGAAGATCGACATGATCATCTCGGGCGGGGCCAACATCTACCCGGCCGAGATCGAGAACGTGCTCCTCGGCTTCCCCAAGGTCGGCGACGTGGCGGTGTTCGGGATCCCGAACGACGACTGGGGCGAGGAGATCAAGGCGGTGGTGGAGCCGGCCGAGGGTGCCGAGGCCTCCCCGGAGCTGGCCGAGGAGATCCTCGCCTACTGCCGCGGGAGGCTGGCCAAGTTCAAGACGCCCAAGTCGATCGACTTCACCGAGGCGATGCCTCGGGACCCCAACGGCAAGCTGTACAAGCGCAAGCTGCGCGACCCCTACTGGGAGGGCCGCGAGAAGATCTGACCCGGGGACACCGGCCTCACCACCGGCCTCGGGTCACCCACTCCTGGTCGAGGCGCCACTCGAGATCCGCAGCCAGGTGCGCGCGCCCGGTGTCCCGGAGGCGGGCGAGGTAGCGATCGACCGAGCAGGCCCCGACCGGCCCCTCGTAGCGCCCGGCCTCCATCGGATCGGCGACCGGGCCCGCCAGGGTCGCGTGCGCGCCCGTCCAGTCGACGAGGAGCCCTTCGAGCTCTGCCGCCGTCCCCGGATCGGTGGGGACCAGGTCGACCGTCATGTGCGGGTCCGACTCGATCGCGTAGAGCTGGGTCCGCTCGATCCGCCGGCAGCCCGGGTGCAGGGTCCGGACGTAGAGATGCCCCGGGGTCCTCACCGCCCGCTGGTAGCTGTAGGCACCGTGGCTCAGCACCAGGTAAGGCCAGCCGTCGAACGCCTCGCCCTGCACCGCGGAAGCGAAGGACCGCCCGTCCCACCCGGCCGGCACCGGGATGCCGAGCAGATCGCAGACGGTCGGGCACAGGTCGAGGTGGTACACGAGGCCGGGTACGTGCCTCCGGTCGTCCGGCAACCCGGGCGTGACCCCGGGCCAGCGGATGACCATGGGGACGTGGTGGGAGGGCTCGTTGGCCAGCGGGTGGTCCCCGTAGCAGCCGTTCTCGCCCAGGCACTCGCCGTGGTCGGACGCCACCACGATCGCGGTGTCGTCGAGGACGCCGAGCTCGTCGAGCACCCCGAGCAGGCGCCCGAGGTGGTGGTCGAAGTAGAGGACGGCGCCGTCGTAGCCGTCGATCAGCCGGATGGCGTCCTGGCGGGTGCGGATCGCGTCCGGCATGGTCTCGGGGTTCGGCGACCGCGGCGGGGGGACCGCCCAACTGCCGTCACCCTCGTAGAGATCCAGCGCGCCGTGGGGCCCGTAGACCTCGGCGTGGGCGGCGATCGTCTCCGCGTCCGGCCAGTCCGGCGGGTCACCGCTGGCGGCGGCGCGCTCCATCCACCGGCCGGGTTCGACATAGGGCGTGTGGGGGTCCCAGAAATGGACCTGGAGGAACCAGTCGCGCTCACGGCCGTGGCGGCGGAGCCACTCGATGGCGACATCGGCGACCCGGCCGGCGTCCTCGTCGTCACCGTCCGAGAGCGACGGCCGCATCCATTCGGTGAAGTTGCCGACGAACCAGTAGGCCAGGTGGCGTTGAGGGAAGGCGGAGATCGAGGTGGTGGGGATCCCGTGCCGGTAGAGGTGCTCGCCGAAGAACGGGCCGTACCGGGTGCGATCGAACATCCGGATGTCCGCGGCCGGCCCGTAGTTCCCGATGGCACCGGTGGTCATGCCGAACTGGCCGCTGGTGAGCGCGGCACGGGACGGGGCGCACGGGGAGTCGGAGCAGTAGCAGCGGTCGAGCACCACGCCGCCAGACGCCACCCAGTCGACGTTCGGCGTGGTCGCCCGCTGGTACCCGTAGGGCCCCGTGTGGTCCGCCCGCAACGTGTCGACGTCGCAGAGGAGGATCCGCACCGCCGGCCGCTCAGTCCCGGGCGAAGGAAGCCAGGTCCCTCGCGGTGTCGCGGCTGATCTCCGGGCAGGCGATGGTGAAGATCTCGGTGCCGTGCATCGTCCCCATCACCTGACGGCCCCGCGCCGCCACTCCGGCTCGCAGCAGGAGGCGGTAAAAGGCGACGCCCTCGTCACGGAGCGGGTCGCACTCGTTGACGCTGATCACCGTGGGAGGGAAGCCGGCCACGTCCTCGTCGGTAGCGAAGGCCGGCCACGCCAACGGGTTCCGCTCCTCGAACGCCTCGATGCCGTAGGCGATCGCCCCCCGGTTGCTGTGCAGGTCGAGAAGGATGCCGTTGTTCTCCACCGACGACGGGTACTCCGGCGACGGCCACCGACCGGCGAGATAGGGGCACAGCGCATAGAGGCCCTTGACCAGTCCGAGGTCACCTTGGCGCTTGAGCGCCAGGGCGGTGGCGAGCGTCAGGTTGCCTCCCCCGCTCTCGCCGGCCACCACGATGCGTGCCGGATCGATCCCGAGGTCACCTGCGTGGTCCACGACCCACCGGAGTCCCGAGACGCAGTCGTGCAAGCCGGCGGGGAAGGGTGCCACCTCGGGGACCGACGACGGCGAGATGGCGTTGCGGAAGTCGACCATCACGACGGCGACGCCGTTGGCCGCGATCAGCTTGCCCCAGCCCCGGTACATGCCGTCGAAGCACGAGAGCGACGCCATCCCTCCCCCGTGGATGTAGTAAACGCAGGCGACGACCTCCCCGTCGTCCGGACGGATCACCCGCAGGTTGATGGTGTTGCCGTCGGGATCCGAGGGAACGTGCTCGACATGGATCCGCAGGCCCGCCGACGGAGCCGCGTCCTCGGAGTCGCACAGGTCCATGACCGTCCGGAACGCTTCGGCGGCGTGCCGCGCCTCGGGGGTGCGCGCCTCGGCGAGCAGGGTCTCGCGGCTGTCCACGTCGGTGGCCTCGACCGTCGGGCTCATCGCCAAGAGGGCCTTGATGCGCGGGTCGATGCGCGGGTCACGGGCGATGTCGTGGGCCATGGGCGTGCTCCTCGTCGTGGCGATCCCGGGCGTCCGGGCCGTCCGGCCAGGGTAGCGACGGGGACGGGCCGGCGCGGCCCGATCCGGTCGCGCCGGCCCCGAGCATCCGAGGCGGTCAGGCCGCCGAGCCGGAGAAGGGGGCGTCCCCGAAGGCGAACACCCCGCCGTCGGAGGCGACCAGCCAATAGCCGTCGGTCGGGTCGGCGGCGATGCCCACGATGGGCCGGTTCAGCGGGCGGCCCCCCATCGAGCCGGAGAAGGGGGCGTCCCCGAAGGCGAACACCCCGCCGTCGGAGGCGACCAGCCAGTAGCCGCCGCCGGTCGGGTCGGCGGCGATGCCCACGATGGGGTGGGACGTCGTGAACGCGGTCGCCACGGCCGGGGCGCTCCCGCAGGCCACCACCTGACCGGTCTGGTCGGCGATCCAGTACCCGGTCGCGCCGGACGGGGCGGTGCCCACCACCGACCCGGACGGCAGGGCCTGGCTGCAGGAGGTTGGGACCAGGTTGGGATCGGCCGACGGCGGGCCGAGCAGGATCCCCACCAGGGCGGTGAACTCGCCGGCCAGGGCACGATCGGCGGCCGGAGCGGTCGGTGCCCCGAGTGCGGTGATGTAGGCGTCGAGCTGCGCCCGGGCCTGGGGCTCCGCCACCGGGGCGAGCGACGGGGTCGCCTGGGTGGACGGCGGAGGGGTACCCGAGCCGTCGAAAGTCGGGTTGGACGTGAGGAGCGCCAGGCGGGCGGTGTCGAGCGGACCGTTCTGGGCCAGGGTCCCTCCGGAGGGAACCGGGGGGCTGTAGACGCCCCAGCCGTTCGGGCAGGGTCCGGTCGGTGCCCCGCAGTTCTCCTTCCACGTCCAAAAGACGGTCCCCACCTCGGCCTGGCGCTGGGCGGCCACCATCCCGGCGAGGATCGTCCCATCCCGGGCCGGGGGGTCGCCGAACTCGGTCACCAGCAGCGCGGCACCGAAGGCTGCGGCCTCCGACTCAGCCGTGGCGTAGCCGAAGGTGTAGGACGGCGGATACTGCGGCCCGGACGGCGACGTGCCCCCGAGCTCGGTGTCGAGGGTGAAGACGTGGGTGTAGATGTGCGGGCTGAAGACGAGGTCAGGGTACTGGCTGAAGGGGTGGCCAGGCGGGGCCGGAAGCGAGCGCTGGGGGGCGAAGTCGACCAGGTTGGTGTACCCGGTCGGTTCGAAGAGCACCATCTGGCCGTTGATCAGCGTCGGCCCCGGCGGATAGGCGCAGGGGTCGACCTCGGAGGGGACCTGGGGCACCACCGTCCGGCCCAGGGCGGCCTCGGCCGCGGTACCCGACGGATCGGAGGAGGGGCAGGTCGGCTTGTCGTCGCGCACGCCGGTCAACGCCTCGATGGCCCGTTCGGTGAAGGGCAGGAGCTGCTGGTCGGAGAAGTCGTAGAGGTTGGTGAAGGGCAGGGCCGCCGAGGTACCGGGCTGGGGTTCGTTCATCACCTCGTAGCCGAGGACGGCGGGGTTGCCGGCGAACCGGGTGGCCAGCGCCTCGAGCGCCCCGATGTAGTGGTCCTGAAGGCCGGTGCCGGGCGCCTCGCCCTGGGGGCCCGGCACCGTCTTGTTCTCCCAGAAGTTCAAGAACGCCTGGGCCTCGGCCAGGTTGACCCCGTCGAGGGTGCAGCTCGGCTTGCCGTCGGTGAACACCGCCCAGGCGGGGGCGCCGTCCTGGCCGTTGCTGGGCGTGCAGCCGGACGGCGCCGGCTGCTGGGGAACCGAGGCGTCGGCCGGGGAGGTGAGGAAGCGCGAGTAGTTGTCCTGGTGCATGTCGAGGATCACCCGGATCCCGTCCTGGGCCGCCCAACCCACCACCTGGGCGATGCGATCGAGGAACATCGTCGAGTAGGTTCCCGGGGTCGGCTCCAACTCGCTCCAGTTGATCGTCAGCCGGACCAGGTTGAATCCGTCGGCCTGCATCTGGGTGAAGTCGTCCTGGCAGACCGGCGGGTCGGGGGACAGCCCGTCGTTGACCGGGCAGGCACCGCCGGTGTAGGCGGCCGGGTCGATCGTGTAGTGGGGCGTGGTCCCGGTGGCGCCGGTGTACGCCTGGTCCTCGAATCCACTGGCGGCCACGCCGCGGAGGATCACCCGCTGCCCCGCCGGGTCGGCCAGGTAGGGGACGGCGGCTGTCGAGCCCGGTGCCGCTCCGACCGGGTGGACGACGTGCAACGGCGGGAGCGACGGGACGACCCGGTTCGAAGGGACAGGCCCGGGTGCACCAGCGCCCGCCGACGGCGCGACCGGCCCATCTGCAGCCGTTGCCGGCGGGGCCGACACCATCAGCAACACCGCGAACGTCGCCGCGCCGACGACGGTCAGTATCCTCATCGCCCCTCTTCGTCTCCCCACGGGCCCGATGGTAGCGAAATGCCCCGGGTGGCACCCCCACTGCAGGGGAGCGGGTCGGGTCGGCAGGGTCCGGTCATCGGGGAGCGAACTCCCCCGACACGCAAACCGTGCCGCCCACCGTCAGCCAGAGCCGGCCGGGGACGGTCGCCAGCGTCACCTCGTCGCCGAGGGACAGCGGGCCGTGGTGGACCAGCGTGGCCCGGGGTGGGGACCCACCGCTGGCCTCCACCAGTGCCTGCCACGCGGCGGCGTTGTTGACGTGGCCGAGGGCATCGAGGTCAGCCCGGCGGAGTGCCCAGGGGCGGACGGAGGCCTCATCGGGCACGACGGCCGACGGCAGCCGACCGGACACGCGGCGACCGGAGGCGGCGGGACCGTACACCGCGAGGAAGGACGGTCCGAGCCGCGCCGGGAGGCCGGTGGGGCCGACCGGGACCCAGAGAGCGGCCGTCTCGACTGCCGTCGAGCCCCCGACCCTCAGGTCGGTCCGGCGCTCCGCCCAGGCCGGCCCGGTGCCACTGCACCAGGTCGTGAGGGTCACCACCTCCCCGAGCCCGGGCCACGCCGCCCCTCCGGCCAGACGCATGGCGGTGCGACGCACCACCCACGTGGCTCCGGGGCCGAGGCCCGAGTCTTCCCAGTCGTCCATGGCGACGTCCTGGAGGTAGCGAGCCACCCCGTCCGGGCGGAGCACGCCCCCCGGTCCCGCATCGCCCAGCCGGACCCGGCGGTCGTGCGTGAACCGGCGCCCCCGGTCCGGGGGGCCGGGGAACGCCGTGTCCGCCCGGTCGCCGGTCACCCCGGCCCGGGGTGCACGTCGGAGGCCGCCCCGGCCCGGGCCGCCTCCGCCCGGATCGCTTCGAGCATCGCCGGGTCGGCGCTCGCCGCGTTCCCCTCGGCGATGGCCAGGAACTGTGCCGACGCAACCTCGACGAACAGTCCGTCGGCCTCGGCGGTGAGCAGGTCGCCGTGGTAGATGCCGGCCCACGAGAAGATCTTCCGGCCTTCCTTGCGCAAGAAGCGGGCCTCGATCCGCAGATCGGTCCGCAGCGGGGTCGGCTTCCGGTAGCGGATGGTCAGCCCCCCGGTCATCCCCGGATTGCCGGACGCCAGGTTGGCGGCCCCCAGCACTTCGTCGAACGTCTCCGCGATCACCCCTCCGTGAACGCAGGTCGGGGGTCCCTCGTAGGCGTAGTCGAAGTAGGCCTCCGCCCGGATCTCGCGCGCACCCCCGTCGGGACCGTCGACCACCCGGACCCGGACCGGCGGAGCCAACGGGTTCACCATCCCCATGATCGGGCTGGTCGGGAAGAACTCCTGGGCCGCCCTCGAGATGTCCGGCTGCTGGCGGGCGCGCTTGGGGCCGGCCTGTCCGGCCAGCCGCCGGCCAACCTCCTCGATCGCCTCCGCCGCCTCGACCACCGCGTCG
>Ga0080006_1163340_pt1 | contig 106775 bp, 100 predicted proteins | sample RS3BMetagenome_FD_69209 | JGI IMG/M metagenome (GOLD analysis project Ga0080006, IMG submission 69209) | Ferric oxide microbial mat and aquatic microbial communities from Rainbow Spring, Yellowstone National Park, USA - RS3B (SPADES... ...
ACTCCCTCGGTATTCATCGACTGGAAGCGGCGACTGCTGGCGATGGGGAGGGGGGAGGCTCGACAGCTCGGGCTGCCGTGGCGGTTTGTAACCCGCTGCAAGGCCAAGCTGAGGGCTGGAACCTTGCCCACCAACGGGGCAGCGGTTCGCAGGCTCAAGCGGGCACTGCTGGCGGGCTGAAAGCGGACAGGGTGAGCGCCCCTCGGGGAGATCAAGCTGGGAGGGACCCCGAGGGCGAGGGGTGGGGCCCGCCGAGGGGGGTATTTAAAGGACCGAGGGTGGGGTCACTTTTCGACCTCCGTAATATAGCGCCCCACCTCGCCCAGGCGCGATATTAGGAAGGTCCATAAGTGGTACCAGTCGCTCTGCCTGACTCGCCCTTTTAATACCCAAACCCGCCCCCCGCCGCCCACCCCGCCCTCGGGGAGGCCGCCGCTATTTACGGGGTGGGTTGAGCAGGAGGCGGCGCGACCAGGGTGTGCTTCAACCTACCGAGCGCGTCGTTTCGAAGGGACCCCTCCCGATGTAGGGTCGCCTTCCATTTCGTGACCGCGTGCCACGGCAGTCCTATCCGTCGTGCCTCGGCGCGGCCAGTCGCCTGGTGCTTTTCGTAGAGCTCCCGGGCAGAGGCGGCATACAGGATGAAGATAGCGAGACGATCGGCGACAAAGTTGCGGATCACGTGGTGGGGGAGGAGACGCGCAGCTCGGCCACGTCCCCTCGACGCACGGCCGTCCTTCCCGAGAGCTCGAACTGTGAGGCCGCGAGGACCATCCCCACGAAATCCGCGTGTCCGTCACCACCGGGTAGCACGCTCACGACTCCCTCCCAGGACAGCCGGGTGAACAGTTGCTCCAACGTCCGCGGAGCGACGCCCAGCTGCGCAGCGACGCTGCGGAAGAACTGCCTCCCGGGTGTCAGCAGGGCCCCGAGAAGTCGCACGTCCAAGCCCGTGAGGGGGAACTGTTCCACCTGCCGGAATTCCCGGATCGAGTGGATATCAATGACCACGCGGTCCGCTCCCAGGACTCGCCCTGACAGCCTGATCCTTGAGGCAAGGGGTGCCTCGTCCTCAGCGAAGAGCAAGACGTCCAGGCCCTCCAGGGAGGCTAGTATCCGCGTCACGCCCACGACGTGACAGAGGGCGTCGATCGCCTCCGGGTCCCTCGCCTACGCACGTTCAAGGAGCACCTTCGCCCGCACGAGGGAGACCCGGACGGGTTTGAGCCCGAGTGTGAGCGGGACCCAGAAGCCGGCGTCCGTCATCTTCTCCAGACGCGCGGCCACCGTCTTGCGGTTCACCTTCACGTCGCGGGCGACCCCGTATACGGGCACCCTGTCGCCCCGGTAGTAGTAGTTGCCCCTTGAGGACGGGTCGGCTCACGGGGGGTAGAGGCTTCAGGTGCGTCATAGACCCACTGGCCAAATGCGACACACGGCCCTCGGTCTGAGTCATATTCGGGGGCGCGAGCCAGACGAAGAGTTAAGCTCCCTGCGGTCTCGGGACCTTCCGCCGAGCTCGGAATCCCGCAGGGGAAGCAAGACCATGACAGCCGCGAAGACTCACGACAAAGGGAAGGGGAGCGACCCTCGTGCTGGCGAGTACGTCCAAGTTTTTCTGTACCGCGTACCGAAGACGAACCACGAGGCGTTCGCGAGCACGATGGGGAAGCTGGCGGCCATCTTCCGACGGTGTGGGGTCCTCCGGTCGGACTACTTCGTCCTCGGCGACGGGCGCATCTTCAATGGCTTCAAAGATCTCCGTGCCGTCCTTGAATCCGGCCCGGGGGAAGAAGTCTGGGTGGACTAGACACGTACCGCGACGCGGCGGACAGCGTGCGGGTCATCGCCGACATCGCGACGGATCCCGCGGCTGGTTCGCTGTTCGGGCAGATCCTCCAGCTCGCGGCCCCTGGGGTCCTCTCCCCGCAGGGTAACGCCGAACGGGTGCATGTGTGACGGTCCCGTCCTGGCAGAGCCCTGGATCACAACCACGTTTGCCTGACAACAGGGAGTGAACACCGTGACGGGAGCCAAGAAGCCGGACAGGTACTACGTCGTGCTGCTGACCACCACCTACAAGTCCTTGGCCGAGGCGAAGGCGGACGCACCCGAACTCATCGCTACGCACATCGCGCGCTCCAAGGAGCTGCATGCCCGCGGCACACTCGTGATGGCAGGTGCCTTCCTCGACCACCCCGAGGAGCCCCTCAGCACAATGGCGGTACTGACGTCGCGAGAGGCCTGCGAAGATTTTCTGAAGGGGGATCCCTTCGTCAAGAACCGCAGGGTCGCGGGCTGGACCATCCGCGTATGGGCCAACATCTTTGCGTGAGGTGAGGCGGCCTCGCTGCGTCTCCGGCGCAGGATGCTGCGACCTCGATCGAATGAAGAATCTCAAATGACGTCCGGTCAGTGTCCGGTCGGATTTGCACTTCCGGACCTCCACATGCGCTAGCCCTCGATACCCCTTGCTTTCGGTCCCGGTGCCTTCATGGTACGCCGTAACGTTCCACTACCCGTGGGATCTCATGGACCCAACGCTGCAGGAGGAGGTCGACCGGCACCGTCTCCACCACGGCCTTTTCGTCACCCTCCTCGAACGGCGCCCTGACGAGCAGGCTGGCCGTAGCCGAAAGATCGATCGACACGTTGCGGCGCCACCAGGGATATCAAGAGAGAATTTCGATGACCAAGAGATCTGGGAAGCGTGGGCCATGGGCATGTGCTAGAATGAAGCGGGCGTCGGGGACATCCATCACCAGGCGCACGTACTTGCCCGGTTGATTGGCATCAAACGGTGAATAGGAGTCGAAAAGGATCGGAAGGCGACGCGAGGCGGTCCGTTTGACGACAGCGGTCGCTTTGGCATCGGGAACATCGAACTGCGGGGTGTGAGGATGGAATGTCAATGCGCGGACGCCTACCTTCGCCACACAGTCGATCTCCTTGAGCGCGTCCCTCCCGTCGGCCGGAGGATTCGAATAAAGCGGGTGGAATCATCGCCGGCTTCCTTTCCGAGCGCCAGAACCTTGTCATCAAGCCCCCGAGTATGCGACAAGTCATTCGAAGGTCCCATCACCAAGGCCGCGATGTGACGGACATCCACTCTTTCGGCCTTTGGGAGGTAGTCTCTGGGCCCGTGGGGCGCGGTCCCGATTTGCGCTTCCCCCGGCAGCCTTGGGTGGGTATCCGCGATGATGACCGGACGCCCAAAAAGGCCAGCCTGCGCCGTGTTCCGTCCCCCTACCCGTCGCACTGGTTTTCCCATCTGTAGGTTGATTGCTGTCCACGCCGAAACGGAACCCACAGAAAGTGAAGCTGTCATGACATCTATGATTGACGTTCCTATACTTGCGACCGGTTGTGCAATAGAGAATCAAACGATCGACCCCTTCCGAGTGGTTCGTCGGACCGTGAACGCGAAACACTCTGGTGGCTGCCATAGAATATAGAGACCGGACTCTATGTGCCGGTAATGAGTGGGTCATTGACCACCCGGGTGCGTTCGAACGTCACGAACGCAATGGTGCCCTAGCCCATCGCGAACGGAACGGTCAACAACACGGTCGACCGAGGACCCAGCCTCCTTCAGGCGCGTGCGCTGGTTGTAATCGGTCCGTACTTTTCCAACCTCTCTCCTGAGCTTGTCTACGTCCTGGGCAACAACTCGGGAAGACTTCCCGCGAGGTCTCTCATGACTCCCAGCGGAGGAGACAGAAAGGGCAGGAGAAGACCGGAGCGTGCCCAAGGGTGCGGTCCTCCCCAGAGGCCGCAACTCCGGTCGCTGCCCATCTCGAGATTGTCTAAGGGGCTGACCTCGTACTCGACCCGGCCTGACACGGCCAATTCCCATTGACGCGGGGGAATATTGTCCGTTGGCTGTCGGCTCACCTTCCGGTAGCGGGACGTTGGCACGATGGACCCTCGGGAAGTCGTGAACCCGGTGTTCGAGGGACCATTCACGCCGGACCTTCCTCGATCTTGGAAGGAGGAACCGTCGCGCCCGTTGGACCCGTTTATTCTTTCCCAATGCCGGCTCCGGGATTGGCTTGTACCAAGACGGCGGACTGGAGAAGTGCGCACAGCATAACTGTCTTGTATTAGCATGTGAATTTCTAGCAGTCGAGAAGGAAGGCCGTTGAGCGCACTCCTGAACGTCCCGCCAGAAATCCTGGACTTCTGCGAACGACCCCTCCCCCAAACGATGATTGTGAAGGGCCCTTCCGGGGCCGGGAAAACCACATTGGCCCTGACTCTCCTGAGTTGTTTTCCGGGGCAACGGTTCTACGTGACGGCCCGGGTAAAGCCCGAGCACCTTCGCCGGGATTTTCCCTGGACCCAGACCCCCTCCGGGGGTGAGATCCAGATCCTGGACAGCTCCCGCGAAGGTTCCAGCGCCCGGAACGACACTTTGTCGCTCCTTCGCAGCCACGAACTCGCCTTTTCTCCGGCCACGTCCAAAGAGACCCCCCTTCTCCTCTCCGCTCCTCTGCGCGAAATCTGGAAACTCCGAGACCCCCACTCCCCTCTGATGATTGTGGTGGATTCGTGGGATGCGTTGGTCGAAAGATATCTGGGACCCCCCGGCCCCCTGGAAGAAGGCATACCCGACCGGGGGGAACTGGAACGAAAACTCATCGATTTGGCATCGGATCTTATGGTCCTCCTTGTCCTCGTTCTCGAACGGGAGGGCCCCTCATCCCTGGATTACCTCGTGGACGCCATCCTCGATCTGGACTGGAAGGAAACTTCGCGGGGCCCCGAGCGGTTTCTCCATCTCCGGAAACTCCGGGGAACCGCGATCAACACCGCCGCCTACCCGTTCACCCTCTTCGAGGGGCGCTTCCGTTGCGTCGCTCCGATCCCCCCTCATCCTGTAGTGCGCCTTGTCCCCCCAGAACTCCCTCCCAACTCTTATCCTCACGAAGTCTGGCCCGGCCATTCTCAGCTGGCCGAAATCTTTGGCCTATTTCCCGAAGGGCTCATTGGACTCCTCGACGCCGAACCTGATGTGCCTCCAAACATCATTCGCCAGTTCTATTCCCCCCTGGTGTCCAGCGTCCTGACGCAGGGAGGACGCGTCTTGCTGATCTCTCCTCCTCAGGGCATTCCGGAAACAGCGTGGCCCTACTTTCGGGCCCTGATGTCGGACGAACAGATTTCCCAGCAGATCCGGATCCAATTCCCAGGGGGGCTTCATGACGTTCCCCCCACCCTGGAGGCGGTGGTTCTCCCTTCTCCCAGATCCGATGTGGCCCCCGGGTTTCCCCGCACCCCCGAGGCCGCCCGATTTATCCGGGAACGCGTGTCTCCCAAGACTCCCAATCTCGCGATCACCTGGCACTCGGGGATCCGAGCCCTGACTGCGATCTCCGAAGCCTACAATCCCGCGACGTATCCCTCCATCGTGGCCGCCTACGCTTCCGACGCGCCCGCCCATATCCTCCAAATCGGGGAGTCCGGTGACCCCTTCACGGAGGCCATCCGTCCCCTGAGCGGCATCCACATCCGACTCCGGAACGTCGCGGGACGGATCTTCGTTCACGGCGAAAGGCCTATGACCCCGAATTACGCCCTGGTCGATGGGGACGAACGCCTCCCCTACCAACTCATTCGACTGGTGTGAGATTCCGGATTCGTCTCTCTTTCGGAAAGCCCCGATAGGGGGGTCCTGACACGAGAAGGCCGGTGCCCTGGACCTCGGCCACTCGGGATCGTTGCTCGAAAGCTCCATGTTTAACTTCCTCCTGAGGGGCTCGTGGATTTCCTTGCCGACCTCGTCTTGTACGGAGCTCTGGGAGTCGGGGTGGTTTTCCACCGGACCCGGCCCTTCCCGGCCTCGGGGCCCCGGGTCACGCAGGCCACCATTCTAACCCTCGTGGTCATCCTGGGGGTCTCCTTGGGTCGGACCCCGGTGATCGGAACGATCCGGCTCGTCCTTGTGGCCATCGGATCGGCCGCCCTCCTTGTGATCCTGACCGCCGGCATCGCCCGGCTGCTTGGAGCCCGGAATTCGCGGTCCTCCGGGGGCGGTCAGGGCCGATCCCTCGCGGTCTTTCCGCTCGCGATCGTCGGAAGCGTACTCACCGGGTACGGGGTCAGTCGTGACGTTCTGACGGGAATCGCGATGGGAGCTGTGTCCCAAACGGAATTCGGGGTCCTTCTCGTCCTCCTCTTTCTGGTGGGCTGGGAGGTTCCGTGGAAACGCTTCCCTTGGAGGAAGCTCGCTGTCCCCTTGACGGCCGCCGTGCTGGGGTCTGTCATTGTCGGACCCGTGGCCGGGCTTCTCTCGGGGTTTCCCCCGCAGGACGGATTGGCGGTCGTCTGCGCCTTTGGGTGGTACTCTTTGGCGGGCCCCTATTTTTCGGCGACCGTCTCCCCCGCCCTCGGCCTCTTCGCCTTCCTCGTGAATTTTCTCCGGGAGAATTTTACCATGATCGGTTCGCCGGCTCTGGCCGCCCTCGCCGGTCCCGAAGGAGTGGCGGCCAGCGGAGGGGCCACCGCGATGGACACCACGCTCTACTTCGTGGCCCGGCACGGGGGTTCTGATTCGGCGTCCATGAGCCTCGCTGTCGGAGTGATCTTGACCCTGGTGGCCCCGTTGCTTCTGGGCCTTCTCACCATCCGCCCCTGACCCCTTTAGCCCAGCCCTTCGCCCACGCTATCAAGGGTGCCGACATCGCCGGTCTCCCCTGTCCCCGCTGGGGAAGTTGATCCGTTCCAGCGTGGACCTCCGCGGAATACGAGGTCGCCGGAGACGGGTCTGGCCCGACCCAGGGGCCACAGGCTCCGAAAGTTCCCTGAGGAAGCTTACCAGGAACTGGCGGGCCCGCTCGGGTTCCGATTCCCGCAGAAGAAGAAAACCCCGACACAGCCGGGCCAGCATATCCCGGGACGGGGTCGCCTCCGTTTTTTGATCCTTGGAGTCGTCCTTCGCCAGGCGCGCCGCCCCCTCCGGTCGGACGAAGGACCTGGACGTCCCATATAATGGGCTTTGCTCCAAATGTGAATGGGGATGGACTCGCCACGAATTCCGGCATAGGATTTCGAATTTGGGAGACAAGTCTTGAAGGGGGCTTTCCCGAACGCGCAGGAAAGGGTTTAGGTTCCCCGGGGCTGCGCCGGCGAGGTTATCCATGTCCGCGGTCAGTCGGTCCCCGGTGAGTGCCCAAGATAAGGCCCAACCCCGATCGAGGGGTGTCGTGATTCGCACCCCCATCCCAGGTCCCGAAGGGGCCAAGGTGGTCGAGCTGGACCACGAATACCTCATGACGTCCACCAAGAGCGCTCCCATTGTGGGGATCAAGGGGGAGGGGGTCTGGATCACGGACGTCGACGGAAACCGTTTCCTGGACTTCGCGGCGGGAGTCGGAGTCCTGAGCACCGGCCACTGCCATCCCGATGTGGTCGCGGCCGTCCAGCGCCAGGCCGCCTCCCTGATGCACTTCGCCGGGACTGACTTTTACTATCCGAGCCAGGCTCTTCTGGCCCAGCGTCTCGCCCAAACGGCCCCCGGGGGCCATCCGAAGAAGGTGTTCTTCACCAATTCCGGAACCGAGAGCGTGGAGGCGGCAATCAAGCTCGCCCGGTGGAATACCCAACGGCCGGTCATCCTGGGACTCATCGGGAGTTTCCACGGAAGGACCATGGGCTCCCTCGCTGTGACCTCTAGTCGGACGGCCCAGAGACGCCGCTTCCTTCCCTATTCCGGAAACACCGCCCACATTCCGGCGCCCTACTGTTACCGGTGTCCCTACAAACTGGAATATCCGAGCTGCGACCTCTACTGTGTCAAGATTTTGGAGGAGCTCTATTTCCACACGGTCCTGCCCCCGGAGGATGTCGCCGCCTTTCTCGCCGAACCGGTGCTCGGCGAGGGAGGATACATCGTTCCCCCTCGCGACTACTTCCGGGCGGCCCAGAAGATCCTCAAGCCCTACGGCATCCTTCACCTCGCCGACGAGGTGCAATCCGGAGTTGCCCGGACGGGTACCTTATGGGCGATCGAGAATTTCGGGGTGGTACCCGATGTCATCTCGTTAGCCAAGGGAATCGGCAGCGGACTCCCCATCGGGGCGATTATCGCCGACGCCCGTCTGGATTACTCCTATCCCGGCGCACACTCCAACACGTTCGGGGGAAACCTGGTGGCGGTGGCGGCCGCCCGGGCCACGATGGATGTCATCGAACGGGAGAAACTGGCCGAGAACGCCCGAAGGCAGGGAGACTATCTCCAGAAGAGGCTGCGGGAACTTCAGTCCAAGTACGACGTGATCGGAGACGTCCGGGGATTGGGATTGATGGTGGCCACCGAGTTTGTCAAGGACCGACGGACGAAGGAACCCGCCGTGGCGCTCCGCGACCAGATCGAAAAGGAGGCCTACCGGCGCGGATTGATCCTCCTGGGATGTGGCCGTTCGGCCATCCGCTACATTCCCCCTCTGATCGTCCGCCCCGAGGAGATCGACGAGGCTGTCGAGATCCTGGACCAGGCCATTGAGGCCGCCCTCAAGGCCCAGGCCAGTTAAGGCGGAGTCCTCGCTCCGTATTCGCCCGGGCGTCCGCATGAAGGCCGCTCTCCTGGGTCCGGGCCGGGTCGAGCTCCGGGATCTTCCGGAACCTTCAGCCGCCCGCCACGAAATTGTCGTTCGCATGCGGGCTTGCGGAATCTGCGCCACCGATCTGGAAAAGGTTCGCGGACACTACTCGGCCACGGGCAAGATCGGACACGAACCGGTGGGGGTGGTACACCGGGTGGGGGAAGGGGTCCCGAGCCTGCGGGAGGGGATGCGCGTCTTTGTCCATCATCACGTCCCCTGCTATGGCTGTGAGGTCTGCCGGATCGGGGCCTACACATATTGTCCCCAGTACCAAAGGACCAACATCGACCCCGGGGGGTTTTCGGAATTCTTCCTTGTCCCCCATGAGAACGTCAGCCGGGGCGCGGTGGTCTCCCTTCCGGAACACTTGGCGGACGCGGAGGCCACCCTGATCGAACCCTTGGCCTGCTGCGTGGAAGCTCTTCGCGCCACCCCCTTCGCCCCGGGCCAGTCCGCCCTCGTCGTGGGCCTCGGTCCGGTCGGCCTGCTGTACGCCCGTCTGTTGCGGGCCTCGGGGGCCTCCCGCGTTTACGGGGCGGACCTCTCCCCCTTTCGAAGAGAGGCGGGCCTGCGCTCCGGGGTCGATGTGGTCTACGATCCCCGACGACCGGCGGAGACCATGGAGTCCGAAGGAGGGCTGGACGCTTCGGGTTCTTTTGAGGTCGATCTGGCTGTCGTGGCGACCGGATCCCCAACGGCCGTCACGGAGGGATATCGCCACCTCCGCCGGGGCGCCACGTTGAATCTCTTCGGGCTTCCTGCCCGGGGAAGCCGGCTCGAGATCGACCTCCAAGAGCTCTACCTTCGCGGAATTCGGGTCCTTCCGACCTACGCGACCACCGAACGGGGAACGGGAGAGGCTCTCGCTCTCCTGTCCTCGGGACGAGTCCGGGGGCGCGATCTGATTACCCACCAGTTTCCTCTGACGGAAGTTACCGAGGCCTTCGATCAGGCCTCGCGAACCGAGGATACCCTGAAGGTGGTGGTCACCGGAGAAGAGTAAGAGGGGTCCCCGGGAAACCCTCGCAACCTTGATGGGCCCCCGCACCGCTGCGGGTCCGGGTGAACGCACGATGTCCTGGGGACTCCAGAACCGCTTGGCCCGAATGATCAAACCTTCCACCGGCCGATCCCTCATGCTGGCCGCCGATCACGGCTACTTCATGGGGCCCACCCATCGGCTGGAGAACCCCCGGACCACGCTGGAGCCCCTCTTGCCCTACTGCGATGCGGTGGCGGTCACGCGAGGGATCCTGCGGTCCAGCCTTCCCCCCACCCTGGAGGTCCCGGTTATCCTGAGGGTCTCCGGTGGGGTCAGCATCCTGTCGTCAGACCTTTCCAATGAGGACATCACCACGTCCCTGGAGGACGCCCTGCGCGTCAACGCCTCGGCCGTGGCCCTGTCCGTGTTCGTGGGAGCCCCGCACGAGCACGAGTCCCTGGTCCACCTCTCCCGTCTCATCGACGAGGCCGAAAGGTACGATATGCCGGTCCTGGCGATCACCGCCGTCGGCAAGGAGCTGGAAAAGCGGGACGCCCGCTATCTCGCCCTGGCCTGCCGGCTCTGCGCGGAACTGGGAGCCCATCTGGTCAAGACCTATTATTGTGAGGGCTTCGAAAAGGTCGTGGAAGGCTGCCCCGTCCCGCTGGTGGTGGCCGGCGGCCCCAAGTTGGAGACCGAGCGGGACGCCCTGGAACTCGCCTCGCAAGCCCTGGCAAAGGGCGCCATTGGCATCGACATGGGACGCAACATCTGGCAGTCCGATAAGCCCGTGGCGATGATCCGGGCGCTGCGGGCGATCATTCACGGGAAGGCCACCGTGGAACAGGCCCTGGAGGTCTTCCGAAAGGCCGCCGGCCCGGGCCCGTCCTCCGCCGTCGCGGCTCGGGGATCTCGGACGACACCCTCCGCTCGAGCCCCGGTGTGATCGCGGGACGGGCGGGTCCCTTTCCCCCGGACCGCCATTTTCTCTCAGCTTAATCCTGAGGGATCGTCTCGGGTCTCGCCTCACAGCGCCCTTCCCAGGTGACTCCCGCCGGGACCTCCACCGCCTCTCCGAGAATGCACCCCCGGACCGTGGCCCCCGGCCCGACCGTGACCCGGTCCAGCAGGATCGAGTCCTCCACCCGGGATTTCGGGCCCAGTTCCACGTCCCGCCCCAGGGTGACGTATCGTCCGACCGTCGCCCCCTCCCCCCGGGTCCCCGGTCCGATCGCGACGGGGGGAATAACCGTCGCTCCCGCGAGATGGTCGCGGGGACGCCGTCGCCCCGTACGAGGGTGGTCAAAGAGAAGTCTCTGGGCCCGCAACAACCCCGTGGGGGTGCCCCCATCCTCCCAGAAGGTCCTAAAGGGGAACCCGTAGATTCCTCGCCCGAGCACTTTCGGCACCGCCTCCCTTTCGAAGCTCACCAGTCCCGGCCGATCGGGGATCACCTCCAGAATCTCGCGTCGCCAGAGGGACACGCCCGCGTTGATCCATCGGGAGGGAGCGGTGGCTCTCGGGGGTTTCTCTACAAATTCCAAGATCCGGCCCTGCCCGTCGAGCCGGGCGACCCCGAAGGGTTCCGGGTCGTCCACCTCGAAGAGCGTCATGGTCCCGAAGGCGTCCCGGTCCATGTGGAACCGGAGCATTTCTTCCAGGTCCAGGCCCGCCACAACATCCCCATTCAGGAGAAAGAAGGGATCCGTGGCCGACCCCCCCGCGTGCCGCATGGCCCCTCCTGTCCCGAGAGGTTCCCGTTCCTCCACGACCTCGACCGGAATGCGGTAGGGATTCCGACGCAGGAAGTCCCGGATCAGGTCGATCTTGTAACCCCCCGCGAGGGTGGCGCGACCCACCTGGGGCGGCAGGAGGTCCAGGACGTGATACAGGATGGGAGCCCCGGCGGCGGGAATGAGCGGCTTGGGGATCGCATAAGTCACGGGGCGCAACCGGGTTCCCAGCCCTCCCGCCAGGATCAGGGCCGACAGTTTGCAGGAATCTTCTTCGGGCATGGACGGGCGGAAGGGTCGCGGGATTGAAGATGGTTTTGCCGCGCGACCTCCAGGACCTCCCTCCTCCGTCGAACAGGGGAATGCCCCGGAGAGTCTTCTTCGAAGGAAAAGGGGGATCCTTGGACCCCTTGGACAGAGCGTTGAATCCGCACCAGAGAAAGGTATACCCATTTCCTCCCTCGGGTTCCGATGAATGGGAGGAAGTGACCGCCCCCGGAAAGCTCCCCCTTCCTTCCCTCCGAGACCCGGGGGGCCTCCCGGACCCCTGCCCCCCAGGCCCGCTCAGGTCTTCCTCTACGCCATCGTGCACCGGCGGGGACGGATCCTTCTTGAAGAATCGAGGCGCGCCGAGGCCCCGGAGGTCCGCCTCCCCGCCACCCCCTGGCGGGAGGAGATCTCCCCTCGAGAGACGATCTGCGAATACCTCGCGGCCGGGCTGGATGTCCACATCATCCGGACCCGACTCGTGTACCTGCTGGAAAGGGCGGAGGGGCCTGGGACCCTGGGCTTGATCTTTTTGGTGACTGTGGTCGGGGGCATTGCGGACGGCCAGGTTCGAAGGGATGAAAGCGGTATGGTCTATCGATGGGCGACCCTGGACTCGCGGAGGACCCCCTCCTTTCACCCGACCGCGCTCTCGGGCCGTGTTCTCCAGGACCTCCCCCGCCGGTTTCCAAGATTCCATTACCTGGCAGGAGATGGGGGCCTGGCGGAATCGCGGGAATGACGACGGACTCTTCCTCCGCCGCAAACGCCCTTTCCCGCGGTCCCGCAACCCCGGTCGACTGGGGTCTTCGCAACGAGCGGGGGTTTTGCGGGGCCTTTGGAGGTTATTCCCTGGAGATCCCCGGGGGCTACCTCGTGGTCAACGAGAAGGTCCCGGTCGCTCGCTTCAACCACGTCCAGGACGTCCGAACCTCCCCCGGGCGGGTCCTTGCTTTCGTGGAGAGGGCCCTCGAACACTACTTCCAAAGGGCGCTTCGTCCGACCTTCGAAATCCCCGACAGTGTGGAACAACCCCTTCTTCTTCGTGCTCTCGAAAGGGCCGGATATCGCGACCTCGGACCTGCTCAGGAACGGCGACTGCTGTGGTGGGATCCCGAGGGGACCGAACGGGGGGGACCACCCTCCCGGTCCCTGGAGGTGGAAGTGATGGGCCCGGACTCGGATCTTGATCTGTTGGCCCGCTTCTGGATGCGCGAGCGGGAGCGGGAAGAGATTGTGAGAAGCCTGGACGTGGCCTTGTCCCACCCGAACCCCGGGGAGGAGATCCGTCCCTACCTGGCGAGGGAACAGGGCGTCCCCGTGGCCACGGCCATGATCTACCGCTACCGGGGCACGGCCGGCCTTCACTCGGTCGCGATCTTGCCCAGCGCCCGGGCCCGCGGGCTCGGGACCAGCCTAGTGCATTGGATCCTGGAGGACTGGGTCCGTTCCGGGGGAGGACCTCTGACGATGTGGATCGAGCGGGATCGCGTCCCCGGACCCCTGCGGTCACTCGGTTTCCGCGAGGTGGCCCGGTACCGCGTCTACGCCCTCGTCGAAGAGAGCGCGCGGAGGACAGAGATTCGCCCTAGAGAGCGGCCGTGACCTCTCGGATCTGGTCCAGCTTAGCCAGGAACTCTCGTCCCTCCCCGGATCTGAGGGGGGTTCCATCCGCTTTCTTCAAGGGGAGCCCGCTGGCCTCGCACGCCGCCTCGGGAGGCTCTCCGGAGAGGATGCGGCGCAGGGCCTGGCGTTCGAGGCGGCTTAAGGTTAGCGACCCGAGGACAAAGTCGTCAAAGGCCTCGAACGCCACCGGGGCCACCGTTCGTCCGATATCGGCCATCCGGGACGCGTACAGGCGAATCTCCTCCTGGGCGTGAGCGTCCAGCCTGAGGGCAAGGAAGTGGAACAAGTTGTGCAGGTCGATCTTCCAGTACCATTCCGTGTAAAAGTTCAACGGAAGCGCGAGGCGGGCCAGCTCCCGGGCCACGCCGGCCTTAAGGGCGTTCTGGTAAACCCGGTAGGCCTCCCCGCTGAGGCGGCGCAAATCCGTTCGGAACGTCTCCACCACATCGGGGGGAAGAGGCTCCCCCCGCCCCTGGCGGTTCGTTTGGGACTGGGCCCGGATGGCCGCGGGCTCGGGAACATCAAACTCCTCGGAAACGATGGAGTACCGAGCCGAATACTCGTTGACATTGGCGGTTCGGTGGCGGATGAACTGCCTCGCCACGTAGAGGGGCAGGCGGATGAGGAACTTCAGCTCCACCATTTCGAAGGGAGTGGTATGCCGATGCCGCAGGAGGTAACGGATGAGGCCCCGATCATCCCGGGCCGTCCGGGTTCCCAGGCCGTAGGAGACGCGGGCGGCCTGCACGATCGCCGCGTCGTTGCCCATGTAATCGACGAGAACGACGTATCCGTGCTGTAATACCGGAAACCGCCGGCCGATAAGGGCCTCGGCTTCCGCCGATCGGGGTCGGGTCATGGGAGGGGAGTCCTCCGGTCGGACCGGAGCGATCTCTCTCTCCCCGCGTTCGGAAGAGGAGGACAATCCCGCCACCGCCTCGGGGCATTTGGCCCCGTCAATAAGAAACCGCCGGTCTCTCGACCCTCATGGGTCCATCCGCGGCATCGCATCGTGAAGGTTCGGTGGGGGCCACGGGTCGGCCCGCCTCCTCGACCCCCGGACAAGGGGTTTCCCGACCGACCAATTCTCCCGGTATCTAATCGCTAAATCCTCAACATGGTGAGGGCGGTTCATGAACGAGACCGTCCACATTCTCGGCCTACCGGGAAGCTTGAGGAAAGGATCCTACAACCGCGCCCTTCTCCAGGCGGCCACTGAGATGCTTCCCCCCCACACCACCATGGAAATCTTCGACCTGGACGGCATTCCGGTCTTCAACCAGGACCTGGAACGGGAGGCGCCTCCTCGGGTCCGGGAGCTCAAGGCCAAGGTCCGCACGGCCGACGCGATCCTCTTCGGAGTGGCGGAGCACAACTACGGGGTCTCCGCCGCCCTGAAGAACGCCATCGATTGGGCCTCTCGACCCTACGGAGACAATGTGTGGGCCGGCAAGCCCGTGGCCATGGTGAGCGCTTCCATCGGCATGCTCGGAGGGGCTCGGGCGCAATACCAGCTTCGGCAGACCTTCGTCTTTCTCGACATGAGGCCATTGAGCCTTCCGGAAGTCTTCGTGACCTTTGCCCCCCAGAAATTCGACTCCCAAGGACGCTTTACCGATCCCGAGGGGCGTAAGTTCCTGTCGGCCCTTCTGGGGGCTCTGGTCCAATGGGCCCGGAGCCTCAAGGGGGCGGGATCCTCCCGTTCCGGCTGAGGCCGTGGGAGCCCCCGTCGCGGCGGTATCCCTTTAGCCGGCCCCGCGAACGGCACGACGGGTCCACCGTCGGATCTCCCCCGCGGCCGGGGAGAGAATCCTTTCGAAGAGGTGGGCCGGTCGGGTCCACCGGAAAAGGGAGGGTTCGAGATAGCAGGACAGGGCGCATCGGTTACAGCTCCGGTAGCGGTCCCAGTTGATCGTGGCCCAAAGGTGGGGGATGTCCGTAGCCAGGATGTCCCGTTCCCCGTGGTACTCCTGCAGGACGTAGCAAGGCAGCACGATCTGGCCGCTCGGATCGATGTTCACCGTGAGCCAGGGCCGGCATTCCCATTTCGGCCCCCCGTGGAACCAGGACGACAGGAGGCCGGTGAAATAGTCCTCGGAGTTCGTGATCGGAGCGCCCCGTCTCTTGAGGTCCCGCAGCCTTTGCAGTGTCGATTCGAGGTCCGTCCCCTGGGGGCTCAGGGTCCCCGCGGTACGGTAGTCGAAGGCGAGCTGGAAGACCACCGACGCCCCCAGCCCCCGGGCCAGCGAGACCATCTGATCGGCTTGGTGAAGGTTGAAGCGTGTGAGGGTGCAGCTGATCGTCACCGGCAGGTCGCCGGCGGCGCGTCGTATGCCCCGTACCGCCCTGTCGAACGACCCCCGGATGCCCCGGAGACGGTCGTGGAGGGGACCGATGCCGTCCAGGGAGACGAAGAGGCTGTCCAGGCCGGGTTCGAGTTCCGGCCATCGCCTTTCCAATAGGAACCCGTTGGTCACGAGGGAGGTGTGGAATCGTTCGTGGGCTTCCGCGAGGATGGCGGGGAGATCAGGGCGCAGGAGGGGTTCCCCGCCCTCGAATCCCAGAAAGAGCACGCCGGCATCGGCCAAGCGTCGGAAGATCGTTTCTTCCTGCTCTAGCGTGAGGAGTTCTCGGTCCGGCCGGCGCCAGAACGGGCACATGTCGCAGGTCAGGTTACAGCGATAGAGCAGCTTGTGCCCCGCGAGAACCGGGAGCTTCTCTCCCCGGGCCACCCGGAGGCTCCGACGGATCGCCCGGCTCAAGAACGGCCATCCCGATGTCATGTTCGGGTTCGGACGATCGAGGGGAGGGAGGAAGAATAAGCCCGCATCGCTAGCTCGTGGGGGCGGTCAGATACCTCGGCCCTGCGGGGGATCCGCCGGGGCGCCCGTTCACGATGCCCCACAGGAGCCAGCCCAGGGATCTCAGTGTGCCCCACGCTCCGGCCAGGTTGATGGAGCGGTAGCGATCCGCGGAGCGGCCGTGCGTCTGCCGGAATTCCTCGAAGACCCGGTCGACATGTTCCGTCAGTCGTTCGACGAAGAGGGCGATGGTCTGGCGGGCAAGGGAACTCTTCATCCGTCCCACCAAGGAAGGCAGGAGCGCCCGCGCCATCCTCATGTCATAGTGCCAACAAACCCCTAAGAGGTCCCAGTATTTCAACGGAAGTCGTTCCAGCTGAGGCATCGGGTTCCCCCGAATCCGGCTCGTCGAGATCGGGATCACAGGGAGGGGGAAGAGGAAGGCCCTCAGCCCCCGGTCGATCAGGTCTTGGACCAGCGCGATCGTCTGTTGGACGTCCTCATCTGTCTCGTCGGGGAAACCTATGGTCATCGTGTAACAGGGATCAATGCCCGCGTCGTTCAGGATTTCCGTGGCCTCCAGGATGGTCTGGGGCCACTCTAAGGGTTTGAAGGGATAGGCCTTCGCCGGCATGTACTTCTTGAAGATCCGGACGCTTCCGGTCTCCAATCCGACCACGGGGGTCATACCCCGACTTTGAGGCCATCCGGCGATATCGCCCATCTGGCGGACCGTCTCGGGACTTTCCCGAACCGCGGGAGCGGAGATGTGGGCAAAACCGATCTGTCGGGCTCCCGCCGCCTTCAAGTTCTCGAATAGGCCCACTACGGCCTTGTGTTGCGTGCGAAGCTTCTGGGCTCCGTAGAGGAGCACGTCGTCTGTGATGAGCTCCACATTGAACTCCCCCGCTCTCTGGTTGACCCGGATCTCCTGCTCGATCTGGGACCACGGAACGGTCCGGTACCGTTCGGGGGTGATGGAACAGAATTCACACCCTCGGGGACAGCCCCGGGTGATCTGGACCTCCCCCATGCGGGAAGGATGGACGATCGGGGGGATCTCCTCCAGGGTCGGGGGTCGTCCCTGGACCACGGGGGGCAGGAACGCCCCCCGAAGTGCCTCCTGGACCAGTCGGGGAAAATCCCGCTCGGCCTCCCCCATGTACACCAGGTCGACCCAGGGGGGTCTTTCGTAGCTCATCTGCCAGATCCCAGGCCCCCCCGCAATCACCGCGAAACGGTGCCGACGACGCAGCGCCCGGATCTGTTGACCCAGTTCTTCGAAGTAGACGGCGTTCCAGCAGGGTCCCCCGCCGAAGAGCATCGTGAGCTTCGTGCTCACCGGGCTCAGGCCCAGGGGATCGTGGGCGGTCAAACCCAGGACCTTTGTGTCCGGACCCACGACACGGGAAAGGTTCTGGGGATCGACCACGACCACGTCCTCGATCCCTCGGGCCAACAAGCTCGCTTCCACCTTTCTCAAGGCGTACGGGGCCACAGCGGCCGGCCCCACGCCCTCCGGATCCAACGGGGGAGCGAACAGATGGTCCATGAGGAACCTGGGTACCAAACGGGAGGGCAGGCAGCAAAAGTACCCCAGGGCACTGGACCGAGAATAATCTGAGAAGCTGCCTCGATCTGCGGTCAGGACCACCGCATACCCTCGAGACGGGTCTCGCCTCACGTCTCCCATCTCCCGGAAGTGTGGAGCCGCGGGTTGCCACTACACCGTGGATGGGCGGCTAAGTCTTGTCGGCATTTGAGACTTTAGCATTTGGACCCATCTCGTGATCGGGATCTCTTTCCTCCCGGGACCGGGCCGGGCGGCTCTGTCCGGTCCCCCTCCTCGTGGCACGGAGGGGGAGCGTCACGGACTCGGAGATTGACGCCGCGGTCACGGCAAAGGGGGACCCCGATCGGAAGGGCGGGACCTTCTCTCGTTAGGAGAGGGTCCGCGGCCCCGCCGCCGCGACGGCGGGGCCGGAAGGGGCTCTCTACTCCACGATGATGGTCGCCGTGTACGGGGGATTGGGCGGGGGGAACGGCACCTGGGTTGACACGATGTCCGCGTTGAAGACATCGTTCATCGCGATCACGGTGGTGTTGAAGTTGCCAAAGGTGACGGCGAACAGTCCCACAGGGTTATCGGAGATGGTGCTCCCGCTGACGGTCCCGTTGGTGGTGTCAAAGACGACCCCGTACCCGAAATTCTTTCCCACATGATCCCCCACCAGGGCCACGGACATGGTGGCGGGTACCGGGGGGGATATCTGATAGGGGGGAACGTCGTAGAATCCCGAGGCCACCCAGATCCCGATGTCGTTAGCGCTGACCGTGTTGTAGTCGACCGTCGCGCTGGAGGCGTCATAGATGAGGATCCCGCCGGCCATGTAGGTCGCCGTCAGGTAGTTCTCGGTGTCACTGGTGTTGTTGTAACTGTTGCCAAACACGACATTGCCGCGAACGATGCCGGCGGCCCCGAAGCCAATCTGGATCCCGTTCTGAGCGATCAACGGAGTGGGACCGAGTCCCTGGACCCTATTCTTCGCGATCCGGCAGAAGACGCCCGGGTCGTTGCAAGTGATCCCATTCTTCCCGTAGCCTGTCACGAGGTCGTTAAGAATGTTCACATGGACGGACGTGGCCATCCCTCCCCGCCCGAGGGCTCCGTTGTTCACGTAGATAGCATTCTGCCCCTGGCATCCCAGGAGGGATGTCGGAAAGTGCATCCCCGTGACCGTGACATCCCGGATGGTGCCCGAACTGTTCTGGTAGTAGATCCCGAAGAAGTTGTCGCAGCCGAAGGTCCAGGACGACGCCGCCAGAGACCCGTTGACCGTCAGACCCTCGATCACGGTGGGAAGGGTCGAACCGCTCCCCGAAGTATTGACCCAGATGACGGGAGCGTTGGGAATCCCCGAATCGTAGTCGAACGTGTCCAGCACGAGGCTCGAGGGTTCGATAACAACCTTAGATCCGTGGGGACCGCTACCGGACAGGTCACACTTCGCGCTGTCTAGCTTCAAGAGTGTGCAACCAACGAGATGGACGGGGACGTGGATCGTGAGCTGCTCCGGGTAAACCCCCGGTTGCACGCAGATGACCGACCCCGGGACGGCCGAATCCAGGGCAGCTTGGATCGCATTGTCCTGAGAGTTCTCACCGGAGATCACCACGTTGCAAGTGATACCCCCGAACACCAGCGTACCGGAAGCCACTCCCTGGGTCGTGCCGGTCATTGGCGACGCGGCGCCGAAAGCGGTGATTGCACCCAAGATTAAAACAAGCCCGACAGTCCAGATTCTCCATGTAAACTTCTGTCGCGCCATGGCTTTCGGGGCATGACTCGGTTCGAGTAGTTATACATTGCTACAGGCATGCTTTCTCCCGCCCACGGAAAAGTGAGAATCCGACGAGTTGCTCTCAATTTGCCGACCGTTGAGACTGACAAAGGCGATCTGACCGAGCCGTGATTGAGCCGGATCCCCGGGCCCTCCTTTTAGGCCGATCTTGATCGCGAAATATCCCGGCCCTAATGTCCGACCCTCGAAAGGAAAGGTTTGACCCGCGTCGATCCCCACGGGGGGCTGGAGAACCTGGTTGAAACTGAGCATTTTTATAGTTAGAATAATTCTGACTTTTGATGCGTTGGGTCGAATCTTCGGGATATGTGGGATCGCCCTTATGCCGGTCGGGGTTTGGGGCTTCTGTGGACAGGATGCGGCCTCGACGTTGGCTCGATTTGAGAGCGGAGGCCTATCACGCCGACTCGGGGTGGAAAGGCCAGACCCCAATGGAATCCTCGACGCCCGGCCTCTGGATTGAGCGAGGTACCGGAGCGAACCCCTTCCGAGCTTCCGTTTGCGAACTTGCCCTGACCTTCGCCGGCCCCTCTCCCGAAAGAGGGGAGGGAGGGCCCGTGGCTAGACCGACCCGAGGAGGCTCGACTCTTCCGGAGAGGAGCTATCCACCTTGGAGAGGGGAGCTCTCAGGGGTCTATAGGGAGGAACCCCTTAATCACGCGTCAAAGTGGGGGAGGAAAGCATGAACGAGAGCGTAGAGGGGAGCGAGACCAGGTGTCCCGTCCCCCATGGGGTCACCCGCTACGGGATGCGAACGAACAAGGATTGGTGGCCCCACCAGTTGAACCTTCGGATCCTGCGGCTGAATTCGCCCCTGTCCAATCCTATGGGAGAGGGATTCGATTACGCGGCCGAGTTCGAGAGTCTGGACCTAAAGGCCGTGAAGGAGGATCTCCGTCGTATGATGACCCAAAGCCAGGATTGGTGGCCGGCGGACTTCGGTCATTACGGTCCGTTGCTGATCCGGATGGCCTGGCACGCCGCCGGCACGTACCGAATCGGAGACGGGCGCGGCGGGGCCGGCACGGGTCAGCAACGGTTCGCCCCCTTGAATTCCTGGCCTGACAACATCCACTTGGACAAGGCCCGGCGACTGCTGTGGCCGATCAAACAGAAGTACGGTCGGAAGATTTCCTGGGGTGACCTCATGATCCTCGCAGGCAACGTGGCCCTGGAATCGATGGGGGTGAAGATCTTCGGATTCGGAGGGGGGCGACCAGACGTCTGGGAACCGGACGAATCTGTCTACTGGGGAAAGGAGGAGACGTGGCTGGGAGACCAGCGGTACACGGGGGATCGCGAACTCGAAAACCCCCTGGCCGCCGTCCAAATGGGTTTGATCTATGTGAATCCCGAGGGGCCCAACGGCAAACCGGATCCCCGGGCGGCGGTGCGCGACATCCGAGAGACGTTCAAACGCATGGGAATGAACGACGAGGAGACCGTGGCCCTCATTGCGGGAGGGCACACTTTTGGCAAGACCCACGGAGCCGGTGACCCGAAGTTTGTCGGGCCGGAACCCGAAGCCGCCCCTCTGGAACAAATGGGTCTGGGCTGGAAGAGCTCCTTCCGATCGGGCAAGGGACCGGACACTATCGGCGGGGGGCCCGAAGTCATCTGGACGACCACTCCGACGCGCTGGAGCACCAACTTCTTTGAGAACCTCTTTGGCTACGAGTGGGAATTGACCAAGAGCCCGGCGGGCGCCTACCAGTTCACGGCCAAGACGGACGTCCCGACGGTCCCCGATCCCTTCGATCCGTCCCGGCGTCGTCCGCCCACCATGCTCGTCACAGACCTCGCGCTTCGGTACGATCCCATCTACGAAAAGATCTCTCGCTTCTACTGGCAACATCCCCAGGAGTTCGCCGAGGCGTTTTCCCGAGCCTGGTTCAAGCTCACCCACCGGGACATGGGTCCTCGGTCCCGGTACCTGGGTTCGGAGGTCCCCCCGGAAGAGCTGATCTGGCAGGATCCCCTCCCCCCCGTCGACCATCCCTTGGTCGGTGCGGAAGAGGTGGCCGACCTCAAATCTCGTCTGCGAGAATCGGGGCTGTCGATTCGGGAGATGGTGGGGACCGCGTGGGCCTCCGCCTCCACCTTCCGCGGTTCCGACAAGAGGGGGGGAGCCAACGGGGCCCGGATTCGATTGGCCCCGCAGAGGGAGTGGCCGGTTAACGAACCCGAGCAGCTTCACCGGGTGCTCGCCGCCCTGGAGAGAGTCCAGTCCGACTTCAACACCGGGCGTTCGGACGGGAAGAGGATCTCCCTGGCCGATCTCATCGTCCTCGCCGGGGGAACGGCCATCGAATGGGCCGCCCAACGCGCCGGCCACGACATCCACGTCCCCTTCATGCCGGGACGCACCGACGCGCGCCCGGACCAGACCGACGTCGAATCCTTTTCCTACCTCGAGCCGAAGGCTGACGGGTTCCGAAATTATCTCCAAGGAAAGTTTGCCGTGCCCGCGGAAGAGCTCCTATTGGACAAGGCTCAACTCCTGACGCTGACCCCTCCGGAGATGACAGTCTTGGTCGGAGGGCTCCGCGTTCTCGATGTGAACTACCGGAGAGCCCCCCACGGTGTCCTCACGAAGAGACCGGGGATCCTCACTAACGACTTCTTCGTGAACCTTCTCGACATGGGAACGGAGTGGAGGGCCACTTCGGACGAAAACATCTTCGAGGGCTTCGACCGGAAGACGGGAGCTCCCCGATGGTCCGCGACCCGCGTAGACCTCGTCTTTGGGGCGAACTCCGAGCTTCGGGCTCTGTCGGAAGTGTACGCCTCCGACGACGCCCCCGCCAAGTTCGTGAGGGATTTCGTGGCGGCCTGGACAAAGGTGATGAACGCCGATCGCTTTGATTTGCGTCGACCCCAAGCCGCCCGACCGGTCGGGCAGTGAATCCCGATCCAATGAGGGATCTCTCCGGAAGTACGGTGACCTCGGATCCAACCCCTTCGCCCCTTCAACCGGCCCGATCCCGAAAATTCCGGCTCGCCCGAATTCTCGCTGATCGGCGGAGAGACCCGCAGAACGAACGGTTCTTTGAATGCGCAAAGGGGCGAGTGACGCGCGAGGCCGGAGGGTCGCGTCCCGTGAGTTCGGGCGTCGTGTTCGCGAGGGTCCATCTTCGCCTTCGGGGACACCCGGCAACCTTCCGGTCGATGTCGGGAAAGCCATCCCTACGGTTCTTGGTATGAACGAGAGGGAGCAACGCCCGGGTTCCCGGGATCGGACACGGAAGGGGACCGGAACGCCGCAATCAGGAAACGGTGGAGCGGTTCGCGTCGCATGTTCTAGGGCGATTCCCACCGATCGAAAGACGATTCTCGTGAGGAAACACTAAGATGGGACGAAAGGGGCCAAGCCCAGGGGCAGTGGACTTGGCCTACCTGCTGCGGCCCCCGTGGGTCCCCGCCCACAGGGTTGCCGGCGTACGTAGAAGATAGATGGAAAAGGATCCGGTAGCCGTCGCCGGGGGGGTAACGCGGGCTCCCGAGAGCCGAGACGATACGCGGGCCCAAAATCATCGAGCTCTCCTTTCGCCGACGGAAACCGGGGAGAGGTTTAACCGCGGGATTGTCCATCAGTTTTGAAGCGTGCGCGCGGCCAGGGTTTCTTTCACGAGAGGAGGCTGAAACGGTCTGGTTCTGAGATATGGGCGTCATCCCCAAGTTCCTCTCCTCGGTCATCGTTCACTTCTTCTCTCCAATCGAGAAGATCATCCAATCGAGTACGCCGACACCTTCGCACGCGTAAAAATGGAAAGCCAAATTTCCGTACCGGTATAGGGGGAATCCCGAGGCCATACACGGAGCCAGGATTCTTCCGGTTCAACTGGGGAAGCCCGTGGTGAATTCCTGGGGAGTACCTCCCACATTCTAAAACAAAGGTCCGGACCCGCAACCCCTTCTCTTGATCATCGACATGGAGGGGCTCGAGCCCTCCTTCCGGGAGGACGCGAAGGAGGGATCCGTCCCCGGAACGCCGGAAGAGGTGGCCTTCCGGATGCTGGTCGATAAGTAGGGTCTCTTGGTGAAGCTGGGACACGGCCCCGATTTGAAGTGATAGTTTCCTATTCGCGCATTCCAGGAGCGAGCCATTCGCCCTGGGGCGCCCTCCTTCGATGGCCTCCGTCGGCCGAACCACCTCTCTCCGCCCGAAGGTTCCCACGGGGCGACTCGCGCAGGGGTGAGTACGAGGGCTGGGACACTTGGGATACCACCCCGAATCTTTCCGGCTCCTCTCCTTCTGGTGTCGAAGGGCCTCCGCGGGGTCCCTTCTCGGATCGTGGAAAGGCGCTCGAGGCGGGTCCGTGTCTTTCTGTTGCGGGGATAGGGGGACTCGTCGCGCTTTGACCCACTCTCTTGTCGCGGGAAATCGGCGGATGGGATTACCTGGATCCCGAGGTCGGTGACGGGCCTCCGGGCTTAGGGTTTCGGCGAACGGGCCACGAACGCCGGGATGACGAACGGGAAAGGCGGCGTCGACCGAACGGAATCTCACCTCGTCCAGAGAGGGCCCCACCGGGGGACAAACCGCTAGGCCAAAGCCGAGGGAGGGAATCGAACCCCCAAAAAACGGATCTGCAGTCCGTCGCATTAACCATTCTGCCACCTCGGCGGGCCAGGCCTGAGAACCCTCCCGGGATTAATCCTTGAGGGGACCCCCGGCCTCCCTTCCCCGTCATACGGGACGGAGTCCCCGAGCCAACCGCTTGGCCGCGTTCTCCAGGCTCAGCGCCATCCTTCCCCAGGTCGATCGACCTTGACCGAGGGCCCGTGTCCGCCCCTTTCGCAGGCAGTCCAACACCTCCTCCACGGTGTCCACTTCCTCGGGAATTTCGGTGAGGCATCGCCCCATCCCCGACCGTTCATGCGCGTCGCTCCCCCCCGTGGCGGAAACTCCGCGGCGGGCCGCCAGGAGGGCGGCCTTAGCGTTGGCGATTTCGGCGTTGCGACCGTTCATCGCCTCCAACCCCTGCACGGGCAGCGTTGAGGCGCGTTCACGCCCCATTCCGTGCACCCATCGGAACGGGTGGGCGATGACCGAGACCCCTCCGCGGTCCCGGACCTGATCCAGAAGGTCCCGCACCGGGACGTCCCGAGGGAGGGGGTCCTCAATCCCGTAGACGAGGAGGTGGCCCTCGGGCGTGCTCACTTCCTGGCCCGGGATTAACAGGAACTCGCGGTGGTCGGAAAGGACCTCTCGGGCTCGGTGGAGGGCCTTTGTCGTGTTGTGGTCGGTGATGGCGAGGCCCGAAAGACCCTGAACCAGGGCCTCTTCAATCGCCTCTTCCACCCGGAGGGAGGAATCCGGTGAGGCGCGGGTGTGTACGTGGAGGTCAAACCTTCGGCCGGCCATGCTCTCCTCCCAAGACCTATCGGACCTTCGCCCCCGGCTCCACCTCTCGATCTGGCTCGATACACCCGATACCCTCGACCCGCAGGACCGCGGTCTCGCCGGGAGGAGAGTCCATCCGGGCCACGACCAAGGGGGCTACAGGGGCGTGGGGGGCCGGCACGTCCCGGGACTCGGAAGGGATCTGCAATCGCCAACGCCCTTCGGACAGAGGGGTGACCCGGGCCACGAAAAGACGGATGCGAGAAAAGGCCTCGGCGTCCAGACGGGGGGCGTGAGGCACTCCCGGTTCGACCGGCGCCCCGGCCGGGACGCCGGAGGGGGCGCGAAGCACAGAGACGACCGAACCGCTCTCCGCGGCCAGGATCATCCCCTCCGAGGTCACCCCTCGGATCGTCCGGGGAGCCATGTTGGCGAGCAGGACCAGGGACCGGTCCCGAAGTTCCTCCGGCCGATAGAACGGTCGAAGACCGGCGAGGACTGTCCGCGGACGCCCTTCTCCCACGTCGAGGGTCAAAATGTACAGGCGATCCGCCTGAGGGTGCACCTCGACCTCCATCACGCGCGCGACGCGGATCTCGAGTTCCGGGACCCGAACGCTCCCGGATACGGGCCGGCTTTCCGGGGGAGGGGAACCCTCGATTGGAGCCTTGGAAGCCTCCGGGTCGGCAGAGGGGGTTGGGGGGGCCTGCGTTCGGGTCCGGAGCTTGGGGAACAGAGGTTCGGGACCCTTCGTGGCCGTTCCCGGCACCGGAGGGGTGAGCGCCGTCTCCCAGTGACCGGGAGAAACGAGCTGTGGCTCCCCCAGGTACTCGGCCAGGCGTTGGCAGGTAAAGGGAAGATAGGGCGAAAGGAGAACGGCCAGCGCCCGCAAGCCGAAGAGGGTCTCGTAAACGATCCGATTCCGTTCGGCCTCGGGGACGGCCCACGGCCGGGATTCGTGGAACCACCGGTTCAGCTCCCGAACGAGGGCCAGGGCGGACTCCAGAGCCTCCTTGAAATGGGACTCCTCTAACTCCCGGGTCATCTGCTCGTGGCAGCGCCGGATCAGGGCCGCGAGGGCGCTCCCTTCCAGCGACCAATCCGGGGGAGGGGAGGGGATCTGGCCGCCGTAACGGGACTGGGCCAGGGTCAGCACCCTTTGCACAAGATTCCCCCATTGGTCGGCGAGAATCTGGTCGTGGTCCTGGAGGAACTCCTCGAGATCGAAACGGGTGTCGTGGCTCTGGGGCATGTGATAGGCGGCGTAGAAGCGGATCGCGTCCGGAGGGTACCTCTGGAGAAGCTCCGGCAAGGTCACCGGGGCCTGCGCATCCAGGCGGGACTTGGAAATCTTCCGGGAGCTCGCGAGGACCATGAACTCGTTGGCCGGTACGTCCGTGGGAAGCTGGAGCCCCCCGATCCCCAATAGGATCGCCGGCCAGAGGATCGTGTGGAAAGTGATGTTGTCCTTGCCCATGAAGTTGTACATGCGAGTCACCTGGCCTTCGTCCCAAAACTCCTTCCAGGCCCCCGGCCTGCCCTGCCGCAGCGCCCACTCCACCGTGGCCGAAAGGTAGCCGATGACCGCCTCGAACCAGACGTAGATCCTCTTCTTTTCGTACCCTTCCAGGGGGATGGGGACCCCCCAGGCGAGATCGCGAGTGACCGCCCGGGGTCGGAGGCCCTGCGCCAGGAAGTTCTCGGTGAAGAGGCGGACCGAAGGCTTCCAGCGGTCGCGGTAGCGCCGATGGTACTGCTCCAGACCCTCCGAAAGCTTGGGCAACAGAAAGAAGAAGTGTTCCGAGGGCCGGAACTCGACCTCGCCTTCGCAGAGGCGGCACCGAGGGGAGAGCAGTTGCGCTGGCTCCAGAGTCCGAGAGCACGCGTCGCATTCGTCGCCCCGGGCGTCGGGGGACTGGCAATACGGACAGGTCCCCCGGAGATATCGGTCCGGCAAAAAGCGGCTCTCGCGGGGACAGTACGGTTGCTCCGTCGTCCGCTTCTCGAGAAGCCCGTTCTGGAAAAGGGTCAGAAACACGCCCTGGACCACGCGCCGGTGGACCTCCGTGTGCGTGGTCGTATAAAGGTCGAAGGAGAGGCCGAGCCTCTCGAAGTTCTCCCGGTTGATCTCGTGGTAGCGACAGGCGAGCTCCTCGGGTGAGATCCCCTCCTGCTCCGCCCGCAAGGTGGTGGGGGTCCCGTGCATGTCGGAACCGGAAACCATGAGGACCTCCCGCCCCGCCAGACGATGGTAACGGGCGCAGATGTCCGCCGGCAGGAGGTTCCCGGCCAAGTGTCCGATGGTCTGGGGTCCGTTCGCGTACGGCCACGCCACCCCCACAAAGATCCGCTGTGGCATCCTCACGAATCCGAGCCGGCCGGTCTATAAATCGTCAAACAGGGGCCGACCCACACCTCGGCATGGGGCCCGGGACATCGGACCCCCCCAACCTTCCCGTAGACTGATAACGCTCCGGCGCCTGCGGTCCCATATGTCCATCGCGATCCCCGAGACCCTCCAGAGTCTGGGTCAGTACATTGGCGGACAATGGACAGGACCGGGGGAACGGGTCTCCGAGCTCCGCAATCCCGCTACCGGGGAGGTCCTCGCCAGGGTTTCTCAGGCGGACCGGGACGACGCCAAGGCCGCGGTGGAGGCGGCGGCCAAGGCCTTCCCCGCGTGGGACCGGCTGGGAGGCTACCGGCGAGCCCAGTTCCTCCAGAAGGTTCGGGAACGTCTCGCCACCGTGAAAGAGCCCTTGGCCCAGACGATCACCCTGGAGATGGGCAAGGTCCTGACGGAGTCCCGGGCCGAGGTCGAAGGCGCCCTGGACAACTTCGACTATTACAATGCCTACGCGAGGACCCTGGTCGGGCACGAGGTGGCCCTCCTCCCCGACGGCGAGAGTCTGCGCCTTCACCTGGAACCTCGGGGGGTCACGATCGCGATCACCCCGTGGAACTTTCCCGCCTCCACCGTGACCCGCAAGCTCTGCCCGATCCTTCTCAGTGGCAATACGGTCGTCCTGAAGCCCTCGAGCTCAACCCCCCTGTCGGCGACCCTGATCGTAGAGGCGTTCCACCAGGCTGGGGTCCCCCCCGGAGTGATCAACCTCGTTGTCGGCCCCGGTGGCGAGGTGGGGGACGCGCTCGTCCAACATCCTGAGACCCGAACGGTGACGCTCACCGGGTCCACCGAGTCGGGGCGGAAGGTCATGGAGAAGGCTTCCCAGGGGATCGTCAAGGTCCTCTTGGAGTTGGGGGGAAAGGCCCCGGTCATCGTGGCGCGGGACGCGGACCTCCGCCACGCGGCGAGGGCCACGGTCTACGCCCGGTTCTGGAACGCCGGCCAAAGTTGCATCGCGGGGGAACGGGTCTATGTGCAAGAGGAGGTCCAGGAGCCCTTCCTGAGGATGGTTCGAGAGATTGTGGATTCCCTCCGGGTGGGGCCGGGCTGGGAGCCCTCGGTCGATATGGGCCCCTTGGTAGACGTCTCCGCGCGGGACCGGGTCCAGAAGGAGGTGGAGGAGGCCCGTGGCCAAGGCGCCTCGGTTGTCTCCGGCGGGCAACCGGTCGATCCGGAGGTCTTCCGACGGGGAGCCTTCTATCCCCCCACCTTGGCCACCGATGTCGAGGACGACTCTCCCCTGGTGAAGAAGGAGATCTTCGGTCCTGTCCTCCCCGTCCTAGGAGTGGAGGACCTGGACGAGGCGATCGAACGGGCCAACCGAGGGGTCTACGGACTCTCCTCCTATGTCTTCACCAAGGACGTTACGGTGGCGGAGAGGGCGGCCAAGAGGCTCCGGTTCGGGGAGGTGTACATCAACCGGGTGGGGCCGGAATCCCCCCAGGGGTACCACGCGGGTTACCGGCAAAGTGGCCTTGGGGGAGAAGGGAGCCTCTTTGGGATCCTGGATTACATGAACGTCAAGAGCATCTACACGGATTGGTCGGTTCCCCACAACACGCAGGGCTGGATGCCGTACTCCCATTGAGTGAACGCGTCTCAGTGAGGGAGACCCCTTTGTTCTCGCCGTTCTTGTGACCGGTGTCCCGGGGGTATGGTCATCATCCCTCCCACAGGGCTTCGGAGTTGCGCATGAGCGACGGATACCCAAAGCCACCGGAACCCCTTGTTCCGATCCCGTGCCCATCACCTCAGGCACCGAGGTCCAAATACACTACGTAAACTATAGCAATTCTTATATGGTCTAAAGCTATAGTTTTCGCAGTGATTGACATGACGCAGTGGGACGATCCTTCGGTCCGCTCCTCGGACATCCGCCTGGAGGAGAGGGTGATTCGCGCCTTGTCGACCTTTCCAGGACAGGTAGCCTTTAACGGATTGCGACGGACCCTGGGTGTGCACCCAGAGTCTCTGTCTAGGGCCCTTCGACGTCTCGAAAGGGATGGCACCGTTGAGAGAACGCAAAACGGCTATCGGCTCTTGGGGGATGGTCTTCGAAGGACCTCGTCCCGAGGGGCGCGTCCCCCGAGCCTGGTCGCGGAGGTCCGCCTTTCCCCAGGATTCTCGCCCCGGCAGATCCTCAAGGAGATGAGCGGTCGCTGGTTCGGTTCCCTCCGATGGGTCGGTTTGGACGACCGGTCGGGGGACCTGCGAATGGTCTGGGCCCCCCGGGATGGCCAGGGTGGGTGGATCTCCCTCGAGATCAAGGACGATCGCCTCAGGGTCCTCCGGGAGCCGGTAGACGACCCGGCGGCCCATCCCCAGGTCCTAGATGCGGCGGCTTACGAATTGCTCCGTCACGTCCTGGAGAGGTTGAAGTCTGGCGGCGAACGCGGGGGAGTCCTGTCAGGATCGGACTTTACCCCCCCGGACCCAACGGTCAACTGACCTCGACCCGGGGGGTTTCGGCTGCCCCACCAGGACGACATGGATATCCATCACGTTAGTACCCGTGGGGCCCGTGCGGATGAGCTGACCCAGCTTCCGTAGCGCCGTGTAGGAATCGTTTCGGGCCAGCAACGCCCTCAGAGACAGGCCCCTTTTCCTGGCTCTCTCCCAAGTTTTCCCGTCCACCCATCCCCCGGCGGCATCGGTCGGCCCATCGATCCCGTCCGTCCCGAGAGAGAGCACCACAACATCGGGCAGCCCCGAGATGCCGCGGGCCGAGGCCAGGACAAATTCCTGGTTGCGTCCCCCCTTCCCATTCCCCCGAAGCGTGACCGTCGTCTCCCCTCCCGAGAGGACGCACACAGGAGGCGCCCAGGGTTCGCGATGGATCGCGATCTGCCGCGCGATCGCCGCGTGAACGAGGGCCACATCCCGGGTCTCTCCCGTCACCTCACTGGACAGGATCACCCCCCGGTACCCACGTCGGCGGGCCTCGGCCTGGGCGGCCCGGAGAGCCTGCCGGTTCCCCGCGAGGAGTTCAAAGGAACAACCTTTCAGGCGAGGATCGCCTGGCTTTGGGGTCTCGGGGACGCGCCCCCGGATCCCCTGGTCGATGTACCGCCCGATCGTCAGGGGGACCTTGGCCCGCTTTCGGAGGTGCTGGAGAGCCTCCTTCGCCTCACGAAATCGGCTCGGATCGGGCACGGTGGGACCAGAGGAGATGGCCGCGGGTTCGTCTCCCACGACGTCGGAGAGAGCCAGGGTGACCTGGCGGCGGGTCCCGGCCAGAGCCGCCAGGTGGCCTCCCTTCACGGCGGAGACGTGCCGTCGAAGGGTGTTGATGTCCTGGATGGGAAGGTCGGAGTCCACGAGGATCCCGTGGAGTCGCCGAAGATCTGGGAAGGGGATCCCCTCCGCGGGGGCCTCGAAACAGGCGGAGCCCCCGCCCGAGATCAGGTAAAGAATCGTGTCATTCGGCTCTGCGCGGGAAACCAGGGCCCGGGCCGCTTGGGCAGCCCGCCGGGACTCCTCATCCGGGATTGGATGGGACCCGTCCTGCACTGGTAACCGACCCGGGTACGGGGGCCCTCCCTTTCGGCCCACCACCAATCCCCCGTCGATGTGAGGGCCCAAGGCGCGCTCCGCGGCGAGGGCCATGGGGTGGGCGGCCTTTCCTATAGCGATCACCAGGAGCCGGCCCCGGGCCTGGAGGCGCAAGCGCCGGGACCCGGCCCGAAGGACGCCGTTTTGAAGAGAGAGCCGGCGGGTGACCCACCGATCCGGGCGAACACCCGCGATGCCGGCCTTGGCTATCCGCAGGGCGTCTTCCCCCAATTTCAAGGGTTGGCCTCCAGAGTGAACCCCGGTCGCGGCGGGAAGGGTTCCACGGCCCCTCGGAACCGGGCCGGATCACAGGGGGCGAGGGACCCCCAATCCCCCTGGAGTATTCCCGAAGCCATCCGGCGAGCGATCCCACCCGCCCTCATCACCCCAAACCCGTTGAAACCGGCGGCCACGAACAAACCGCTCGCCCCGGGAACCGGTCCCACCAGGGGATGTCGGTCGGGGGTGGATACGCAAACGCCGGCCCAGGCACTCTCGAGCGAGGACCCGAACCAGTCCCCCAGTCGGTCCTGGAAGAACTGACCGATGTGCCAGAGAAAGGGGAGATCTCCGCCGAGATTAGCGCGATCGGGATCCGTTTCTCTTAATTCTGTACCGTTACCCGCGATGAGCTCCCCTCCGGGCGCCGGTCGAACGTAGACGTCCTCCTCGGTATCGTGAAGGCTCGGGAAAGGGTCGGCCCGTCGAGGAGGGCGCAGACGGCAGGCCTGCGTCCGATACGGCGCGAAGGGAAGAGGATGGCCGAGGTCCCGGAGAACCCGACCGGTCCAGGCCCCGCAGGCCAGGACGAGCTTCGGGGCCTGGGACCGCGCGTAGCGTGTCTGGAGGGTCCACTCGCCTCCATCAAAGGAAACCTCTTCGATCCCGAAACCCCATTCCACATCCACTCCGAGTCGTTGGGCCTTCTCCGCGTAACCGAAGACGAGGGCAGGGGGGCTCACCACGGCGTCCCCCGGGGTATGGAGTCCCCGACGGACATCCTGGAAGTTCCCGGAAGGAAACCATCGGTCGCGGATCTCTTCCGGACCGACGAGATGCGCTTCGATCCCCGCGTCCCGTAGCTCCCTCTGGCGGCGGCGCAGGAGCTCCTCACACCGGGAGCTTCGGACGGTCCGGAGGCCCCCATTGACGGTGAAGCCCACCCCCGGGTTGTCCGAGAATTCCCTTCGGTACTCCTCTCGGGTCTCTTCCACAACCCGGATGTCCCAGGGGTCCCAGCATTGGGCGCACAGGATCCCCGCTCCTCGACCGGAGGCCCCCGCGGCGGGGGTATTGATGTCGTAGAGCAGGAGATCCCTTTCCCCCTCCCGGGCCAGGACGTGGGCGAGGGTACTACCCATGAGGCCCGAGCCCAGGATGATGACCGCGTAATTCCGACGCGGCCGACCCTCGGTGGCCATGTCCCGGGACCGAGACTCATCCTCTAATTGAACTGAGGGGGACGACAAATACTATCATCGAGGACCCAATGGATGCCTTCCGTGGGGAGCGAATGGGCCATCTGTCCCGTTTGCGGCCGGCCGGTGTCCCTGCGATCCGTACCTTGGCCGGGAGAACCCGCCGAGTGGCTGGAGCACCTAAGCGGCCATGATGGGCCCCCCTTGACCGAATCCCGCCCGGACCTTTCCCCGGGGGATGAGCGATCGGCAAGCCCGCTCTCCGCCCGTCCAAGGCGCCGGAAAGGGACGGAACGTTCTCAGTAGCTCGGTTTCGCTTGGCGGTAGGCCGCCTGAAGGGATTCCGTGTCGACGTGGGTATAGATCTGGGTTGTGGCCACGCTCGCATGGCCCAGCTGCTTCTGGATGAAGCGGATGTCGAGGCCCTTCTTGAGCAGGGTCGTGGCCAAGGTGTGCCGGAGGGTGTGGGGCGTGACCCTCTTCGTAAGGCCCGCCGAGCGCGCTGTCTCCCGGACCATCCTCTCCACGGTTTCGGTGCTGACCCCGAACAGACGTGTCGTGCCTACGGGGCGCTGGCTTCGGAAGGCCATCCAGGCCTTCAGGGCGTCCACCGTCCGGTCCTCGATCACGACCATCCGGTCCTTGTCTCCCTTCCCGGCGCGGACGCGGAGCAGGCGGTGCTCCAGGTCCACATCGTCCAGCTCCAGCCTGCAGAGCTCCCCCACGCGCAATCCCCCGTAGCCGAGGACATGAAGGATCGCGAAGTTCCTCGGATTACCCTGCTGGGCCTGGAAGAGGCGGTGGGTCTCCTCTTCCGTGAGAAAGTTCGGCAAACGCTGCGGACGCCGGGGGACCTCGATCCCCTCCGCCGTCTGTAAGCCGAACGCCCGAAAGAGGTAGGCCAGAGCCCGCAGCGTGCTGTACAGGGAGGCCTTGGAGTAGTGCTTGTTCAGGACCAGATGCTCCCGATAGGCGTCGAGGTGACGGGGGGTCACCTGAATGAGGGGCAGATTCGCAAACTCCAGGAAATGGGTGGCGAAGAAACAATACTGCTTCACCGTCCAGGGACTCTTCCCTTCGGCGATCATGATGTGGCGGAACCTTTCCAGGAGTTCCTCCCGTCGTTCGGGGATCTCCCGGGAAGTCTCCGGGGAGGGCGAGATGGGGGACGCGACGACGGGTCCGGGAGAGCGGGCTGCGTAATCCATTTTGTCTGACGATTGGCAGACGTCGGCACATAAGGGACGTCCTCCAGTGGAAATCGGGGGGCTCCAGGGCGAGGGACCCTTCAGGGAGAAGCCCCCGACCTCCCCTGAAGTCCTTAATCCGACCGTCCCTTGCCCACGCGATGCGTTGTAGCCGGGGGGGTTGTTCGGAAGCAGCGGTGGTGGACCAGCCCTATGCCGGCGAGCACCTGTGCCGTTCCCATTTCCTGGCCTCGGTGCGCGAGCGAGTGCGTCGGGAGCTTCACCGTCAGGTCCCGCGCCTGCGCGGGGGTGTCATGGCCGTGGCCCTTTCCGGAGGGAAGGACTCGGCCACCCTGCTGAGCCTTCTCCAGGAACTTCTAGGGGATCGACGTGGCGTTCGCCTCGTCGCCATCACCATTGACGAAGGGATTTCGGGGTACCGGGGGGGCACGCTGGAGAAGGCCCGGGACCTTTGTGAGCGCCTGGGTGTGGAGCATGTGGTCAGGAGCTTCCGGGAAGAGCTGGGGACGACCACCGAGGAGGCTGTGGGGGTCCCCACCGACGGGTCCCCCTGCGCCGCCTGTGGCGTCTGGCGTCGGGTCCTGCTGAACCGGGCCGCCCGGGAACTTCAGGCCGTCCGCCTCGCGCTCGGCTTCAACCTCGATGACCTGGCCCAGACCGTCCTGATGAACCTGGTCCGGGGAGAACCTCATCGGCTTCGGCAGATGGCGCCGCATCGGTTCCATCACCCGGGGCTCGTTCCTCGCATCGCTCCGCTCGCCCCGATCCCCGAACGGGAAGTCTACCTTTACGCGGCCCTGACCGAGATCCCTTTCGATCACTCTCGGTGCCCCCACGCGGACCGGGCCGGGCGCAACCTGTTCCGGGACGTCCTCTGGCGGCTAGAGGATGGGCTTCCCGGTACCCGGCACGCCCTCCTCCGGACGCGGGAAAGGATCCTGCCTCTTCTGGACGGGGCCGGGCCCGGGGTCCCCGGGATCTGCCTTGAGTGTGGGGAGGCCTCCTCGGGAGGGATCTGCCGGCCCTGCACCTACTTGCGGGTGATCCGGCACGCGCGCGAGAATCCATTTGTATTCGCGACGGGGTCGGGAGCGGGATGACGGACGCCTCGCCCCTTCCGTGGGACCCCTGCGCTGTCCTCGGGGCGGGCATCATGGGAAGCGGGATCGCCCAGGTGGCCGCCCGGCGGGGCCTGCGCGTTCGCCTCTTCGATGTGGGGTCCGAGTTCTTGGAGCGAGGACTGACGACCATCCGATCCGCCCTGGACCGCGAGGTCCGTCGAGGTCGGCTGGATCCCCCGGGAGCCTCGGAAGTTCTCTCGCGCATATCTCCCTCCGTCGATCTCGGTCCGGTTCGGGACTGTCGATTCGTGATCGAAGCGGCCCCCGAAGATCTGGCCCTGAAGCAGGGGATTTTCCGACAACTCGACAAACTGACAGATCCCTCGACGGTCCTGGCCACCAACACCTCCTCCCTTTCCATCACCGCCATCGCCTCCGTAGTCCGGGACCCCGGCCGGGTCGTCGGCCTCCACTTCTTCAATCCGGTGCCGGCGATGGAACTTGTCGAGATCATCCCCGGCCTGAGGACTTCCGAAAGGACCCTGGAGCAGGCCCGGGAATTCGCCGAGTTCCTGGGAAAGACCGTCACCCACAGCCGGGATTATCCGGGGTTTGTGACGACCCGGGCCATGGCGGTGCTCGTCAACGAGGCGATCTGGATGCTCCACGACGGCCTCGCCAGCCGGGAGGACATCGACCAGGCCCATAGGCTCGGCTTCCGTCATCCCCTGGGACCCCTGGAGCTCGCGGACTTGGTCGGACTGGACACGTTGCTCGCGGTCCTGGAGCGCCTCTACAGCGGCTTCCGGGACCCCAAGTACCGGGCGTGCCCTCTCCTGGTGAACATGGTCACGGCCGGAAAGTTGGGCCGCAAGTCGGGAGAGGGGTTCTACACGTATCCCCGGAGCGCGAACGGCTCCTCGGAGGCCCGCCCGTGACGGGGATCTTAGGGGACCTCGTCGTCTTCGTCATCCTCGTCGTAGTCTCCCTCGTGCCGGCCCTCGTCTACCTGACCTGGGTCCGCCGGACCGAGCGCTATCACGAGGAGGCCTGGGGGACGCTCTTGCGGGCGTTCGTGTACGGGGCGTTCCTGGGGACCTTTATCTCCGCTCTCCTCGAGCTCATCCTCTTCGACGTCTTCAACCAGGTCCTGCAGCCGGACATCGGAATCCTTCCCAAGTCGCAGACCTTCGCCTACCTCATCCTCGCCCTCGTGATCGCACCGTTTGTGGAGGAGGGCCTGAAGGGTCTCGGCGTCTACTCCATGAGGGGACGCCTGCGCTTCGTGGCCGACGGGCTGGTCTTCGGGGCCGCCGTGGGTTTCGGGTTCGGGTTCTTCGAGAACTTCCTCTACGGCGTCTCGGCCCTTCTGGCCACCGGATTTGTCGGGGCCCTGGCCGTCCTGCTGGTCCGCTCCATCTCCACCGTGATCCTGCATGGCAGCGCCACCGCCATGACCGGGTACGGGGTGGCGGTCAACGAGCTCGAGGGAGGCCAGGGACACGCCCTGGGGGGTTACTATCTCCTCGCGGTCACCATGCATGCCACCTTTAACCTCATCGTCTCCCTCGCTCTGGTCCTCCCTCTCCTGCACATACCGGTGCCCTTCCCGGCCTACCTATCCCTCCTGGGACTCGGCGCGGCCATCGCCTTCGCCCTCGGCGCCTTCAGCTACGTTCGCCGTCGGATCACGGAACTGCAGTTTCAGGCCGTGCACGGCCCCTATCGTCCTTCGAGAATCGTCTACCGACCTGTCAGCGGGGGGAACACCCCCGCTCCCAATCGCCGTTGACTAGGCGGGAGGGGCCGGCTTCGGGTCGGAGTCCCTTCGGGTCCATTCGTCAGGGGACACCTGCTGGTAGACGGCGGCCGGGTCGTCCGATCGGTCCGTGGAGGGAGGCCGCGCGGCCGCCTTGATGGCCTCCGTCTTCAGGAGCCAGTAATGGATCCGCCAGGTCTTTCCCCGGGCCACCTGGGCGTCTTCCTCTTCGCTCGTAAGGAGGCCTTCTTCCTCGAGGGTATAGAAAGCGTCCCGGTCCTCGGCCGAAACGACATTGTCGAGGACCGTCTCCTCGGTCCCGAAATAGCTCAGGACAACCGAGGCCATCGGTTCCGCCCTCTCGGGAGGGATCTTTCCCCGGGCCACGAGGGTGTGACGGATCGCGTCGGCCAATTCCTCTTGGGTGACGATCGGCACGCAAGACCTGATTTCGACCGGCACTAAATAGGTTCGTTGAAATGCTCCTCGCACGAGTCGAGGGGGTGGGAGACGCTGGCGTCGGAGGTTTCTTTAAAGGGGGCGTGGGAGCTTCCTCCCGAAGGAGTGGGACCGGCGCTCCGGCTCCTTCAGGAGGAGACCCCTCTCTGCCCCGAGTGCCGGGGTCGCGTCTTCGGCCGGCTGGGTCACGGACTGAGCAATCCCGAGCGGTACGAAACGATCCGACGAACCCTGGAAGGGAAGGGTCCCGTACGGGAGCCGTCCTTGCCCGAGGAGTGTCGGGTATGCCACGGGGCCTTCGCAAGGATCCCCGTGTGGGTGGAACGGGTCTTGAAGGCCGCCGACGGGTGGGAATGGAGAACGTTCCGGTGCGGGTCCCGCTGGCCCCCGGAATCTCTGGCCCAAGAGGAGGCGATCTGGTACCGGGTGGGCAGCTCCTGGGGGGAAAGCGTGCGCTCCGCCTTCAACCGGGAGCTGGGAAAGGCGCTCGCGAGGGCTTCGGGGCGCGTCGGGGCCCCCGAACCTACCGACCTGGTGTTCGTCACGGATCTCCAGACAGGCCTGGTGGAGCGGACGGTGACACCGCTGTTTTATCGAGGGCGCTACCGAAAGCTGGACCGGACCCTTCCCCAAACACAGTGGCCCTGCCGACGCTGCCGGGGAAAGGGATGCACCGCTTGCCAGGGGACCGGCAAGACCTATGACATTAGCGTGGAGGAATTGATCGGGGGGCCCCTGAAGGAGCTCCTCCAGGGAAGCGCCCACGCTTTCCATGGCATGGGCCGGGAAGATATCGACGCGCGCATGCTGGGCCGGGGACGCCCCTTCGTTGTGGAGATCCGGGAGCCCCGACGACGGACTCTGGACTTAGAGCTCGCGACAAGACGCATCCAGGAAATTGCGGCGGGACGCGTGGAGGTGCTGGACCTGTCGCAGGCCCAGCGCGCCGATGTGGAGAGGGTCAAGGCGGCCCGCCCGGATAAGACGTACCGCGTTACGGTGCAGGGGGACGTTCCCGAGGAAAAGGTTAAAGAAGTTCTGCCCCTGCTCGTGGGCCGTTCGCTCGCCCAGAGGACGCCCTCGCGGGTGGCCCACCGGCGGGCCGATCTGGTCAGACACAGGACGATCCGGGAGGTGAGATGGATGGGTTCCGAGGGTACCGAGTTCACCCTGGAGGTCCGGGCGGAGGCCGGGACCTACATCAAGGAGCTCATTCAGGGCGACGAGGGGCGGACCTCCCCGAACCTCTCCGAACTCCTGGGTCACTCCCTGAAGGTCCAGAGCCTCGACGTCCTGGAGATCCACGACGAGTGACGCGTCGTTGGTTCGCGGGGTGGGATCGTGGTCAAGAGTTCTAAGGGGTTCCGGAGCCGCACGCGGGGGTCCCTCACAAAGGAGGTCCGGGAGCGGGGCGTGGTCCCCCCAAGTCGCTATCTCCGGTCCTTCCCCGTCGGCAGCCATGTCATCGTGAGGCTCGAGCCTTCGGACCCCCACGGCATGCCCCATCCCCGCTACCAGGGAAAGGTCTGCGAGGTCCGGGCTCGCCGCGGCCGCTGCTATGAACTCGTTTTCCGGGACGGGGGCAAGACCAAGATCCTTGTCGCCAACCCGGTCCACCTGATCCCCGCCGGGGGGGAGACTCCGGGGGAAGACTGATGGAACCGGTCCCCCTGGCGGACGTGAAGGACCTGCTCACCCAGGAGGCGGCCCGCCGGCCGCTGCCCCGGGAGGCCCAGCTCGCCCTGCAGCATGCCGAATCCACCCTGAAGCTCGAGCCCGAGCAGAGCCGCGCCCTCCTCCAGGAGTTGCGGGCCCTGGGGTTCTTGGAGGTCCCCCTGGCCATCAAGATCACCGACATTCTTCCCCAGTGGCCCGAGGAGGTCCGCCTCCTGGTGCCGCGCGACCGGCCCCCATTGGATGAGGGGCAGGTCCAAGCCGTCCTGGACCTCGTGGCCAAGTACCGATGATCCGAAGGGGGGAACCTCGTGGAACGTTTCGCCTATGTACTCGATGTTCTACCGGCGGGGCGATCGGGAGACCGGCCGGGGCACAAGGACCCTCTCGCGATCGCGGTCGGCTGTGACGAATTCAAGCTCCTGGAAGTGGTCCTCAAACCGGGAGCCACGGTCCGGGTCGGGGATCAGATCCCGCTCGTGGTCGAGCCCGGCATTCCCCCCGGGCCGGCTGATCACGTCCGCAAGCGCATCAGCTTTGCCGAGTTGACCAGCGCGGCGCGGGCGGAGCTACCGGCGGCCCTGGAACAGATTGTCAAGGAGTCCCCCGAGAGGTTCCTCCGCTTCTTCAACGAGGCCCCGGCGATCTCCCGCCGGTTCCACATGCTCGAGCTGCTGCCCGGCATCGGGAAGAAGACCATGTGGACGATCGTCGAAGAGCGCAAGCGGCAGCCCTTCACCTCCCTGCGGGAGATCGAGGAAAGGGGGAAGCTCAAGCATCCGGAGAAGACCCTCGTCGCCCGGATCGAACAGGAGCTCTCCCATGAGGACGAGAAGTACCGCCTCTTTGTCCCCCGGTAGGACCTCCCGCCCCCTCGGACCCCGGCGGGGCGCTCGGGTTCCCCGGACACCGGCCCAGGTGCAACGGATTCTGGACGCTCTCGGGGTCACGCCCCGCCGGGCGTGGGGCCAGAGCTTCCTCGTCGATCCGACGGTGGCCGAGCGCGAAGCGGGGCTTCTCGACCTACCGCCAGGAAACGCCGTGGTGGAGATCGGGGGAGGGCTGGGCCTCCTCACAGAGGCGCTGCTCGAAAGGGGATACGTTCCCCTCACCGTGATCGAGCGGGAGCCCCGTCTGGCGGCCTTCCTGGCGTCGACGTTCGGGGAACGGATCCGGCTCCTCTGGGGGGACGCCCGATCCGTCCCCCTGCCGCGGGCGGACGCCTTCGTGGGGAATCTCCCCTTCTCGGTGGCGCAACCCATACTGCAGCGAGTCCTAGGAACGGACGCGGAGCGGGGAGTCTTCCTGGTCCAGCGGGAGGTGGGGGAGCGGTTGACCGCCCACGTCGGACAATCCGGCTACGGGCGCCTGGCCATCTGGGCCGCCCTGGCGGGAGACTTTCGGTTGGGAGCGAGGATCCCCCGTTCCGCCTTCTATCCGTCCCCGCGTGTGGAGGGGGTTCTCCTCACCTTCCGCCGCGGCGGGAACGTCCCTCGCCCCGCCGATCCCGCCCTGTTCTCGCGCCTGCTCTCCATCGTCTTTAGCTACCGGCGCAAGATGCTCGGACCGACGATCCGAGAGCGCCTTTCGCGGGAGCTCGGCCGCCCGGGGGAGGAGGTTCATCGGGCTGTGGAGAGGTCGGATTGGCCCGAAGATTGGGCCCGGAGGCGTCCGGAGGAACTCTCCCCGGAGGCGTTCGTTCGCCTCTGCGATCAGTTATCCCAATCCTCTTCGCCCTGAGGGATTTTCCCTCGTCCCAAGAGATATAAGGCGCGTCCGGTTCGGAAGCTCTGGTGCTCCGATGGCGCCGGCAGGCATCGTGTACATCGACGGGGTGTTTTATCCCCCGGACCAGGCCAAGATCTCGGTCTTCGATCACGGCCTCCTCTATGGGGACGGCGTGTTCGAAGGGATCCGGTTCTACAACCGGCGGGTCTTCAAGCTCGACCGGCACCTGGAGAGGATGTACCATTCCGCGCGTCTGATCGGTCTGGAACCCCCGGTGGCCCCGGACGAGTTTCGGCGGATCATCCTGCAGACGACGGCCCGTAGCGGCCTGAGCGACGGTTACCTGCGCCCTCTTTTCACCCGGGGCCCGGGGGACCTCGGCCTCGATCCGCGAAAGGCCAAGAGGTCCAGCGTGGTCGTCATTTGCTCCACCATCAGCCTCTACGGCGCCAAGCACGAGACAGGCCTCACCGCCATCGTTTCGACCTACCGCCGGACCCCCCCCGTGTCCCTCAACCCCAACATCAAGTCGTTGAACTACCTGAACAACATCCTCGCCAAGAGCGAGGCGAACGCCCGGGGAGCCGACGAGGCGATCCTCCTCGATCTGGAGGGGAATGTGGCTGAGGCCTCGGCGGACAACATCTTCGTGGTCAAGGGCCGGGTGGTGTACACCCCTCCCACCACCCACACCCTTGTGGGGATCACCCGGGAGACCCTTCTGGAGCTTTGCCAGGGACACTACGAGACCCGGGTGGAACCCTTCGGACTTCCCTTCCTCCTGGGCGCCGACGAGGTGTTCATCACCGGCACCGGGGGGGAGGTGGCCCCGGTGGTGGAGGTGGATGGCCATCGCATCGGGACGGGCCGCCCGGGACCCGTGACTCGGGACCTCAAGGAACGCTACCTCCATCTCGTCCGTTCCACAGGGACCCCCATCCCCGCGAACGGGACGGGGGAAGTGGGACGGGCGGGGGCCCTGCCCTCCGAGGCCTGAGGGTCATTTTCCGCAGGGGCGGTCGCTTCTCTGGTCCCTCCACAAACCCCTCTTGCGAAGACCGGCGAGAGGCCAAAGGAAGACGACGCGATCCCGAACGGCCTTCGCGAGCCCGGATCCTCCTCGTCGATGCGTCCCGAGGTCGTCGCGGTTCCCCTCTCCTCCAGGGCGCGAAGGAGATCCCAAGGACCCCCTCGGGAACGGGTCGGTCTCTGGGCGGGAGAAATATCCCACGGTCCGAGGGCCCGGTCCGCCTCCGTCCATCCTTTTCCTGATCGAGTGGCATGGAGGGAACGCGTCCTCCGGGTCCTTCCTTCCGCCGTCCGGGGGAATTCACATCCCCCGGATCGAACCCGAAAGACCGCGGCGGCGCCCTTGCGAGGGCCTCTTGGCCGAACTCCGGCGCTCCCGCTCCTCTTCAAAGGTTTCACACGCCCCGGGTAGAGCCTCCTCGATGGTCACCCTGCGTAAGGCTCCGTTCGGATAGCGGAGAATCACCGAGGCCTCCGGGAAGTAATCCCAGAGGAGCTGGCGACAATTGCCGCAGGGGGAGAGGACTTCGGGGCCGGCCGCCGACCGGTGGACCGCGACCATCAACCGCACCTTCCTTTCGCCAGCCTGAACCGCGCGGGCCAGCGCCACGGGTTCCGCGCACGGAGAATGGATACCATTGAGGTTGACGGACGTGTAGACCCTCCCGCTGCCGGTCCGTACGGCGCTCGCGACCGTGCACCGTTCGGCCCAGTAGCCGTGCCGAAGGGCCTCTTGCGCCCGACCTATCAATCGCCGGTCCGCGGGTAGGAGGGGACTTCCGATGTTTCCCATGAAGGGTCGAGCGGCGACCCCCATAATTGGTTGAGCCTCTTGTTCGAGCTTTCCGACCCGAAGGAGGTCGCCTCGCTCCGTGGGAATCTGAGCTCGCGAGGGGACAGGTTCCGAAAGTCCGCCCGTTGGAGAACCCTCTTCGAACGGCGGGTCCGCGAGGCTAACGGTGACCCCTCGCGGAGCCCCCGAACACGCCCCGTCCCCGGAAGTCTGGACCTGACGCTCCTCGGAGGTCAATACTCGGAGAGACGCCCCTGCGAGCCGTCCCCTGGGGCGGTCCCGAGATCTCCCGACCTCGTGAGGAGGGGGCTCTTTTTCGACGCAAACTTTCGGCGCGGCCGGAAACGCCGAGGGGGTGACGGCCGCTCAAAAGGGGGGGCCGGTTCGGCTAGATAGATTGATATAGAAGCATATGTTCATTCCAAGCGAGGATAGCTATGTTGCAGGGAACACCCATTCTCGTGCTGAAGGAAGGTTCGGAACGTCAGGGAGGTCGCGAAGCGACCCGGAACAACATCGCGGCCGCTCGGGCCATTGCCGATGCGGTTCGCAGTACCCTGGGTCCCCGCGGCATGGACAAGATGCTCGTCGATTCGATGGGCGACATCACCATCACCAACGATGGGGTGACCATCCTCAAGGAGATCGACGTCGAGCACCCCGCGGCCAAGATGCTCGTTGAGGTGGCGAAGACCCAGGACCAGCAGTGCGGCGACGGGACCACCACGGCCGTGGTGCTGGCCGGGGAGCTGCTCAAGCGCTCCGAGAACCTCATCGACCAGAACGTCCACCCCACGGTGATCAACCGCGGGTTCTCTCTGGCCCTTGAGGAGGCCGGCCGATTGCTACGCACCCAGGTCGGGACCTCGGTCTCCCCCGACGACGTGGAGACACTGGAGAACGTGGCCCGGACCGCCATGGGCTCCAAGGGGGTCTACGGCTCCCGGGATGACCTCGCCAAGCTTGCGGTCAAGGCCGTCCGGACGATCACCGAGACCCGGGGCGACCGACGGGTGGCGGACGTCAGCCTGATCCAGATCGAGAAGAAATTCGGAGGCACCATCGCCAACACCGAGCTCATCGAGGGTCTCATCCTGGACAAGGAGAGGGGACACCCCCGCATGCCGAAGGAGATCCGGAATGCGAAGATCGCGCTCTTGAACAGCGCCTTGGAAATCAAGAAGACCGAGTTCGAGAGCAAGATTAACATCAAGTCCCCGAGCCAGATCCAGAACTTCTTGGACCAGGAGGACAAGACGTTCCGGGAGATGGTCGACACCATCAAGGCCACGGGGGCCAACGTGGTGATCTGCCAGAAGAACGTCGATGACGTGGTCTTCCACTACCTGGCCAAGGCCGGGATCTACGCCGTCAAGCAGGTCAAGGAGTCCGACATGCAGAAGCTCGCCCGGGCCACCGGGGGCAAGATCGTCACGGGCTACAAGGAGCTCCAGCCCAAGGACCTGGGCTCCGCGGCCCTCGTGGAGCAGCGCAAGATCGGCGAGTCTAACATGACCTTCATCACGGGCTGCCAGGCGGCCAAGAGCGTCAGCATCCTCATCCGCGGGGGCACGGAGCACGTGACCCAGGAGGTGGAGCGGGCGCTCCAGGACGCGCTCAAGGTCGTCGCCGCCACCATCGAGGACGGAGTCATCTGTCCCGGGGGAGGCGCCACCGAGATGGAGCTCGCGGTCCACCTGCGCAAGTTCGCGCCCACTGTCGGGGGCCGGGAGCAACTCGCCGTGGAGGCCTTTGCCCAGGCCCTGGAGGTCATTCCCTGGGCTCTGGCCGAGAATGCGGGCTTCGACTCCATCAACACCCTCATCGACCTGCGGCAGAGCCACGAAGGGGCAAAGGCCAGTAAGAACGCGGGACTCAACTTCGATGACGGTAAGGCGGCCGACATGATGGCGCGACACGTCGTCGAGCCCTTGCGGGTGAAGACCCAGGCCCTGGCCTCCGCCACCGAAGTGGCGAACATGATCCTGCGCATCGACGATGTGATCGCCGCGAAGAAGCCCACCCCCAGCGAGGAGAGCAAGGGTTCCGGCCCGGGCGCTTCCGGCCATTCCCACTGAGCCGGACCGGAATCCTCCGTACCCCAAACCCCTTCGGACGCGGGTGGGTTCTCCCCACCCGCTCCCCTCTCGTTTCTTCGAGGTCTCCCCAAGGAAGCCACGGCTCGAATCCGAATGCCCGGGCTGCGGTCCTCGCCTTGGGAGGGCCATTTCGTCAGGGAAGAAGGTTCTCGGACGACGGCGGGACGAGGCGGCCGAGCGAAGGCTTTTTACCCTTCGCCCCTCCTGCGACCTCTCGTTCTATCCATGCGAACCAAGAGAGTCGAGGGGGTCCGGGCCTTCGAAGTCGTTTCCCTCGATCCGAAACCCCAGCTCTACATCTCCTACGATGGGCTGACGCGGCTCTCCCAGAGGCCCCTCCTGCGGGACATCCTGGAGGAGCTTCAGAGGAGGGGGTTAGACCAGCTCCACAGCTTCCTGCGGGCTCTGCGGAGCGTCCGATCCGCCCAGGTCTACGTCTATTTCCATGATTACGTGAGCTACGGACAGGGGGGTGGGGCGGAGGCGACGGCGGAATTCTTCTACGGGACCTATCTTCTCCTGTACGAGGAGCCCAAGCCCGAGACCGGAGGGCGAGAGTCCCTTCTTCTGGTTCATCCCGCCTCGGGAACCCAGCGGATCGAGCTGGAAGTGGCCACCTGACCTTTCTTGGGCGGGGCCGGACCCTTAGAGGTTTAATCCCCCCCACCGTCCACGGGCCGGATGACATCCCGGGAGGAACTGACCGCCGAGCGCGGGCGTAAGCGAGACCTCTGGAGTCGATCTGGAGGAAACCCGTATCCCCCCGAATTTGCGGGGCGGATACCCGTGGCCCAGGTCCGCAAGTCCCTGGAGGGTCAGCCTTCGGGAAGCGTTTTGCCCGGGCCCGAGGTGGCGGTCGCCGGGCGAGTGAGCGTCATCCGGGACCTGGGCAAGACCGCCTTTGTCCCGATCCGGGAATGGTCCGGGGAGCTCCAGCTCTATCTGGCCTGGGACCAGCTCGGTGAGGAGCGGTACCGCCATTACCTCTCGGTCCTGGATCCGGGAGACATCGTGGGGGCCCGGGGGCTTCCCCTGCTCACGCGCCGGGGGGAGCCGTCCCTCCAGGTCCGCGAGATGACCCTCCTCGCGAAGGCCCTGCGACCCCCTCCGGAGAAGTACCACGGGCTCCGGGACCCGGAGACGCTGCTCCGGCAGAGGTACCTCGACCTGATCGCCTCCCGGGAGAGCCTGCGACGCTTTCACGCCCGGTCCCTCGTGGTCCGGGAGCTGCGCCGGTTCCTGGACCAGGAAGGGTTCCTCGAGGTGGAGACGCCGGTCCTGGGGTCGGTGGCCTCGGGCGGAGCGGCTCGTCCCTTCGTGACCCACTACAACTTCCTGGACGAGGACCTCTTCCTCCGGATCTCTCTGGAGCTCCCCTTGAAGAAGCTCCTCGTCGGAGGTTTCGAGAAAATCTACGAGATCGGTCACAATTTCCGGAACGAGGATCTCGACGCTCTCCACAGCCCGGAGTTCACGATGATGGAGCTCTACTGGGCCTACGCCGACTATCACGACATCCGGGACCTCGTGGAACGGCTCCTTCCGGCCCTGGGGGAGGCGGTCGGGCCGTGGGTCGGACCGGAACAACGGGAACGCCTCCAGCGGGACCTCAAACCCCCCTTCCCGCGCGTGGATTTCGTGGAGGCCCTCGAGGCCGAGAGCGGCGTGAGCCGGATCCTCGAGAGGCCCCGCGAAGAGCTCCTCGCCCGGGCCCGGGAGGTGGGGGCGGCCGTTCGGGATGACTCCTCCGTCGGCCACTGTCTGGACAAGTTGTTTGGGCACTACGTCGAACCCAAGCTGCGATCTCCGACCTTTGTGATGGACCATCCGGAGTCCACGACCCCGCTGGCCAAGAGACACCGGTCCAAGCCGGGACGGGTGGAAAGGTTCGAGCTGTTCTATCGGGGTTTCGAGCTCTGCAACGCGTATAGTGAGCTCAACGACCCGGAGGAGCAGGATCGACGTTTCCGCGAACAGCGTCGGGGAGGGACGGGCGAGCCGATGGCATCGGACGAGGAGACGTACGGCTACGATCCCGATTTCGTGGAAGCGTTGCGGTACGGGATGCCTCCGGCGGGCGGTCTGGGTCTGGGCATCGACCGGTTACTGATGCTCCTCCTGGGATGCGATTCGATCAAGGACGTGATCCTCTTTCCGGCCACCCGGCGCCGTCCGGATCGGGCGCCGGATTGAGCCCTCCCCCTCTCGGTGCAACCGGGTTTCCATTGGAACGTGAGCAATATATCCCGCCTCCGCGACGTGGGAGGTGGAGAACATTCGGCGCACCGGAGGTGTCCAAGATGCCGATGGGGAAGATTTCGCTGGAGGAAGCCCGAAAGATCGCGGACCGCAAGGGGCTCAAGCCCGGCCTGGTTAAGGGGACGGAAGGGGTCCAGTTCACCCGGGGAGAGAACGGAAGAATCGAGCCCGTGAGCTGGGAGGAGTTTGAGAACCACTTGCGCGCCCGCCGCCTCGCGGTCTACGAATCCGGCGGTTACATGAAGGTCATGCGCGCCTAGGACCGTTTCCAGGTCCTTCCGGCGGATAGACCTAACCCCTTCCCCTTCTCTGTCTGGAGGGGCCCGTCGTACTCCGAACGGAACCCCCGCCAGGAACCTTCCCCCTTGCTCTCCCCGAGCCCCGTCCGGCCGGGGACCGCTGGCCCTCTGTTCCCCGCTCCACTTCGGGGGTCGAATCGGGGCCTCCAAAGGGGACCCTTCAAAGCCTCCGGCCGATTATTGGATAACGTGCCCTCCGAGGATTCTCCCTTGCTCCTGGACGGGCTCACCGTCCGTTACGGCAGCGTGGTGGCGGTGGAGGATCTGAGCCTGGAAGTCCGCAGCGGGGAGATCTACGGACTGCTAGGGTCCAACGGAGCGGGAAAGTCCTCCACCATCAAGTCGGTGGTTGGCCTGGTGAAGCCCACGGGCGGGCGGGTCCGGGTCTTCGGCTGGGACCCCCAGACGGATTCGCTCCCCGTGAAGGAGCGGGTGGGATACGTTCCGGAGACCCAGATGCTCTATGACGCGCTCACGCCCCGCGAGTTTCTCGAGTTCGTCGCCTCCGTCCGCCGCCTGGACATGACCGCGGTCCACCGGCGCGTGAGGGAGTTTCTGGAGGCTTTCCAGATGTGGGAGGAGGTGGACCGGCCCATCTCCACGTTGAGCAACGGGACCCGTCAGAAGACGCTTCTCATCGCCGCGCTGATCCACCGGCCATCCCTGCTGGTCCTTGATGAGCCCTTCAACAACCTGGACCCTCGGTCGGTCCGGATCATGAAGGACCTGCTTACGAGCTACGTGCGAAGTGGGGAACGTGCCGCCCTCTTCTCGACGCACACGATGGAGGTGGCCCAACAGCTCTGTCACCGCATCGGCATCCTGGATCACGGCCGGCTAGTCGGCGAGGGAACCCTGGCCGACCTCCAGTCCCGGATCCGCAACGACCGGGCCTCGCTCGAGGATGTCTTCCTGAAGGTGACCTCGGAGGAGGAGGAAGTCGCCCGGGCGGTCCGGGCCCTGGAGGAGGAATGAAGTCGGAAGGGGCCCGGGACCCGCCCGCCCGAGCGGACCCTAGGCCGGGACGCCCCTGGAAGGAGATCCTGGCGATCGCCCGGACGGTCTACACGGAACTCTGCTTCCAGGCCATCTACGCCCTGAAGCTCGGAAACCTCCCGGGCGAGGAACGATCTGGGAACCCCGCGCAAAAGGCGCGCCGGCGTGTGGCCCAGTCCAAGCTCATGGTTTCGCTCCTCATGTTCCTCCTGATCGCCTCGGCCCTCTTCACGATGGCCCACGGGGAATCGTTCATAGGGCTCACCCTTCCCGTTCCCTTGTATGACGACATCATCCTCTCCGGAACCCTTCTTTTGGGACTTTCTCTCCTGTGGATGATCGGGCTGCAACTCGTTCCCACCCTGTCCAACTCCCGGGTTTTCCCGTGGCTGTCGACCCTCCCCCTGTCCCGCCGGGACTTGAAGAGGGTGAGCGGGATCCTCCTTGTCTGGCTGTTCGACCTTCCCGCCGCCGTCCTCCTGGTCTTCCTTCCTGTGGGCGTTGGTCTCCTGCAACATTCCTGGGTGGCCGGCCTCTGGACCTTGCCGGCGACGGCCATGACCCTCGTCTTCGCCCTGGCTCTGTCGTTCCGGACCGGGCGCTTCTTCCTGGAACGGGTCAGTGGCTCTCCCAGCGGGGGGTCGAGCGTCCTGTTGCGCTGGACCTACCTGCTCTTCTGGACCATCCCGAGCCTTGCGGTGAGCCTCTTTGTGAGCTTCTCCGTCCCCCTCCTGCGAGCGATCGAGGTCTGGTCCCGGACCCATGCGCAACTCTTCGAACTTCTCCTCTTGACCTTCCCCTTTGCCCCCGCGGGGGCCCCTTTTGGGCCCTTCCTGTCGGGTTCCGGAATCCCCGCCCCCTGGACCGCCCTTCTGGGGCTGGCCGGCGTGATCTATGGCCTCCTTGCGGTCGGTTCGGGCCTTTGGCTGTGGCGCACGACGCTGGATCTCGGTCCGGATCCCCCCGCCACTCGCCGGGGACCCCGGGTCGCGTCGGTCCGGCTGAAGCGGACCTCGCCGGTCCGGGCCATCCTGACCAAGGATCTCCGGATCGCCTCCCGGAATCCGGGGTACGCCTTCTTGATTCTCCTGCCCCTCTTGGATGCCCTGGTCATCGGATTGTCCACGTACGTGGAAAACCCGGTGCAGGCCTCCGTGGTGAAGTATGCCCTGGCGGCGGTGACGGTGGCCGCCCTTCTCGCGACCTTCTTCGGACCGGCGTTCTTTGCCACCGAGGTCCTCGGGTACTCCCTCACCCGGACCCTCCCTCTCACACGGCGTCAGATGCTCCTGGGAAAATCCTCCCTCGTCCTGCTCATCTACGGGATCTCTTGCGTCCTGGTCATGTCCCTGGTTGCCACGCGGTTGGCGGACCCTTTCCCTTTCGCCGGGTTCGCGGCCTCCGAGCTACCCGCCGTGATCGCCGCCGCCCTCCTCCAGGTCGGCATTCTCCTTCACCAGACCTCGCGCACGGGCCTCCCAGTCGCGAACCTCTACTCCGGGGCCTGGTGGACCACCCTTGTGGTCGTTCCGGGGCTTCTCGTGGCCGGCCTTCCCCTCCTCTTGTTCACGCTGGAACAATCTTATGATGGGGCCCTCGCTCTGCCGTTCATGGCCGCAAGCTCGACCCTGCTCCTCGTCTCGATCGGGACCTGGGCGTTCTGGGGCCGGGCCCGGGCCCCCTAAGATCCACGATGGCAAGCGAAAGGTCCTCCCGCTTTGATCCGCTCGAGATCGAACCCAAGTGGGAGGAATTCTGGGAACGCCACGGCCTCTTCCGGGCCCCCGCGAGGAAGGGACCGGGGGAGCATCACACCTTTGTCCTGCCCCCTCCCAACCTCACCGGGATACTCACTGTCGGTCATGCCCTCGGGGACACCTGCCAGGACATCCTGGTCCGGTACTACCGGATGGGGGGAGCCCCCACCCTCTGGGTGCCCGGCGTGGACCATGCCGGGCTCGCGACGCAGATAGCGGTCCGGCGCCACCTGGAGTCCCAGGGGGTGGATGTCCGGAGCCTGTCGCGGGAGGATCTCCTCCGGGAGATCGAGAAGTGGCGGGCGGAAAAGGAGCCCTACATCCGACGCCAGATGGTCCGTCTCGGTCTGTCCCTGGACTGGTCCCGGTACACCTACACCCTGGAGCCGCGGTACGCCCGGGCTGTCCGATGCGCCTTTCGGGATCTCTACCGCAAGGGTCTCATCTATCGGGCCGAGAGGATGGTGAACTGGGATCCCCAGATCCAGACCGCCCTTTCCGACCTGGAGGTGATTCCCCGAACGGTCACCGGAACCCTCTGGCACATCCGCTACCCCGGGGAGCCTCAGGGGCCGGACCCGGACGGGCTTGTGGTGGCGACCACACGACCGGAGACTCTCTTCGGGGATGTGGCGGTGGCGGTCCACCCGGACGACGCGAGGTACCGGGCCCGCGTGGGTCAGCGGGTCCAGCTACCCCTGACCGACCGGTGGGTCCCGGTCATCGCCGATTCCGCGGTCGATCCCGAGTTCGGCGAGGGGGCCCTCAAGGTCACCCCCTCCCACGACATGACCGACCACCAGATCGCTGGTCGCCATCCCGAGCTGCCCTCCCGCCGGGATGTGCTCGATGCCCAGGCCCGTCTGTTCGGGCCGTTCGTCCCGGACCGGTTCCAGGGATTGGACCGCTTCGCGGCCCGCCGCGAAGTGGTCGCGGCGCTGAAGCGGGAAGGGTTCCTGGTTCGGGAAGAGACCTACGTGCACAATGTCGGATATTCGGAACGCAGCGAAGTCCCGGTGGAACCCCGCCTCTCCCTTCAGTGGTGGGTGAACGTCCGGGAACTGGGGCCGCGGGCGCTCGAAGCGGTCCGGCAGGGCCAGGTCCGGATCTACCCGGAGGAGTGGACCCGCACCTACTTCCACTTCATGGAGAACCTTCAGGACTGGTGCATCTCTCGCCAGGTGATCTGGGGTCACCCCATCCCGGTCTGGAGCTGCGTCGCGTGCTCCGCGACGGACGTCTACGAAGAGGAGCCCCCCTCCCAGTGCCCCTCCTGCTCCCGTCCGGGGGTTAAGACCGAGACCGACGTTCTGGACACGTGGTTCTCGTCCTGGCTGTGGCCCTTCGCGACCCTGGGGTGGCCGGAGAAGACAGACGACCTCAACGCGTACTTCCCGGTAGAGGTCCTGGTCACCGGCAGCGACATCCTCTTCTTCTGGGTGGCTCGGATGATCATGGCGGGCCTGGAATTCCTCGGAGAGGTCCCGTTCCCCCGGGTCTACCTGACCGGGATCTTAAGGGACGCCCAGAACCGGAAGCTCTCCAAGCACCTCGGGAACTCCCCTGATCCGCTCGAGATCGTCGCCCGCTGGGGGGCGGACCCGCTGCGTTTCGGCCTCGTCTTCCCGAACCCCACGGACGTAGGGGGGGCCTGGGACCAGGACCGGATGCTGGAGATCAGTCGTCATTTCCTGACGAAGCTCTGGAACGTGGGTCGGTGGGTGGCCCGGGGGATTCCTCCGGAACATCCCCCGGCCGAAGAGCCTTGGCCGGCCCCGGTTCAGACCTGGTCCGCCCGCTGGATCCTGTCCCGGTGCGCCCGTGTGATCGGGGTGGTGGATGAGGACCTCCGTCGCCTGAGGATCACCCCCGCCGCAACCGAAATCCACAATTTCGTGTGGCACGAGCTCGCCGATTGGTACCTGGAGACGGCTAAGGAGGGTCTCGCGGGTCGCCACGGGGACGAGGAACGACGGGAACAGGCGCGGGTGGCCCTCTTCGTCCTCGACCGGACCCTGCGCCTCCTGCATCCCTTCGTCCCCCATGTCACCGAAGAGATCTGGCAATCCCTTCCCCATGACGGCCTCTCGTTGGCGGTCGCCCATTGGCCGGTCGCCCCGACCTCCGGACGGGATCCGGAAGCGGAGGCTCTCTTCGGCGCCCTCCAGGACCTGGTCCGGGGGGTACGGACCTTGCGGGCGGATGTCCGGATCCCTCCGGAGGCCCGTCCCCGGGCCCGGGTGCGGCCCCGCACTCCCGAGGCCGAGAGGGTGCTGGGCTCCTCCGAGCTTTCCGGGGCCCTCGTCCGCCTCGGAAGGCTTCAGGAGGTCCGTCTTCTCGGACCGGAGGAAGGGATCTCCCCGGGAACGGCCGCGTTCGTCACGCCCTCCGCCGAGATCTTCCTTCTAGGCGAAGCGTCGGAGACCAGCGTGGAGGAGCGCCAGGCCCTCCTCCGGGAGATCCGTCGTCTCGAGCAGCTTCTCGAGAAGACCCGGCAGCGCCTGGCGGACCCGACCTTCCAGAACCGGGCTCCCCCCCCGGTTGTCGAGGCGACGCGGGGAAAGGAGAGGGAGATCGCCGAGAGGCTGCAACTGCTGCGTCAGCACGCGGCGGTCATCCCCGAGGTCGAACGACCGCCGGAAGCGTGAGGACCGCGCCTCTGCCGTTATCTATTCGGCTTCGGTGGTGCCGGGGGAACGGTCGGGCGGATGCCGATGGCGAGGAGGACGGAAGCGAGGTTGTCATGGGGCCGAGACGGCCCACCCCCTCCGATCCGCTTTGTGGCCTTCGACATGGACGGGACCCTTGTGGACACGCGCAGTTCCTGGGCGACCGTCCATGACCACTTTCAGGAGTCCAACGAGGACGCCCTTCGAGCGTTCATGGCCGACGAGATCGATGACGAGGAGTTCGTTCGTCAGGACCTGGAGCGCTGGCGACGTCACAAGGAGGATATCGCCCTTCAGGACCTGGAAAGGATCCTGGCCCGGGTCCCGATCATGCCCGGAGCGCACGAGCTCTTCCAGACCCTGCGGGCCCGGGGGATCCGGACGGCGATCATTAGCGGGGGGCTCGATGTACTGGCCCGTCGTCTGGCCCGGGAGTATCGGATCGACGTGTGCTTCGCGAACGGGTTCGAAACGGATCCCCAGGGTCGTCTGATCCGGGGGCGGATCGAGGTGCCGGTTAAGAACAAGGAGGGCGTCCTGCGCCGACTCCAGGCCGACCTGGGGTTCGGTCCGGAGGAAACGGCGAGCGTGGGGAACTCCGAGATCGACGTGGGGCTCTTTCGGGCCTCCCGGATCGGCATCGCCTTCCTCCCGGAGGACGAGCAGGTCCGGCAGGCGGCGTCCTTCGTGGTGGAGGAGCGGGACCTGCGGTGTCTCCTCCCCCTGATCCTAGGTCCCTCCCCCGACCCCGGGGGAGTTCGGCCGGGTCCGGGACCGAGGAGAGGGGCCCTTCCTCGCCGGCGGGAGGGGGGAGGGTTTAAATGAAGGCCCCCGCCTCGACATGCGGATGAGCGACTACGACGCCCTGTTGGACCGGGCGAGATCCTTCCTACCCGAGAATGTCCACACCTCCGACCGTTTCACGATCCCCACCGCGGAGGTGATGTATGATGGTCGCAACACGGTCCTTCGGAATCTAAAGGAGGTGGCCGACCAGCTCCGTCGGGAACCGACCCACGTCCTCAACTACCTGGCCCATGAGCTCGGATGCGCCGGGGTGCTGGACGGGCCGCGGGGGGTCCTGAAGAGCAAGCTCTCCGGAGAGCAGATCAACCAGAGGCTGCGGGACTATACGTTGAAGTACGTCATCTGCTCCGAATGCAAACGACCGGACACCCACCTCGACAAGGCCGGCCGCGTGGTCATGCTGATCTGCGAGGCCTGCGGCGCCCAGAGACCGGTCCACGTGCGGCGGGTCGTGGAATCGGAGAAGCCGAAGGCCCCGGTCGTCGTGGGGGAGACTTACAAGCTTACCATCGAGGACGTGGGCCGTAAGGGGGATGGCCTCGCCCGGAAGGAGGGCATGGTGGTGTTCATCACCGGGGCCTCGCAGAAAGGCGCGACCGTCAACGCCCGCATCACCAAGGTCCTCGGGAACACCGCCTATGCCGAAGCGGTCCCCTGAACCGGTCCGGGACCATGCGATTCCCCAGGTCCCTCGGACTCCTCGGCATCTACGTGGGTTCCCAGCTCGTCGCCCTGGCGCTCGCCATCCCGTTCCTCCGCCTCGGATATCAGACCACCGCGAACCCCGGGGCCGTCACGAACATCCTGCCCTACCTGCTCGTCATCGTCCTGGCCCCCCTCGCGATCCTCTTCCTGGCGGACCGAGCCCCTCACCGTCTCGCCCTCCTGCGATACCTCTTGCTGGGATCTATCGCCTTCGCGCTGGTCTACACGATGGACGGGGTCTTCGGTCTCCTTCTCCCGACCCCCTTCGGCACCATGGTGGGGGTCTCTGTGGATCCGGTCCTGACGGCGGCCTTCGTGGTGGCTGAGGTCTGCTTTCTTCTGCTCCTCATGGAGCCTCAGTGGTACGTGGTCGACACGGTGGGGTTCCTGGCCGCCGGCAGCCTGATCACCCTCCTCGGGATCTCTCTGGGGATCCTCCCCGCCCTCTTGCTCCTGGGGGCCCTCATGGTCTACGACGCGGTCGCCGTGTACGGCACGCGACACATGATCGCTCTCGCGGACGTGGTCACCGACCTCAAGCTCCCGATCCTCCTCGTCATGCCCACCCAGGGTGGATTTGACTACACCCAAGGAGGCTCCCTGCGGGACCACCGGAAGGTGGTCCGGCAGGACCCGACGCAGAGGGAGGCTGTCTTCATGGGCCTGGGGGACGTGATCATCCCCGGTATCCTCGTGGTGAGCTCCTTTGTCTTCCTCCCCTCCCGCCCGTGGTTCGGGGGGATCCCCAGCAACCTCGCGGTTTCCCTGGCGGTCCTCGCGGGATCCCTGGTCGGGTACGGAGCGCTGATGGGCCGGGTCAACCGAGGAAATCCCCAGGCCGGCCTTCCCTTCCTCAACGGTGGGGCGATGGTGGGTTACGTCCTCGCCTACCTCGCGATCTATCACTCCTGGGGGCTCGGTCTGAGTTTCACCCTTTGACACGGACGGGTTCGGACCGGGGCCCGGGGCGGCGGCAAAACATTTAGGCTCCGGGAGGCCCCGTCCCCGTCGAGGGGCCGGGAAGGGAGTGAAGCGCTCTCCTGTTCGGGATATTCGGCGCGAGGATGTGTCCCGTCCTTCCGGGATCCTCGAGGCCTACCGGAAGGCCCGGGGGTTCTCGGCCCGCGGCGTCGCGGAGGCCGCGGACATCCTGGAAGAGATGTTCCGGGACGATCAGGCCACCAATTTCCTGTCCTTCCCGGCCGACGTCGTGGCCACGGGGACCCGCGGGCTCCTCTCGGAGCTCATCGAGAGGGAGCTTGTGGACGTGGTGCTCACGACCTGCGGAACCCTGGATCACGACCTGGCCCGGTCCTATAAGCCGTATCTGGCGGGGGACTGGCTTCTGGACGACCGGGAGCTCGCCCGCCAGGGACTCTACCGGCTCGGGAACATTCTGATCCCCCAGGACCACTACGGAGGGATTATCGAGGGACGGATGCGCCGGCTCCTGGATCGCCTCTGGCGCGAGGGAACACGACGGATCTCCACTCGGGAGCTGGCCTGGGCGATTGGGGAGGACCTCGGCCCAGGACGGGGGCGAGGGTCCCTCCTGCGGGCCGCCTACGAACACCAGGTACCCGTGTACGTGCCCGGGCCCCTGGATGGGGCCGTGGGAAGCCAATTGTGGCTCTTTTGGCAGGACCACCGCGACCTCACCCTCGACCTCTTCCGGGACGAGCAGGAACTCTCGGACCTGGTCTTTGGCGCCCGTCGGACCCGCGCCCTGATCCTCGGAGGCGGGATCTCCAAGCACCACACGATCTGGTGGAACCAGTTCCGCGGAGGCCTGGACAGCGCGGTCTATCTCACCACCGCGGTGGAATGGGACGGTTCCCTCTCCGGCGCTCGACTCCGGGAGGCGGTCAGCTGGGGGAAGGTCCGTCCCCGCGCCCCCCAAGTGACGGTGGAGGGCGACGTGACGACCCTTTTGCCGGTCCTCCTGGGAGGGGTTTGGGACCGGCTCGGGTCCCACCGGAGACAGAGCATGGCCTGGAAACGCGACGTCGCCCCGCGGGCCGGACGTCCCGGATGATCATCGAGTCCGTTTGCCCCGGTTCTCCGGCGCTTCGGGATCTCGGAGCGCCCTCCATTACGCTTCTCTCGGCGACGGGGACGGTAAACGGTCCCAACCCCCGGGGGGGATTGCCGAGTCGAGCCCCAACCCTCTAAGGGAAAAGACTACATTAGGAGGCGTCCTCATTCCGGCACAAGGGTTGACTTCGGTCTTCGGGAATACGGGGAAATGGTGGCCATAGCGAATTCCTCGGGCGGGCCTCCTCTCACGCCCGTGGAGGATGTGTATCGGCAACACGAGACGATCCGCGAGCTCTTGACCCATCTGGCGAAGCTCGCTCATGAGATCGAAAGGAACTTGATCGTGCCCGAGGCGGAGGTCCAGGAGGGTCTGCGCCTCCTGGAGGAGTACCTCGATAAGGTCCACATCCCCCTGTGCGGGTCGGGCGGTCAAGGGGTCGACGCCCACGCCCTGACCCGGGACCGCCTGCGCAGCCTTCGCCAAATGGTGAACCACTACAACACCAAGTTCCAGGGCGTTCGGCATGCGGTGGCCCGCTCGGTCCTCCTCACGGCGGCGGCGGAGGTCGAAGGGGAGAAGCGGGAAGAGGATTGGATCCGCAAAGGGGGTATCCCCACTCCCTCGTCGCCCCCCGCAGCGGAGACCCGAAGCCGCCTCGAAGAGGGAATCCGGCACTATCTGGACCCGGCCCGCAAGACCCCCTTGGGGTCGCGGGCGGGGGGCAATGCCCCCGGGGCCCCAGCGGCGAAAGCTCCGGCGTCCGCCCGCGGATCCTCTCCTCAGGCCAAGTGAGCTTCCACCTGGATCGGCACATTGTTTCGTAACGCTTGGGAGATCGGGCAGGACTCCCCGGCCTGCTTGGCGAAGTTCCCGAACTCCTCCGCGCTGAATCCGGGCACCTTGCCCTGGACACGGATCTCCATCTTCACGACCTTCCAGCCGCTGTCCACTTTATCGAACGTGCAGGTCGCCTCCACATGAAGGTGCTCCGGAGGCTTCCCGGCTCGGGCGAGGGCTGCCGACAGCGCCATCGAAAAGCAGGAGGCATGGGCCGCGGCCAGGAGCTCCTCCGGGCTGGTCTTGCCCGCCGGCTCCTCGGTCCGGGAAGCCCAGCTCACACCTACCTCGGGGAGCGCCCCTGACCCGAAACGCACCCGGCCAGATCCTTTGGCGAGGTCCCTTTCCCAGTCCACCGTGGCATGTCTCTTGGCCGTCATACCCCCACCGATTCGGGGGCCCTAGATAACTCTCGTGGGGGCGAGCGACCGAGGCCTCCAGGCCTGGGGCCCCTATTCACCCCTCTCGGGGATCCCTGTCATGGGCGGGGGAGACGAAGGTTCTTTCACGGGAAAGACGCAGGTTCCCCGTTCGCGCATCTCGGGACCCGTTTTCAGGATCCTCCCCGCGGGGGATCTCACCATTCCGAGGGGGGACGAGGTTCTTCCGCGACCGGGCTCGACGAACCCAGAAAGGAGCGCAACTCCCGGCGGAATTCTGTGGGTTGGCTCCAATTCACCAGATGGTCGGCTCCGGCGATCTCGCGATATCGTCCTTGGGGAAGGTGGTCCCGAAGCCAACGCCCCAAGGCCCGGACGATCTTCAGATCCCGATCCCCCGTAAGGATCAGGCAAGGACATTCCACGTGGGAGATCTGGCCCAGGGTCTCCAGGTCCGGAGGAAGCGATAACCTCGCCTCCCCCAGGGACATCGCCGCGTTCTCGGCGATTATCCGGAGGAGGGTGAGGCGTATTGAGGGTTCCAGGGCCGGGCCCCAGAGCTCCAGGAGACGTTCGCAGGCCGGCTCCATTCCCTCCATCTGAAGGGTCCACCGGATCTCCATTTCCCGTCGACCCAGAATGGACCAGTCAACCTCCGACAGGTCGCCTCCGGAGGGGACCAACTGATCGGGGAGCAGGGGGCTCGTGAGGACCAGGGATCTCACGAGATCCGGCCGGCGCACGGCCAGTTCCAGGGCGATCGGCGCGGAGTCCGAGATCGCGACCACATCGCCTTGTGAGAGGTTCAGGACCTCCAGGAGGGCCACGAGGTCGTCGCAGTCCGAGTAGGGTCCGGGCTTGCCCTCCGAACGGCCGAATCCTCGGCGATCGTAACCAACCGTCAGACGGACCCTCTCGAACTCCCGGCATTCCGCGTCCCACATCCGGCCGTCGAGGAAACCGGCGTGGAGGAAGACCAGGGGATGGCCGTGACCCCGGACCACGCAATGGAGCCGAAGGTCGTTGACGAAGAAGGATCCCTCGAAGTCGATGGGATTATACGGCTTCGCCGGAGCTATATGGTGGGGCATGTTTTAGCAACGGCCCTCCCGTCCGGGGTCGAAGAACCCCAGAGCCTGATATTATGCGCGGACCACCGGTGAGGCCGACAACGGGTCCCCTCCGAGGAGCTCCGGGGTCGATCCGTATGGCCCCGGTCCTAGTTCGGCTTGTGATCGTGGCGCTCCTCGTCACAGGCCTTTCCGGCCTGTGGGAATCGTCGGTAAGTCCCCCGCCCCTCCGGGTGGCGTCCGCCCCCGAGATCATGCCCACAGGGGTCCCCCGGGGGACCCCCGGGGCCGCCGTTCTCACAGCCCATCCTCCGGAGCCGATGCGGGCTCCCCCCGGCTCCCCCTCCTGTCTGTCCCCCGGTCCGCTCACCATCGATTGTCCTTTCTCCCCGGCAAGTCCCGGGATCGCCGCCCTTCCATCGGACCCGTTGGGCTGGAAGGACGCCACAGAACAGGTCCGCGGATTCCCTCCCCCTCTCGTCTGGGCCGCCTCCGCGGTCAATGATAGTTCCGGGAGGCTATTCGTCTTCGGGGGACTCGGGGAAGGGGGGGCGATATCCAACTCGACCTGGCTGTACGCGAACGGGACCTGGACCAACTACACGGCCTACTTTCGGACCAACCCTCGCCCCATGTTCGGTTCGGCAATGACCTATGACCCCACAGTGCGTTCCCTCATCCTCTTCGGAGGCTGCCTGAACTCCGCTTGCTCCTCTGAATCCTCGGCGATCTGGAGGCTTCGTTGGCCGGTCGGGTGGCAACCCATTTCCCCCCTCTTGGTCCCGTCGGGGGAAGGCTGGCCCGCTTTCTCCTATGATCCCGCGCTCCGGGAGGACCTCGCCTTCGGAGGGTATCAATGCACCGTCCTTGGTCAGTGCTCTGTCTCGGGAACCCTGGAGGCTTTCAACGCGACGTCTGAGACCTGGACCACCCTGAGTCCCTCCGGATCTGTTCCGGCCGCGCGCGCCGGGGCTGACCTCCTCTGGGTTCCCAATTACAACACGACGTCGGGGGCTCTCTGGCTTTTTGGGGGGTTCACAGGGACCGGCGCCCTCAACGACACCTGGTGGTATGTGGCCAATTCCAGCAAACCCTGGATCCCCGTAGTGCCCCTCGGCGCCGGCCCGGTCCCTCGCTCCTTCGCTTCGGCCACATTCGACCCGACCACATCCTCGACGATCCTTTTCGGAGGGAGCCGGTGCCCCTCTTTTTCCTTCTGCGGGGAGCTCCTGAATGATACCTGGGCCTTCAACGGGAGCTGGACGAACCTGTCGTCGACGAGCGGGAAACCCCCTCCGGCCGCCCTGGGGGCCGATCTCGGGTTTGGTTCCCCGCCGGGCTACGGGATCCTCTTCGGGGGAGGGATGAACGGTGACCTTCCCTCCAACGAGACATGGTGGATCTATCCGAAGCTCGTTAGCGAAGGTCTCACGGCCAGCCCGAGTGCCCTGGACGTCAACGGGAGCCTCAACATGACCGATTCGGTGCTCGGAGGGATCCCCCCCTACAGCTACTCCTGGTTTGGGCTGCCGGAGCCCTGCAAGGCCCTCGCCGGGGGACGCCTCCAATGCCAACCAGCGATCGCGGGCGTCTACGAGGTCTCGGTCCTCGTCTCGGACGAGGTGGGGGACCAGGTGTCGGCAGGCCCCCTTCCGATCACCGTGAATAGCCCGCTGACGGTCGACGCCAACGTGACCCCCTCGGTGGGCCTGGCTCCCCTCTCGGTCGAAGCCACGGTGACTTGGCGGGGGGGCACTCCGCCGGTATCCATCCGGTGGGACTTCGGCCAAGGGCTGTATTCGACGCAGGCCAATGCGAGCGCCTCCTACCCGGAGGTCGGGACCTACACGATCGCCTTGTGGGTGAACGATTCGGGGGGCGGAACGGTCGAAAAGCAGTTCCGGGTGGTCGTGTATCCTCCGCTGCGCCTGTCCGCCCAACTTTCCTCCGCGGTCGTGACGGTCGGCAACACCACCTGGTTCAATGCTTCGTTCAGCGGGGGTGTCCCCCCCGTGACCGTCACCTGGTCCGTCGCGGGGCAGTACGTCGGTTCGGGCACCTCGTTGCCTTACGTCGCCCAGACCCCCGGGGCCTTCCTCGTCCTGGCGACCGCCCGCGATGCCGCGGGGGATTCCCAACAGGTGAGCCAGGAACTCCAGGTTCTCCCGGTTCCCACCCCCTCCCCCCTGACGCTGGTCCTCACGAGCAATGTCAGCCGAGGCTATGCCCCCCTCGGGGTCGAGCTCACGCTGTCGCTGGAGAGCGGCCCCACCGGCGACTATGAGGTGTATTGGAACGAGAACGGGACGAACACGACCTCCGTCCAGACCTTCACGGTGAGCTCTTTCCCCTCCCAGGTCCCGCATCCCGTGGAACTCACCCATCCCGGCAACTACACCTGGAGCGGGTGGGTGAGGGGCCCCCAGGGCCAGGTGGAAAGGACCCCGGTCGTGGTCGTCGAGGTTCTCCCCCCGCTCCCTCCCAAGCCCTTGTCCTCTCCGCTAGAGGCGGCGCTAGGAGGGCCGGTCCTTTGGATTCTTCTCGCCACGGCGGCCCTCGCGGTGGTGGGGGCCGGGATCTGGCTGGCGCGTCGCCCCCCCCGGCCCGAGGAGGGAACAACCGCGGGGGAGTTCGGAACCCCCGGAGGGACGACCGTGGAGGGGACGGACCCCCGGCCCCCCTGGAGGGGCAAGCCCGCCGTTCTCCTGGAAGGGAACGATCCTTCCGTCGTTCGCCCCTTGCTCCGTTCTGAAGGGATCGACCCGGACTTGGTCCTGGTCGTGGCCCCGGAACGCCCTTCCGGAGGGGAACGGGAGCTTCTCGACTTTGGTGGGACTCGGTGGCGGCTCTCCCGGCTCGAAAGGGAGGATTCCCTCCACCCGGCGGATGCGGACCGCCTCGGAAACCTTATCGAACTCCACTTCCGGCGCCGGCCCGGTTCGGTGGTGGTCCTCCTCGGACTGGACATGATCCTGGAGAGCACCAACATCCGCACCCTTCGTCGGCTTTTCCAGGTCGCGCGGGAGCTGGCCGCGGAGACGGGCGGTCAGTTCCTCGGGTTCCTCAATCCCGACAGCATGGCCCCCGCAGATCGACACCGCCTGGAGGAGGAGGCCTACGTGATTCGGTGGGTCTCCCGCCGGATGATCTTCCGACGGACACTGTGACCCGGCGCCGGACGCGGAGGGGGGGAGCCCTTAGAGAAGGTTCTCGAATTCCTTCGTGACCTCGGGGTACTTGGCCTTGACGGCCTTGAGGATGTTGAGGACGCTGAGCTTTTCCAGCTGGACCCCCGACAGCGCGTCGATGATTTTGTCGAACACCTCGTCGGGAAGGGTCACCAGCTTCTCCTTCGCGATCCAGTTGCGCAGGAGCTTCTCTTCCAGGACGGCGCGCCAGCGGCGGTCATATTCCAGGAGGGCCGATTTTGAGGTGTCCCCCGACCTGGCCGCCCGGGCCGCGACCTCCCCGCAGATCTTCCCCGCGATGCAACCGTTGGCGATCCCGCCCCCGGTCAACGGGTCGATCATTCGAGCGGCATCCCCGACGAGCATAACCCCGTCGGCGACGGTCTGCTTGAGGGGGGGCGAGATGGAGACCCCCCCGGCCACCATGTCGATCTTCTTGCCCTTGGCGTACGCGGGGTGCTTCTCGATCCAGCGGTCGAGGTACCGCCGGACGTCGGCGGGATCCCGCAGTTGCGAGACCTGCACGCCGATCCCCACGTTGGCGATCCCCTCCCCCTTGGGAAAAACCCAGACGTACCCCCCGGGAGCCACCTTGCCCAGGTAAAAGTCGCAGTAGCGCGGATCGCAATCCACGTTGGTCATCCGGTACTGGAGACAGGAATCCATGTCCCGGAGCTGCAGATTGGTGGGGATCCCCGCCCACCGCCCAATCTGGCTCTCAAACCCATCCGCCCCCACGACCACCTTCGCGCGAATCTCGAAGGGCTGCCCGAACTGGCGGGCTTTGACACCGACCACGGCCCCGTTTTCCCGCAGAACGTCCACGGCGTGGGTCTTGAGCAAGATGTTGGCGCCAGCGTTGGCGGCGTCGATGGCGAGGGCCTTGTCGAACGCGTCGCGCTCGACAACGTAGCCGACCTCGTTCCCGGCGTGCTTTTCATTGATCTCCATCACCTTCTCGGAAGGCGAATAGATCCGCGCCCCCTCCACTTCGACATTGATCCATCGGGAGGAAGGGGTGATCCCCACATCCCGCAGCCAGGCCTTGGATATGCCTTCCCCGCAACGGACCGGCGAGCCGATCTCCTGGCGCTTCTCGATGAGGAGGACGTCGGCCCCCTCCTTCGCGGCCCACTTGGCGGTCATGCTCCCGCTCGGACCCGCGCCCACGACGAGGATGTCACATTTCATGTCCTCCACCGTGGACGCCATGAGATCCTCCTCCGTACCGAGGCCGTCCCCCGGGGGCCCGCACCGTCACCCGATGGAGATCGCTCCGACAGGACAGGCCCGCACACAGATGCCGCAGCGCGTGCAGACGTCCTCGTCGAAACCGATTCGCCATTCGTCCAGGTAAATGCAGTTCAGCGGGCAGATCCCTACGCAGGCGCCGCAAGAGACGCAGATCTGACCCGAGGAGTAGATGGGCAGGTCCTTTTTCCGCACCACGGGTGGTCTCCCCTCCTTCTCGTCGTTCTCACACTTAACCTTTACGTCACGCGCGATGCAACGCGGCCGCCCGGGCGGGAGAACCCTCATCGGCAGACACTTCGGGGGAGGGCGCGGGTTCCTGCTCCTGAAGGTAGCGCTCTGCGTCCATCGCCGCCATGCAGCCGCTGCCGGCCGCACTCACCGCCTGGCGATAGCGCGGGTCGCAGACATCACCACAGGCAAAGACCCCCTCGACGTTCGTCCGCGTGTGCTCGTGGACCTTGACGTACCCCTTTCCGTCCAGGTCGATCTGGCCCCGGAGGATATCGGTGTTCGGACGGTGCCCGATAGCCACGAAGACCCCCCCGCAAGGGACTTCCCGGACCTCGTTGGTCCCGACGTCGCGCAGACGGACCGCTCGGACCCCCTGGGCATCCCCGATGATCTCCTCCACTACGGAGTTCCAGATGAAGGAGATCTTCGGGTTCTGCCGGGCCCGGTCCTGCATCACCCGGCTCGCGCGCAGGGTGCTGCGACGGTGGACGATGGTGACGTGGGTGGCGAACTTGGTCAGGAAGAGGGCGTCCTCCATCGCGGTGTCTCCTCCTCCAACCACCACGAGATCCCTTCCCTTGAAGAAGAACCCATCGCACGTCGCGCAGGAGCTGACCCCCTTCCCGCGGAACCTCTCCTCGCTGGGAAGCCCGAGCCAGAGGGCCGAAGCCCCGGTGGCCAGGATGACGGTATCGGCCCGGATGTGCTGGCCCCCTCCCGTCCACAGGGAAAAGGGCCTGTTGGAGAAGTCCACCCGGGTCACGTTCTCTTCCAGGATCTCGGCCCCGAACCGGGCGGCCTGCTTTCGGAATAGCTCCATGAGCTCCGGGCCCAGGATGCCGTCCGGGAACCCGGGATAGTTTTCCACCTCCGTCGTCAGCATTAACTGCCCGCCCGAGGGGACACCGGCGATGACGAGAGGGCAAAGATCGGCCCGGGCCGTGTACAGGGCGGCGGTGAGCCCCGCCGGACCGCTTCCGACAATGACCACACGGACATGCCGCGGAGGATCGGCCACGCGTCTCATCCCCCTTTGAGGTCCGGGGGTTTCCCCTCCGGGGCTTTTGAACCTTTCCGGGAGAGGGGAGGGGCGGCCGGTCGTTCCCGAAGCTGGATTTTTCGGGGCCCGAACCTTTCGGCATACTCGCTCGCCCAGAAGATCAACGGATCGTCACCCGAACCCAGTTCCAGGACCAGAACGCGGGCCACGAACAGATCGTGGGTCCCATAGGAGGTTCTCTGGACCACTTCCCCCAGGAGGTTCCCGAGGGACCCCTCCACAACGGGCACTCCCCGCAGGCGGTGGGTTCGGAGGTTCCGGAACTTTTCCCGGCCGGATAGACGCGTCGCGAACCTCTCCGAGATTTCCTGTTGATCGGAGGCCAGGATGGACAGCCCCAGGAGGCCCGTCCGTCCCAGGGCCCCGGCCGTATCGGTGGTCCGCCCCAGAGAGACCAGGATGGAAGGGGGGTCCAGGGAGACGGACAGGAAAGCGTTGACGGTCATCCCATAATCTTCCCCGTTCTCGTGGGCGGTGACGATCGTCACGCCCGTAGCGAAGCGCCCCATGACCTTCCGGAAAAGGTCGGGACTGACGTCGCTCTGGCCCTCGGAACCGGTAGGAGACCCTTTCAATGCGAGACCCTCCGACCCCTGGGGGGAGAAGGGGTCCAGTCCCCCACCTCGGGAATCTTAGACCCGAACAACGACCTCCCCCTTGGGATGTGTGGGTAGGGCTCAGTCGGGGCTCATAAAAAAGGGTGTCCGCTCCCCCGTCCCAGTAAGCGAGGAGGGGCCTCGCGTTTGCAGGAGTTTAAGAACCTTTCCTGGGGTCCGAGCGCTTATTAGCCCGAACCCTACGCGACACCGTGGTCTCCGAGTCCCCGACACCTCCGAACTTCACCCGGGCCCCGGGGCCTGCTCCCGAGCCCGAAAAGGGTCAGGGCCGGCGGGAGGCCTCGAGCCTCCCCCGATGGTGGGGGTGGGGATCGGGAGAATCTCGGTACTCCCGGGAAAGGGTCCAGAAGATCCTCGACTTCCTTCGATTCCGGCTCGGAGGGCCTCGAGAAGGGGCCGGGGGTCCCCCTCCGGAACTCCATGACCTTTCCCTTCCCCCCAGCCGCCTCAGCCGGCCGGAGTTCCAAAGACTTCGCGACCTCCTCTCCCTCGGGACCGCGAGCATGGAAGGGGAGGAACGCCTCCTCCACTCCTTCGGGAAATCCTCCATGGATCTCCTGCGACTTCGACACGCCCAGATTTCCAAGCTGACCGATGTCGTGGTCCACCCGGCCTCCGTGGAGGAGGTCCAGGCGGTGCTGGCGTTTGCCGAGGATCACGATCTGGCTGTCGTGCCCTGGGGGGGAGGGACCAGCGTGGTTGGAGGGGTGGACCCCGAGGAGGGGAGCCACCGTGCGGTGCTGACCCTCTCCCTGGCGCGGCTTGCGGAACCCCTTTCCCTGGATGCCACCAGCCGACTGGCCCGTTTCCAATGTGGCATCTACGGCCCAGAGATCGAGAGATACCTCCAGCCCCGGGGTTTTACCCTCGGGCACTTCCCTCAATCCTTCGAATACTCCACCCTGGGCGGCTGGCTCTCCACCCGCTCTTCGGGGCAGGAGTCCAGTCGCTACGGCGACATCTCCCAGATGGTGCGCGGGGCCAAGCTGGTGACCCCCCGGGGCCTCCTGGTCTGGGATCGTTCCACATCCGAGGCCGCGGGTCCGGACCTCTCGGAGGTCTTTGTCGGGTCCGAGGGAACTCTCGGGATTTTCGTGGAGGCCACCATGCGCGTCCATCCCAGGCCCCCGGAGAGCCGGTGGGATGCCGCTCTCCTACCGGACTGGTACGCCGCCCTCGAATTTGCCCGGGAGCTTTCGCAATCGGATGAGACCCCCCCTTCGGTCCTCCGGGTCTCCGACACGGAGGAGACGGCCCTGACCCTGGAGGGACGCGCCCCTTCCGAGACCCTAGGCTCGAGGTTCCGGGATAGACTGGCGCCCCATCTCCTGGACCTGAAGAAACTGGATCCGGAGGCCATGTGTCTCGCCATTGCGAACTTCCAGGGCACGGCCAGTTCCGTGGACGAGGGGGTCCGTAGGTTCCGCCAGGCCCTGCGATCCCACGGGGGCCTCGATCTCGGACGCGGTCCGGGCGAAGCGTGGAAGAACGAACGTTTCGCCCTCCCCTACCTGCGCGACGAGCTGCTGAGCGAGGGGTACTTCGTGGAGACCCTGGAGACCGCATCGAGCTGGAGCGACCTGGGGCCGCTGGACCAGGAAGTCAAGACCGCCCTTCGGGACGCTGCCCATCGGGGAAAGTTCCCCGCGTTCGTGGCGGCCCATCTCTCCCATACCGAGACGACGGGGAGCGGTCTGTACTACACTCTTGTGGTCCCGCAGCTTCCGGGCCGGGAAGAAGAACAATGGGAGGCCTTGAAGAGGGCGGCCACGGAAGCGATCGTCCATCACGGGGGGACTTTGAGCCACCATCACGGCGTGGGACGCCTTCACCGACCGTGGGTGGACCAGGCTCGCGGCCAGCTCACGACCCGGGGCTGGAGGTCCCTGAAGGAGTTCTACGATCCCAAGGGAATCCTCAATCCGGGTAAGGTCCACCCGGCCTCCCGCTGAGACCAGGGGCCTTTGCCGGCCGGAGTCCCCATCTTCTTAGAGGCCCGGAACATAGGCCGTCCCTCCTCGGGTCAAGCCGGGTCTTCGGACGATGACAGAATGGAGAGATCCCGCGGGCCCCGCTCCCGCGTCCCCTTCCGTTCCTCGGGCTGTTCCCCTCACGGACCTTTCGGAACGCCGGCGGACCCTGGAATCCCTGGCAAACGGACCCCCGACGGACCTGATCGTCGTGGGAGGGGGGATCACCGGGGCCAGCGCGGCGTGGCTGGCCGCCGAGGCCGGTCAAAGGGTTGTCCTGGTGGAACGCGAGGACTTTGGGAGCGGCGCCTCGGGTGCGACCAGCAAGATGCTTCACGGAGGGCTGCGCTATCTGGCCCGGGGGCATCTGCGACTGGTCCGGGAGGCCCTTCGCGAACGGGGACGGCTTTCCCGAGAGCTGGGGCCTGAAAGGGCCCGTGTGATGCCCTTCAGTATTCCCTTGAGGGGTTCCTGGGGCTCCCGCGCCACCCTGCGGGCGGGCACATGGGTCTATCAAAGACTGGCCGGTTCTTATGCACTCGGCCCTCGCCAGGTCTTGAGAAGAGAGGGCCTTTCCCAGATCTTCCCCCAGCTCGCCCTGGGGGGCACGCGAGGAGCCATTCGCTACTACGAAGCGATCGTGGATGACGTCCTCCTCACTCTCGACCGCGTGCGACGCGCCCGCCGAGCCGGAGCGATCGCCTTCTCGCATCTGGAGGCCTTGCGACCTCTCTTGCGCGCCGGGCGGGCGGAAGCGATCGAGGTGGAGGATCATCTCACCGGGGACCGATATCACCTTCCCACCCGCAGCCTTCTCAACGCGGGGGGGGCCTGGGCCCCGCTCTGGGTCCCCCGGGGAATCGCCCCTCCGATGGCCCCGAGCCAGGGGATCCACCTGGTCTTCCGCCGGTCTCGAGCTCCCCTGGCGGAAGGGCTCGTCCTGGCCGCCCCCGATCGTCGGTGGGTCTTTGCCTTCCCCTTTGGGCCCTTCACAATCCTGGGAACCACCGACACCCCTTGGCCCGACATCCGTCGCCCCGGCGGCGTGACCGATACGGATGTCGCCTACCTTCTGCGGTGCCTCCAGGAGGCGTTCCCCTCCTGGAACCTCGGTCCTGGGGACATCTGTGATACGTACGCCGGCCTTCGCCCCCTCCTGGCCGGCCCGACGGATCGACCGACCTCTGAGCTTTCCCGGGAGGACGCCGTTCACCGAGGCCTTCCCAATGCGGTGACCGTCGTGGGGGGAAAGCTCACCACGCACAGGCCCATGGCCCTTCGGGCGCTGAAGGCCCTGGGCATCGTTCCGAAACCGGTGGGGACCGGACCGCAGGACCCCTCTACAAAGGGCTCCGGGCCGGCCGATGAGGCTCCCCCCGTGTTTTCCCCGTGCGAGATCTTCGCCTTCACCGGGGCGGCCGCAGGGGAAGTCCCCGAAGCCGAGCTGCGTCGATGGGTGAGATGGGCCCTCCGGGGAGAGCCAGGAATGACCCTAGAGGACATCCTGGACCGCCGGTTTCACCTTCTGAATCGTCAGGAAGAGGGATTCCCCCATACGGTTCGTGAGATCGCGCGCGTCGTGGCCCAAGAGCTTGGAATTTCAGAGCCGGTGATGATGGAGGCGGTGGCCCGCTACCTGGAGTCCCATCGGCGGGATCGCCTCATGGGAGGACCGGTCCCGATCGCCGGGGCGGGAGCCTGAGGCCCCATGCCGGTCGACCCTCCCTTGAGGTTCTCGAAGGCGGTGGCCATCGTCAATCCCGCCGCGGACGGAGGACGGGCCGGGTCACGATGGGGGCGATGGGAGACCCCTTTCCGGAACTGGATCGGTTCCTTGCAGGTCCTCTCGACCCGGCGGCCGGGCGAAGAACCGGACCTCGTTCGGGAAGCCCTGGAATCCCGGCCTGAGGCGGTCATCGGGGTGGGAGGGGACGGAACCCTCCGGGGAATCGCGGAGGGAATCGTCCGGCATCGGATCTCGGCGGATTGCGATCCGGCCCTCGTTCCCTTCCCTCTTGGCAGCGGTTCCGACTACGCCCGGACGCTGGGGTTGGCGGGAACCGCGCAGGAAGTATTCCTCCGCTTGCGGAACCGGGCCACCCTCTCCCGAGTGGACGTGGGGTGGGTTGAGCTCCGGGAAGGAGCCTCCCGCCGAGACCGATTGTGGCTTAACCAGTCCTACGTGGGCTTCGGGGCCCGGGTGGTCCGGAGGGTCAACCGACCGCGAGGCCTCCTTCCCAAGTCCTATGCCCGGGGGGCCCTCCGGGAACTCTTCCACGCCCGTCCCCTGCTCGTCAGGATCCGGGACGGGGACCTCGAGGGCCCCCCGAAGAGGATCACCACCCTTCTCGTCGCCAATGGCCAGTACTCCGGCGGAGGAATGTGGACCTGCCCTCCGGCTGATCCCTCCGACGGAGCCCTGGACGTGGAGGTCATCGACGCCCTGTCCCGATGGCATCTGGCCCTCCAGCTTGGCCAATTTCGCCGGGGGCGCCATCTGTCCCACCCCGCGGTCCACCTCTCGCGCGCCTCGACCCTGGCCGTCGAGGGGCTTTCCTCGTCCGAGGAGCCCGTTGAGGCGGACGGGGAGATCCTCGGGTCCCTTCCGGCCCGCTATCGCATCGAACCGCGGGCGCTCCCGGTGGCCCGGGTGCGCCCCCCGTCCGGGATCAAGGTCCCTGCGGCCTAAGCGTCGTCGTCCACCGCTCCGGATTCGATCCCAAGCTCTCGGAGACGCCGGGAGTTCTCCAGGAAACGGACCAACCGTTCTCCGGAATCCTCCGCGCTGAGGTTCCGGGCGGCCGCGGCCACCAGACGGGTTGGCAACATTCCCCGCCGCATGTCCTGGGGCGTCCGGTAGACCTCTCGGACTTCGTAGTGGCCCCGGTGGCCCACGGCGAAGGCGAACCCACCCCCGGGAACCCACAGGAGAAGAAGACTGCGCAAGCCCCGGTGGTCGGGCATGGGCAGGTCTTCCCGCGCCACGATGAACGGTTCCCGTTCGACGAGGCCGCTGGCCAGGAAGAACTCGCTGAGGATCCGGGCCTGTCGGAAGAGGGTCTGCGTGTTCTCCTCCACCGTCCCCAGGTGCCGCTCCACAATGAGGCCCGCGGGAGTCAATCGCAGGCGGGACGCGTACCGCGCCGGTGTGGACCCGACCGGCCCCATCGTGGCGCCCTCCTCGGGGATCGGGCGAAGCCCGGCCGCCGCGACCTCCCCCGCCTCATCCCTCTCGGATGTGGCCATCGTCCCCCGCCCCCGTCGTTATACGTATTTATGCGCATTCATGTACTTGAAGTTTCAAGGTCCTTCGCGCCGGGGGAACCCCGGACGGGACCGGGGGCGGTCAGACCGAACCTCGGGCGGGAGCCGGACCCCTGGGAAGCCCAGGCCAGGTTCGGCGTGTTGTGGGCGATCCCCAAGCGCCCGCGACGGTCCAGCGCGATGGCCCCGGCCGTGTCCGGGGGCATCCTGGCCAGTACCATCTCGATGGCCGTGGTGGGGTGGCAGGACCGCGTTTTCATCGCCTCCGCGACGCTCCGTCCAAGGGTGTGGCGGATGATCTCCTCTCCCCACCCCGTGGCGGAGACCCCCACCGTCTCGTCCGCGTAGGTCCCGCAGCCCGGCAGGCAGCTATCCGACACGCGCCCCTCCAGCTTGAGGAACACCCCCCCTGTGGAGGTCCCGGCCGTGAGGCGCCCGGAGGAATCCAGCGCAACGGCCCCCACCGTCCCGTACGCCAATCCCGGGTGTCTCGCGAGGAGCCGGGGCAAGCGTCGGTAGAGGCGGAGGGCACGGGAGGGAGCCTCCCGAGACCCGTGGCGGGCGACGGCCAGTTGCTGACGCAGTTCCCGGAACCGCTTGCGGCGTGCCTCGGAATGGATGCGGACGGGTTGGAAGCCGAGAACTCGAGCAAAACGGTCGGCCCCCGTACCCGAGAGGAGGACGTGGTCCGTCTCCTCCATCACCTTCCGGGCGACGGAGATGGGATTGGCGTAGCGGGTCAGGTTCGCCACGGCGCCCACCCGCCGATCGTGCGTCATGAGGGCCGCGTCCATCTCCACCCGTCCTCGGATATTGAGGACCGACCCGAGGCCCGCGTCAAAGTTTCCATCGAGCTCGAGGGTCCGGATGGCCGCCTCCACCGCGTCCGTCGCGTGGCTCATCCGGGCCCATCCCGCCTCCAGGGCGCGAAGGAGGCCCCTCCGGATGGCGTCGGCGCGATCGTCGGGAATGTCCCCGGCCCCTCCATGGATGACCAGGCGTTTCATGAAGCGGGCCTAAACGGGTCCCATACTTACTTATGCGGGAGTTTCGGTGAGGTCCTACAGGTAGCGGTCCACGAGCTCTTCGGTGGTCCCAAACACCACCTTCTGGCCGCTGAAGGACTTGCGGCCGATGTAGAACGCCGCCTTGGCGGAATTGACGGCGGTGACCGAGAACTGATCCCCCAAGGGCGCCACCACCATGCAGGTATCCTGGATCACCTTCGCCCCCGCCTTTCGCAGGATCTCCACGGCGGGGGCGGTGTCCTGGATGACCTTGCGGTTGGAACAGACCCACAGCTCGGTCCCGGGGGCCAGGCGACGGCCCTTGGCCTTGACGGCCCTCGCGATCTGCAAGAGCTCTCCTCGGGTGCAGTGGGGGCATCCGATCGCGACCAGTTGGGGGGTCTCATCACAGCCGAGGCATCTCTGGAACTCCCCGATCGTGGAAGCGTCCACCGAGATCCTTTCCAATCCCTGGAGGTCCTGCCGCTCCGCCTCGGGCGTCACCCCCTCCACGTGGAACATCGGGACGGCCCCCCAAGCGCTCATGGAACTCCCCAGCTCCTTCATGGCATCGATATCCGGTCGGATCCCCCGGAAGTACGGGATCCGGTGACCCAGGACCTTCCCCAGGTAGGCGCCGAGGACCGTGTAGTGGATCGGGCCGCGGCTCGTGTCCACATCCACAATGATCTGAGATCGGCGTCCCTCGGGATGATGAAGCCCGTAGTCGGGGGTCTTCCCGATGACGGCGCTGGCCAGAGCGCTCGGGGCCCCTTCCCGGTTGGAATAGGCCCCGAGGACGCTGTTGGCGTAGATCACCGCCGAGCTCTCAGCCCAGGCCAAGTGGGCTCCGGGAGGAGGGGTATACTCGGTCGTGTACGGGGTGCACGAGAACGTGGGGATCGCCCCCATCCGGAAGAGGGCCCGAACGATGCGATCCTGCTTTTCCCGGAAATCGGATGAGGTTTGGACCAGGCCCGGACCGCCCACGTCGTACCCGGCCGGGTTGATCGTGGTGGGGACCTGAAAGCGGGCCTCCTCGGCCATCTCCTCCAGGAACTCCGTCCCTTGCGTCCCCATTGTCTTGAAGGAGATCCCGGAGAGCTGAACCGACCAGACGGGGACGAGCCGGCGGGCCCCGTAAAGGTCCCCCAGGGTGGTCAGGATCCGCATGCATTCCTGCAGGCGGGGGCCTTTCTCCCCTCGGAGGATCGCCTCCTCCTCCCGGTTCAGCTCCATGAAGACCTTCTCTGGAGGCGGTCTACGACGGGCGGACGTATATAGGAAGTGGAGCCCGTCCGGGGCCCCCGCAGAGACCCGGGGGCCCTAGGCCCCCCTTCCCCGGGAGGCTACGGGTGGAGGCTCTGGATGTAGCCCAACAGGTTGTGGGCCACGATTAGGGTGATGAAGAGGATGGAGACCGTGTTCACCACCTTGATCAGGGGATTGATCGCCGGTCCCGCGGTATCCTTGGTCGCATCCCCCACGGTATCCCCCACGACCGCGGCCTTGTGGGCCTCCGAACCCTTCCCCCCGAAGTTTCCCTTTTCGATGAACTTCTTCCCGTTGTCCCAGGCCCCGCCCCCGGTGGTCATGAAGATGGCCAGAGGAAGTCCCGAGAGGATGACTCCGATCAGGAGGCCCCCGAGGGCGATGGGACCCAGCAGGAGGCCCACCGCGATGGGGGTCGCGACCCCGATCACGGCGGGCAGCAGGAGCTCCTGGAGGGCCGTTCGCGTGACGATGTCCACGCAGGCCCCGTACTGGGGCTTGGCCGTCCCCTCCATGATGCCCGGGATGGTGCGGAACTGCCTTCGCACCTCTTGGACAATGGACTGAGCGGCGGTTCCCACCGCCCGCATCAGAAAGGCCGTAAAGAAGAAGGGAAGGACCGCTCCCAAAATGAGACCGACGACGACGAGTGGGTTCGTGATCGCGAGTCCCGCCGCCCCTCCGATGGCCGAAGGGTCCACCGCGTTGGCGGCCTCAAAGTAGGCGGCGAACAGGACCAGGGCCGCCAGGGCCGCCGAGCCCACGGCATACCCCTTGGTCACCGCCTTCGTCGTGTTGCCCACCGCGTCGAGCGGGTCGGTCACCTCTCGGGCTTCCTTGGGCAGTTCCGCCATCTCGGCGATCCCGCCGGCGTTGTCCGTGATGGGTCCAAAGGCGTCGATGGAGATCACCATGCCCGTTGCGGAGAGCATGCTGGCGGCCGCCAGACCGATACCGTAGAGCCCGAAGTGTACGGGATCAACCCCCGCCGGGGCCGCCAGGTACATCGTACCGTAGGCCACGAGGGTCCCCGCCACGATCGTGAGGGCGGGGACGAGGGTCGATTCCAAACCCACCGCCATGCCCTCGATCACGACGGTACCGGGGCCCCCTTGGGAGGCCCTGGCAATGGAATCGACGGGGCGGTGGCCAATACCCGTGAAATAATCCGTGGAGAAGACGATCACCAGCATGACCGCGAGGCCCGCGGAACTGGCCACGAAGACCCCCCACCAGGCGCTTCCCATGAGGAGGTAGGAGAGGGCGGCCAGGCCCGCGATCCCGATCGCCACCGTCGAGATCATCCCCCGATACAGAGCCCCCATGATAGACCCTCCCGGGGACATCCGGACGAACGGAACCGACACGAGCGTGGCGACGATCGCCCAGGCCCCGACCACGAGCGGAAAGATCACGGCCCGGGGAAAGGCGGAGGACACGTCCGGTAAGAGATAGGCCAAGAGCATCGCGGAGACCGCGGTGACGACATAGGTCTCGAACAGGTCGGCCGCCATCCCCGCGCAGTCTCCCACGTTATCTCCTACGTTGTCCGCGATCACGGCGGGGTTCCGCGGGTCATCCTCGGGGATCCCCGCTTCCACCTTGCCGACCAGGTCCGCCCCCACATCGGCTCCCTTGGTGTAGATCCCCCCTCCGACCCGCGCAAAGAGGCTCATCAAACTGGCCCCGAAGATGAACCCCACCATTTCCAGGACGTTGCCCCCATACCCGACATAGAATCCGATGAGACCCAGAAGCGCGAACCCCGCCACCGACAGCCCGGTCACGGACCCTCCGCGGAACGCGAAGCGCATGGCCGGGTCCAATTGCGCCCCCCGGGCAACCTGGGCGGTCCGAACATTGGCCCGGACCGAAACGTACATCCCGACGTACCCGGCCAAGGCGCTCCCCGCGGCCCCGAAGACAAAGCCCAGAGCGAGATGCAGGCTATAGGCCGGGTCCGCTGGCTCGTAGAGCCCCCCGGCAATGAGCACGGCGAGGACAGCTCCCACGATGGCCACTGTCCGATATTCGCGTCGGAGGAACGCCTCGGCCCCCTCGCGGATCGCGGCGGAGATCTCCTTCATGCGGTCCGTTCCCTCGTCCCGTCTCAAAACCCAGAGGCTCTGGAGCCCGGCGTAGGCCAGCGCCGCCAGCGCGGCCACGAAGACCAGCCCTTCTAGGAGACCCATCGAGATCATCGGTTCGCGCTCACCTTGGCGCCGCGATGAGGTCGCTTATAAAAGTCTTGTCGCCGGCGTTCTGCCGGTTGCCCCGGCCATCAGCTCGCCCATCACTCTTCACCGGTCCGCTGGTTCTAGGCCTCATCATATGGCCCGGAGGGTCCTTTCAGCCGGGAAGGCTACGTAACTCTTGGGGGGGGCCCGTGTACCTCCCCTCTCCCGCGTTCTATCGGATGACGGTCTCCAGGCTCGCTTGGAACTCCTTGAGAAAGGACCGAATGTCCTGACCCCTTTCATAAAGTCGCAGGAGGGCGGCCGCCTCCCAGGAGACGAGGAGCTCCTTCGCCTTTTGCCGGATCCGCTCCTCCAGCTGTTCGGGGGGGGTTCCAGGCTCTAGCTCGCTAAGGCGCTCCCGGAGCCGGTCCCTCAACGGGGGGGGTCCGCTAGGCCGTTCTCCAGACGTCGGGAAGGGGGGTCGCGGTTTCCAGCCCAGGGGGAGGGTCACCTCCTTGAGGCGCGGGTCGGCCCGAAGGCGGCTCGCCCCCGGCTCCGAGAACCAGAGACCGCGACGCTGGATCTCGGAGACGACCTGGCGTGCCTCGGAGGGCTTCAACCAGCCGGTCTCGAACGCGAGGACCTCCTCGAGGCGGCCGGAGGAACTCGCCTCCCCCCCGAGCCTCTGGGCCAGATAGGCCGCCACGAGTTCTATATCGTCCATAGTCCGCCTATCCATCCCCCAGAAGGAATATGCCCCCCTCGGCCCCCGCCTGACTGAGGTTTCGGGCCTCCCGCAGTTGGAACGGGCGACCCACGTACAGGGGGACCTCGGGGCTCAGGCGCTGCACCAGGGACCAATCCACGTGGGCTCCGGGAGAGCTCAGGATGATTCCGGCGGCTCCCCGACTCATCCCTTCCCGGGCGAGATCGGCCAGCGGAGCTTGCGCGAGCTGGGGGTCCGGCGAAACCACCGAGCCCCGGTCGCTAATGATCTCCAGCATGACCGCGGAGGAGAGTCGCAAGGCCCGGCTGATCTCCCGGCGGTCCAGGACTTGGGCGGTGGACAGGACCGCCCGGCTGGCCCCGGCGACGAGAATGTCCATGACGTCCTCCGCCCGCCGGGCCCCCGCCTCGACCCACAGTTCCTTTTGCCGGCCGATCTCCCCCACGAACTCGAGCTGGGGACGGTTCCTCCGGGTTCCGTCCAAGTCCACGAGGAGGGCCCGACCATATTTCTGGAAGAGCTCGTCGGCCACATCGAACACATCGACCTCATCCCCCGCCGCGTCCCGGAGGACCGGGTGGGTGTCTTCCGAAAGATCCACAACGCGACCGCGCTGGATCCCAAAGGCCGGAACCAGCGCGGGCGACCGGGGCCCTGTGGCCTGGGATACCGCTTCCGGTGCCGAGACCTGCCTGTCCATCCGTAAGATCCGGCTCCCCTTTCTGAGGTCGCCCTGAGAGGGCCTGACGGCTTGAACCTTCCCCGGGGGAGGGACGCGGGGCCCCCCTTCCGGGAGGAGCCTCGACGGACCTCCCGAAAGGAGTATGTGAGACCGACATTTCCCTTCTGGTGTCAGGAGGTGGCGGGCAGCTGACGGTACCCGTGTCCCACCAGGACCGGGAGCTGAGGAAAGTCCCCACTCCGGGAGCCAGGGGGACCGGTGCAAACCGGTCGGGTGAGAGTCCGAGCCACGGAGCAGAAACGACACAGCCGCGAGGCACGGTGAATCGGGACTGCCGAGGAGGGTCCCCGCGGATCTGGTGAAACGGCCGTCTCCCCCGGAGCAAGCCCCAAGGGGCGGGAGGAACCGGCTCCGCGACCGCCGAGACGGGCGCGCAGTGGAATGCTGCCAAGACAGAATGGGGCTTACGGCCACGACCTGACCCGCACCGGTCCGCTTCGGATCGGTGCGGATTTTTGGGGCGACGCCCTCCCCTTCTCTCGGGGAACCGGCCAACCTCCCCTCGGGCCTCGGCCTCCCTCCTCGCCGGGGATCCCGGAACTTTTTTCCTTTGAACGAAACGTGCACAATCCCCATACGGACATCCCGGTTTCCCGGAACGGGGCCCACCTCTTGCCAATCGTGGTCGGTTCGCGGTATTTCCTTTCCGCCGCGCTGGCTCACCTGGGGCTGGCCCTTGCTTATCTCCTTGAGGGAGTCCTGGGCGGCACCCCGGGGTCTCACTGGGACGCGTTTCTCTGGGTCTTCCTCCTGGGATTCGTGGGATTCACGACGGCGGGATTCTCCCTTCATCTCTTACCGGTGTTGTCCCGCCGGGCGTCCCCAGGGCCCCGGGCGGGGACCGGACCGTGGGTCCTCATGGAACTGGGGATCTTGGGAGGGTTCCTCGCACTCGCCCTGGGGCCCGTCCACGCCCTCCGATTCCTTGGGGGAGGGTTCGCCGCCGCCTCGTATACGGTCGGTGTGGCCCTTTTGACGTCCCGGTTCTTGGGGACCCTGCGTTCTCCCCCGGTGGGCGGGACCCCTTCCCCCGAGCGGACCGGTGATCGGGTCACGGTTCCCCTCTTTGCCGGTTCCTGGCTAGCCGCGATGGCCAGCGGGGGGATGTTCACGCTCTCAGCGTGGCAGACGGGACCCGGCCTGGGCTGGTGGATCGCCGCCATCCACATGTTCGTGCTGGGGCATGTCCTGTGCCTCCTGCTGGCTGTCGGCCTCAGGCTCGTTCCCCGCGCCCTCCGAACGGACCCTCCCCGGGGTCTTCCGGAGGTGCTCGCGGCCCTGGCGATCGTCGGCGCGTTGGGCGTGCCGACAGGAATGCTATTGAGCTCCCCCTCGGATACGCGAATCCTCTTCCTTCTCGCGATCCCGGAGGCCCTCTGGGGTCTCCTGTACGTCCCCCTTCTAACCTGGATGTACGCCCGGAACTGGAGGCACCGTTCGGATGTGGTCCTTCTGGTGGTCGGGGGTTTCCTTCTCTGGGCCGGCGGAGGTCTCGGTCTGTGGATGGCCTTTGAGGGGAACTTCTCGGCCGCGGTCCCCCACGCCCTCCTCAATGCGCTGGGTTTTGTCGGGGGCAGTATCTATCTAATGTGGTTCTGGATGATCGCCCCCTTTCAGAGGGTCTCTCACTCCTGGTCACGTCGCATCCGTTGGGGAGGTGGGTCCCTTTGGCTGGCCGCCGTGATCCTGGCCGCTCTCGCCTTCGGAGCCGACTTGGGAGGACCTACAACCCTGGAGGTCATGGCGCTGGGATTCGGCCTGGTTCTCAGTCTTCTCTGGCTGGCGGGGACCTTGCCGGTGCTCTTCCCGGTCCTGAATCCCCTCCCCGGTCTCACCACCCTGGAGATCCGACGGATCCGAGAAAAGTGGGACTCACGGTTCCGAAAGGATCGGGGGCCTGGTTGAAGGGCGAACACCCCCGCCTCTGCGATATGTAAGAAGGAGGACCCTCCTCTCGGGTTCAGGGGGGCTCGGCCTCAGGAAGGGCCGGCTCCCTCCTCGGGGAGATGATGGAGGGAATTGGGTCCCTCGTGGGGAATGAGTCTCCGGAGGGGGCCCTAGGCCGACGAAGCGCGGGACGACCGTCTTCGGCGCCCCACGACTATCCCGAGGACAATTATGGCCGCCAGCGGGGGGACCACGGGAACCCCATAGAGCGTGGGTCCGGGAACCTCCCCGGAACCGGCCCACGCGAAACTCAGGGTCGATCCGCCCGAACCCGTGCCCGGGTGAAGGGACGGCTGGAGGGCGGCAGAACAGGAGGGGCCACTGCCCAGGTTATTGTTGGAGAGCTGGGCTTCGAAACAGAACCCTCCGCTCCCTCCGGGCGCCGTCACGATGGCCCAGTAGGTGCCCCATCCTCCATAGGTGCCCGACGCCTGCGTGAACAGGTCGATCTGGATCGCCGCGTTCGGGCCGTTCGCCGTCTGCTGAGCCCCGGACAGACTCGGCGTTCCTCCCATCCCCGTCCCCAGTTGGAACACCGGCTGGGTCCCGCTCACCGTCCCGTCGTTCATGTAGACATTGACGTAGTAGTAGTTGTTCCACTGGGTCTGAGTCACCGTGAATTCGAAGACGGTCTGCTGCCCCTTGTTCAATGAGCAGGCCTTTACCGAACCGAAGGAGACCGTGATGGTCTCCCCGGCGCAGGAGGCGGTCCCGGCGCTCACGGTGATGGTCACGGAGCTCGTGGCGGTGTGCCCGGCGCTGTCCTTGACCGTCAACGTCGCCGTGTACGTTCCCGCCGAACTGTACGTGTGCGTCGGGTCCTGCGCCGTGCTCGTCGAACCGTCCCCGAACGCCCAACTGTACGTGTACGGCGACGTCCCCCCGCTCGCACTTCCCGTGAAGGACACGCTCAGGGGAGCCACCCCGCTCGTCGGCGTGGCGCTCGCCGAAGCGCTCAGAGGGGTCGATCCGCAGCTTAAGGTCACTGGAAGGTCATCGGTCGCGCCCGGCTTTACGTAGACGAACTGGCTAGAGCTCGTGCAGCCAGAGGCGGATACGTTGAGCCAGTAGGGACCGCTCAGAAACTGACCGCCGGCCGTCCCGGAAGAGGACACCGTCAGGGGATTTACGATCCCTTTCGGGTTGAAGTCCACCGTGGCGGTCGTCGGGGAGACGGTCACCGACACCGTCCCCCAGGGCGCGGTCACCGTATGGTGGGTGCTCGATACCGTGGGGAACTGGTAAAGGTTCCCGTAATCGTACGTCGTGTTGTTGACGTCCGACGTGCCGAACGTGAAGCCGTAGGACCCGCCGCGGTACATGTACCACGGATACAAGCAGTTCGTCGAGGTGGACGTGGAAGGGGCCCCGCACGAAGAGGCGTTGATCTCGGCCTCGCCGCCCTGGGAAGAACTGAACCCGAGCTGCGCCGGGAAGGTGGCCGAGCTTCCCGTTCCCATCAAAGGCAAGGACAGATCCATCTGGCCAGATTGCGCCCACCGTCCCGGCCAGTAACTGTCGCACACCCCGTCCCCGGGCGAACACTGACCACTGGGCTCCGGGATGCTGGGGTTGAGGGCATGCCCGATCTCGTAGGCGAAAGCGATCGCTCCCGGGGCGCTGGCCCCCCAGCTCATCGTGTTCCCCGCGGCCGCCGTGCTGTAATAGGGGGACAGGACGAGGCTCCCGTTCTGGAGAGTCACGCTGCCGGTTTGTCCCGTCGTATGATCGGTGACGGTCAAGGTCCAGGCGGTCTGCTGGGCCACACCGGAATAGTTGACGAAAATCCGATCGTTGCTGTGCATGACCATGATCGCGTCGTTGCTCCCGGCCACGTCCAGGGGACCCGCAAAGGCGGCGTCCTCCGTGGGGCTCAGGGAGGAACCCGTCAACTGCCAGACGATAGCGCAGGCGAACCACTCGTTCGATCCCGCCTGGAAGTTCGCATTGAAACCGCCATTCGGGGCGCAGTCCTGCGAACCGCTCCCGGATCCGGTGACCGCGGGGGGAGCCGGATAGAACTGGAACTCTAAGAACGCCTGATCGCTGCCGGCTGTACTGTCCACATCATACACCGTTCCCCCGAACCAGATCGTCGCGTAGAAATCCCCCTGGGGGTAGGTTCCATCCGCCGGCAACACCGCTTGGAAGCTCGCATCCTCCCCGGAGCCCGCGGCGGTCGATACGTACGAGATGGTCGGTTCATCGTGACCGTAGCAATAGGACGGCGAGTACCGGGCCCAGATATTCTCCGCCCAGAACATTCCGTCACACCCATGGACGAGCGTCCCCGAGCCGGACTCGGCCCGGACCGGCGCGGTGAGAGCCGGGCTCGCGGGGGAGGGAGTGCTCATCACCGCCACGGCGACGGTGGCTCCCACCGTCAAGGTCCCGATCAAGAGCACCAGAGCCCACCACCCAGGAGATCTTCCGCGTCCAAAGATCGACCTATCGCGCTCGTTCCCTCCGACTTCCCTCGCCCCCATCTCCTATCGCCCCCAGACCACCGGAATCCTGTTGTGGCCCATCACACCGGCTGGCCTGTTGTCCCTCGGCATGGGATGGGCTCGCGTACTCAGTTCACTTATTAAAACTCTTGGAAAATCTCCCCTTCCCCACGCCAGGCCAAGGGGCCACGCCGGCTGTTTCCAATTATAAAAGGTGCGTCCTTCTATGGCCTCCAGTGTTGACGTTTCCCGCCTGGCGTCTCGATGCGCCCGCTCTGGACTGGACCCTCACGATCCTCCTCTCCGCCGGGATCGTGATGGCCAGCCTTGCGGTGCCGGTTTCGGGGACCCCCGCGACCACGGCCCGGTCCTTCCCTCATGTGCGCGGGCCCCCGGATCCGTCGAGAGCCGTCAACGGCTCAGGACCCGTTCCCCCCGGTACCCTTTCGCGTCCCTCAGGGGGGACCGGGCCATACCACTACGTGGACCTGGAGGGGTTGGCCTTCGCCAATGACTGGATACGCATCGATGCCCTGGCCGGGAGTCACCAGGGCATCTGGTTGACGAGTGAGAGACCCGGCAACAACGGAATCTCTCGATATGATCCCCAAACGGGGGTGCTCACCGACCTGACCCTGTCGCTCCCGGCCGGCTTCCTCTCCCCCTCTGTCAACCTCACATCCTTAGCCCCCCTCCCCTCGGGTGTCTTCATTGCCGGGGAACAGGGGCCTCACGCGGTGTGGGGGATCCTGAACGACTCCGGGACCTTCTGGAACCTTTCCCGGGTGGCTCCCCCCGTTCTCGGCGGTAACCCGGCCCCCGACTTTGGCCCCGCGGTGGCGGAAGGGGCCATCGTTATCCTGGGCTGGAATTCTCCCCACGGGCCGGGCCTCGCGTGGCTAGAGCCTTCCTCCGGCCTCGCCCTCAACGTGACTTCGGCCCTGCCCGCGAACTCCACCCGGATCGTGGGCGTGGGGAACGGGAGCGCCTGGGGGACCAACACCTTCGTCGTCTGGGCTCAGACCACTCAGGGTCCGCGACTTGGACTCGTCAATTCCTCCCACACCTTCCAGCCGATCGGGAGCTTCCCGTCTTCCTGGGTGTCAGCCGGGTCCCAGGCGACCGCCCTGGGTGTCTGGGGAGGATCGGCCTACGTGGCCCTTGAGGCCCCCTCCGCCACCCCTCTCCTGGGGGAGGTGAGCAATCGCTCGGGCTCCTCAGCCACCATCACGAACCTCACTCCCGACTTAGGACCGTACGAGACCTGTTCGGGTTGCGAGCTGAGCGAACTCCAACCCGATCCCTCGGGAGGCCTCTTTGTCCTGGGCACGAACAATGTTCTCTTTCCCATACCCGTCGCCATCGCCGGGTACCTGAACGTGTCCTCGGGAACCTATGTGTCCCTGTCGAATCGCATCAATCAGGGCATCCTAGCCCCAGACCCCCACATCGCGGGCGTCGCATACGCCAACGGAACGGATCTGTTCGGAGGCGGGGGGTCTTCCGAGACCCCGGGAGCCCAGCTGGGGGCGCTCAACGTTTCCCGAGTCTTCTCCGCGCCGTCTGACGCCTTGAGTCCCCTGGAGGACCTGTATTCCCCCGCCCCGGACTACCAGACTGTGTCATCCATGTACACCAATTGCACAGTCCTCCTGGGAGGGGCCACTTGGCAGGCTCCCGCTGTCGCGTCCCTCGAACCGTGTACGGGCACATTCGGCCCGGTCGCTCCCCCGGCGAGCTGGGTCGAAAATGGGACCTCCATCAGCGATCTTGCCTCCGGGGCGGGGTTGTTCCTCGCGGCCGGCACCCTGACCGAACTGGACCCGCATCCTCTCCTGGGAGTCTACATCCCGGGGGACCGGGGCTGGACCGTGATGGAGGCGCTGGCCCCTCCCGGGGTTCGGGGGTATTACATGGGTGCCTACGGGGGGGGAGGGTTCCTCCTCGCGGGGTACGATTTCCAGTACAACGGGGTCGTCGATTTTCTCAACATGTCATCCTACCAGGTGTACTCTGTCTCCTCCCACATCGCCGTCTATAACACGAGCTGGTGGGGGGACGCCTTCAACGGGACCTCCTTCCTCCTCGCCGGCAACGCCCTGGTCAATTGCGCCCTCAACGGCTCGGTTGTCGGGGGGGAAGTGGAATTCGCCCAGTTCACGCCGCGGACCAACACCTCTTCGATGCTCGGCACCCAGTGCGTTCAGGGGGTGACCCTGGCCTGGTCGACCCTCGTCAACGAGACCGATTATCTCGTGGGGGAGTGGGGAGCCCTGAGCAACCCGCAGAATCCCTACTTCGCCTCCTACGATCCCGCCACCGGCCGGTACGTGAACCTCTCGGACCTCATGCCGCCCGGGTTCCACCCCCGGACCGTGGCGGGGTGGAATGGCGACATCTGGATCGCGGGATCGCAGGGTCCTCAAGCGGCTCCGACCCTCCTCGCCTATGATCCTTCTCGAGAGCTCTTGTCCCCCGAAACCTCTTGGCTGCCCTCACCCGAGACCGGGAGCCCCCGAACTTCGATCGACGCGCTGGGCGGTTGCCGGATGGGCCTCGTCGTGGCGGGGCTCGGATTTTTGGGGGTGCTGGAGAACTACGAGACGCTCGTCACCGTCCAGGCCCGGGCCAACATTTCCGGCTCCGGGGTCCTCGTCCCGGTTCCCGATGCCAACGTGACCGTCGTTCCGGAAGGAGCGGCGGGACCGATCCTGAGCTTTGGGACAACGAACCTCACGGGGGAGGCCCTCCTCGGGCCCTTCACCAACGGCACGTACGAGCTCGTGGTCCGATCGAGCGGCTATTACGAGGGGGTCCAATCCCTGACGATCCTCACATCCCCGCCTCCCCGCGCCCCCATCACCGTCCTCCTCACCCCTCGGACCTGGCAGTTGACCGGTTTCGCGGTGAACTCCCAAACGCATCAGCCTCTCTCTCGGGGGGAGGTAACGATCGTTTCCGGGAACTGGTTGGCGGTGGCCGGTTGCTCTTTTCCCGCCTCGATCAATGGGTCCGGGGGGTTCCTCCTCTGCGGACTGGTCAACGGCACATATGGAATCCTCCTGGAAGCCCCCGGGTACTTTTCCCTCGCGACCAACATCACGGTCCAGGGCCAGAACTTCAGTGGGCGCTTCCCGCTCGAGCCCCTTCCTCCTCCTCCCACTCCTCGGTCCTGGACCGCCACCCTCGAGGGGGTCACCCTGGTCACGGTCTGTGGCCTGGTTGCCGGGGTCCTCTGGACCCTCTGGCGTCGTCGGGAGAGAAGGGAACCTCCCCCCTCGGCCGTAGGCCCGCCCCCCGCGGATTCTGGCGGGTCCTCTTCAGTCCCTCCACCGATAGAAATGGAGCGCCAAGGCGGTCCCCGCGAGGGCCAGTAATAGGAGGAGACCGGCGTCAAGCCCAAGGCTTCCCACGGAGACGGGGTTCAACCCGAATCCCGCCTTGGAAAGGATGGCCGCGTAAGTCCCGGGGAGGGCCAGGGCCACCGTTTGCCAGAGAGGAGGAAGGACGGACAGCGGGTAGTACAGAGGGGAGAGCATCCCCAGGGTGGTGAAGGTCATGTTCCCCACAGGCCAGACTTCCCGCCGGCTCCGAAGGCGGCTGGAAATCATGATCCCGATGGCGGAGAAAAGAACCCAGAGGACCAGGAGGCAATAGACGAGGAGCAGCCAGGCCCACCAGGGGGCGGGCGCCGGCAGGACCACGACCAGGAGGACCGCCAGAACCGCCAGCGCCGGGACCGCCGGGATGAGGTTGGAGAACGCGATCCCGAAGAGGTACCTCAACTTCCCCAGGGGGGAGGCGATGAACATGTCCTGGAGACGGTTCTCCAGTCGCCAGGTGGCCGAGTCCCCCAGGACCCAACTGCCGACATTCTGGGTAACGAAGAGCATCGCCCCCACGACCTCGGAAGGGAAGAGGGTGGGAGGAGCGTTCGGCGGGTTGATGATCGATAGGAAGTACAGGAAGATGAAAGGTACGAGGACCGGGGCGATCGCGGCGGCGGGGTTCCGGGATATCCACCGCCAGCCCAGGATCGCAAAGCCGGGCAGGACGGCCCCCCCCGGGGGGGGTGACGGGGGGTTCCCTCTCTCGGAGCGTAAGGCCATGACCGATCATCCCTCCCGCGCGGAACGACGGGCCCACCACAGGGCGAACAGGAGCACCGCGATCGTCTCCCCGGTCAGGGACACGGCCGCCAGGGCGATAGCCCCCGTGCGGAGGGGTTCGTACCCCATGGCCCACAAGGAGAGCGCGGAGGCGGCGCTGGGGGGCAAGGCAAGGGCGACCGGCTGAAGCGGCGTCGGGAACCGGAACAGGGGATAGAAGACCGGCGGCAGGACCCCAAACAGGTTGAACAACAAGCTCGAGTAGGGCCAGATGGCCCTCATGTCCCGGAAGAGGGTGGAGAAGCTGTACCCCAAAGCGGACGAGAAGAGCCAGGCGGCGAGACAGGTGGCGGTCAGCATCGCCGCCCCCGTGACACTGAGGGGAAAGAGCACCTGGAGCAGGACCAGCAGGAGAACGACGGGGGGAAGGTAGGCGAGAAGAACGCCCCCCGACATCCCCAGGAAGTAGGACTCGGGGGTCAAGGGGGAGGCGTGGTACAGCTCGTTCAGCTTGTGGTCCAGCCGGATGTACGCGGCCTCGTTGAGGACCCGTTCTCCCACGGTAAATATCGAGAAGACGATCGCGCCCACGAGCGTGTAGACGAGATAGGAGCGGTCCAGGAGGGCCACGAAGACCAGGAAGATTACCTGGATGACGAAGGCGCTCACCAGCGAGGGACCCTCGTGGAGCTGCACCCGCGTCTCCGTTTCGAGGAAGGCGGAGAAACCCCGGAAGCGATCGAGCCCCAGGGGGACCCGCCCCGCGTCAACCGATCTCGTCATGGATCGACCTCCCGACGAGGCGCAGGAAGGCTTCCTCGAGGGTCACGGGGCCCACGGTCGCCGGGATCTTCTTTTGGAGGGCCATCGCCAGGATCTCGTTCACCCGGTCCGGTTCGGTGATGATGTGAACGGACCCGTCCTCCACGAGGACGGGTCCGAACGACCGGAACGATTCCTCGGGGGCCCCGGCCCCCGCGAGGGTCACCCTCAAGGTTCCCCCGGTAAGCCGTTTGAGCTCCTCCGCCGTCCCGAAGGCCAGGACCCGCCCCCTCTCGATGATGTAGACGCGGTCCGAGAGGACTTCGGCCTCGTCAAGGTAGTGCGTCGTCAACAGGATGGTCGAGCCTTTCCGGGTGAGCCGGCGGAGGGACTCCCAGACCCCTCGACGGGCGAACGGGTCCATCCCGATCGTGGGCTCGTCGAGGAAGAGTAGCGGGGCTTCTGTCGCGATGATCGTCGCCACCATCGTGCGCTGCCGCTGGCCGCCAGAAAGGGTGACGCTGAGACGGTCCGCCACTTCCGATAGACCCATCTGTTCGAGGGCCTCCTGGGTCCGCGCCTTGGCGGTTTCCCGGGAGAACCCCCGGGTCAGGAGATAGGTATAGACCTGTTCCCGAGGGGTGAGGTGGAAAAACGGGTGGCTTTCCTGGGGGACCACCGCGATGAGAGGCCGGACGTCCTCGGGGCGGCGCACCACGTCATGCCCGAAGATCCGTACCTCCCCGGAGGTGGGGCGCAGCAAAGTCGACGCGATCTTGAGGAAGGTGGTCTTACCGGCACCGTTTCTTCCGAGCAGCGAAACGCGTTGGCCCGCCTGAACTTCGAGGGAAACCCCGGAGAGGGCCTGAACGGCGGGACCCCGGCGGGGCTCGTAGACCTTGGTGACCGCCCGAGCCTCCAGGGCCGGGGTCGACATGGGCGGGGAGGGAACTACCCGTCTTATGAAAGTTCCCTCTTATAAAAATATAAAAGGCCCGTGCGGGGCCGGGCCCTCCCGGTCCTCCTGGGGGGAGACTACACGACCGGGTAGAGACGGTATTCCCGCTCCCCGTCGGGCACGAGGACGTGGTTGGGGGTCGACGGGCGGACCCCCCGCAGAAAGATCCGCCCCGCCCGGTTGACCAGCTCGAGATGGCGGGCGGCCAGCCCGCTCAGAGAACCCATCAAAGGGTCCCCCGAGAGTCCGTAGAAGACCAGATGGATGCACCGCCCATGCAGCGATCTCTGGACCGTCTGCGGGAAGCTCTCGGGGGTCGGAAGGGTGCCGGTGAGAGAGCCGAGGACACGAAGGGTCCCCACGTGCACGAACCCCAGGCCGGGACGCGACGGGGAGGTGCCGTCCTGGAGGAACCGATCGGCCCATCCATCCCCCAGGACGCGATCGGGGCCGGAAAGCGAGGGGGATTCCGGGACCGCTTCGGCGGGGGTTCCCACCGGGGTCATTCGAGCGAAATCGGGGGTGATGACAAGGAGGTTGCGGACCAGGGGCGTTTGGGGCGTCACGCTCTGGTACGTGCGGATCACATCCCCGGCCAAGGTGCTCAGGGAGGGGACGTAGAGGACCTTTCCGTCATGGCGAAGGGCGTAAGCGGCGATGGGGATGTTGAGCAAGCGGACGGCATATTCCGGGACGTCGGGGTCGTATTCCAGGGACGAGTAGCGACCCAGGGGGAGTCCCCCGAAGGCCCCCGCGAAGTCCGAGTGGCCGGGCCAGATGTCCCCTTCGGTTCTTCGAGGGGGCTCTTCGAAGCGGGGGGGATCGATGACCGCTCCCAGAGGGCTCGGTTCGAAGGACCGAAAGTGCCCTTCGAAGAGCGTGTACGGATATCGGGGGGAACGGATCGCTTGGCCGCGGACCTTGAGCACGCGGACCCAGCGTTCCAGACGGTCCTCGACGAGGGATTGGGAAGTCTCGAGAACCATGTCCGCCACGTAGTCCCGGTAGTCCGGGGCTTGCGTCTCCAGAACGAGGACGAGGTGTGCCGCGGCTTTTCGGACCAGCCGCAGGAGCTGCCGCTCCAATCCCGCGGGCGCGAGAGGGGATTCCGGGTGGGCCGGAGGAGGCAGGATGCGTTCGTTCAGGGCATCCCAGGAGTCCAGCACCAGAAGTGTGGGTTCCGCCGCCTTCAGGCTTCCCCAGAGATGGCGCAAAGGGGCCGGGACCCAGGACAAGAAGGCCCGGTCCAGGTCCTCGGGCGTCGTAAGGGTGTCCGGTCCCCGTCCCTCCGGGAGGCTCGGGGTGGGGACCGGGGGCTCCTCCAGACGGTCCCCATCCAGGATCTCCACGGGCGGCTTGCTCTCCTCGGATCGTTCCAAGAACCAGGGGAAGTCTCGGCGCAGCTGCTCGGCCCCGGCCCGGCTCGAGACCAGGACCCGGCGTCCGCGGAACTGCTGCAGGAGGTTAAGGACCAAAGCGGTCTTACCGGTTCCCGGCGAACCCCGGAGGAGGAGTATCGCCGGCCCCGGGGCTTCCAGGAACCCCCTCAATTCCGGGAACAGACGAGCTGGTTCCGGCACCTTCCCCCCGGGCTCTTCAAAGAAAGAACTACCGAGAGCTACGGATTTAAGCGTATCTTCCCCGGTCCGGCGGTCGCGAGCTCGAGGCCTTCGGACGCCAAACAGGAGAAATCGACCGGCCTCGGGCCGGGCGGTGAGGCGCGGGTCCCGAACGGAGCTCGACGGACAGGCGGCGGGCCATCTCGAAAGCCGCGTCCAAGTTGTGATGGGAAACCTCCTCCACGTTGAGCCCCAGAGGGACCCGCAGGCGCTCCCGGGCGCAGAACTCGACCGCCTCCCGCCAGACCTGGATGGCCAGCTCGATGGATTGCTCGCGAGCGGCCTCTGGTCCCCCCTGAAAGAGACGGTCTTCCACCACATCCGGGACGTCCGCCCCCAGCCATCGGACGAATTCCAGATCGTGGATGTCAGAGATGGGGGCGACGCTGATGAGGACCGTGGCGGGGGGGACCTCGAACCGTTCGCACAAGCGACCGTAATCCCTCAGCAGCCCCTTGAGGGGAGCGGTGTCGAACAGGATCTGCGTGGTGGAGAAGGAACTCCCCGCCAGGGTCTTGGCGAAGAGGCGCTGGGCTTCGTTGTCCCGGTTCGGGATCGCGACCGTCCCCACCACCCCTTCTCGCGATCCGTGGCGGCGGAACAGGTGGGAGAGCATACCGCAGGCCTCGACCACCGTGGGTCCGGGGTAGTGCCGGAGACGGCTGGAGCCCCCCACGAGGATGAAATTATGGATGCCTCTCTCTTCCAAGGAGCTTCGGGCCCACCGAACGAATTCCCCCTGAGAGGGCATGTGCACGACCACCTTGTTGACGACCGTGTCCACCCCCAACCCCCGTTGCTGGAAGCGGGACGCGAACTCCACCGCGTCCCAGGTCCGATAGTAGGGGCGACCGGCGTGGTTTTCCTCCAGGACCTCCGGCACATTGAGGGCCGCCAGATTTTTGAGACCGGAGAGCCCCTCCCGCAAGCGGTCCAGGTGCTGTTCCACGGTCTGGGGCGCGGCCCGCCGGGGCGGGGGAACCGCCTCGAAGAGAATTGGGGAGCTCTCCAGAAGACCGGACAACGGTGCCCGCGTGGGACCGACACCCCCCGCCCAGTATTCCCCGGCGACGGCTATGACCCCTATGCGCCCGAGTTTGCGCCTGACGCAACATAGGTGACGATGACTCGGAACTGTGGCCCTTCCCCGATCCCTGTCGAGGCCGCGCGCCGGCGACGAAGGAGGGCCCCCCCGGTCGGAACGATCCTTCAGGGGGCCCCGGCGTGGCCTCGGGAGTGGGCCCAGCGCCTCGGGCGGCGGATCCAGGAGGCCGGGGGAACGCTGCGGACGGCGAGATTGCCCGGGACCTCCACGTGGGGGTTGCGCTGGAGCATCGGACGTCGTTCGGTCCTGGTCCTGGAGGTCCGGTCCCAGGGGGTGCTTTGCCGCTTCCGGCTCCCAAGGGCCGTTCTCGGACTCCTCACCCATGACGAAAGGCTGGACCCGGAGCTCCGAGAGATCCTGACGCACAGTCCGGTCCGCGGGCGTTATCTGCGGGTGACCGCCCCTCTCGACAGTTCCCGGAGGGTCCGCTCGCTCGAGGAAATGCTCCCTCTCCTGACAACCCCCTACGAGTGATCGGGGCGAGGCCCGAGCGGGGTCCTAGTGAAAGTGGTGGCGGACCGCGATGAGGTACAGCAGGAGAAGAACGTAGATCACCAGCCGGAGGGAGAACTGAGGGACCGGGATCAGCGAAGCGATGATGAAGATCCCGAGCACCAGGCCCAGGAGATAAAGCGCCCACCGCTCCAGGTGCCACAGTCCCACGGCCACCCCGAGAAGGATGAGGCCCAGGATCACGGAAAGGATCCCCAAGAATGTGAGGTCGTTCACGTTCGAAAGGAGAAAGGGGGGGAGCCCCCCTCCGCTGTAGACCCTCAACACCTCGAGGAGGAAGAGAAGACCTCCGAGGAAGACCAAGAATCCGAGGATCCCGATCACGATCGCGAGGAGCGAGACCAGGATCGGGCGGCCGGGGGGCGTCGAGGGGCTGGCCCCGCCATAGCCGCTTGGGCCGCTCATCCCAGACCTCGGGGTTGGACCTCCCTCACCTGGCCCATCACGATCCCCTGGCCGCGCCTGATTATTAAATAGCGATGGGCCCGTGCGCGGAGGGTGCCATGAGGCTCCTGTTGATCCACGCCGATCAGCTGGACTATGAGGTCCAAAAGCCGGCCCTGAGTTCGCCCCCGCCTGTCCCCCCGGGCGCGGAGAAGGGGTCGGTCTCCGAGGCGCTGGTCGTATTCTTCTCTGTGGAGCGGGAGGATGCCAGTTCGATCTCCGAGGTGGTGGATTCCGCGGGCCGGGAAATCCTCTCCGTTCGGGAACAGGTCCGGGCCCCCCGCGTCGTTCTGTACCCCTATGCCCACTTGTCGAGCCAGCTGGCTCCTCCCGAGGCCGCCCGGAAGGTGGGGGACGAGCTTCGCCGACGTTGCGAAGAGATCCTCGGCGTTCCCGTCCTGGGAGTCCCCTTCGGGTATTACAAGAGCTTCACCCTCCGCGCGAAGGGCCATCCTCTGGCGGAGCTCTCTCGTCAGATCTCCCCCCGCACGGGACTCGAAGGGCGCCGCGGGGAACCGCCCCTCGCCGAGAGCGAGGCCTTGATCCGCGAAAAGGGTCTCCGGTCCCAGTGGTACATCCTGACACCGGACGGAGATCTGGTCGAGGCGTCCCAATGGGACTTTTCTCAGGACGCGGACTTCCGGGCCTTCTACGAGTACGAGACGAAGGGATCGCGCCAGGCGGGCGAGGAGCCCCCCCATGTTCGCCTGATGCGGGAGCTCGAACTGGTGGACTACGAACCGGGTTCGGATGCGGGCAACTTTCGGTGGTACCCCAAGGGATTCCTGGTCAAGCGCCTCCTCCAGGACCGGGCGTCGAGCCTCGTGGAGTCGCTGGGGGGGATGAGGGTGGAGACCCCCCTCATGTACGACTACGAGCACCCCGGCCTGAAGAAGTACCTGGACCGGTTCCCCGCCCGGCAGTACGTCCTGCGCTCGGAGGACAAGGAGTACTTCCTACGCTTTGCCGCCTGCTTCGGGCAGTACCTGATCTTTCACGACATGGTGATCGGCCGGGACGACCTTCCGGTCCGTCTCTACGAGCTCGCCCAATACGCCTTTCGCCGGGAACAGAGCGGGGAGCTTTCCGGGTTGCGACGACTTCGGACGTTCACGATGCCGGACATGCACATCCTCGTGGCCGACGGGGCCCAGGCGGAGGAGGAGGCCTTCCGTCAGTTCGAAGGAGCGCGGCACTGGATGGCAGACCTCGGGGTCCCCTACCATATGGCCATCCGCTTTGTGCGGAACTTCTTCGAGGAGCACCGGGACTTTTGCCGCCGCCTCGCTCGGGCCTTCGGGAGGCCGATGCTCCTGGAGATGTGGGAGGAACGCTCCTTTTACTTTGTGATGAAGTTGGAGTTCCACCCGCTCGACACCCAGGGCCGAGCGGCCGCCCTTTCGACGGTCCAGATCGATGTGGAGAACGCGGAGCGCTTCGAGATCCAGTACACGGACCGCGACGGGCGGCGCAAGACCCCCCTGATCCTTCACGCCAGCATCCCGGGGGGGATCGAAAGGAACCTCTACGCCCTTCTCGAGACGGAAGCTCGGCGGATCGCCCGGGGAGGGAAGGGGCGGTTCCCCTTCTGGCTGGCCCCCACCCAGGTCCGGATCCTGCCGGTGGGAGAACCGCATGTGGCCGAGGCGGAGCGCCTGGCCACCGAGCTCGAACGGACCACCGGCGTCCGCGTGGACGTGGACGACCGGGACGAGGGGGTCTCCCGCAAGATCCGAGACGCGGAGAAGGAGTGGGTCCCCATGACCATCGTCTACGGCGATCGGGAAGCTCACGGGGGCCCCTTCTCCGTACGGCTCCGGGAAGGGGAACCTCTGAGCACAGATCTCGAAGGCTTTCGGCAACTCTTGCGTCGCGAGCTGGGGGACTATCCCCGCGCCCCCCTGCCGGTCCCACGCCGATTGTCCCGTCGGCCGATCTTCCGCCGGTAGCTATCCTCGCTCAGAGGGCCTCATTCCGGAGATTCCGGCTCGCGAATCCACAAGGGGCATGGGAGCCCACGCCGGCTGCGAGCGGGATTCCCTCTTTTCGGCGGATGGATACGTTGATAAGGGAAGACAGGATTCCTTCCAGGTGAACACGCCTCGCGCCCTGACCTCTTCGGGGGGAACCGCGAAAACTCTGATCCTGATCGGGCTGGTCTTCCAGGTCCTCGTGGGAATTGTTTTTCTCTTCGGCCTCGGCCTTCTCGTCCTGCTGACCGCGAGTTTTACCCTGATGACCGGGGTTCTTGGATTCTCATACTTCTTGGCTTTAGTTTGGATCGGCTTTGGGCTGATTGACTTTATTTTTATTTTCCTGGTCTACACCTTTTCGTACCGACAGACCAGCAGGGGATACTACCAGGAGGCTTCCCTTCCCACCCTCATCGTGGGGATCCTCTCGCTGATCTTCGGGGGAGTCATTACCGGTATCCTGTACATCCTGGCCTACGTCAAGCTCCGGGACGCTATCCAAGAACAGCAACAGATGACCTTCCGCGGGTTTCCCGCCTACCCCCAGGGCCTTCCTCCCACGCCACCTCCACCCCCTCCCCCTCCTTCGTAAACCGATCGGGCCCGGGGGGCCAGGCGGTCTTAGGACTGCGGGAGATTCTTGTCGGAGGAGATTTTTTCTCGCACAGAGGGCACGGGCGTCGGGGAGTGGAGGTCTTCGAGCTCTCGGGCCAGAAGGTCCCGGAAAGGGGACCGGCTCGGAAAACCGACGAAGTTTTTCGTGATGGATTCCGCGTGGTGAAAGACTCGGGACGCCTGGGCCCGATTCCCCTGCTCCCAGAGAATCTTCGCGGCCGCGTAGAGGGCGTCCGCCTGTTTGGCGGGGCGGGAGACAATCGCAAAAAGCTGGGACGCCTCCCGGTACATAGCGAGGGCTTCTTCCCTTTGTCCCTGCCGGTACCACCCCTCCGCCAAGACGAGATCCGCCCGGGCCTGAAGATCGAGAGAGTCCATTCCGATCGCGAGGTCCCGGAGGACCTGGGCGAGGGCCAGTCCCTTGTGAACCTCGGTGCTCTGGACCTCCCCGGCCGCCCGGCGCAGAATCGGGTCTGTTAACTCGAACAGGTCCGGCACCGCGCGGGCGATCTCCAGGGCTCTTGCCACGCTCTGCCGACTGTGGGGTTCGTCCCCCATCCATCTCTCGGCCGCCGCCCGAAGGCAGATCGCGAGGAAGGCGCCCGCCCGATCCCCCGCCTTGAGCAGGAGGTCGAAGCCCCGGTCGAAGGCGGCCTCCGCCTGGGGGCGCTGGGCCAGACTTTCCGAGATGAGAACGTCGGTCAGGGACATGTACGCCCGCCCCAGGAGCTGGGGGGAGACCCTGCCCCGATTCCCGATCTCGATCATCCGCTCGAAGTACCGTCGGGCCTCGGAAAATTCCCGGCGACGAAGGTGAACAAGTCCCTTGAGGCGCAGGGCCAGCATCTGCCCTTCCTCGTGACCAATCTGCTCGTACGTCCGGAGGGCCTGATCGGCCAGGGCCTGCGCCCGAGCGGCCTCTCCCCCCCGCAGGGCCAATTGGGCGAGCTCTCCGAGGCATTCCGCGTACAGCGCCGGGTCCCTCGGGTTCGGTTCCAGGAGCCGGCGGGCCTCCTCCAAGTCCCGAAGAGCTTCGTCATCCCTCTCCCGACGGCCCCAGAGCTCGCCTCGCCGCACGAGCCACCGGACCTGATCGTCCTGGTTTTCGGGGTGGGAGCGTTCCAGCTCGAGGAGCTCTCCCAGGAACTGGAGCGTCTTCTCCTCGTCATGCGTTTCCTCGCTCGCCCGCAAGGCCTGGAGGAGATAGGTGCGGCCCTTCTCGATGTTTCCCGACCGGACGAAGTGGTGGGCGAGAGCGTACACCTGCCCGTGGTCTCTCGAGCCTTCGCTCTCCAGCGCTTCACCCACCCTCAGGTGCAGGAGGCGGCGGCGAGCCGCCGTCAGGGACCCGTAGACCTCCGAGGAAAGCCCGGGGTCTCGGAAGGAGTACGTCCCTCCCGCTTCCTCCTGTAAGAGACCCTTGAGGACCAGGTCCTCGAGGACCTCGGCGCAGCGCTCCTCGTCCAGGTTCAAAAGTCGGACCATCAGGCGGAACGGCGCTCGGGCACCAATCACCGAGAGGAGAGCCACGGCCCTTTCTTCGACCTCCCCCAGGGAGGCGAGGGGTCGCGGTCCCCCCGGGGGGGACGGGGGCGTCTCGGCCACGGGGGGGAGCTGCCCGTTCAGCCTCCAGGTCAGGTACAGGCGCGAAGCCTCTCCGGGAATTCCCCGGGAGCGACGGACGATCTCCTGGACCGCCGGTTCCGGGACGGGGGTCCCGCTCTTCTCAAAATGACGGACCATGGCTTCCATTTCCCCGTCGTGGAGCCTCAGGAGCTCGTAGCGGGTCATCCCTTCCCCCTCGAGATATCCCCGCTGAAGGGTCCTCCTCAGCGCGGGACGCAGGTCCGCCTCGGAGGCCATTGTGATCAGGACCCAGAGGGGGCCCCGGGGACGCCCCTCCAGGAGGAGGGCCAGGAGCTCCTGGGAGCCTTCGTCCGCCTTGTCCACCTCCGGAAGGTACAGGAGGGTCGGGCGGGTCCGCGAGAGCTGGCCGAGGGTCTGCCGGAGCTCGAGGTAGAACCGACTGCGTTGACCGGGGACGAGGGGGGACCCCTCGGGGACGTTCCGTGTCAGCCGGTCCAGCCTGGTCCACATCTCCGCTGACGTGGGGGAAGAGCCGGGCCGTCCCGGAGCCCCTTCCGGGACCAGGGCCAAGGGCCCAGGTTCCGAGACCCCCACCGACGTCGCCGAGAGGGCCGGCACGGAGGCGGGGGGGGAATGGTCCTCCCGGAACTGGCGCAGACCTTCGATAAGGTAGGCAAGCGGTGCCGATTGGGGGAGGGGCGACGGTCGAGCGCGGATCACACCGTATCCCCGTTCGTTGACGCGACGCAGGACCTCCTCCGCGATCACGGACTTGCCCAAACCGGGGGTCCCGCTCAGGACCGAGACATGAGGCTCCCCGCGTTCGAGGACCTTTTCCGCGTCGGACAGAAGTCTCTGAAGGATCCCGAGACGGCTGGGGGGGAACCAGATCCCGAGAGGTTCCGACCCTCCGCCTGTCGACATCCCCGGCCCTCTATCCTTCCCAGACGTGGCCGGACCATATCGATTGCACCCCCAAAGGCCCCCGAGGATCTTCAGCCCCGTCCTCGGACGGTCCCGGGAGAAAGCGCGCCTACCTCCTTTCGGGCTTCCAGGTCCGGGCGGATCCGGAAGAAAAGGGACTTGCAAAGGTACACTCGGGGGTATTCTCTTCCCGGTCGATCGCCGAAGGGCCGCCCCTCGCGCGAGGCCTGCCGAAACTGCTCGTAGTCCCTTTGGGGGACGATCCAGGCCAGCGTGTCGTCTGTCGCCCGGCTCCCGAGCGAACCCCGTCGGTAGACGCGGATCTCCAGGTGCTCCAGGAGCCGCTCCGGCAGGTTGAACACCATTTTCTCTGTCATCTGCGCCAGGGCGAGGACCCGACCCTCCTTCATCTCCGCCGTTAGGAGGTCTTCAGCCTGGGGAACGGATACGACCCGCGCCGTGGCCTGGTCCCGGCGCAGAAAGGCCAGTTCCCGGGACGATCTCTCGGGACCCCGGGATTCCCGGACCGGGACCCCAAGCAGATCCGCCACCTCGGTAGGCAACTGGGTCGTGCACCAGGTGGGATGGACGGCCCGAACCACGACGTAGGGCATCCCTTCGGACATGATCAGCCGACGCCCCTGGCCCCGTATCAAGGTTGGGTTCAGGACCGACCTCGGCGAAAGGGAGCGGTCATCCGCAATCGCCGGCGCGGGCGACGCCGAACACGTTCGAGGAGCGGGAGGAGGTCGTCAAGACGATCGGTGCGCAGGGACCCGTCGGCCTCCCGACGCACGGCCGGGTCTCGGGCGTTCAGGGCCACGAACGCGCTCAGATAATCCCGCAGGGCCAGATCGGCGCGAGAGTCCCCCACATGGACCGCCTCCTCCGGGTCCACCCCCGCCCGCGCCAAAAGTCGAACCAGCCCCCGACGCTTGTCCGCCCGGGCCGTTCGGACCCGCCGGATCCGCCCCTCGCGAACCGGCAGGCGCGTGCCCTCCCAATCGTCAAAACCGTAGGTCTCCTGGTACCACCGACAGACTAGGTCCGGGTTGTGGGTCAGCAAGGCCACCCTGATCCCGCGCCGGTGCAGGTGCGAGACCGTTCTTTGGAGCCCCCCGATCTTCGGGGTCTCGGTCAGGAGTTGGCGGAGTCGACGAACGGTCAATCCCTCGGCCAGATTGAGGAGGTTCGCCAGATGACGATCCTCCCCGATCCGTCCCGATCGGAAGAGCCGCGTCGTCCTCTCATAGGCTTCCTGCCGCCCCCGCGCCTTCGCGATCCACGCCCAGCCGTGCCCCCGGGTCAGGGTTCCGTCGATATCGAAGGTGAGCAACTTCAGAGGAGGCCAAATGTCAGAGGGTGAGCGGTTCCTTCTCGGGTTCATCCCCGACCGACCCCGCGGGACGGGCAGCCCCCCCTTCGCCGGAGGGGCCGCCCGGGAACGAACTGTTTGCCGGACCTCTCGGGAAGGTCCGGAGGGAACGGACCGGCGGAGCCCAGGCCCGGGCCTCATCGGGGAGGGCGCCACAGATCAGACGGGGAGCCAGGCCTCCATCTCAACTCGGGTCCCGGGCCCCTCCCCCCACCCCCCGAGTTGCCAGAGCCAGAACGGCCCCCGGCGGATCTTTGAGGAGACGCCGCCGTCCGAGGTTTGCCATCTGACATGCCGCCCCCCGGGAACGGGACTTCCGGACCTATATCTAGAAACCCTCCTGCGAGGTCTGGGCGCCCATGACCCGGCGGACCGCGAGGATCCTAGATCTTCGCCGAGGACGCCGGGACCGGCGGGAAAGGGCCCGTCGGACCCGCTTTGACATCGCTTACGCCCCGACCTCCACCGGGATCCCCGCCTGGAACGTGACGGGGGAGAGCGGAGCGACCTACCATGTCATTCTACCCGCCTGGCCCCGGCGGGACGGGGCCCGCTGCGGGTGTTGGGACTTCCTTTCCCGAGGTCTGGGGACCTGCAAACACCTGGAGGCCACCCTCGCCTACGTCGCGGGACACCCGCCCCCCACACATCCTCCGGCCCCGGGCCCACCGGGAAACCCGCGCGAGAGCCTCTGGGAGACGGTGGAACGGGACCGGGCCCGTTGGCCGATTCCGGTCGTGCTGTCAGAGGGCGAATTTGGGGCGGCCCTGCTCCTGCGTCGCTCGGGACGCGTTCTCTGGGAGCCCCGGGACCGGGACCTCTCGAACCCCGAATCGGGCCGTCCTGACAGCCCCGAACCACCGAACCAGAACCGGGACGGGGGCCGGGTCACCCAGTCCCCGCCGCCGTGATCATCCCGCGTCAGTCAAGCCCTTCTCAAGGCCCTGGGCGCGCGCCCTTCGCGAGGCCTGTACTGACGGCGCGCCACCAGCCCGCTCTTAACCCCTCCGATACGAGGGGGGGGAAGAGGATGGGATCCCCACTCTCCACGGAGAGGTTAGGGATCGGAGGCTCCGACCGACAGGTCTGCCCTTTCAGGCCGCCCCAAACCCAGGTTGGGACTTCAGGGCCCGGATCCGGTAGTATTCGGGGTCCACGACGACCTCCCCGTTGATCCCCATGGTCTCGATCGTCTTGACCTTCATGGCCGCGCCCTTCTGTTTCTGCCAGTCTGGGATGGCGATGGAGAACTTTTTCTCCACCTCGGTCCGGTAGATCGGCCCACTGTTATACGAACAGAACGGGATGATCCGACCGTCCGGGACGGCGTAATGGATGTCACAGCGCATGAGCCTCTGGATGTCGTAGTCGTAGGCGTCCTGGAAATGCATGTTCCCGATATAGAGGGCCCGCCACGCGAACTTCCCGACAGCTTCCTTATTCCCCTGGGTAAAGATTCCCGCGATGATGTTGATGATGTTCTTGGCGTTGACCCCTTCGGGCGCCTTGCTGAAGTCAAAGAACTTCGCCACGTCGTGCATCAACCGAGCGCCGGCGATGGAGGCCCGGACCCTCTGGAAACGCGCCTCCCGGTACTTCTCGATCAGAGCCTCGACGTTCTCGAAGAACCCGTCAACGTCCATGAACCGGGTCAAGGGCGTGATCTTCCGGTTCCGGTCCACGAAGGCGAACGTCGCGCATCCACAGCCGGGGTGCGTGGTCAGAGTCATCTTCTCGGTCCCCTGGATGATCGACACCAGTTCCGAGATCGGGGCGACCGACGGAACCGGGAAGAAGTCCGACTTCTCGAACGGACCTTCGTTGCACAGGATCCGGACGAGATCGCTCTGGGTAAAGCGCATCGAAAAGCGGTCCTTGTCCGGGATCCGCGCGGTGAGGGCGACCGGCTGGAAGTTCACCCCGCGAACGACATCGATGTTGTCGATCGCGAAGTCGATGGTCGGCATGATCTGGTTCTCGTTGAAACCGCCGACCAGGGTGGGTACGAGAACCACAGACAGCGGCTTGTCAGGCTTCCCCGCGGCGAGTTCATCGGGCGGGGCGTGGGTGTTCCGAGCGTTCTCGATCGCCCGCTGCTTGACCTTCAAGAGCGGGACGCCCCGAACTTTCCGGTAAATCTCATCGTCCAACCCGTCGAACTGAAGGTAGAGCGTGTGGAGGTGGGCGTTGCGGGCGGCCTGGGCGAAGCCCGGTTCGTTGGCGAACCGAATGCCGTTAGTGGCCACCTGGATCTGGGTGAACCCCAACTGGTGGGCCATCTGGCAGGCGTCCAGAAACAGGGGAGACAGGGTGGGTTCCCCCCCGGAGAACTGGACCGCGACGGCCCCCACCGGCCTCTGCTCCCGAAGGGTCTTGAGCATGAAGTAGATCTGCTCTCGCGTCGGTTCGTAGACGTACCCCGCCGCGTTCGCGTTCGCAAAGCAGACCGGGCACTTCAAGTTGCATCGGTTCGTGAGATCGATCAGGGCAAGACCGGTGTGGGACTTGTGGTGGGTACACATCCCACAGGTGTTCGGGCACCCCTTGAACTTGTCGTAATAGGGATTTTCGTACCCGACCCCGTCATGAGCGTACACCTCCATCCGGAGGTAGAAATCGACGTCGTTTGAGATGACGTCCCAGAAGTAGCCGTGGGTCCGGCACGTCTTTTCCATGATCACACGGCCGTCCTTCTCCCGGACCACCGCCGGGATGACCTTGATACACTCGGGGCAGACCGACGCTGTCTTCCGGGGGAGTCCGCGCGGAGCCTGGAAATCCTTCATTACTCGGGCTGGCATGTTTGCTACCTCACGTACCTTCCGACGCGACGCGTCCTTGTGGGAACCCCACTTTCCCGAACTCATATAATCGGTTTGTCGTCAATGTCGCGACACCCGTTCCCCTCTGACAGATCCTGTCACGCCCCGCTCCCCTTGGCATCATCTTATCCCTCCTTGACTTCGCCCGGCCGGAGCCCCGGGCGATGAAACGAGGAGTACGTCGTCAGAGCGACCAGGACCCTTGCGCCGATCCAAAGAACCCACCTCGGACCTCGGAATCCGCCCCGGCCCGGAAGAGTGGCCCCCCCTCCAGGGAAGCGGCCCCGGCCGATTCCCCCCCGCGGACTCCGAGGCCCCCGGGTCCCAGGACGCCCCCCGCTCCCCTTCTGAAACTGGAGAAGCCTTTCGACATCGATGAGTTCAGCCATCTCCTGGGAGAGAACCGGATTCGGGCCACAGTCCCTCGAGAGGCCCTGGCCGAGGTGCTCCGAAGGGTCGTGGAGTTCATGGGGTTCGGGGTCTATGTCTACGCGGTCGTAGTGCTGCCCGCTCCGTCCGCCACCCTTGACAAATTCATCGTGGAACTGGACCGGATCGACTTTGATGCCCAGAAGAGCGTCTGGGTCCCCTTTCGGGAGAAGGGCGTCTCCTCTTCTCCTTTCGGTCCCGCGTCGGAGAGCGGCCGCTAACCCGGGCCGTTTCTTAGATCCCTTCCGGTCGAACGCGGCCAGCCGGGTTCCATGACGGGCAAGGAACGGGACGGAACTTCGAACCTCCGTGAGGCCCTCTTCGTCCCCAACGCCCCGTTCCTCATCGATCCTCAGACCTTCGGGGGCCTGGGCCTGTCCACCGCCCGTCGCCTCCGGGAGCTCGATCTGGAGACCCGGCTCCGGCCCGATGTCATTGTTGTCTGCACACCCCATTTCATGGGCCCGGGCAGCTACCTTGCCCAGGCCTCTTCCCGCCCGCCCTGCCTCCACGATTTCTACGGTTTCCCTCCGGCCCTGAGCGAGGTGACCTACGAACCCCCGGGAGACCCGGGACTGGCCGTCCAAGTGGTGGAGGAGGCCCGGTCCTTAGGTCTCCCGGCCCAAACCACAACGGACTGGGGTCTGGACCACGGGGCCTGGGCCCCCTTACTCCACCTCGCCCCCTCCCAATCCATCCCCGTCCTCCCCTTGTCCATTTCCCCCAGGTCCCGGGAGGAGCACATCCGTTGGGGCCAAGCGGTCGCCGCCGCGTTGCGAGAAAAAGACCTCAGCGGGGTCTTTGTGGGGACGGGCTCCATCCTTCATCGGCTGGACCTCCTGGCGAGCCCCCGGGACGACGTCGGGCAGGAGGGGGCCCAGATTGAGACGGAGTTGGCCGAATTGGCCTGCCAGAAGCAGGTCGATGAGATCCTGAGATATCCGGCGAACAAGTGGCGGGTGGTGGCCCCCGAGGGGGACCTAAAGCCACTCTTTTCCCTCTTCGGGACCCTTCCCTCGTCCTACCGTGGCGAACGGATCTCCGTAGAACAGCACCTTGGCGCTGTGGGGATGACGATCCTTCGATTCGGGCCCCCGGGAGGACCTCCTTGCGGTCCGGTGCCGTCCGGGCCGCCGACCCCATCGAAACGTACGTAACCCGGCCATGCTTGGGGGGGACATGCCCGGGGACCCCCTTACGGAGATCAATGTTCGGCTGGAGGACCTTCGTCGTCAAATGGACAAGATCCTTCAGCAGCAGGAATCCCTCGCCAAGGCCCTTCAGGAGCTCTTGGGGACGTTCCGGAGCCTCGCCCTGCACGCGGGTATCCCCACGGAGGCCTATCGGACGCAACGCGACCGGACGTCCGCCTCCGAGGGGCCTCCACCGGGATTCGCGTAGGTTTTGGTCGCCCCGAGGTCTCCCGTCCGCGTTCAACCCGGGGAGGGGGCCTCGGGTGGGACCGAAGGCGGAGGCCCCAGGGGCTCCTCGGGCCTTGACGGTTCCCCTTCGCCTCCCTCCGGGGGTTTGGGGGAGGGGGAGCTCTTCCGGACCCGGCGGGTCCGACGGACGGGAGCGGGCGGCGGGGATGTCGAGGAGGGGGAGGGACCTTCAGGCGGACCGGGGAGGTCTTCCACCGGAGTTCCGTCCCGAGGGATATCTCGCCGAACAACGGCCTTGAGGCCGTAACGCCAGGACCCTTCCTGCGGGTAGATCCGTCGCAGGACCAGTTCCACAGCGTCCCCCGGCCGGGCCGAACCAGGGGGCGTGTCCGTGATCTGCAGGCTCAATCGATGCCCTTCGGGGAACCGGACAAGTCCGACCTGGTAGGGAAGGGCGGAGTCCTCCATCCAGTCGAACTCGGTGGGCTGAGCTCCCTTGTGGATCGTGGTGATCGCCTCCAAGCGGGCCCCCTCCCGCGAGAGCTGGGAGGGCTCCACCTCCGGAGACCCGCAGAACCGGCAGACGTCGGTGGCGGCCAAGGCGTAGCGACCACAACGTCGGCACCGCGTCCCTTCGAGCCTCCAGTGACCGGCCCATCCCGAGCGATAGCGGTCCCCGGAGACGTACGCCCCTTCGCTGACGGAAGAGAGAGCGACCCGAGAGCGGGACCTCCAGGCCGCGTCTTCCACGGCGATAACCGGTTCCCCGGGTCGCGGGTTTCCCCCCAGGGGGACCGGCGCGTCGACATGGATCCCCCACACGCTCAGACGGTGAGGTTCGAGGCGGATCCACATGGACCGTCGGATCCCCCGCGCTGAATCCTGGACCGCGTCCCACAACACCGCCAGGGGTCGCAGGGGGTACCCCGGGCGCGAGAAGGGGGACGGGGGGGGAGAGGGAGAGCCAGGAGCGCCCGAGGAGGAAATCGCGGTCCCGGGGAAAAAGGTCCGGGCCAGGGACTCGTCGTCCCAGCGGTACGCCTGGGCCCAGGGTTGGCCATCGGAGGCCCGGACGGAGAGCATGGAGGCCAAGGTCGTTCGCAGCCCGGGATCCAGGGGATGTCCCCGTCCCTTCCAGGGGAACGAACGCATCTCTCCCGCCACGAGGCCGGGATCCCCGGAGAGGGCGGCCGCCATCGCTCCTGCCGGAGCGGCGTGGGAAGATCCCCCCGTCTCTCCATTGTCCAGAGACGCAATGAGCCACTCCTCTCCCCCAGCAGTCCCCGTCAGCCTTTCGGTCAAGGCCAAGGGAAGGTCCGCCAGCCCGTGAACTTCGAACTCGATCGACTCCCCCCGGAGGTCCGAGGCGTCCCCGAAAGGGATTTCCTTCGAAGGCCGGGGGACGAAAAAGCTCACCCGGCGCGGGAGGGGACGGGAAGGGGATCCGCCCTCACCCCGTACCGTTCCCAACCGACGGGCAGCTTCGACCGCCAGGGTGAAGGCATCCTCGTCGGGTCCTTCGACGGGGACCCCATAGCGGACGTAGCGGGGGATGACCTGAGCCAGGGCCACGACGTTCATGGCGCTCTCCCCTGGGCCTCCCTCCTAGACCGAGAAGATGTGGACCGTGCAGGTGCCTCCGCTACCCCCCACGTTGTGGGCGAGGGCCGTTTCGACCCCCGGCACCTGTCGAGGACCACATCTCCCCCTCAGCTGTTCGAAGACCTCATGGGCCTGGGCCAGGCCCGTCGCTCCGAGCGGATGGCCCTTGGCCTTGAGTCCGCCGGAGGGATTCACGGGCCGTCTCCCATCCCGGGCGGTCTCTCCCTCTTGGGTAAGCTTTCCCGCCTCCCCCCGGGCGACCAGGCCCAGATCCTCCAGGGCCAGCAATTCCGCGATCGTGAAACAGTCGTGGACCTCGAACATCTGGAGGGAGGTAAGCTCTCGCCCCCATGACTGGAGGGCCCCCTTCACCGCGCGACGGGTCGACTCCAGTGATGTGAGGCTGCGCCGATCCTGGAGGGCGAGGGTATCCGTCGCCAGGGCCGAAGCCTCGATGCGAACCGGAGTGTCCGTATAGCGCCGGGCCAGATCGTCCCTCGCGACCAAGACGGCCGCCGCCCCGTCCGAGACGGGGCAGCAGTCGTAGAGACGCAGGGGATCAGCCACGGGGGGGGAGGCGTAGTACTGGTCCCGGCTTATCGGGCGTTGGAAGTGGGCCAGGGGGTTGTGGGCCCCGTTCGCGTGGTTCTTCAAGGCCACGGCGCAAAGCGCCTCCTCGACGGGGCCGTAAAGGGCCTCGTAGCGAGACGCCATCAGAGCATAGACCCCCGCAAAGGTGAGCCCGGCCGGGCGTTCCCACTCGGTGTCCCCGCTGACCCCCAGCCAGTACCGGCGCCGGGGAGAGGGGCAATCGGTCATCTTCTCCACGCCCGCGGCGAGGACCACATCCGCCAGCCCGCTGTGGACGGCCCGGGCCGCTTCGAAGAGCGCGGTGCCTCCCGAGGCGCAGGCGTTCTCTAACCGGACCGTGGGAAGTCCGGGAGCACCGAGCTCCTCGGCCAGGCAGCTTGAGACGTTCCCAAGCTGCCAACCTCCGAAGCCGACCGTGGCCAGGATCCCGAGACGAATCTCGGAGGGGGCGATCCCGCGATCCACGGATCGGACCGCCCCTCGGACGGCCTCCCGGAGCAGTTCCCGGGCCCCCTCGGACCTCGGCCCGAACCGGGTCTGAGAGGAACCGATGATGGCCGCGCGGAGCCCCCTTCCCCCCGCCAAACCTGGACGGCCCCCCAAGAAGCCTAATACAGGAACCTGGCTCGGCCTCTTGAAGGCTGTGGTGGGGGGATCCATGACGGTTGGTTCCGGGACGATCGTCATTGGGGTGACGGGCGCAAGCGGGGCTCCCATCGCGGTGCGAGTGCTGGAGACCCTGGCACAGACCGATGCCCACGTAACTCTCGTGGTCTCCAACGGGGGGGAAACGGTACTTCGAGAGGAGTGCGGCAAATATCCCAAGGACCTGGAGGACCTCGCCGATGAAACGTACGATGATGGGGACCTCACGGCCCGGATCGCCAGCGGCTCGAGCCGGACCCGGGGGATGGCGATCGTGCCCTGCTCCACCAACACCTTGGCCAAGATCGCCCACGGCTTCGCCGACACCCTCATCACGCGGGCGGCCCATGTTCACCTGAAGGAGAGGCGACCTCTCGTTGTGGTCCCCCGGGAGACCCCCCTGTCCGTCTTCACCCTGCGCAACATGCTGGCCCTCACCGAGGCGGGGGCGGTCATGTTGTTCGCCGCCCCGCCCTATTACCTGAAGGTCAAGATGGTGGACGAGCTCGTCGATTACCTGGCGGGGAAGGTGCTGGATCACCTGGGCGTGGAACACCGCCTCTATCGAGGCTGGAAGGCGGATGAGGAACCCCGGTGAGACTCCCCCGGCCTTCGCAGGGGCCTTCGCGCCGAGCCCCGCGGGGGACCGGCGCCGCGGGGGGAACCGGACACTGCATTGGGCCTTTGGCAGCCTGGCCCTGCTTCTGATCCTCCTGATCTTGATCACGCCGACCCTGGAGACCGGGGGCTTTTCTCTCCCGGCCCCGGCGCTCACCCAGGGGGTCCTGCGGATCGACGTGCTCAACGGGAGCACCGTCCTCCTCTACGCGGAGAGCCTGGGAGGGGTCCGTTACCAGAGCATCTCGATCGCCCTGAACGAGACCCCGGTGGGATCCCCCGGACGGCCCGGGACCGTTCCTCCTCACTGGAACGTGTACTGGAACGTCTCGCAGAGGCTGGTCCTGACCGCCGTGGTCACCAATCTCAGCTTTTTTCTGGTCAACGTGAGCATGGTGTACGCGACCCCGTCCTCTTCCGGAGGTCTCCTCGAGACACTTTCCTGGGGGATGTTCGAGTTCACCTTGACCCCGACTTTTTCTCCCACGCTCCTCACCGTGTACCCCCTGGCCCCTCTTCGAGGGCCGGTGGTCCTCCCGATCGCGTCCCCCACCTCCTGGGCCCTGTCCAGTTTGCCGCAGTCCGTGGCCCTGGCCCAGGGACCCACGGTCCCTGAGGGATCCGGATGAAGGCCAACCGCGTCGCGGCTCTCTGGACCCTCATCATCGCCGTGCTCGTCTTCATCGAGGTGGCGGAAATCACCCATCTGTTCCACCTGGGCTACTCCCAGATTCTGGGGAACCTTCTCGCGTTCGTCTTCTCGCTGGTCGTGATCACTGTCCTCGCGCTGGTCGGAGCGGTCTTTGTCGGAATCTTCGTGGCGTCCCGGATCCTCCAGCCCCGCGGCTTCACCCCCTTCGAGGAAGAAATGCTCAAGATGCGCACGGAGGTTCGGGAGCTCTTGGCCCGCCTCGACCGATTGGAGGGTCAGTTAAGGTCCTCCTCTGCGGCCGATCCGCCCGAGGAGCCTCCCTCGGGACCCGAGCCCGAGTCGCCACCCGCGGCCGGGAGGAAGACATGAGGATCCCCGTCGTGGACAATGGGGGTCAATGGACCCACCGGGAGTACCGGGTCCTTCGGGACCTGGGAGTGGAGACCCGGATCGTCCCCAACACCACCCCCTGGGACGATCTTCAGGCCGACGGATTGGTGTTGAGCGGAGGGGCCTTGAGCCTGGAGGGGACCGGCGATCCGCTGGGGAAGGTCGGTACCTATCTCGATGAGGCGACCGTCCCTATCCTCGCCATCTGCCTAAGTCACCAGTTTCTCGGACGCCATTTCGGGGGTCAGGTCGTGCGGTCCTCCCGACCCGAGTTCGGAGGCGTGGACATCACCCTCGATCGCCCGGACTCCCCTCTCTTCGAGGGGATCCCCCCCCGGTTCCGGGCCTGGGCCTCCCACAATGATGAGGTGGCTCGCCTTCCCGCGAGCCTCGAGCTCCTCGCGCATTCGGATTCCTGTCCGGTGGAAGCGATGGCTCACCGGGAGCGCCCGATCTTCGGGGTTCAGTTCCATCCCGAGGTCGAGCATACCGAGCACGGACGGCGTATCTTCCAGAATTTCCTTCGGATCTGTCGCCGGTAAGGGCCGACGGGGCGACGGAGCTCTTCCCGGTTCAGGGGACCGGTGACTTCAAAACTGTGGGGGTCGGGGAGGCCTCTCTTCGAACGTCGAGCGGCTGGAACAATCGTCGGGCGAGGAGGGAGAGCTCGCCCCCCATGACCACGAGATTGAGGAGCCCGAAGGCGAGGATGCCTTGAGAGGGGATCGGATACAGAGCGGCGAGCCCGCCCCCGAGGGCCATCAACGCGAAGCCCAGAACGACCCCCAGGACCAACCTCAGTTCCCAGATCCCGGAGATCCGGGACCCCGCGAGACGGGCGGCGATGTAGATGGTCGTCACGGCCATCGCGGAGCCCATACCGATGGCGGTGACCCATGGGTCGACGGTGATCCAGGGGGCCGTCGCGGGGGCCAAGGCCAACCCCACGAGAGGGAGTCGCTCGGCCCAGGGAAGGTGGGCCCAGCCCAGAAGGAGCAGCATGTTGCCGACCATGGGCCAATAGAACCAGGGGGATGCGAGGCTCCACCCGAGAGCCCCCAGCCCGCCCTGGAGGCCCAGCCACGACCCAGCCGGGAACGCTCCCTGGACCGCGCTGAACGCCGCCCCCATCAGAACCTCATTGGCCGTCATGGCGCCGCTCAGGAGGATCGGCCACCCCCACCACCGGGGGTCGATCCGGCGCCGACCCGCGCGGAGGAAAAGGCTGGTCGCCCAGATGAACGGGACCATCATCATCGTCTGGCTGCCGAAGAGGACGGCGGTGGCCGAATCGAACCCCGGGGACACGGCCGCGTCCAGGAACGTCCCGGTGAAGGTCGCCGAACCCACCAGGACGCTCAGGCCCAGGATCGCGCGGGACAACCGGGGGACGCCACCCATACGGGGAAAGAGCATCAGGAGAACGAAGGCGTTCAGGGCGAGCATCGCCGCCGCCCCGACCGCATAGGGGAGGAGCGCGGGGGAGAGGTGGAAGGCCACGTCGCTCATTCCCGGCCTCGTTTCCCGGCCATCCACCGACGGGAGGGCCTCATGGCGGGCCTCTCACCCCTCGGACGGACTTCCCCCGGGGTCTGAGGGTTCGAGCAGCTCCTCGGGGCGGGTGACCGGCGGATCCCCGTAATTCAGCGAGACCCCCCAGAGGAAGATCCCTCCCATGAGCAGAAAGAGGCCCACCACGAACCCCTGGTTCGCTGTGTCGACAATCATAATGACCACCCCCAGCGCCACGAGGAACAGGGCGCTGAAGAACATCACCAGGTTGGCCACGGCCCTCACGACGACCGGGGGTTTATGCGGGTTGCGTGCGTTCCTTGGAGGACGACCGGTATTGGGGGGGAAAAGGCAACCGCGTCATGCCCCGCGTGCGTCCGACCTCCGGGGGAAAGGAGGGAGAGATTCTGGCCCGGGCCCGGGCCCTGGCCCGGGACTTTGCCCCCCTGCTTCCCCGTCTGGGGGGGGGGGCCCCCCCCGGCCCCTCCCCCGTCCTCCGCGGGGTTTGGAGGACGTGCCT